>Ga0335070_10011677_pt1 | contig 10255 bp, 8 predicted proteins | sample Lox_Sample_13_FD_206722 | JGI IMG/M metagenome (GOLD analysis project Ga0335070, IMG submission 206722) | Soil microbial communities from Loxahatchee National Wildlife Refuge, Florida, United States - Lox_Sample_1.3 | ecosystem: Environmental > Terrestrial > Soil > Wetlands | place: USA: Florida... | reverse complement strand
CTACGAGGACACCGTGCACCTGGCGGCGGCCGGCCAGTACCCGCTCGACTCGCTGCGGACCACCGAGGTCACCAACACCCTCGCCTGCTCCCCGCCGCGGCCGTTCGCGATGTACACCGACCAGAATCCGGCCACGCTGACGCTGCTGTTCGGCCTGCAGGGCGGGACCCTGGCCGTGACGAGCTACGCGTCGCGGAGCGGCTACGCCGTGGTGTCGGGGCGAACGGTGACTCGGATGCGGGGAGCGGTGCCCGGCAGCTCGCGGGTAGACACGCTGCAGGCGATCTACACCTTCAGTGCTCCGCTGGTGGACACGTCGGGCGTCTGTCCGTGAACACGAAGGGGGTTGGGGATTAGGGGTTGGGGATTGGGGCCCCACACCCCAACCCCCGATTCCCAAGCCCCGGCATCATCGCAGAATCTTCACCAGCCCCGCATCGGCATAACCGCGCAGGAAGCTCTCGGGGTCCGTCGCAGGGACGGTGACGCCGGTGAGCCGCATCGCCCGCGCCGCCGCGCCCGCCAGGAACTCCTCGATCGGCCGGCCCGAGAACGCCTGGTCGTCGTCCCGCATCCCCGCGACGATGTCTTCCCACGTGCCGACGTAGGTGACGCCGTCGCTGGTGGTGACGCGGTGGACCTCGAAGCCGCGCTTCTGGCGGTGCATCGCCTGCAGCTCCGTCACCAGGGTGCCGAACAGCTCCAGCTGGGCGGGATCGCGGGACCCGGTGCCGTCGGGCCCCGCCGCCTCGATCTCCGCCAGCAGCAGGTCGGTCGCGTCGGCGTCGCCCGCCAGGTCGGCGAGCCGCACCAGCCACGGCTTCAGCTCGGGATCGTCCTCGGGCAGGCGGTAGACGCTCCGCTTGAGCTCGACGAGCCGCCAGATGCCGAGCTCGTCCCAGTGGTCGTCGGGCTGGGTGCGCTCGAACTCCGCCAGCGACGGCTCGTACTCGCCGCGGTCGTAGAGCAGGTTGGCCAGGTAGATCCTGGCTTCCGCGTGCCCGGGATCGAGCTCGAGCGCGTGGCGGAGCCAGTGCAGCGCGTCGGTCTCCGCCGCGAGCCGGTGCGACGCGTAGCCGACGCAGGCCGCCGCCTCCGCGCTGGCCGGATGCGACAGCAGCGCCACCTCGAAGAACCGGCGCGCCCCCTCCACCATCCCTTCGCGGAACAGCGCGCGCCCCATCTGCAGCACGATGTCCAGGTCTTCCTTGAATCCCAGCTCCAGCACCCTGTCGAAGCACTTGAGCCCGGCATCGCGCGCGCCGACCTTCAGCAGCACCTCGCCGAGCCCCGCCAGCGCGTCCTCGTGATCGGGATCGATCTTGAGCGAGGCCTCGAAGCTCCGCCGCGACCAGGCGTATTCCTCGCGCGCCAGGCGCGCGTAGCCCAACCCGACCAGCAGCTCCAGCGCGTCGGGATAGATGGCCAGGCCTTCCTTCAGTACGTCTACCGCTTCGTCGTATCGTCCCTCGTTGTACAGCTGGTGAGCACGCTCATCGTATTCGTCCGAGCTTAGAAAAGGATCGGACATCGAGCAGGACTCCCCCGGGAAGGTCGTGCAATGATAAGAACGCCCGGAACCACGAGCAAGAGTGGAACTGGTTGCCAGACGGCGAGTTGGCCCCTTCGGACGCTCCTTCCCGCCCTCCCGGCCGCCCATCCCGGGGGGCCTCCCGGGCGGCGGAACGCGAAGCGCCCGGACTCCGCGGCACGGCCGGAGCCCGGGCGCTCCCGTGAGCAGGAAGCCTACCGCCGGCCCGTCATCTCGTCGGCCAGGGCGCCGGCGTCGTACACGTGCCGGAGCGCCTCGATGATGCCGCGCGAATCCACCCACACCGCGCGGCCGACCGCTTCCGAGTAGAGGAAGCGCAGCGGCTGGTCCTCGATGTTGCCGTCGAAGATCAGTCCGACGATTTCCGCGTTCTTGTTGATCACCGGGCTGCCGGAGTTGCCGCCGATGATGTCGCAGGTCGAGACCGCGTTGAACGGCGTCGACAGGTTGAGCGAATCCCGGTGCGCCACCCAGCGCGGCGTGAGATCGAACGGCGGCTTCTGCCCGAAGCTGTAGAACCGGTCGTACAGCCCGTAGAACGTGGTGAACGGCGGGGCGATGGTGCCGTTGTACGGGTACCCCATCACTTCGCCGTCCTGGATCCGCAGGCTGAACGTGGCGTCGGGCGAAACGGTGTTGCCGAAGACCGCCAGCAGCGCCCGGGCGATGCGCTCCGACGCCTGGGTGTCGCGGGCGGTGAGATCGGTCACCTGCCTGGTGATCTGCCGCTCGATGGGATCGATGTACAGCGCCAGCTTGATGAACGGATCGGCCGACGCCTTCACCGCCGCCGCGCCGCCCTGGACCAGCGCCTGCCGCTGGTCGGCCGTGAGGATCTGGCTGCGCGAGACCATGTCGCGCGCCGCCGCCTCCGGCGTGCGGCCCGCCAGCACCATCCGCACCAGCGGGTCGGCGGCCGGCAGGTCCTTCTGCATCTGGGTGAAGTAGGCCGTGAGCGACAGGATCTCGGCGGTCGTGTCCGCCGGAGCCGCGAGCGCGCCCTGGAAGCGACGCTGGTTCGCGTCCCTGAAGATCGGCAGCCGCTCGCTGTCGGGCTTGGCCGCCTCGGCGGGCTGGCGCACGATCAGGCTGGCGACCTGCAGCAGCTGCGCGCCGTACGCGCCGAACGCGTAGTAGCGCTGGCGGGCGGCGAGCTGGCCGAGCTGGCGCCACACGGCCGCGCTCTCGTCCCACGCGCTCCCGTACAGGCGCTTCCACTCGGGGTTCGCGTCCACCCTGGCGCGGAAGTTCCGCTCCCACTCCCGCTTGTGCGCCATCATCGCGGGGTTGGTGAGCCCGGCCTGGTAGCCGTCGATGGCCTTGTAGGAGTTCTCGAGCCCGAAGATCAGGTTGCGCAGGGTGCGCGCCCGCTCCTCGCCCATGGCGGACAGCTGGTGCGCGATGCGGATCCGGTCGGCCAGCTGGCGCAGGTTCGCCGGGTACTGGGCGTCGCGCAGGTACTCCATCTGGGCCACGGTGTTGAGACGGCCCGTTCCGCCGGGATTGCCGACCGCGAACACCAGGTCGTGGTCGCTGGAGCCGTTCGGGCTCCACCGGAAGTACTCGGTGTGCGCGGGCTGGCCGTTCACGTACGCGCGCACGATGGACATGTCGAGATCGTAGCGCGGATACGTGAAGTTATCGGGGTCGCCGCCGAAGAAGCCAGTCTGGCTCTCGACCGCGAAGACCAGCCGGAGGTCGGTGTAGCGGTGGAACTTGTAGAGCTTGTACTGGCCGCCCGCGTACATCGGGACGACCTGGCAGAACACGTCCGCGGCGCCGCCGGTGCAGCGCTCGACGATGCCCTTGATCGCCGCGTCACGCAGCGTGGCCGCCCGCGCCGCGGGCGTGCCGGCCGGAATCGCCGAGCTGACGCTGTCGGTGACGTCGGTGATCGAGGTGAGCTGGTCCAGCGTCATGCCCGGGCAGGGCCGCTCCTCGTCGCGCGTCTTGGCGTAGAAGCCGTCGCGCAGCAGGTCCTCGCCCGGCTTGGTCACGGCGTCGATGCAGCCGCGGCCGCAGTGGTGGTTGCTCATCACCAGCCCGTCGGGCGAGACGAACGACGCCGAGCACCCCGGCAGGCGGCCCGCCGACAGGCGCACGTGGTCGAGCCATTCCTGGCTGGGGCGGAAGTTGTAGCGACGGGCCCAGTAGTCGAGCGGAGGCACGTCGAACGTCCACATCTTCCCGGTCTCGATCCCGGGGTACTCCGCCGGCGCCGGCCGCTGGGCGTGGAGCGCGGCGGTGGCGCCGAGGCCGAGGGCCAGGATGACCAGAGGCGTGAAGCGCATGCGATGCATAGGGACTCTCCGTGGAAGGCAGGATCCGACACGACGCGTTGGGCCGCCGCAAATTCTATACGAACCCGCGCGAATCCGCGTTGCAGCGCCGCCCGGGGCCGGCGCCCCGCCCCCCGCGCGCCCCGTCACGACCGCGGCCGTCCGCGGCCCGCGGCCGACCACACGACCCCGTCCGGGAACCGGGCCATCTCGATGAGGCCCAGGCGGTTGGCCAGCGAGTCGGGCGGAGCGCCGCCCGCCAGGTCGAACGGGAACCGCACCAGCACGCCGCGCCGCTCGCGGAGCACCCGGCCGAACGCCGCGACCGAATCCTCGTCCAGCGTCCCGGGCACGTCGCGCGAGGGCCGACCGGTCACGAAGTACGCGGTCGCCGGGTTGTTGGAGAAGATCGCCGCGTCGGCCGCCCGGGTGCGCAGGTACTCGCCGAGCGGCGAGGCGCGCCACTCGTCGCTCGCATAGCCCCACCCGCCGTCGAGGGCGTCACGGACCGCGACGACCGTGGCGCGAGCGGACCCCGCGAGCCACAATGACCACACCAGCGCCGCCGCCACGCGCGCCGCGCGCCGCCACCCGCGCCACGCGGCGCCGAACGCCGTGACCGCGGCCAGCTGCGCCAGCACGATGAACGGCGACAGCAGCCGCACGTCGAGCGGAATCGTCAGGTCGACGAACAGGCGCGAGAACAGCACCAGGGCCGCGTAGCACGCCATCAGCACGCCCGCGGCCCCGACGACGCGTCGCGGCGTGGCCGCCGGCGTCGATCCGGCAGCGTCCCCGCGCGCGGCCCGCGCGACGACCGTCAGCGCGAACCCGCCCACGGCCACCGCGACCGGCGCGGCCAGCCACGCCGGCGACACGGAGGGCGCGAGCCAGGCGCCGAGCGTCCCGGCCAGCTCGCGCAGCGTCGGACCCCACGCGCCGCGGAGGCCGAAGTGGCGGACCTCGCCCGACTCCGCCGTGGTCCGCAGCCACCAGACCAGCTGCAGCACGACGGAGGGCGCCGCCGCCACGGCCGCGCGCCGCCACCGCCCGGCGCGGCTGCCCGGGAGGCCGTACGCCCACAGCGCCACCGCCGCGGTACTCGCGAACGCCGCGTAGCGCACCAATCCCGCGGCGGCCGCCGCCAGGCCGTACGTCCACGGCCGTCGGGACGTGACCATCAGGACCAGCGTAGCCATCAGCAGCGCGATGCACAGCGGCTCGCTCACGATTTGCCAGTGGTCGAACGCGAAGCTCGGCGTCACCAGGAACACGGCGCCGGCCAGGAGCCCGGCGCCCGCGCCCGCGGCGGTCGCGACCAGCCAGGCCGCGAGTGCGACCGTCGCGAACGCCGACACGGCTTCGACGCCCCGGGCCGCCTGCACGGGCGGCGCTCCCAGCATCACGGGGGCGGCGATGGCGAGCGGAAAGCCCGGAGGGAAGTGGCCGAGCGCGGCGGTGCTGTCGGGGTCGGACCACGGGCCGGCGGGAATGCGGAGCGTGTGGTGCCGCGCCAGCGCCTCGGCGGCGCCGACGTAGGACATGGTGTCGGGATCGAGGCCCGGCCCCGGCGGCTCCGTGATTGCGAGCACGGCGCCACAGGCCACGGCGCCGGTCAGCACGGTGACGAGAGAGCGGCGCACGGCCGGGAATGTACTATATAGCCGCATGCGCGCGATGCTCCTCGCGGCGGCCGGACGGCCGCTCGTGGCCGCCGACCTGAAGGAACCCGTCCCGGGACCCCACCAGGTGCTGCTGCGGGTGCTGGCCTGCGGCGTGTGCCGCACCGACCTGCACGTCGCCGACGGAGAGCTGCCGAGACCGAAGCTGCCCCTCGTGCTCGGCCACGAGATCGTCGCCGAGGTGGTCGCGGGCGGCCCCGGCGCCGGCCGGTTCGCCCCGGGAAGCCGCGTCGGCGTCCCGTGGCTCGCCTGGACCTGCGGTGAGTGCCCGCAGTGTCGCGCCGGCCGCGAGAACCTCTGCGAGCGGGCGCGGTTCACCGGGTACGACGTCGACGGCGGCTACGCCGAGTACACCGTGGCGGACGAGCGCTGGTGCTTCGCGCTTCCTGCCCAGGCCGACCCGGCCGAGACCGCACCGCTGCTCTGCGCGGGCCTCATCGGCTACCGCTCACTGCGCGCGGCCGGCGACGCGGCGCGCCTGGGCATCTACGGGTTCGGCGCCGCCGCCCACATCGTCGCGCAACTGGCGCGCCGGGAAGGGCGCCGCGTGTTCGCGTTCACGCGGCCGGGCGACGAGGAGGCGGCGCGCTTCGCGCGCCAGCTCGGGGCGGTGTGGACCGGCTCCTCCGGCGACGCGCCCCCCGAGCCGCTCGCGGCGGCGATCATCTTCGCCCCCGTCGGCGCCCTCGTCCCGGCGGCCCTCCAGGCCGTCGAGCGCGGCGGCACGGTGGTGTGCGCGGGCATCCACATGAGCGAGATCCCGGCGTTTCCCTACGCGCTGCTGTGGGGCGAGCGGGTGGTGCGCTCGGTGGCGAACCTCACCCGCCGGGACGGCGAGGAGTTCCTCGCCCTCGCGCCGCGCGCGGAGGTCCGCACCAGCGTGCAGCGCTTCCCGCTCGAGGGCGCGGGCGAGGCGCTCACCCGGCTGCGCGAGGGTCGCGTCCGGGGCGCCGCGGTCCTCGTCCCTGACGGCGTGGCGCGAGCCTAGCGGACGGCATGCGCGACGCTGCCGGGCGGCACGACCGCCGCACCGGCCGCGGCCCCTTCAGCCCGCGAGGCTCTTGAGCAGCAGCGCCAGCACCAGCAGCGCGATCAGCACGTAGGTGCGGTCCCGCTCGACGGCGAACGCCACGGCCGTGAAGGCCACGCGGGCGACCGGCGTGGCCACGAGGATCAGCAGCCCGAGCTGCACCATGCCGCGGCCGCTGCCCGAGAACGCGTCGCGCACGATCGCGCCGTAGCCGCGCAGGTCCAGCGGCTCACCCCGGAACACCCGGTAGTCGGGCACGTCGCCGCCGTGCCGCATCAGGTACAGCACCGCGCCGGCGAGCACGACCAGCGCCGCCAGCAGGACGCCGACCCGGAGCAGCGTGCCGACCGCCCGCTGCACCCGGACATCCTGGGTCCGGTCGGGCCCGGTCGCCATCTCAGCGGCCTCCGAAGGCGCCGTGGTAGATCATGTCCAGGCCGATCGCGACGATGACCGCCGCGAACAGGAGGCGGAGCCGCCTGGTCGGCGTCCCGAACAGGAGCCGCGCGCCGACCATCGAGCCGGCCAGCACGCCGAGCATCACCGGCATCGCCAGGCCGGGATCCACGTAGCCGTGCCGCAGGTAGATGCCGGCGCTGGCCGCCGCGGTCACCCCGATCATGAAGTTGCTGGTGGCGGTGGACACCTTGAACGGCAGGTACATCACCTGGTCCATCGCCAGCACCTTCACCGCGCCGGAGCCGATGCCGAGGAGGCCGGAGAGCACGCCGGCGACCCACATCAGCGCGAACGCGCCGGGCACGCGCCGGGTACGGTAGCGCTGCGGCCCGGCCGGCGTGGGGTACTCCGAGTCCAGTCGCAGCCGGGAGGCGAGCCGGTCCGGCGGCGCGTCGGCGGTGAGATGCTCGGCCCGCCGCCTGGTGGTCAGGTACGCCGACACCACCAGCACGGAGCCGAACACCACCGTGAGCAGCCGGGCCGGGAACACCGCCACCAGCGACGCGCCGATCACCGCGCCGGTCACGGTGGCCACCTCGAGCAGCATGCCCACCCGCAGGTTGGTGAAGCCCTCCCTCACGTAGGCGGCCGCCGCGCCCGAGCTGGTGGCGATGATCGAGATGAGCGAGGCCCCGATGGCGTAGCGGATGTCCGCGCCGAACAGGATCGTGAGCACCGGCGTGACGATGAACCCGCCCCCCAGGCCGGTGAGGGAGCCCAGGAAGCCGGCGCAGAACGCCGCCGCGGCAATGGTCGCGCTGAAGGCGAGGGTATTCAAACTCGTGGCTCGGAGTGTACTGTAACCTGTCCGCCCGCCGTTCACACAAGGGGATGCGATGACCGCCGAGCCACCCGTCGAGGACGTGCTGATCGCAGGCGCCGGGCCCATCGGGCTCGCCTGCGCCGTCTCCGCCCGGCGCCGCGGGCTCGACCCGCTCGTGATCGACGCCGGCGCGGTGGTCAACTCGATCGTGCACTACCCGATCGCCATGACGTTCTTCACCACGCCGGACCTGCTCGAGATCGGCGGCCACCCGCTGCCGTGCACCGGCCAGAAGCCGACGCGCGAGGAGGCGCTCAAGTACTACCGCGGCGTCGTGCGGGCCGAGCGCATCAGGGTCCGTCCCTACACCCGCCTGCAGTCGGCCACCCGGGAGGCGGAGCTGCTTCGCTGTGCGCTCGAGGACCGCCACGGCTCTCGCACCCTCGATTGCCGGCGGCTGGTGCTCGCGACCGGGTACTACGACCATCCCAACCTGCTGGGCGTCGAGGGCGAGGGATTGCCGCACGTCAGCCATCGCTTCGACGAGGCACACCGGTCCTGCGGCCTGGACGTCGTCGTGATCGGCGGGAAGAACTCGGCGATCGAAGCGGCGCTGGAGTTGTTCCGCGCCGGCGCGCGGGTCACGGTGGTGTACCGGCGCACCGAGCTCAAGCCGACGGTGAAGTACTGGCTCAAGCCCGACTTCGAGAACCGCATCAAGGCCGGGGAGATCGCCGCCCGGCTCGGCGCCGACGTGCTGCGCATCGAGGCGGCGGCGGTGGTGATCCGGGACGCCGCCGGCCGCGAGGAGCGGCTCCCGGCCGACCGCGTGTACGCCCTCACCGGGTATCACCCGGACTTCGACCTGTTCCGCCGGATCGGCATCCGGCTCGACGAGGCGACCGGCCGTCCCCAGTGCGACGGCGGGACGCTCGAGACCAACGTGGCGGGCGTCTACATGGCGGGCAGCATCACGGCGGGGCGCGCGACGTCCGAGGTCTTCATCGAGAACGGACGGTTCGACGGCGAGCGGATCTTCGGCGCGGCTTCGGGCCGAAACCCGGGAGGCGGCGCAGCGTAGGGCGAGGCGGGAGATCACCCCGGAGCACCCCATGGGTCCGATCGTCCGTTTGCTGATCGCCGCTCTCGTCCTCGCCGCCGTCCCGGCCGTCCTGGCTGCCCAGGACGACGCGGAAGCCGGCCCCGCTCCCGGCCACTGGAGCCTCGACATCCCGGTGCGCGGCTACGGCGTCTCCTTCGGCAACTCGGCGCGCTTCACGGGCCTGCGCTTCAACTTCAGCGACGCGGGCCTCGACCGCATCGACGGGATCAACGTCACCCTCTGGAAGCCCGGCAAGCCCGTGACGGGCGCGGTCAACGGACTGTCCATCGGGATCGCGGGGCCGGCGGCAGGCGAGCTCAACGGGATCGCGATCGGCGTCGCCGGAGTGGTCGCCCAGGAGCGGGCACGCTGGATCACGATCGGCGGCCTGGGCGTCGTGTCCCAGGGCTCGCTCGATGGACTCAGCCTCGCGGGCCTCGGCGCGGTCGCGCAGGGCGAGCTGCGGGGCATCACCGTCGCCGGACTCGGGGTCGTGTCGCAGGGCGGGATGACCGGCGCCAGCGTCTCCGGGCTCGGCGTCGTGTCGCAGGGCTCCATGACCGGCTTCGCGGTGTCGGGCATGGGCGTCGTGTCGCAGGGCGGCATGGCCGGCATCTTCGTCTCCGGCCTCGGCACCGTGTCCCAGGGCCGCCTCGACGGCGCCACCGTGAGCGGGCTCGCCGGCGTGTCCCAGGGCGGCATGGGGGGCGTCCACTTCGCCGGCCTCGCCCTGGTGGCGCAGGGCGGCATCGGTGGCATCACGGCCAGCGGCCTCGCGACCGTGGCCCAGGGAGGCGTCACCGGCCTGACGGTGAGCGGCCTCGCCATCGTGGCCCAGGAGCGCGTCCGCGGGATCTCGGTCGGGGGCCTCGCGGTCGTCGGCCAGGGCGGCGTCGCGGGCCTCACGCTCGCGGGCTACCAGGTGCGCGCCTCGCGCGCCGCCGGCATCACCATCGCCGGCATCAATCTCAGGACCTACGCGATGGAGGGCCTGTCGGTGAGCGCCTTCAACCAGGTCCGCCGCGTGCAGACCGGCGTCAGCATCGGACTGCTGAACTACGCCCGCGAGCTGCACGGCGTGCAGATCGGTGTGCTCAACGTCGCCCGCAACAACGCGTCGCCGTTCCGGGTGCTGCCGGGGTTCAACGCGCACTTCTGACCGGGGTAGAGGCACGAGGGGTCAGTTCGAAGGACCGTTGCCAGACGGCAACCACTGTCACCTTGCCGTCCGGCAACTGCTCTGCGTGCTCTCCTCCGACGCCTGGCGCCTGTCAGAAACCGAACACGCGTCCCAGCAGCCTCCCGAGCCAGGTCAGGCCCATCATCGGGATCGGGAGCAGCGTGAGGCCGACCGCGAACGCCAGCCCCTGGCGGAACAGCGCCGGGCC
>Ga0335070_10011676_pt1 | contig 10257 bp, 9 predicted proteins | sample Lox_Sample_13_FD_206722 | JGI IMG/M metagenome (GOLD analysis project Ga0335070, IMG submission 206722) | Soil microbial communities from Loxahatchee National Wildlife Refuge, Florida, United States - Lox_Sample_1.3 | ecosystem: Environmental > Terrestrial > Soil > Wetlands | place: USA: Florida... | reverse complement strand
GGCGGAAATCAAGGCGAGAATTACGATTGCGCGTTTCACAAACTGCATAATGCACTCCAACTGGCGAGACCTGCCGACCTTGCCTTGGCTTCCTATGCGGATGCCGCGTTCTCCGACAGGATTTGCTCCAGCAATTGCGGCTCAATGTTTCCACCGCTGACAACGGCGACAGTTTTCCAAGAAGGTGGCAGTTCGTCGCGATGGAAGCTCCATGCCGCGAATGTGACAGCACCGCTCGGTTCCGCGACAATGCGCGCCTCGCACACGATGCGACCCACGGCGGTACGAATTTCGTCCTCGGTGACCGTGATGATGTCGTCCACATAGCGCTGGATGTGCTCGAAATTCAGGGAGCCGACCGATTGCGTGCGCAGGCCGTCGGCCAGGGTGCTGGAGACACGCTCGGCCGAAAGCTGCACGATCTCTCCCTTGCGGAAACTCTGCTGAGCATCATTGGCCAGTTCCGGCTCGACCGCTACAACCTTCGCCGGCGAGCCGCTCAACTTGATCGCGGCCGCCACTCCGCTAAGCAGGCCGCCTCCGCCCACCGGCACGAGAACCAGCTCGACGTCGGGGCAGTCCTCCAGAATTTCGAGGGCGGTCGTTCCCTGTCCGGCGATGATGTGTTCGTCGTTGTAGGGCGGCACGATGCAGTAGCCGTGCTCGCGGGCGAGTTCCTCCGCCTTTTGCATGCGCTCGGCACTCGCCGGACCCACGAAGACAATTTCCGCTCCCAGCGCGGCGGTGCTTTCCACCTTGATTTTTGGCGCGTTGCGCGGCATGACGATGACGGCCTTGGCGCCCACGACCCGCGCGGCGTAAGCGACTCCCTGAGCGTGATTGCCGCTGGAGTAGGAGATGACGCCGCGGTGCCGCTCTTCGTCCGAGAGTGACGCGACTTTGTTGTAGGCACCCCTGAGCTTGAAGGAGCCGATAGGCTGCAGGCTCTCCGGCTTGAAAAAGAACTCCTCCGCTTGATTCTCGGCCAGTCTGGGACCGCCTGGCGGGTAGTATCGAATGAGCGGCGTGCGAGCGGCGATGCCGCGCAATCGCTGTTGGGCCTGCCTGATCTGTTCGAGACCTACCATGTCAGATTTCAAGGATGACCGGCATGATGAGTGGCCTTCGCGAGGTGTGCTTCACGATGAAGCGCTTCAAGTCCTGGCGGATCTTTTCCTTGATAACGCCGTAATCGGCCCTCTCCTCATCGCTCGATGCGTCAAGGGTGTTCATCACGACCAGTCGTGCCTGGTCGAGGAACCCGTCTTCGATGGAAGTGGGGGAAAAGCCGCGCATCACGATTTCCGGCGAGGTTTCGACCTTGCCGGTCAACTTGTTGATGGCAATGATGGGCAGCACAATGCCGTCTTCGCTGAGGTGGCGGCGATCGCGGATCACAAGGTCTTCGACGACATCGCCCATGGAGTTGGAGTCGATGCAGACGCGGCCCACCGCCACGCGGCCGGTCTTGCGCGTGCCGAGCTCGTCGAACTCCAGAATGTCTCCGCTCTCGATCATCAGTACCTGGCCCACTGAGCCGTGCATGGCGGCGGCCAGTTCCGCATGCAGCTTAAGCTGGCGGTATTCGCCGTGGATGGGAATGAAGTATTGCGGCTTGATCAGGTTGATGATGAGCTTCAATTCCTCGCGGCTGGCGTGGCCGCTGACGTGGACGGGCGGCGTTGAGCCATCCTCGTAAATCACATGGGCATTGCGGCGGAACAAGTGATCGATCACCCGGTAGATGGCCTTTTCGTTGCCGGGGATGATGCGCGACGACAATACTACGGTGTCGCCTGCCTGAATGCGCGCGTGCTTGTGGTTGTCCACGGCGGCGCGGGAAAGCGCCGACATCGGCTCGCCCTGGGTTCCGCTGATGAGCACGCAGAGTTTTTCCGGCGGCAGATCGCGGGCCTGCGAAGGATGGACCAATAATCCGTCGGGAGCGTCGAGATAGCCCAGGTCCTGCGCGATTTCCGCCGATTCCATCATGGAGCGCCCGACCAGTGCCACCTTTCTTCCATGCTCCAAAGCGGCTTCCATGGTGAGCTTGATGCGATGGATCGAGGAGGAAAAACAGGAGACAAAGAGGCGTCGCTTGGTGCGGTTGAAAATCTCGTCGAAGCGCGCGCGCACCGCGCGTTCACTGGGGGTGTAGCCGCGGCGCTCCACATTGGTCGAGTCCTGAAACAGCGCCAGTACGCCGTGTTTGCCGTATTCCGCGAAGGCATGCAGGTCGAACAGACGATTGTCCGTGGGCGTAGGATCAACCTTGAAGTCGCCGGTATGAATCAGCACACCTAGCGGGGTGTGAATCGCCAGCGCCACGCAATCGACCAGGCTATGCGTCACCTGAATCGGGTTGATGGTGAAGGGACCGATCTTGAACGACTCGCTCGCCCGAATCTCGTTCAATTCGGCGTCGTCGAGGAGGCCGTGTTCCTCCAGCTTGCCTTCGACGTAAGCCAGCGTGAACTCGGTGCCGTACACCGGGACGTTAAGTTCCGAGAGAATCCAGGGGAGGGCGCCGATGTGGTCTTCGTGGCCGTGGGTGAGCACGATGGCGCGCACATGGTCGCGATTTTCCGTCAGGTAGGTGATGTCGGGAACGACGATATCGACGCCCAGCAGTTCGGCCTCGGGAAACATCAGGCCGGCGTCGATGACGATGATGTCGTCGGCCCAGCGGATGGCCATGCAATTCATGCCAAACTCGCCGAGTCCGCCCAGCGGGACTACTTGTAACTTGCCTGTAGGCATCGGTAGTTTCGATGCTAGCACAGCCTTTCCCATCAAACTTCACCAGCGGGTGTGCTTGGCACTCGAAATTTCCTATACTGGAGTCAACATGAGCACCAGTCGTGACCCTGGACGGTCTTTGCTGCGGAGGGGTTTGGAACGAGCCATACGCGGCGCATTTATGAAGGCGTATGAGACGGTGAAGGTTGATCCGGAAAAGTATCTCCGTCACCTGCGCGCGGCCTACGATCTGCCGGCGCGTACTTACCAGGGCGTGTACTCGGTGAATCTTGCGGTGCTCGACGGGATTGCCGAGGAGACAATTCGCGCCAGCATGAAAATTGCCGCGGCGGAAGGCGCCGGGCTAGGCCTCGGCGGCATGTTCACGATCATTCCCGATCTCGGCATCCTTGCCGCCATCACCATCCGCATGATTCAGAAGCTGAGCCTGATTTACGGCTTCTCCTACACCACCGAGCAGGAGGAGGCGGAACTGTGGGTGGCCGCGGCGAGCGCGGCCGGGGTGGATATCAGCCGTGAGTTGGTCGAGAAGCGCATGGTGAGCAAGTTCATCCCACGGGTGATTCAGCTCATTGCCGCCAGCGCCAGCAAGGAGATGGTGGAGAAATGGGCGGTGCGGCTGATTCCGATTGTGAGTGCCGCGATTGGGGCGGGGTTGAACTACTACTTCGTGCGGGTGTGGGGCGGGCGGGCCGCCGGTCACTTCCGGCAGCGGCACATGGAATTGAGGCGGCGACAGGAACGGGCGTCCGCCATGTCGTTGCCGCAACCTAGCGCGTCCTGAAGAGTATTCACCTCGGAGTTACGAGACGCGGAGGCCACAGAGCTCTTCAAGTACTTCCCAGGTCTCCGCGCGGAACATGGTTCGCGTGCATAGTCACTGATTCATGGCTTCGGCCACTTCGGGCGATGGTTCTTCCACTCTGAACTGCCCCTCCCACTTTGCCATCACGACGCTTGCAAGACAGTTGCCCAGCACGTTGACAGCGGTGCGTCCCATGTCGAGCAAGGGGTCAACTCCGAGGAGGAGGAACAGCGGTGCGCTGGGCAGCCCAAGCGATGCCGCCGTTGCCATCAACACCACAAGCGAGCCTCGGGAGACGCCGGCAATTCCCTTGCTGGTCAGCATCAGCGTCAACATGACCATCAACTGCTGACCGAGGGAAAGGTGAATCCCGGCGACCTGGGCGACAAAGATCGCTGCCGCGGAAAGGTAGAGGGAGCCTCCGTCCATGTTGAAGCTGTAGCCGGTGGGAATGACGAACGCAACGATCTGTCGCGGAACTCCGAAATACTCCATCGCCTCCATGGCGCGAGGGAGCGCCGCCTCGGAGCTGGTGGTGGCGAAAGCAATGGTCACCGGCTCGGCGACAGCGCGGCTGAACCCGCGCAGCGGTACACGGAACATACGTGCGATGGGGAGTAGAACTGCGAAGATGAAAACGATCAGAGCCGCGTAATACGTCAGCAGCAGCTTGAGAAGGCTGCCAAGCACTGCCAATCCGGTGTTGGCAACGGTATAAGCCACAGCAGCACCCACCCCAACCGGAGCGAACAGCATGACGATGTTGGTGAACTTGAACATCGTCTCGACCAGGCTTTCGCAGAAGTCCAGCATGGGGCGGCGCTTGTGTTCGCCAATCATCGCCAGCGCAATGGCAAAGATCAGGCTGAAGACCACAACCTGCAGCACAGCATTGTCGGCTACGGCCTTGGCAATGTTTTCCGGGAAGGCGTGCAGGATGGTTTCTTCGGCGCTGAGTTTGGCAATACCGCTGGTCTCGCCCGGCGTGATGCTGGGAAGCTGCACTCCGCTTCCCGGCTTTGTCAAGTTGATTGCCGCCAAGCCGACGAAGATCGCAAGGGTCGTTACGACCTCGAAGTAAATGATTGAGCGCAACGCCAGGCGGCCCACCTGCCGCAGGTTCGAGTGCCCGGCGATTCCCACTACCAGCGTCCCGAACAGCAGCGGCGCGATGATGGTCTTGATCAGGCGCAGGAAAATCATGGCCAACACGCGCAGGTGGGTGGCGACGGAGGGCAGATCGTGGCCGAGCTCGGCGCCCAGCAGCATGGCAACGAAAATCCACCCTGTTAGAGTTCGCTTGAACGATGCGTAAGCGACCAACGTTATGAGCACCAACCAACGCATGATGAGGAACAGCGTGGCCGAGCCCGAGGTGAACCAGACCAGCATGGTGGCCGCGGCCGCCACGGCTGCGATGACCAGGAAAACGTGCTCGCGATCGTGGTTAGAGGCCGCTGTCATGGGGATTTCAGCGCAGGATGTCTTCCAGTTCGACTCCGCGGTCGGTGCGTTCATCGCGATACTTCACGATCACCGGCGTATAGAGTGCGAGTCCCCACTCGCCGGCCTTGCCCTTGGCGATGGCGCGCGAGCCAGGCACGACGACTGCGCCCTCCGGCACTCGCAACGGTTCGGTCTCGCTGGAGCGATGAATGGTTCCGTGCACAGTGTCGAACAAAGGGGTTGAGCGGGTCAGGATCACCCCGGCGCCGAGCACAGCGCGCGGACCTACTTGAGTGCCCTCATAGACGCCGCAATTTCCGCCCACGAGCACGTCGTCTTCGATGATGACCGGAGAGGAGTTGATGGGCTCCAGTACGCCGCCGATTTGGGCTGCGGCGCTGATGTGCACCCGCTTGCCGACCTGGGCGCAGGAACCGACCAGTGCGTGGGAGTCGATCATCGAGCCCTCGTCCACGTAGGCGCCGACGTTGATGTACATGGGAGGCATACAGACCACGGACCGCGCCACATACGCCCCCGCGCGCACCGACGATCCGCCGGGTACGATGCGCACCCCATCCTGAACGGAGAATTTGCGTACCGGATAGGTGTCCTTGTCGACGAACGCGAGAGTGTTGGGATCGCCGCTCTCCGCCAGCGCGCCAATGCGAAAGCCCAGCAGGATGCCCTTCTTGACCCAGGCGTTGGTTTGCCAGACGCCATCCAGCTTTTGTGCGGCGCGGACTGTGCCCGCGGTCAGAGCGTCGCGAAACCTCTCGAAAGTCGCGCGTGCAGAGGGACTGGGGACTGCCTCCGCTCCCGCGGCATAGAACTGCTCGATGGCTGTCTGCAACTCATGCATGTTGCGGGCAGTATAAACGCTAGGTTGCCGCGGCTCCAGAGTTACCGGCGGAGAGGGAGGAATGAACGAGCCTATTGCACCGTGACTGAGTGCGGCTGTAGCAACCCAACTTCGGTCACCACCTTTTCCAGTTTGGCGCGGTTCTCCGGCCGCATGGGCACCAACGGCAGCCGGTAGACTTCTTCGATGCGGCCCATCATCGAAAGCACAGCTTTCACCGGTATGGGATTCGATTCCAGGAAGTTGGCCTGCATCAATGGAAGATACTTGCGGAACATCAGGCGGGCCAAGTCCCACTTGTTGGCGAGCGCGGCTTGCGTCATGCGCGTCATCTCGGCGGGGATTGCGTTGGAGGCGACCGAGACGATACCGACACCGCCAAGTCCGATCACTGCCAGCGTGATGGCGTCGTCGCCGGAGAAGACGAGGAAGTCCTCGGGAAGCGTGGCGCAGACTTCCGCGATCTGGGAAATGTTGCCACTGGCTTCCTTGACGCCGATGATGTTGGGAATTTCGGCCAAGCGCCACAGCGTCGAGGTTTCGATGTTCGTGCCCGTGCGTCCGGCGATGTTATAGAGCACCACCGGCTTCTGCGAGGCCTCGGCGACGGCCCTGAAGTGTTGGTAGATGCCTTCTTGTGTGGGCTTGTTGTAATACGGGGTGGCGGAAAGAATGAAATCGACACCGCGATGTTCGGAGGCTTCTTTCGCCATCGCAACCGCCTTCTGCGTGTTGTTGGAGGTTGCGCCCGCCATGATCGGCACCCGCCCCTGCGCCGTCTCGATGGTTACGTCGATGACGCGCAGCCATTCCTCGTGCGTGAGCGTCGGCGTTTCGCCGGTCGTGCCGCAAGGAAGCAGGAAGTCGATGCCGGAATCAACTTGCCAGCGCACCAGTTGCCGTAGTGCCATTTCATCCAGGCTGCCGTCGCTGTGGAAGGGAGTAACGAGGGCTGTGCCGCATCCGCGCAGTGTCATGATGCTGAAGTACCTCTTGCCCGAAATTGTAGGGCCAACGGCCTGTGCAAATCAGAGTTGGCCGAAAATATCTTTGAAGTCGTAGAAGCCGGTCTTGCCCACGATCCATTCGGCGGCGAGCACCGCGCCCAGCGCAAACGTACGTCTCGACTTCACCTCATGGGTCAGGACCATCCGGTCTCCCTCGGATTCGAGCTCTAGAGAATGGATTCCCATGACCTCCCCTTCGCGCACAGAGGTGATCTCCGCCTGCACGCCGGACGCCTGGGCTACAACGCGCTGCAACGCGATCGCCGTTCCTGAGGGAGCGTCTATCTTGTGGACGTGATGCGTCTCGGTGATGTGGGCGGTGTATCCGTGCTGCAGAGCCGGCGCGGCCGCCCGGGCGATCTGGAAGAACAGGTTCACGCCGTAAGAGAAATTTGCCCCGAAAACGAAACCGGCCCCGGCACGTTCCACATCCTGTTTGACTCGGTCCAGTTCGCCGTACCAGCCGGTGGTGCCCACCACCATGGGTGCCTTAGCAGCAATGCACCGCGCGATGTTGTCCAACACGGCGTCTGGAGTTGTGAAGTCGATCACCGCGTCAACGTCTCGCAGGTTTTCAGGCGTCAGCCATGAGGCGTCTGGGTTTTCGATGTCAGTGAGGATGGTAGTGCGATGTCCACGCTCGGCGGCCACTGCGGCCACAATAGAGCCGGTTTTTCCCGATCCGAGCAGCACGACATGGAGTGGGCGTCCAGTCAATCGAAGACCTCCGGATCGACTTCCGAGAAGAAGCGGGCATGAAGCCGTTGGATCGCAGCGGGCACATCCGCCTCTTCGATTACGAATGACATGTTGATCTCCGACGCGCCTTGGGAAATCATGCGCACGTTGATGTCCTTGACGGCGTCGAATACCTGAGCTGCGACGCCCGGCCGCTCGCGGATGCTCTCCCCCACCAAGCAGATGATGGCCTGGCGGCCGGAAAACTTCACGTAGGCCAACTTCTCGAGGTCCGCGGCGATCGCGGGTATAGCTTCGTTTGAGTCCACGGTAACCGAAATGCTGACCTCGGAGGTGGAGACGATGTCGACGGCGCAGCGGTGGCGCTCGAAGATTTCGAATACCTTAGCCAGAAAGCCGTGCGCCATCAGCATGCGCGCAGCCACAATCTCAATGATGGTGATGCGCTGCTTGGCCGCGATTGCCTTGAACAGCGACTTGGATTTCTGCGTGCGGGCTACCACGCGGGTGCCCTCGTTCGAAGGATTGCGCGAGTTCAGCACCAGTACCGGGATATTTCTTTCAACGGCAGGCAGCACCGTGGCAGGGTGCAAAACTTTCGCCCCGAAATAGGCCAACTCCGCGGCCTCGTCGAAGCTGATGATCTTGATGCGGTGCGCATCCGGACAGATCCGCGGGTCGGTGGTCTTCATGCCATCCACGTCGGTCCAGATCTCGATGCGCTCCGCGTTGAGCCCGGCACCGGCCAGAGCCGCGGAGAAGTCCGACCCACCGCGCCCAATCGTTGTGGTAATGCCTTCGCGGGTCGAGCCGATGAAGCCGCCCATCACCGGCACGCGTCCGCTGGCGATCAACGGCTGAGCGTGCACCTCGAGGTTGTGATTAACTTCGTCCACCTGGGGGATGGCCCGGCCGTGCTGGCCGTCGGTGATGATGACCTTGCGCGCGTCCAGCAGGGTTGCCGGTATGTCGCGCGCGACAAAGGCCGCAGTGATCACAATGCTCGACAACCGTTCTCCGAACGAAACTACATAATCGGAGGTGCGGGGCGTGAGCTCTCCTACTGCCGAGATGCCGCGAAGGAGCTGTTCCAGCGAGTCGAATTCGGCGTGCAGCTCGGAGTGCAATTCCGTGAAGAGGCCGGTGCCCAGCAACTCACCGGCTGTGTTGAAGTGCCGCTCGCGTACCTGGCGGCACAATTCAAGCGCCTTGTCCTTGTCGCCGTTCCCCGCCGCCGCCGCCATCGCCAGAAGGGTGTCCGTCACTTTGGACATGGCACTGACGACCACCAGCGGATGTTCCGTCAGACGTCCCTTCACGATGCCCGCAATTCGATCGATGGCCGTGGAGTCTTCCACCGACGTGCCGCCGAACTTCATCACGATCACGGCGCCACCACCGTTGAGGGAGATCTGTCGTCTGGCGAACTCACGAGAGATAGCCCTGAACTTTGAGCAATTCGGCATTCAGCAGCGCGGCGCCGGCAGCACCGCGAATGGTATTGTGCGAGAGCACGGTGAATTTGTAATCGAGCACGCCGCAGGGGCGAAGCCTGCCCACGCTGACGGTCATCCCATTGCCGCGATCGAGGTCAAAGCGCGGCTGCGGACGGTCGGGGGCCGCGTCGTACACGATCGGCCGCTCGGGCGCCAGCGGACATCCCAATTCATGTGGCTTGGAGCGGAAGCCTTCGAACGCCGCAATGATATCGTCCGCGCTGGCCTTGGACTGGAGCTTCACTGACACGGACTCGGTGTGGCCATCTTCCACGGCCACACGATTGCAGTGGGCCGTCATGGTGAAGCCGGCGTCCTGTACGCTGTGGTTGTTGAGCTTGCCCAGGAGCTTCCTGGTTTCCTCCTCCATCTTTTCTTCTTCGTTCTTGATGAACGGAATCACGTTGCCCAGAATGTCCAGCGAAGCCACGCCGGGATATCCCGCACCGCTTACTGCCTGCATGGTGGTCACGAACAACGACTCCACGCCAAACTTCTCGTGCAGCGGAGCCAGCGCCACGACCAGTCCGATGGCAGAACAATTCGGGTTGGTGACGATATAGCCGCCGGACTGCTTGCGCCAACTTTGATGCTCGATCAGGGCCAAGTGGTCAGGGTTGACCTCGGGGATGACCAGCGGCACGTCCTGCTGCATGCGGAAGGCGCTCGAGTTGCTCACTACGGCGCATCCGGCTTCGGCAAACGTGGGCTCCAATTCGCGAGCAATTCCCGCGTCGAGCGCGGCGAAGATGACTTTCGGCGCGCCCTCAGGGCCGGCCGGCGACACCGGCAATTTGCGGACATGCTCCGCAATGGGCGTCTTGAGCCGCCAACGCACGGCGTCTTCGTATGTCTTGCCTTCCGAACGGTCCGACGCCGCCAGCCAGGCGACTTCAAACCACGGATGGCCTTCGAGCATTTGAATAAAGCGCTGCCCGACAACTCCAGTAGCGCCCAGAATTCCGACGGGGATCTTCTGCATGGCCATGTTTGTTGAAAATTAGTTTACATCAGCATCGTGGGATGGTCGGTGCACCCACCGCATTCGCTGGTCAATCCTGGAGCACAGGCGAGACTGTCACGTCCAACGGCCGTGATTATCGAGACTCCTGCAGCCTGAGGTTTCCGGCGATCTCGCCGGCGATTGCCACAGTGCTTTTGCCAGAGGTGTTGATGGTCACG
>Ga0335070_10011674_pt1 | contig 10257 bp, 7 predicted proteins | sample Lox_Sample_13_FD_206722 | JGI IMG/M metagenome (GOLD analysis project Ga0335070, IMG submission 206722) | Soil microbial communities from Loxahatchee National Wildlife Refuge, Florida, United States - Lox_Sample_1.3 | ecosystem: Environmental > Terrestrial > Soil > Wetlands | place: USA: Florida... | reverse complement strand
TTTCATAATTTTCCAAAACCCGAGCGCGGTTGTATGTGCCAGATGTGACGCAGGTTCCAAAAGTAAATAAATGGGCTTATCAATAGATAGGAAGCCTAAAACTTGTAGAATGTGGCGGAGGACAACTGTTTGAAGAAGGCAACATTCGCGTTCATCGTGTTGGTCGTGGCCTTGGTATTCATCGCCTCGATTCCTACCAGCCTGAAGAAAGTCAAGGCAAGTGACGGTTACGCAATAGTTCACGTTGATCAGAACCTGCAGATGATGCGTAACGGTTTCGTTCTCATGAATGACACCGTGCACCTGTCAGGACAAACGCCTGATAGCTTTCTACTTGGTTTCCCTTACGGGTTTGGTTCCTACGTGGTTGATTGTTTTGCCTATGGGGCAAACACCAGTTCCAACACTTTTCCAGTGAGTTTGAACGAGCCTCTGGAAGGGCGAAGCGGCTACTACGGCATAAGAATCGACTTAGGTGGAGTTCCACAGGTTTTCAGTGTAGTTGTCCTATTTTCTAATGGTCTCGTCATCCAAGATGGACAAAATGCAAGCCTCTACACCTTGGTTTTTCCACAGTTTCCAAGTTTGACGGAGAATGTCAGCACGTTTAACGGTTCAATCTCGCTGCCGGCGAATGCCACCTACATCAAAGGGACGATCGATAACCTCACCCACAGTGAAGATAACCTCACCTACAGTGAGCAGAATTTGGCAGCGTTTGCTTACAACGGGTCCGACATCACCTTCGACATGGCTGATTATGGGATGCAGGTTTTTGACGTAAACGAGCTGGATCGCGTGATAGGAGTAGGTGGGTCTGGAGCTATCACGGGTTCGGACGCCTATTACGTTACAAACGCGCAATCCTTCAGTATCAGCCAAATAGCTGTGCAGTTACCTGCTGGCGCGACAGGAGTGAGTGCAAATGATCAAGCAGGCCGAACAATGAGTGTGCCAACCGAAGTCGCTGCCAACACGAGTCGCTACACGCTCAACTTTACCCTGCCTGTCGATGTCAGTCGTTCCACGAGCTTCATTGTGCATTACAGTTTGCCCAGAGGTTCCTACATCAAGACGCAGAGTGGAAGCAGCAGTTTCTCGGTTAACATGACTTTGTTCGAAGACTTGGATTATTACGTGAACCACACATCCGTGACTTTCGTGCTTCCTGAAGGTGCGAAAATACAGTCAATAAATGACCTTACCTCGGCTTCGACTGATATCAATAGAAACGTTTTCCAAGAGACTGTGGTCATAAACAAGCAGGGCGTGATGGCGTTAAACGGCTATAGTATCGGAATTGATTATGAGTACAGTTACTTTTGGGCTGCTTTTCGGCCAACCACGTGGGTCATGGTCATGACGATAATCGGGGTTCTGGGCGTTGTGATTCTCAGAAGGCCCAGAGCTGCAGCTGAGGTCGCAGTTCCAACAGGAGTGAGGATCGTTCGTTCAGAGGATCTCAGGTCATTCGTAGATATGTACGAAGAGAGAATGAAGATCCTCAACGAAATTGACGTGCTTGAAAGCAGGGCACAAAAAGGGAGAATACCTCGGCAACGGTACAAAGTCCAACGCAAGACCTTAGAAACACGGCTCGACAGTTCAACCCGGAACTTGGAAGGGCTTATGGGAGTGATTCATTCTAGCGGCGGTCACTATTCAAACCTGATGGATCAGCTTGAAGTCGCTGAGGCTCAGTTGCGTGAGGTCGAGGCCAACGTTAAGGCCATCGAATCGCGACACAGCCACGGAGAACTCTCGCTAGAAGCTTATAGAAGGCTGAAGGGAGAATATGAAAAACGAAAAGAAAGAGCACAGACGTCGATACGGGGAATCCTCTTAAGGTTACGTGAAGAAATTCGTTAAACCCACCTAAACACTTTTATTCTACTTTTTTGCTCTGAATGAAAATCCAACGTAGGAAGGAACAAGCAAATGGTCAAAATCGTGGTTGATGATGCCAAGTGCACGGGGTGCGGAACATGCGTTGACACGTGTCCCGTCGCGGTCTTTGAAATCAAGGATAAGAAATCCGTTCCGGTGAAAGTTGAAGAGTGTCTGGTGTGCCGGGCATGCGAAGTGCAATGCTCTGAAAGCGCGATCCAAGTAGTGGAGTAAAAAGACCATACGACTGATCTCCCATTTCTGACATAATCTAAGGCGAACTCCAAAAACTTCTCGAACCTTTTTCATCTCATAAAGTTTTTTCTACTCTGTCAGCGCAAGGAAACTGCGATTTTCCTATTCATGCAAGGTCATCTTTATTCAGAACAGTTTGATATACCCTAGTCAAATATTCCATCAGTGACTGCTTGTTTCGCCTTGCAAGGCTTTCAAGCACCTTGTTGACTCCTGTGGTGTATTGTACAGCCTTCTTTGGTCTATCGATAACTGACTGTGGCAGTCCAAGGTTGTGTCCTACTTGCCGGAGAACGAGCTTTCTGAGCGTGTTTTGTGTTGGCTGCAGCTTCAGCTCAAGTGGCAAGCTCAAAGCGAACTTGGCCATTTCGTATGTTGCGAAGGGGAGTCTGAGTTCTATGCCGTGAAAGTTGCAGATTTTAACGTCTCTTTCCAGATTGTTCTTGTGCATTTCTGTGATGTCTTGAAAAATGGTTTGTTGAACTTTCTCGGGTCCTTTGCTGATGTAATCGTCGACGTACCTTCTGTAACCTGCAAAGAGTTCATCACCTCCTTGGCCTGCAAGAACCACTTTTTGCCTCAATTGCGCCGCTGTCTTTGCCATCCAGAAAAACGGAATTCCCACACTCGTTTTTACGGGGTCGTTCTCTTCAATAAGGCGCAGTACATTAGGAAGCGTTTCCAACACGTCTTTCTCGGTATACGTGCCGGAATGTATTGGCAGTTTCAGTTCATCTGCGACGTTTTTGGCGTGTTCCGTTTCGGACTGATTCTCCAAACTCACATGAACCAATTGCACGTGTGCTCCTGCTCTGCTGGCCAGAAACGCGATAATGCTGCTGTCTAATCCTCCTGAAAACGCGACTGCAACTTCCTCCAGTCCAGCTGTGCGTTCGCACACTGATTTTTCCAGAAGGTTCTCTAGTCTTCTCGAAGCCTGTTCAATAGTCTGCTGCGTTGGATTTGAGGCGACAATTCTTTTTGCCCCGACAAATCTAAATCCATGTTTACTGACCTCTGCGACTGTGCCGGGAGGAAAGGAATTAACATCTCTAATTCCAATCTTCCACAAAGCCTTGCGTTCGGAAGCCAAACCCGCAAAGACCCTATTCTCGCCGTAGTAGAGTGGTTTCACTCCCAAAACATCCCTTCCAACGACGAGCCTTTCAGGCTTCATCAGCACAAAGACGAAGTCGCCCCTAGTCTCTCTTACGAACTTCTTGAGTCTTTCAGTTTCACCTTCCGAGACTTTCAGGGCGAAGATTTCTGCATCACACTTGAGGTTCTGAGCAGGGAAAATTCTGCCTTCAAAAACTAGGGAAGCATCCCCTGTTCGCAACGGCTGAGCCTTGTCCTGGACAAGAATCCTAGAAAAAGCGTGACCGATCACAGTGTTCGAACGCAATTTTAGGCATCGCAGCTTCTCAAATGCCTTTTCAACCTTGATGATGGAAGGTGAAGCTATACCGTAGGCATCAGCGTGCTCCAAACTCAATGCGCCAAGCATAGTGAACGCTGCTTCGGTTGCATCCTCGCCATTCTTGTCGAGAAGAGCTATCAATCCGCCCATTCAGTGACTCCTTTAGGTTAGCTTTTCTGCGATGATATCATCTGCGATAGAACTGAAGGAAACGTCCATAATATAGTGTTTCGCGTGACTATGATGGAGCGCGCGATTATGACGCGTATCCAAAGGCCATGATAGAACGTGTGCTTGACGGTATGGCTTGGCAAGACATTAATCTCTAGCTGATATAATCTAGTCGCGAGGTTGAGGAGGTTTGCCCATCCTTCCGATAGACACGGGTCGTTACGGAACTCCCGAGATGAGAAGCATTTTTGAAGAACAGCATCGTGTTCAGAAAATGCTTGACGTTGAAGCCGCTCTGGCCTGGGCACACGCTGAAGTTGGTGATATACCTCGAAAGGACGCTGAAAAGATCGAGACAATGGCTTCTCTGAAATACGTAAAACTGCCCCGGATCAAGGAGATCGAACGCGAGATAAAGCACGACGTTGCATCGCTGGTTCGTGCCTTGGCTGAAGTCTGCGGATCGAGCAGCGGCTACGTTCATCTGGGAGCGACGAGCTACGACATAGTGGACACGGCTAACGCGCTTTTGCTGAAAGACGCATTAGGACTCATTGTGAAAAGGCTCGACGAATTTGAAAGAGTCATGATGGAAAAAGCCATTCAATACAAACGCACCATGTTGGTTGGGAGAACACATGGACAGCACGCCTTGCCCATGACGTTAGGCTTCAAATTTGCCGTGTGGATGCGTGAAATTTCAAGACATGCAGAGAGACTCCAACAGTGCAAAGAGCGAGTTTTAGTTGGAAAAATGAGCGGAGCCGTTGGCACGCAAGCTGGTTTAGGCGAACATGCGATGCGGCTTCAGGAACTTGTCATGGACAGGCTTGGAATCGCCGCTGCTGAAATTTCAACTCAGATAGTTCAGAGAGATCGCCACGCCGAACTAGCCTGCGTTTTAGCTATGCTTTCCTCTTCCTTGGAGAATTTCGCCACCGAGATACGAGAACTGCAAAGACCCGAGATCGCTGAAATGTTCGAATATTTCGAGCTGGATAAACAGGTTGGCAGTTCTACAATGCCTCAGAAACGAAATCCTGAGCTGTGCGAACGAGTCTGCGGTCTTGCCCGAATCATTAGAGGTCTGGTCATACCTGCTTTGGAAAACATGATAACATGGCATGAAAGAGACCTCACTCAGTCTTCAACGGAGCGATTTCTGCTCCCCGAAACTTGCATTTTAACAGACTACTTGCTTTACCTGATGACCCACATAGTGGGTAGCTTGCGCATCGACGAGAAACGAATGCTGAAAAACATGGCTCTGACTCAGGGGCGTCTTATGTCCGAATCAGTGATGATGGCTTTGACGAAAAAAGGTGTGAGCCGGCAAACAGCTCATGAGCTTCTTCGGAAATTAACGATAAAGAGTGAACTCGAGAAAAGATCTTTGAGGGACGTACTTCTGGAAGACAGAACGATCAGTGGAAAACTAAACGAGAAGGAAATCGCAGCATCTCTGAATCCAAGGAATTACTTGGGCACCTCTGTCAGGCAGGTGGACTTGGCCGTTAAGAAAACCATGAAGGAGCGCAGGGCAAGAGGGCAACAATAACCGAGTAGTTTTGGGATGAGAAAGACAGGCGAGCCCTCCTTTGTTCTGAAGATTCAATAATTAGCATCCTCCCAACATCCCTTGAGATGCCGTGCTTGATGTATGGTAATTTTGTTTTCTCAGTATTCTGTCAGAGCCCTCTGTTTCCATTCGTCCTGTTTCTCGAGTCTCTCCCACGTGTCTTTTTTTATGAAACCGCCGACCTGCTCTTTGATTTTCTTTGCCAGTTTCGGACCGATTAGAGGCAGGTTGCTTAGCTCTTCAATCTTGGCGTTTTTGATTTCTTCAATTGTCTTGTACCCTGAGTTAAAGAGTATTCTTCCACGAACTCTGCCGACTCCCTCGAGTTTTACGAGCGGCAGTATTTCTTTCTTGACTCCCTTTTCGACTCTCTGTTCGACTTCGAACGTCAGGGGGAGGATCTGCTTATTGCCGAAGAGGATGGCCAGTTCGTGTGTTGCGTGAAGCAGCCACTTTGCGCTTTCAAGCGTTCTGTAGAGGTCACCCGGCTGAACCCTGAACCTGTCCATCAGCCAGTCCTCGCTCATCTCTTCAATCCACGCGTTAAGTGTCATTGCAGTCTTCACTTCGCCCAGAAATTCTTCATATCCTACGTTGTCCTCCCATTCAGCAGGAGGGACAAAGAGAAACTCTTGTCTGTGCTCTTCCATATAGAGCGCTATTTGGTCAAATTCGTTTGTGTATGGACGTAAAACTGGTCCCATGTCTGGTGTGTGAGCGATCATGTGGAGAAGGCTTACCTCCGTCATGTATTCCCTGTTGCTTCTCAGTCCATCACGGATTATGACTGCTGAAACAGGATCGATGTACAGTTCGCTTACGCGCTTTCCAAACTTCGTTGCGTTGATGTCTTCACCGAAGACCTCGATCATTTCTTCATCGTACAGATACTTGAGAATCTTCGCCACCAAGCTCTTGATAGCGTCTATGTCATACTGGCAAGCGTAGAAGGTTCTTCCGAAGAATTCGTAGATGCCGTTTTCCGTGTGCGCAAAGTCCGATGCGATCGTGGCGAGCACATGCGCCCTCATTATTCTCTCAACTGCCAGTCGCGACCAGATTCGCTCCGGCTTGGCGAGAACGTAACTTTGTACTAGGTAGTCTGCTTCGTCACTTGTCTTGGCTATCAGTATGGCTTCTCCCGTCTTGTCGTATTTCGGTCTTCCAGCTCTGCCTGCCATCTGCTTGTATTCGAGCACGCTGATGGGATAATAACCATATCCCGCTTCGTAGCGTCTATAATCCTGCAAAACAACTGTTCTGGCGGGCAGGTTGACGCCGAAAGCCAGCGTCGGCGTGGCTGTGAGAATTTTGATCTTTCCAGCGCGAAATGAATCTTCGATTATTCTTCTGTGTCCTCCGGCCAGACCTGCATGATGGAATGCCGTGCCGCACCTGACCAGTTCTGCTAGTGATTCGCCGAGCCGTGTTCTTTCGCCGGTGGAAAGAATCCTTTCGGCCTCGTGCTCAAGAGCGCGTCTCGCAGGTTTAGACAGGACGGTGATGATTTCGTCAGCCACTTTTTTCGCCATTGTCACCGCGTTCTTACGGGTTGATGAGAAGATGAGCGCTTGACCGCCTGTTTTCACCGTGTTCAGAGCCAAGTTTATGGTTGGGTCTCTCGTTTTCTTCTCTATCTTGCGGGCGTCTCCGTCCTTGTACTGGATTTCCTCGTGCAATAGGACTCCTTCTTTCAGTGAGACCGGGCGCCATTCGGTTGTGACGTGTTCTGCTTTTAGCCACTCCGCGAGTTCATCAACATTGCTTATCGTGGCGCTTAAGGCTAGGATTTGAATGTCTGGATTGACTTGCATGAGTCTCGCCAGAACTACTTCCAGGGTTGGTCCACGCTCAGCATCGTTTAGCAGATGTACCTCATCCGCTACGACGAGCGAAATATCGTCCATCCATTTGGCCCTGTGTCTCAGGAGTGAGTCGGCTTTTTCATTCGTCGTTATGATTACGTCATATCTTTCCAACCAGGGGTCTGTGCTGTCAAAGTCGCCTGTGCTGATGCCTGCTCTGAACCGTTTTCCATCTTTTTTCGTGATTGCAGTATATTTTCCGAATTCGTCAAACTTCTCGTTCGCCAATGCCCTAAGTGGTGTGAGGTAAACGACCTTACCGTTTTTTTCCAAGACGTGCTTGAGGGCGCAGAACTCGGCGACGAGCGTTTTGCCTGAAGCCGTTGGACTTGCTAAAACCAGGTTTCTTCCTTCTAATGCTCCAGCTTGTATAGCTTCTTCTTGCGGAGGATAAAGCTCAGTTATTCCTGATCTGATGATTAATTCTTTAACCGCTTCTGGTATCGATAAATCGGTTACTTTCACCTGTATGCGCCCATCTCCCCAGTGTTACAACAGCATAATTACTGAGGCAGTTTAAAGCGTTGCGTGTGTCAAAAGCTCTGTTTTCTGGGTTATGTTTTTCTATTAGAACGATCGAGTACTATGCCAAAGAAGTGCGTCTAGGATCTGGGCTGCGATGGTTGAGAACGTCAAAGAACTGCTGAAAGCGCACAAGGGACTGAAACGTGAAGTGTACCTTGACCTTGAGAATTCGGCTCCAGTTCCAGAAGAAGTTGTGAAGGCGATGCTGCCGTACTTTAACAAAATGGCGTACGGCAACCCGACTTTGACTCACAAACCTGGTTGGGAAGCGTTTGAAACAATAATGGAGTCATCACAAAAAATAGCTGCGTTCTTGAAATGTAAGAACCTTGAGGAAGTAAACTTCACGCCAGGAGAAACAGAAGCCAACAACCTCGCGATAACTGGAGCAGCCATGTCGTTGAAGGAAAAAGCTAAGAACATCGTTGTATCGGAGATTGAACCCATCAACGTCATTCAAGTTGCTGAGCTGCTTCAGAAAGGCGGTTTTCACGTGACAAAAATCCCCGTTGACCGCGAGGGCTTCTTAAACTTGGACAGATTAGGCGAAGCTGTAAATCATGAAACAGCCATAGTGAGCATATCGACCGTGAACCATGAAATAGGGACGATCCAACCGATCAAAGAGGCGGTGGAAATAATTCAAGACAAGAACGCGGAAGCGGTTTTCCACACTGACGCTTCAGACGCGTATGGCAGGATTCCCTTCGACGTAAGAACTCTAGACGTGGATCTGGCTACCATCAGCAGTTACAAGATTCTTGGACCTCGCGGTGTGGGTTGCCTCTACGTGAAGGAAGGCGTTGATCTTGAAAGAATCTTGGAGGGACAGATCGGTACTCAAAGACTCTGGCCTGGAGTGGAGAACACTCCGTTGATCGTTGGTTTCACGGTAGCTTCTGAACTTGCCCTCAAGAATTTTGAGGGCAACACAACGAAAATGCGATTCTTGCGAGACAAACTCGTCGAGGGAATAACCCGCGCAATACCAGACGTGGAACCCAACGGACCCGCAGGATCGAAGAGAGCTCCTGATAACGCAAACATTAGTTTTCTGCGGTGTGAGGGAGAAGCTCTCACGATTGAACTCAGTCTGAGCGGTGTGTACGTTTCAAGCGGAAGCGCTTGTTCTAGAAGATTGCTTCAGCCAAGCCACGTTTTGGTAGCGATAGGGAAAAAGTTCGATCAGGCACACGGTAGTCTGTTGATGAAGGTTTCGAGGCTTCACACAGAAGAAGACATAAACTATGCCTTGGAAGTAATTCCTAAGGCAGTTGAACGGATAAGAGGAATAACCGGTTCAGCAGCAGGTGAACACTAATGTCACGTGCACCATTACCCTATAACCCGAAAATACTGGAATTGTTTAAGAACCCGAAAAACCTTGGAAAAATGGAAGACGCCAGCGTGTCGGCCATTGCAGGAAACCCGATGTGCGGTGACATGATAACCTTCTACCTGAAGATCGATGACAAAGAAGTGATTGAGAAAGCGTCTTTCGAAAGCTACGGTTGTGCAGCAAACATTGCAACGTCCAGCATAGTCACTGAAATGATAAAAGGCATGAAACTCGCAGAGGCTTGGAACGTCTCCTACAAGAGCGTCGCAGAAGCCGTCGGCGGATTACCGAGCGTGAAGTTTCACTGTGGCATACTGGCCGTAGGCGCGCTGAAGAGAGCTATAAGAAAATATTACAGCCTGAAAGGCTCAACTCCCGAGTGGATGCAGAAGGAACCGAGTTTTGAGGAAAAACAAGCTTTGGAAGAGGAACAGCTCGCGAAGATGCTTGAGAAAAGAATGAAGGCAACAGAAGGAAAATGATGTTCGATCCCTACAAGATCCGAGAAGACTTCCCTATTCTGAAGCGTAAGGTAAACGATCACCCACTCATTTACTTTGACAACGCGGCAACCTCTCAGAAGCCCCGGCAAGTGATCGAAGCAATCGAAGACTTTTACAGAAAACACAACGCAAACGTGCACCGAGCAGTGTACACGCTCTCGCAAGAAGCCTCAGAACTCTATGAAAGTGCGCATGAAGAAATCGCCAAGTTCATAGGCGCAAAAGGCATGGAAGAGACGATCTTTGTCAGGGGAACAACTGAAGCCATAAACTTGGTCGCGTACGCTTGGGGTCTTCGAAATCTCGGCAAAAACGACGAAATAATCATTTCGTTGATGGAACATCACAGCAACCTAGTCCCGTGGGAAATAATTTCCAAGATTACTGGGTTCAGGATAAAATTCATCGACATAAACGCTGATGGTACGTTGAATTATGATTCCTTTGAAAAACTTGTCTCCAGAAAGACCAAACTGGTCTGCGTATCTCACGTCTCCAACGTCACCGGAATTGTGAATGACGTCAGAAAGATTGCTGAAATTGCCCATGAGCACGAGGCAATGGTGCTGGTTGACGGAGCCCAGTCAGTCCCGCACATGCCCGTGAACGTCAAGGACTTGGACGTAGACTTCTTTGCGTTTTCGGGCCACAAGATGCTTGGGCCGACGGGTATCGGAGTTCTGTACGGCAAGCGAAACGTGCTGGAAGGAATG
>Ga0335070_10011673_pt1 | contig 10258 bp, 9 predicted proteins | sample Lox_Sample_13_FD_206722 | JGI IMG/M metagenome (GOLD analysis project Ga0335070, IMG submission 206722) | Soil microbial communities from Loxahatchee National Wildlife Refuge, Florida, United States - Lox_Sample_1.3 | ecosystem: Environmental > Terrestrial > Soil > Wetlands | place: USA: Florida... | reverse complement strand
CGGGGTCTGCGCCGGATCTCCTGGAACACGCTCCTGGAAGAAGTGGTCTACATCGAGAATGCGCCATTGCTCATCCTGGTCGAAGAGGATCACTGGCTGATAGACCTGACCGAGGAAGTCGGCCAGTCCTGGCCAGCTGCCTGCCGGAGGATTCGCTGCGGGCCACAAGTCGTTGTAGCCCTCGTCGATTGGTGTCCCGCCGAGTGTTGATAGCCGCAGCGCGGGACCGCTGCCGGCGCCGAACAGGATCGTTGAGCTGCTGTTCGGGTAGATCGCCTGGATCTCATCGCGATCCGACCTCGAGTTCAGCCGATACTCAGCACCTTTGCCCGCCGCGACGGTCTGCCAGAGATCCCACTGATATCCCGAACTGCACCCGCCTGACTGGCAACCCTGCCGCGAGTAGATGATGAAGGATCCGTCCGGCGACCAAGATGGGTCGCTCGTCATAGCCAGCCCCTGCGGGGAAGACAGGTCATTCACCCACTGTGCCTGACCCGTGCCGTCCCCATTCATGATAAAGACGCTCTGCCAGCACTGACCCCAGTAGAAGCATCTCGTGAACGCGATCCGCCCAGTCGGACCCCACGAGGGTTGCGCGTCGCTGGGATCCGTGGTGAGCGCCACGGGAGTACCGAGACCAGTGGCATTCATGGAGTAGATCGGCCCCGAGCCAGCCCCGCGGACGTACGCGATCTTGGTGCCGTCCGGCGACCAGGTCGGGTCCGTCTCGTCCACCGTGTCGTTCGTTAGCTGAACCACGCCTGTCCCGTCGGTGTTGACCTTCCACAACTCGTAGTCGTTGCTTGCGGTCTCCCGACAGTCGTAGACGATCTGGGTTCCGTCCGGCGACCACGCCGGATGCCGCTTGCTGGCGGTGCTTGCGAGCAGACGCTTGGCGGGCGAGCCGTCGAGATTCCGGGAGTACAACTGGTATTCGACAATCGCGTCGACAAAGCGGCTGAAGATGATCTTCCCCGCATAACCCGTTCCCGAGCTTGGCCCCGCGCACACGCCGGTGAGCCCCGGCTCGGCGCCCGTACCTCCAGGCGCCACGACTGCAGTCGCGGCTGAAGTCGCAGTCGTCGAGCCTGATGCGTTCTTCGCCGTGACGTTGACGCGCATGAACTTCCCGCTATCCGCCTGCATGAGGCGGTACGTAGCGGAGGTTGCCCCGCTGATCGTTGTGCACGTGGTGGTGCTCGTCCCATTGGTACACCTGCGCCACGCGTACGTGTAGGAAGTCGGGGCGCCACTCCACGTCCCGTTCGTGGTGCTGAGCGTCAACGTGACAACCGGCGAACCGCTGATGGCGGGCAACGCGGTGTTGGCCGGCTTGGCGGCGTGCGCCGCCGAGGCTGTCACGCAGAGCAGCAAGCACAGAGCAGCGGACGCGAGAATCAGCCGACAGAGGTGAGCAGCCGGCAGCTTTGACAGGCGCATAGCGCGACGCTATCCGAGGCTCCAGACGAGACGTGAGACCGACTATCTGCAACGTTGCGAGCGTCTCTTGCGCGGCGCCCGGGCTTGGGTTGAGCACTGGCAACTCTGCCGCTGCAAAGTGAGTGACGCGGCAGGACCGAGCGACAGACTATGACGTGCTGGCTCACACGACTTCTCGTCGAGGCAGCGATCACGATCTGAAGGTGACCGCTAGCGGACGGGGATCACGTCCGGCGCACGGCCTGTTGACAACACCTGCCGGAAGGCAATAGCGGCTCGAGCGTTGATCGGTCTCTACTGGAGCGACTGAGCAACCTAACCAACACCCTTCAAGAGCCGCGGGACGCAATCACTGCGTAGGTCACCTCCTCGCGACAAGTCGCCAAGCGACGTTCATCCAGGGGCTCCCTGCGCTGGGTCGAAAGCACGACCCTCGGATGTCACGGCCCGAGATCGGACTGGGGGAGCTCACGTCGAGGTCGTTGGGCGCGCTGCTCGGCTTCACGAGCAGCGGTCAGTTCGGATTCTGTGCGCGGCGCTGGGTGGCGGTCGTTGGGACCGACCCGCTCGTCGAGGGCGAGGGCTTTGCCGCGGCCGCGGCTGAGAAGGTTGTTGAGGTGCTCGGCGGCGGGGTCGTAGTCGCGTTCGAGTCCGGGGAGCGGCCGGATGTCCTGCGCGTCCGCGTGGAGGTAGAAGCGGGCTGAGTGGCGGTGGCGGCTGAGCGCGGTGTATCCCCATTGCTGGTAGAGGTCCTCGCTGCCGAGAACCAGGGCATGATCGACCGTTGCGCCTTGCAGGGCGTGGGCGGTGGTGGCGTAGGCGTGGTCCAGGTGTCCTGCGTCAAGGTACCGGCGATCGACGTTGTGTTCGTGGCCGTTGGGATCGGTGATCGTGAGCCGCCCGGTCGGGGCGTCCAACGCCGTGACCTCTCCTCGTGTTCCGTTGACGAGGTCGAACTGGCGCTCGTTGCGCCGGCAGATCACCTGGTCACCTTGCGCGAACGACCTTTGCGGCGTGTGGATCTCCACCGGCCCCAGGCGTCCCTGGTCGCGCATGCGCCGGCGGGCTCGCTGGTTGAGGTCCGCGACGTCGGCGCGGCGGTGAGCAATCATGACGGTATCGGAGCCGTCCTTGGACGTTTGCCACCAGTCGGCGACGAGGCGCGCGCGCAGCCGTCCGGCGGTCGGTTCGCTGACGATCCGGTCGTGCTCGCGGTAAGCCGTAGCCCACGCGTCGCGGTCACCGTCGCGCAGCTGCGTGACGGCCTCACGGTCCCAGGCCTCGCGTTGGCGTTTGACCTCGCTGAGTTGGAGCGCGCCCTGTTGTCGTGCGAGCGCGTGGTAGGCGCCGCCGGCCTCGATCTCGGGGAGCTGTCTGTCGTCGCCGACCAGGACGAGCTTGATCCGATGCTCGCGCGCATGGGATGACAGGGCGTGTAGGTCGCGGGTGCCGACCATGCCGGCCTCGTCGACGATCAGCACATCGGGTGGGGTGTCGACGTACTGGCTGATGTCGGCGCGCAGCTGGTGGATCGTCTGAGATGGGATCGCGGTCTGCTCCTGCAGCTCGCGCGCCGCGCGCGCCGACAGCGCGCATCCCTGGGTCCGCAGGCCGGAGTGCTTCCAGGCGGCGTGGGCGGCCTCCAGCGCGTAGGTCTTCCCCGTCCCGGCCGGCGCGCGAACGACGTGCACACCGTCCCCGGCGGTGGTCAGCGCCCGCACGAGGTACTGCTGCTCGCTCGTGAGCTCCGGGCGCTCGGCAAGCGCGGCATCCACCGCGCTTGCATCGGCGACCGCGACCGCGGTGGTGGTTCGCTCACGCGCGTCGGTCAGGAGCTCTGTTTCGGCGCGGAGCATCTGCGGTGTTGAGTAGCGCGCCCCGCGAAGACCGTCGTCGTCGCTGAGCTTGACGGTGTAGCGCGATGCGAGCCAGCGGTCGGTGAGCTCCTCGATCCGCTCGACCGTCGCGCCCTGGGCATGCTGCTCGCACCATGCGCGGATCGCGTCACGACGATCGAACGAGGCGTGCTCGCGCGTCACGCCGGTCACGCCAGCGACGGTCGGCGCTGCTAGGTGGAGGTCGATCGGGATGCGTTCACGCCACGGACGATCCCTGACTCGCCCAAGCGCTCGGGCGCTGAGGCCGTGCTCTGCGGCACGAGCCCGCCACCGCTCCCGCATCCGGTCGACAGGGACGGCGTAGTCCTTGCGCTTCCTGGTCTCCAGCGCCGCGATCTCCGCCGCCGCCGGTGAGCAGCGACCCTCCTCGGCCAGGTACTCGACGATCTCCCGCCGACGGCGCGAGAAATGCTCGAGCACCCCCGTTGGGACGCCGGTGATCTCCGCTGAGCCCTTCTCCACCGGCCCCCATGAGACCCCCAGCGACCGCGAGAGCTCGTACCGCAGGGCGGCTTTGTACAGGTAGCCCGCGGTCTTCTGCTGGCGATACAAGCCACGCGCATCAAGCGCCGACCAGCGACCATCCGCCCTGGCCGTGTTCGCGACGACGGCGTGCGTGTGCAGCTGCGGATCCCCCGCTCTGGAGGTGCGATGACGGAACGTCGCGATGACCAGGCCGTCTGCCTTGACGCGCAGGCGGCCTGCCTTGCCGCGGCGCGTGTACGCAGCCTCGCGCTCCAGATAGCCGAGCGCCTGGCCGACTGCGACGTCATGCGCCTCGCGGACCGCGGCGACCGTCTCCTCATCGCCGACGCCGTACAGGACAGAGACGGACTTCGGAGCACTGAACGTCACATCGAACCCCGCCGTGTCCCCCGGACCCTGCGACTGTCTGAGCGGTCGGCCGTCCCGCGGGCCCAGGCCACGCATCAGCTGCCCGAAGTCACCCTCCTCAACCTCGCCGCTCAGGGCGAGCCAACCAGAGCCAACCCCCGCCCAGCGGCCCTTGGCCTCGCCCGCCCCGGCGTAGTAGTCCTCACGACCCCGGGCGACCGCGTCCGTGTAATACCGCCCCGCATCAAGGCCACCAGCAAGCTTTGCGAGCGACAGCACACTACGTAGTCGCACCAGCGCCCCAACCACCCCCCTGCGGGTGCAGAGGTGTGCCCGTCCCTTGCTGTCGGATCTCGATCGCGGTCAGGGGGACCGTGGCGCCGGGTGAGTGGGCGATTGCCCGGGGGGTGGTTCGGGGTCTGGTGCGACTATGGAATGTGACCTCGCCTGATACCGGAAGTCGACAAGACGGCGTGGTGAGCGGTCCGCTCTTGGCGCCTGGGGAGGTCGCGCTGTTGTGCGGACTTTCGCGCCGCGCGGTCTATGACGCGATCCGCCGCGGTGAGCTGCCTGCGATGCGCCTGTGCAGCCGCCTACGGATCCGCAGCGACGACCTCGAGTCGTGGCTGACCGCCGCCCGGGTCGCGCCGCAGGGTCCGCCGCAGGTCAAGGAACTGCGCAGCCGCCCCAGCCAGCCGGCAACCCGCGGTAGCTTTCGGGCCCTGATGGCAGACACGGGCAGCGGCGAGGAACCGTGAGCGTCGAACGCGTGCAGCAGTCCAGCGGCGTCGTGTGGCGTGTGCGCTGGCGCGACGAGCAGGGCCACAACCGCGCCAAGGTCCTGGGCCGCAAACGCGATGCCGAAGCGTTCGACGCCGAGGTGCGGCGCATGAAGCGCACCCGCAGTCTCGGACAACTCGACGCCGGCAGACAGACGCTCGCCGAGTTCGGGGAGGAGTGGTGGAAGCTGCACGCCGCACCAAACCTCGCGCCGACCACGCAGGAGACCTACGCGTCGATGTGGGACACGCACGTCCTGCCGCGGATCGGGCATCTCGAGCTGCGCGATCTGGACGCTGCCGGCGTTCAGCGCTTTCGCGCCGACCTGGAGGCCGCGGGCGTGGGCCCGGCGTCGGTGCGCAAGACGCTGCTGCTGCTCGGCGGCGTGCTTGAGCGTGCCGTGGAATGGGGGCGCCTGGCGGCCAACCCGGCCGCCTCGGTACGCAAGCCCTCGCCCGCTCGCCGGCGAGCCGTCACGCCCCTGACGCCAAGCGCCGTCGAGCAGCTGCGTAACCACCTCCTGACTGCTGGCAGGATCCGAGACGCGACGCTGATCTCCGTCTTGGCCTACGCCGGCCTGCGACCTGGCGAAGCGCTAGCGCTGACGTGGGGTCACGTCGGGCGCCGTGCGCTGCTCATCGACGGCGCCGTACAGCTCGGCGAGGTCAGCGCGACCAAGACCGGCCGCATGCGCTCGGTCGCCCTGCTTGGGCCGCTTGCCGACGACCTGGCCGAGTGGTGGCAGGAGAGCGGCAGGCCCGCAGACGACGCGCTCGTCTTCCCCGCCGCCGACGGGCGCCCATGGAGCCGCGCCAGCTGGCAGAACTGGCGCCGGCGCGTCTACGCCGCCACGGCTGCGGACCTGGGGCTGCCGACGACGCGCCCGTACGACCTGCGCCACAGCTTCGTCTCGCTGCTGATCCACGAGGGCCGCAGCGTCGTCGAGGTCGCCCAGCAGGCCGGCCACGCACCGACGATGACGCTCAGCACCTACGCCCACGTGTTCGCGGAGTTCGGCTCCGACGACCGCGTCCCAGCGGAGGAACAGATCCGCCGTGCGCGAGCGAGCACGTACCCGTTTCGTACCTCACAGAAGAGCCGCCCGAAGGCGGCTCTGGCGAAACCCCTGCAAACAGCTGATGGGCGATCCAGGACTCGAACCTGGGACCTCTTCCTTATCAGGGCCGCGCGGGGTCCAGAGGAGCCCATGCGACCGCCGCGCCGGCTCAGGCTTTCCCCGCAGGATTGCCCGATTCCATCGGGCAATCTGAGCAGACGGCCAGCCGGGGCCTAATCCCTCGAAATACCGCGTTGGACAATCCCGTGTGCACTGGACGTGTACTGGCGGCGATAGTGTCCAGCCATGGCCGACCCCGTGGACCCCGCGGCACAGCATCTCGCAGAGCAGGCCGCCGTGGAGGATTGGATAGAGGCGGGCGCGCCGTCGCCCATGGCGATGTGGCTCCGACTGCGAGGCGAGGCGCCGCCAGCGGATGACCGGCCGTTGACCGTCGCGCAGGCGGCCGCCCGCGAGCGCGTCTCGGAAAAGACGATCCGCCGCAGGCTCCCGCAGCTCGCGGAGCTGGACCCGCCGGGCGCCTACAAGATCGGGACCGCGTGGCGGATCGTCCCGGCCGCGCTCGACGCGCTGCGAGCGCCCCGGGGTTCCGAGCCGGGCGCCGGTCGCAAGCGCCCCCGGCGCAAGGCGCCGCCGTCCCGGCCCGCGTCGACGCGCTGGGAGGCCTAGCCGTGGCGACCGTCGTCAAGCGGCCGGGCTCCACGCGGCCGTGGCAGGTGCGCTGGCGCGACCACACGGGCGCCCCACGATCGCGTCAATTCACGCTCAAGGCCGACGCCGAACAGCACGCGACCGACGTAGAGCGGGCGAAGCAGACCGGCCGCCTCGACGCGATCGACGCCGGGACCCAAACGCTCCGCGAGGTCGGAGCCGACTTCTTCGCGCTGCACAAGCGCGAGTGGGCACAGTCAACGGCCCGCAACCTGGCGTACGTGTGGAACGCCTACGTGCACGATTCCGAGCTCGCGGGGATGCAGGTCCGTGCGATCCGCAAGAGCGACGTGCAGCGGTTCAAGGTCGAGGCCCAGGACCGCGGGGTCCCGGATGGCAGCATCCGCAAGGCCCTGGGACTCATCTCGCGGGCGCTCGAGCACGCGGCCGACGACGGACTCATCGCGGCCAATCCGGCCGCCGGGGTCAAGCGGCCGTCAGGTACACGCGCGAGGGACGTGCAGGTCATCCCGCCCGCCGGCGTGGAGGCGATCCGGGGCCGCCTGGGGCCCAGGGATGCCGCGCTCGTCTCGATCCTCGCCTACGCCGGTCTGAGGCCCCAGGAGGTCCGCGCGCTCGAGCTGCGCCACGTTGGCAAGCGCACCATCCGGGTCGAGGCCGCGTGCAACCCGGACGGGAGCCTGAAGCGCCTCAAGGGCACCGGCGGCGCTGCGCGCACCGTTCCGCTCTGCAAGGCGCTGGCGGCCGACCTCGGCGCGATCGACTGGCCGGCCACGGGGCCGATGTTCGCGCGCAGCGATGGCGAGCGCTGGCGCAAGGACGATTGGGACCGCTGGCGCACGCGGACGTTCGGGCCCGCCGTGGAGGCCGCCGGCGTCGAGATCGGACGCCCGTACGAGCTGCGGCACAGCATCGCCTCGCTGTGGCTGCGCGAGGGACGCGACCCGTTGACGGTCGCGTCGTGGTTGGGCCACTCGCTCGCCGTGCTCCTGAAGGACTACGCGCACGTCATCGCCGAGCTCAAGCCGGGCGACCGGCGCAGCGTCGACGCGATGATCGCGCAGGCCCGGAAGCCTGCTCAGCGCTCGCCGAGCAGGCGCAAGGCCCGGACGTAAGAAGGCTCCGCGCGATGTTTCAGCGCGGAGCCTGGACCGTCACCCTCCCCCGTACACGCGGAAGGTACCGGCCGACAGGTTCCTCGTGCGCCGTGCGAACATGTGTTCGTGTCGATCAAAGGCTCGTCATACGCGCGGTTTCGCCGGGCGCTCGAGATCGGCAAGCTCTCGCTCGTCCTCGCGTCCGCGGCCGAGCTCCCGCAGATCGGCCTCGAGGACGCGCTCGATGTGCTGGCGCTGATCGCCGAGCAGGACGCGGCCATGTACCCGCGCGCGGGCGCGAGGTGGCTGCGCCGGCTGGCGGCCGAGCGGCCGGCTCTCACCATGGCGCAGCTACGGCTCGCGGTCGCTGCGCTCGACGTGCTCCCGGCCGACGCTCGGGCCGCCGGGGTCCTGCGCGAGCTCGCGCGGGCGACCCCGTAGCCGGCGCCCCAGGGCCGCTGGGGGCCGTCTGAGCGCGGTGGAGATGGTGCCGGAGGTCCGCGGCGGCAGACGGCGCCCCGGGGCCATGGCAGCGGATGGGAGTCGCTCAGAGCGGCTCTACAGAAGTGAGCCAGCGCGACTGGTAGCCGTCCCGCCAGCAGTAGAGATGTCCGCCCCCCTCTGAGTAGATCCTCTGGGACTCATCGATGCAGTAATTGATGTACTCGTCGATGTTTCGGTCAGCAAAGACCTGGCGGTCGGGACGCCCGGGGCGGAAGTAGCGTCGGAAGGCCAAACGACCAGCCTCCACAGGTGCACCAGCGTCAGTTAGTACCCAGTGCACGACACGACGGACCGCTCGCTTCCCGCGAAGGCTCACGATGATGCGGGCGGGGCTCACGCTGGCCGACCACCCTCCCCGTGCGTCGGCGAAACGGGACTTGAAGACGCAGCGGGGCCCTGACGCGAGGCGTAGAGGCCCAATCGTCAACACAACCGCTGCGTCTGAACAGCGGTGGGGTGCCAGCACGGCGAAGTCTGCGGCCTCGTCGCCAGCGACAAGCATTCCGTAGTAGTCCGGCCAACCAACAACTTTGGCCTTGCGATCACTCGAGGGTTTGAGGGGATAACAGTCAGCGGCTGCGATCGAACGACGGCATGGCAGTCCTGCTCTCCGGGCGGGCTGTCGTTCCAGTAATAGCTCGGGTAGTCGAGTTGGAAGACGGCGGGGCCGTCTGCTTCCGTCAGAAGCACGCTGAGCTCAAGAGCTCCTGCACCAGTGACGCTCGTCGGGTGGCTGAGCCCGGCACCGTCGAGCGCGGGCTGCAAGCTCAACGTCATTACCGAAGCGGGGTCTACAAGGTTGGGCCCGTAGATGGTCACGTGGGTTGTCCGGCCGCGCACGATGCTGCTGAGTTGGCCAGCGAAGATCGAACTGCGGCCGGCGTCAGGCGGGCAAACGGGTAGCTGATCCTGCGCCTGCGCCCGAGCGGGCACCAGGCACAGTGCGGCAACGGCGCCCAGGGGGCACAAGAAATGCGCCAGATCGCGGCGTACGGGTGGGCAGCGCACAACGAAGCGAACCTAACCCAACGAGCACCACCACGCACGCGTCGTTGCACGTCCAGTACATCTGTACTCAGGCGCGATACCCGTGCCGACGGGGGATCGCGGGCCGCCGGACTAACCCCCAGACCATAAACCCGGCGGGGCCCGGTCTTGTTCTCTCTTCTGGCGTCCGGGGTTGGCCCTGCTGACCCCATGGGTGCGGCGGCCTGGGAGGGGGTGCACGCACGGGGACCCTTACAGGGTCCCCCGTGCTGCCAGCACCCCCAATCCCCACTGGCTATCGGGCATCTCGGCAGTCTGAGTGCAGGGGGTGCATGCAGCGCTTGCCCGCACCCCCCTGCGGGCCTCATCCGATCGTTAGGGGTGACACCCCGGCCGCCAGCCTGTAGGTGGGGTGGCCGCCGCTGGAGCCGTCCTCGAGGAGCTTCCCGGTCTCGATCAGGCTCTCCCAGACCGGGCGCAACCGGCCGTCATCCTTGAGCCCGCGGCCCTTGATGTGCCCGAGGACCTTGCGGCGGCTCAGCCCCACGCCCCCGGCCGCTTCGCAGGCCTCGAGCACGACCTGAGCGGGAGTCTGGGCGTCATCCTCGAGGCGCGCGATCGTCAGCGGCAGGCCGTGGCCCTGGCCGCCGGCGACGTACTCAACCGTCCCGGGCATGCGGCCGAGCCGGTCAAAGCCATGGTGCCGCAGGGTGATCGTGCCGACCTTCTCGATCGAGAAGCCGTCCGAGGTCACGCCCCAGGCGAGGTCGGCCGCTCCGGTCTTCTCGCTGGCGGCGTCGTGTCCAACGGCGACCGCCGTTCTGCGGCAAAGAAAAAGGCGTAGGCGTTCAGTTGGGTTGGGGGACATAACTCGGCGCTGTCGAATCTCGGGGTGTGGAGCGGCGTGAGGCGGAGGCGGTTTATGAGCAGGGCCGCGAGGCCGTCGTCGGGGTGTTGTTGGCGCT
>Ga0335070_10011672_pt1 | contig 10258 bp, 7 predicted proteins | sample Lox_Sample_13_FD_206722 | JGI IMG/M metagenome (GOLD analysis project Ga0335070, IMG submission 206722) | Soil microbial communities from Loxahatchee National Wildlife Refuge, Florida, United States - Lox_Sample_1.3 | ecosystem: Environmental > Terrestrial > Soil > Wetlands | place: USA: Florida... | reverse complement strand
CCGACGGCTTCGGGTAAAACGAATCTTGCGGTGCAACTTGCCAGGACTCTGGGCGGCGAAATCATCTCGGCCGATTCGCGCCAGGTATACCGGGGAATGGATATCGGCACGGGGAAGGACCTCGCGGAATATGGCGATACGCCGTATCATCTGATAGACATACTGGAACCCGGAGCCGATTTCAATGTTTTTGAATTCCAACGTCGTTTTGCCGTCGTTTTTGAAGACATCAGGGAGCGGGGAAAACTGCCTGTTCTTGCCGGCGGAACCGGCATGTACCTGGACTCGGTCCTTGCGGGGTACAGGATGGCGGATGTTCCTGAAAATCAGTCGCTCCGCGCCGAACTTGAGGGCCGTTCCATGGGATATCTTGCAGCCCGCCTCATGGAGGCGAACCCGCGGATGCACAACACCACCGATCTCCTCGACCGAAATCGCCTGGTGAGGGCAATCGAAATTGCCGAATTCGAGGCTGCAGACACCATGCCCGCATTACCGGAGATCAGGCCAGTCATTTTCGGCATCAGATGGGACAGAGGTTTACTGCGGCAAAGGATCACCAAACGGCTGAAAGAGAGGTTGGAAAACGGGATGATCGAAGAAGTGGCGAGGCTTCACGGGAACGGTGTACCGTTCGAAACCCTCGATTACTACGGACTTGAGTACCGGTTCATCGCCCGATACCTGAAGGGCGACCTCAACTGGAATGATATGTTCCAGAAACTGAACAGCGCCATCCATGATTTCGCCAAGCGTCAGGAGACATGGTTCCGCCGCATGGAGCGCAACGGTATCGGGATAAACTGGCTGGAAGGGGCGGGAAACCCGTTCTCGGAAGCCCTGAACGTTCTGAGAAATATAGAGAAACAGATTTAATTCCCACCTCATTTTTTCCTTCAGTTTACACAATTTAACCTGGGAATGCGGATTAACGCGGATAATACAAAGGTTTAAGAGAAAGATAAAAGCAGCTTCCGGATGAATCATTCGGATTCAATGTTTCAGGTTTAATGATGATAGCGACCCATCCTGGCTTTGTGGGCGATGTTGGGTGCCCTGTGACAATCGAAACACTTCTCGTCTGTCAACTTTTGCACTTCTATTGATGACGCGGGCTTGGAAGTATTTGGCATATTGTACTTTGCCGTCTGGAAATACTCGTGGTTTCTTTCGTCGCTGAGGATCGGCGCCTTGTAGGCAACCGTCCAGTTATTGTTTAAAGGAAGGGTATGGCACTGGTCGCAGCCGCCCGGCGGTGGAATTGCTTTCCAGCTGGCGAACATGGCGCAGCCTGCAAGAAGGGCAATAAATGACCCCACAATTAATAATGTTAAAAATTTCATGAAAATTATCCCCAAATGTAGTTCAAGCAGGCGATTTTATTCACGCCGTTTGAAAATCATATCATAAAGACAAAACAAAGCAAAAGCAACGACAATGATTTGTGCTATAGTATGCTGCATGATTGAGTGCGTGTCTGGTTGTAATCTTGCTCAGGGTTTTCCTCTAAGTACAAGAATTCATAAATTTGATGTTACCATGGCCAGAGAGAGAGTTTTCAGTCGGTCCAACAAAAGCTTCAAGGTTTCTCTTTAAGTATGAAACGACAATATTTTTGCCGAATTAACGATGTTTCACCGAACTTATGACTGGATGTGCAGGGGGAATGGAATTCATGAAAACCAGAAACAGGGAGACTCTCTTCAACGGACTGGTGGTAAACATAGAGCAAATGGATGTCATGATAGGGGAAAAGGGGTGGCATACTTATCAGGTCATGCGGCATCCGGGAGGGGTCGGCGTGCTGCCGCTGCACCCGGACGGCGCGGTGTCCCTCATCCGCCAGCTCCGTCCAGCGGTTGACTCTTTCATGCTGGAAATACCGGCAGGACGGCTTGAACCCGGAGAAGAGCCGGCCCGGTGCGGGTTGCGGGAACTGAACGAAGAGACCGGGCTTTCCTCCGGCAAGATTGAATCCCTTGGTATCGTGCATACATCGCCGGGAGTCCTGGACGAAGTAATCCACCTGTTCCTTGCGACGGACCTTGTCCCGGGGCAGGCGGACCCGGAACTTTACGAAGATATAGAGGTGGTGAAAATACCTCTCAAGGAGGCCGTCCGGATGGCGCTTGACGGATCGATTACCGATGGGAAGACTGTCATGGCGCTGTTTCGGGTTTACATGAAAATTTTTCAACAGGACCCCAGATGAAATGGTCGGAAGCAAAACGCAAGGTTTTCGAATTCGACAGAAATATCGTCGTGTCGGCGGGAGCCGGTTCCGGCAAGACCGCCGCGCTGGTGGAGCTGTACCTGCGCCTGCTGGCAGGCGAAACATCTCTGAACCGCTCTGTAGCCGTTGACGAGATTGTCGCCATAACCTTTACGGAAAAAGCAGCGGCGGAAATGAAAGAGCGGGTTCGCGAGGGGGCCAAAAAAAGAGCGGGGCAGGGAGAAAGCGCCTCGACCTGGGAACAGGTCCTGCGGTCCCTGCCGTCGGCCTCTATTTCCACGTTCCACTCATTCTGTTCCAGGATCCTGCGTGAAAATCCGGTTGAAGCGGGAATCGACCCATCGTTCACCGTTCTCGACGAGCTTGCCTCGAAGACCGAGCTCGCGGCGGCCGCTGACGAGGTGATAGAGGCTGAACTGAAGGTGCGCAGCCGGGAAATACTTCTTCTGCTCGAACAGTTTCCTCTTACGGGCGCGGGACCGGGAAAGGGCCTCAGAGAGCACCTGATCGACCTGCATAATGAAAGGAGCAGCACAGGATGCGAGCTTGCGGCCATTCAGAAAATGTCGGAAGACTGGATGACCGTCGCGGAGAAGCATTTTGCCGAAAATGTTGACACCTTGCGCAGCCACATGGTCCGAGTCAGGAACATTCTGAACGGCAAGGAACTCGTCTTTCATAAAAAACTGCGCGATTTGCCCGAATTATGGGAAAAACACTACCTTTCAACCGACAGTCATGATGCGCCGGAAATACTCGCTGCCATGCGTGACTGCATAGCGGGGAACTGGGGAAAGGATAAACCGTTCAGGGACAACCTGACGGAGTGCCTGGACACTTTGGACCTTGCCCTGCACCAGGTTCGTTGCGGCCCGACAGTCGAAGCCCTCCTATCTCTCCTGGAGAAACTTGAACACAATTATCAAAGGCGGAAGGCAAACCGGAGCGTCCTGGATTTCGAGGACCTCCAGACCGGGGCGCGCGACCTGCTGCGGCGCGATGCCCGGCTCAGGGAGGAATACAGGGGCAGGTTTGCCGTTGTCATGGTTGACGAGTTCCAGGACACCAACCGGCTGCAAAAGGAACTGGTGGAGCTTCTGTGCGGCCCCCGGCAGCGTCTCTTCGTGGTAGGCGACCCGAAGCAGTCAATTTACATGTTCCGAGGCGCGGATGTAACGGTCTTCGTGCATTCCCAGCGGGAAGTGGCGGAGGGTGGAGGGCACAGTCTCTTCTTCCAGGAGTCGTTCCGGTCGCGGGAAGGGATCATAAACCTCGTAAACGAGCTCTTCAAGGGGGTAATGACCGGCGGGGGCGGGGATTTCAATGTCCGCTACGATTCCGGCGACATCCTGACGTCAGAGCGCCGGGACTGGGACGGTACTCCGTGCGTGGAGCTCCTGAGCGTGGAAGGAGAGGGTAATTCGCCGGTAAAACGCAGGACTGAAGCGGCTGCCGTTTCCCGGATGATCCGCCGCATGGTATCGGGAGAAGCGGGCGTTCAGGTATATGACCGACGGGATATGACGGATGAAAATGTCGAACCGGTGATCTCATATTTTCCACGTAAACCGCGATGGGGTGATATCGCCATACTGTTTCGCCGTTTTTCCAACCTGAAGCTGTTCGAAAGGGAACTGCGCCGGGCGGGCATCCCGTATTACGTGGTCAAGGGTAAAGGTTTTTACCGCTGCCAGGAGATTCTCGACCTGCTCAATTTTTTGAAATACCTCGAATTCGGTGGAGACATAGCCGCCCTTGCCGCGGTACTCCGTTCGCCCCTGTGCGGCATTTCCGACGAAACCCTTTACCTGATGGGGCGGAGGGAGAAGGGGCTTGCCGGGTGGAAGGATTTTTTCAATTCACAGCCAGGTTCCGGTGATGAATCGATGCGGCAAGGGATTGAAGAAGCTGACCGGGCGAGGCTTGAAAACCTTCGGCGACTTATCCTCAGGCTTAGACCGCTCAAGGACTGCCTTTCGCCCGCCGAACTTCTGGAAGAAATTATCACCGGTGCCGATTTTTCCTCCATCCTGCTGACCACATTCCAGGGCGGTCAAAAGGTGGCCAACCTGCGCAAGCTCATAGAAATTTCCCGTTCCCTTGCCGAATACAGGAGCGGTGCGCTGCGCAATTTCATCAATTATCTCGAACGCCTGTCGGAGGAAGAGCCCACCGAGGCCGAGGCGGTCATTTCCGTCGAGGGTGGGGACGTGGTCAGGCTCATGACCGTCCACCAGAGCAAGGGACTCGAATTTCCGGTCGTCTTTGTTCCGGAGATCGGGGCCGGAAGACGGCCGGACAATTCTCCGGTCAGATATGATGAAACCAGGGGCATCGGTATTAAGGCGCAGTTTGTCGGCAATGAGGCGCGCCCGACTCTTGCCTTCGAGGAAATCGGCAGGCTCCGCGGCCTGAAGGAGGACGCGGAATCGCAGCGTCTACTTTACGTCGCCCTCACCCGGGCGCGGGATTATCTGGTCGTTTCCGGAGAAGGATCCGGTCCATGGCGTTCGTGGATTGACAGTTTCGTTGCCGGAGACCACTCTATGCTGATTAAGGTAACAAATGTCGACAATTTACTGGAAGGTGAGGACGGGCACGGGCTATTGTCCCTAGACGCCGGCAGCCTGCCGCTGGAACCCGGCTCAATATCAGAAGCGGTCAGGCGTTCCCTTCATTATGCCCCTGCCGCGCCGTCGGTGGTCGTTATTTCACCCACCGCCCTGGAGGATTTTGCCGCATGTCCCCGCAAATATTTCTACAAAGAAATTCTAGGCCTGGATGAAGGCCTCATCGCCGGGCTTCTCGGCCGTAATTACGGGCGTCACGAAAAAACCCGGATGACGATGGGGGCACTGGAAAAAGGAAACCTTGCCCATGACATGCTGGAAAATATGAATTTTACGGGTAACAGGACGGACATGATCGCCTCTTGCCGCCGCACGGCGGGCATGCTGGCCGTCGACCCGTCTTCACGGGAAGTGGAAGAAGTAATTGAAAATGTGCTCGCACTCGCCGAGACAACTCTTGCCGGAGCGCTGGAATGCAAAAAAATCCGTCGTGAGTACCCGTTCACCCTGAGGGTGGACGGAGCGGCGACCTACTACATAAAGGGCGCCATGGACCTTGTGGCCGAGGGGGACGAGGAAGTAACGGTTTACGATTACAAGTACATGAAAAAGAAAGACGCTGATCTGGAAGGTTACCGGTTCCAGGTCCGGACCTACATGACGGCCCTTGCGGCCGGACATCCCGGCAAACGGGTACGGGGCAAACTGCTCTTTCTGCGCGATGGCGGCGAGGAAACCGTCGATTGCGATTCTGCTGCGTTTAAAAACATGATCAGGAAGATCCTGGACACAATCAGGTCGCTGAATTCCGAGGAGGATTTCGTCCCGGTGGAAGGCTGCATGGATACCCTTTGTCCGTTCAGGCATCGATGCATGCCCACGGATAAATAACCGGTAAAAGTTCTCACCGCGGTGATCGCGGATTTGAAATTTTTCCAGCTTTGGCTGCATCCTCGCAAATCCGCCTAAATCAGATTTGATCCGCGTTCTATTGCCTTTTATTCTTTCCTGTCTTGTTCCGGCTTTCCTCCGCGGAAGACAGCTTTTTCAAGGTTTATCCCTCTTGTTTATCCTCCGTTTCACCTTGCCCAGTTGACCCGGACGAAGCTTTCATTCTGGCTCCACTGATAATGCAGGTCACCTTTGTGGGCCCTGTAGACATCGCGTCCGATTTTCTCGGCCAGCTTTTCTTCGGTCGTTGCAATGGTAAGCACGTTTCCGTCCTGGTTTATCTCCATTATCCTGCTCAGCGGGTTTTTGGCCCTGTACAAGGCCTCTTTGCGCTTGATCAGATCGAGGATTTCCTCCTCGTGGCGAACCAGGTATTCACCGGAGAGGGTAATTATTCCACCGGGGTTGTTATCATGAATACGAAGGCAGGAAGGGCAGACGACCTTGGTGGCTCCGGGGTCGGACCGCACCCTTTCCAATTCGGCCTCATCCATGTACCAGCGCTTGTTGCGATAGATTATGCCGCATTTCCTGCAATAGGAGACTTCTTTGGTACCGTCTTTGTGCATGTAGACATCCGTGCTCCGCGCGGCCCTCAAACCCTTTTCATCGCGCCCGAACTGGCTTGACAGCCGGGTCGAATCGTCATGAGCTCGTCTTGTCATATTGAAAGCCCCCCTTCCTTTGGTCTCTTCCTTTTAATATTATATCACCGCTCAGGCCCGATAGGCCTTTAATAAGCTAGTACGGATTCCTCCACCGGTATATTCTATCCATCCCTTAGTACATGTTTTCAAAAATTTGATGTCATCTCGACCAAAGGGAGAGATCTTAAAGCATGCGGCAAAACCTGCAAGATTTCTCTTTTTGTTCGAAATGACAACATTTCCGCCGAAATATTGATACGTCACCGAATTTATGAACGGATGTACCTGGTTTGATTTGTCAGATCATCAATAACAGAGAGATGGAATAAATAATCGCGATTTTTTCATGCTGACGCCTGCAAGCCGACCCATTACCATGTGACGACGCGGTTCCTCCCGCTTTCCTTTGCCCGGTACAGAGCCTTGTCGGCCTTGTCCACCAGGGTACGCGCATCTTTGGCGTCATCCGGAAAAGTGGCGATGCCGACGCTGACGGTGAGCCGCCCGCCGGGCTGGCTTTCCTCGTGCGGAAAAGTAAAATCCTGAAAGGCTTTTCGAAGTTTTTCGCCGACCAGCCGTGCCAGTTCCTTTCCCGTTTCGGGCATGATGATGAGAAATTCCTCCCCCCCGTAACGGACGCAGACGTCAGTATTGCGGATATTCACGCGGAAAATTTCAGCGGCCTTCTTCAATACTTCGTCCCCTTTCAAATGACCGTGCAAATCATTGTAATTTTTGAAAAAATCGATATCGATCATGATCGCGGAACAGAGCCTTCCGTATCTGGCCGCCCTTTCCAGTTCCCGGTTGAAGGTGCGCCAGAGGTGGAGGCGGTTGTACAGCCCGGTCATCGGGTCGGTGCATGCCTGGGTCGCCGCGATCTCGTAGCTTTTTCTCAGGTATTCGAAATTGAGCTTCTGAAAAATAAGCCTGCGTATGTTGGCCAGCAGTTCCGTTACGTCGATAGGATAGACATAATATCCGTCAGCGCCGATTCGGGCGGTTTTCGCCTTTCTGCCGGGAGTGGGGCCTGGACTGACAAGAATAACCGGAATGTGTTTTATCCGCTCACGTGACTTGAGTTGCAGGCACACATCGCTCCCGCTCATTGTCGGAAGCGACCGTTCGATGAGAAAAAGATCCGGAGGGGAAGCGAGGCCTTTGTCGAGGACTTCAAGGCCGCTTTCGGCCGTAACTACCTCATAGCCTTCCTCCTTCAGGCAGTGAATCATCATCTGGGCGGTCTTCGGTTCGGATATGGCTACGATGATCCGCGGAGTTGCGCTTTCAGGGGGCAGGATCCCGCCTTTCGGCAGCATGAAAGTAAACGAGCTTCCTTCACCCGGATAGCTTTCCACCCATATTTTCCCCCCATGCAACTCCACCATGCGCTTGACGAGGGAAAGGCCGAGGCCGAGGCTCCCGGATGCGATGTGGGAGGTGTCCACCTGCTCGAAACCGGAAAAGATGCGGTCCATATCTTCCCGGCTGATTCCGACTCCCTGGTCGGCGACGGATATTTCCACGAAGCTGCCTGCGCTTTCGTCGCTGACCTTCACATCCCGTGCGAGGACTGAAATAAACGAGCCGGGTGGGGAGAACTTGATGGCGTTTGTCAGCAGTTCTTCCATAATAAACCTGAACTTCTTTTCGTCGGCGGTAATATGTGCGATTTCGCACTGAAACGTGGTCCGGATGGTGATTCCCTTGTCTCCGGCGGCCGCCGTCAGGTCGGAAAGAATGTTTTCCAGGGTTGCCCGCAGATCGAAGCTTTCGGGGAGAAAACTGGACATTCCGATATCGACGCTGCAGAGCTCGAGGATCCTGTCAATCATGGTCCGGACCCTGACACTGTTTTCAAGGATATTTTTCAGATAATCGCTCAACTTGTCGGGGACCGCTCCCTGGAACCGCTCACGGACCAAATTGGCGTAATCGATGATGTTGTTAAGCGGCGTACGCAGTTCCCTGGACATGTGGGACAGGAATTCCCCTTTTACCTGGTTTGCGAGAAAAAGCCTTTCCCTTGCCCGCTCAAGTTCAACTGCCTGCTCCTTGAGCAGCTTTTTCAGCAATTCCATTTCCTCCGGAACGGCGTTTTTTTTTCTTGCCGACATTCAGCACCCCTACGCTAGCGGCCACTTGGTTGTGTGTGGATCAATTCCGGACTTGGCGGAGCTTTCATCCCTTTCCCGAAGTATTGCCCGGGCCGGAGCGCCGTCACCCTCCAGTACTTTGAGCGGAAGACAAATGAGCTCGTAAACGCCGCCCTTTATTCCATCCAGGTCCAGTCCCTCAAGGATGATTACACCGTGCTCGAGGAGCTTGCGGTGAACAGTGCCGTCGCCGTCGAACGCCTCGATGGAGAGGTAGTCTATGCCAATGAGTTTTATGCCGATTCCCGCCAGGTAATCGGCGCCGTCATCAGTCAGGTGCGCGAAATCTTCCGTAAAGCCGGAACTGCTCCATAGCAGCGAGTTTTCCGTTTTGAGCAGCAGTCGCTCCTCCCCTTTGACGGGAAAGCGTTCCAACTCCTTTCGGCCGATTTTCTTCGTTCCCCCGATCTCAATGACAAGAGCACGTCCGGACAGGACGGAAAGGCAGAGGTGGTCGACCGACACTCCACGGCTGTCGATGTGGCGCGGCGCATCGATATGGGTCCCGGAATGGGTGGACATTGAAAGCCTGGAGACATTGGCGGCATTACCTTTGTCGACGCTCAGGGCCGGTTCGATTATTACCGGCGGATCGCCGGGATAAACCGGCATGGCGTTGTGCAATGGCGCGCTGATATCGTAGATTTTCATTAGTGCCTCCATAAACGCGCAAATTATCAGAATTACTCATTAATTATACACTGATACGGACGTTTTGCCACCTCGCTGATCAACCGCGGGCACTTCGAGTCAACCTTGTCGAGGGGGAATTCATCCGGGAGATAATAAAAAGAACCGGCCCTTTTCAGGAGTGGTTCTTTTGTTTCCGTATCTGGTGGAAAGTTGAAAGAGGCTCTCTTTGTTGATTTTGCAGTATAAATATTTTCTCAAAATACGAAATGAAGACAAAAATGTCGTTCATTTATCATGACCGACTATTTTCTTTCCCCTCCTGCATTTCGCTAATTTGTGTTAGGATCGGTTAAACAGTTTTGAACAGGATATCGACGAATGAATAAACACAATGCCGTAAAGGACGACGAATACTGGATGGGGCTTGCCATTCGGGAGGCAAAGAAGGCCGCCGGAAGGGGCGAAGTGCCAATCGGTGCCGTTATCGTCAGGGGAGATGAAGTCCTTGGCCGGGGCCATAACCAGCGGGAAGGAAAAAATGATCCTGCCGCCCACGCGGAGTTGACGGCCATCCGCATGGCGGCCCGCAAGGCGGGAGCCTGGCGGCTGACCGGCTCGACAATTTACGTAACCCTGGAGCCGTGCGTCATGTGCATGGGCGCGATCCTTCTCGCCAGGCTCGACCGGGTGGTGTTCGGCTGCTACGACCCGAAGGGAGGCGCCGCCGGTTCCCTGTACGACCTCTCCGACGATCCGCGGCTCAACCACCGGGTAGAGCTGGCTACAGGCGTCAGGGAAGAAGAGTGCTCCACAATGCTGAGCGGATTTTTTGCTGAACTCAGGAAGACAAAAAAGGCGCGGAAAGACTAACGAAATGCAAAATCTCCATTTAACGGGGATATACATGATGAACAGGGATGAAACCAGACTCAAAATTCCGGTTAATTGCTTGAACTCAAAAGCCTTTTACAGACATTCCGAAAGAACGAAAAAACGAACAGAATATCAACCTTGATACATGTTTTCATAAATTTGATGTCATCTCGACCAGAGGGAGAGATCTTAATG
>Ga0335070_10011670_pt1 | contig 10260 bp, 8 predicted proteins | sample Lox_Sample_13_FD_206722 | JGI IMG/M metagenome (GOLD analysis project Ga0335070, IMG submission 206722) | Soil microbial communities from Loxahatchee National Wildlife Refuge, Florida, United States - Lox_Sample_1.3 | ecosystem: Environmental > Terrestrial > Soil > Wetlands | place: USA: Florida... | reverse complement strand
AGCTCGTAGGCTTTGAGCTTCGCCATCAATCCGATGCCCCTTCCCTCTTGACGTTCATAGATCACGATTCCTGCGCCCTGTTTCGCAACTGCTCGCATGGCATGGTTCAACTGCTCACCGCAGCCGCAGCGCTGTGATCCCAAGACGTCCCCGCTGAAGCACTCGGAGTGAATCCTGACCAGTGGCGCATGCGACATAACATCACCCATGATCAACACAACCGCGGTCTCGAGCTTGCCATCTGTAGGTCGCTCGAACCCCAGAGCTTGGAACCGTCCGTACTTCGTCGGAAGCTGTGTCGAGGCCGCACACCTGATTGAAAGCGAGATGCCGTCGGGATTCATGCTTCGGCCTCCGCGAAGGTCCCAATCATGTGATCCACCAACTCGGCGATGCTCAGCACCACGATGTTGTGTCTGGCGGCGAACAGCCCGATATCCATCCCCTTGGCCATGGTTCCGTCGGGATTGGTCAGCTCGCAAAGCACCGCGGCGGGTTTTAACCCAGCCATCCGGGCAAGCTCGACCGAACCTTCCGTGTGCCCCTGCCGCTCCAACACACCTCCGGCTGCGGCGCGAAGGGGGAAGATGTGTCCGGGACGGGCGAGATCGCTAGCGACCGCGTTATCGGCAATCGCCGTCCGTATGGTTGTGACTCGATCCGCCGCCGATACTCCGGTGCTCACGCCTTCTCGGGCTTCGATGCTGACGGTGAAAGCCGTCTTGAATCGGCTCTCGTTGTTCGACACCATCAGCGGCAGTTCCAGGCGATCGCACACTTCCTGCGTCAAACACAGACAAACAATTCCGCTACACTCTCGGATCAGCATGGCCATCGCCGGAACCGAGATTCGTTCCGCCGCGACGATCAAATCAGCCTCGTTCTCGCGGTCGAAATCATCCACAAGAAGAACCAGATGGCCTCGGCGCAAGTCCTCCAAGGCGCGTGCAAATCGCACTTCAAAGGGGAGTGCCGCATGCTCAAGCATTGCGGATGTAGTAGGAATGACGGACATATGAAACGCTCCTTGTCTGATAAACGTCGGAGATGGTCACATCGGCCAGGAGCGAACAATGAATCTAAACTCGCGGGTCTTCTTTATCCGGACTGCTACCGTCGGCCCTGAATTTGTCACCAGATCTGCTGACCCTGCCCCTGGCAGGCGCTCGCGGGCTTTACCGCCGGTGGGGACTTTCACCCGCCCTGACCGCAACACCACTTACGGCACTTCGCTACTAGTCTTGTCAGGCCTAAATGTGCTGAATAACTCTCGCAAACCATGGCGTAGCGGTGTTCCCCTGTTTGCGCGGACTTCCGTTTATCGCAACGACCTTCATGCTACGTACCTCCCCTCAGCACAACAGTTTTGCATTCTTTCTTTTAACAATGGTCTTGTTTTTAGAAAGCTCTACGCGCTTTGCACAGCCTGTGTGAGCGATGTAAGGGTGGACTTTGCGTCGCCGTAGAGCATGTTGGTGACGGGCTTGAAGAACAGCGGGTTCTCCAGGCCGGAGAAGCCGCGGCCCTGTCCGCGCTTGAGCACGATCACCGACTTGGCGCGATCGACTTCAATGATGGGGCTGTTCGGGTTATCGCGTGCGTCCGGGTTCACCACGTCGTTAGCGCCGACAACAACAGCGACGTCGGTGGTGGGGAACTCGGGGTTGATCTGTTCCATCTCGTACAGTTCGCCGTAGGGCACATTTGCCTCGGCGAGCAGCACGTTCATGTGTCCGGGCATGCGGCCGGCAACGGGGTGGATGGCGTACTTCACCGTCACGCCATGTTCTTCGAGCACGTTGGCAAGCTCGCGAACCGCGTGCTGTGCCTGTGCGGTTGCAAGTCCGTAGCCGGGAACGAAGATGACCTTGTTCGCGTAACGGAGCTGAATCGCTGCGTCGTCTAGCTTGATTTCGCGCATCGTACCCTGCTCGCCTGCAGCTGCTGCGTCGTGGTGAACTGCGCCAAAGCCTCCGAACAGAACGTTGGTGATGGAGCGGTTCATGGCCTTGCACATCAGGACGGAGAGAATGAAGCCGCTGAATCCGTCGAGCGTACCGGCAATGATCAGCACGTTGTTGCCGAGAACGAAGCCGGTGGCGGCAGAGGACAAACCGGCGTAGCTGTTCAACAACGACATCACAACGGGCATGTCAGCCGAGCCGATCGGGATGACGAGCATGATGCCGAACAGCAGACCGAGAGCGACCATTCCATAGAAAGCAGCAGCCGCGTCGCGGTAAATTACCGAATAGATAAAGCAGCTGAACATGCCGAAGAAGATCAGCAGGTTCAGTAGCTGCTGGCCCTTGAACTGGACCGGTGTGCCGCGGATTGTGCCCTGCAACTTTCCAGCGGCAATGAGCGAACCGGTTGTGGTCAAGGTACCGAGCATGACTTCGAATCCGAGCGCGCCACGAGTGAAGGCAGAAAGCTCGGAGCCGTGAATAATGAATTCGGAGATTCCGACGAGAGCGGCGGCAACCGCACCGAAGGCGTGCGAGAGCGCGGTTCGTTGCGGCATTGCGGTCATCGGAACCCAGATGGCGAACGCCGCGCCGACCATGGATCCGGTGATCAGACCGAAAATGATCCAGCCGTAAAAATGAATGTCCTGGTGGAAGAGTGTGCCAACGATGGCGGCGGCCATACCGGCTTCAGCGAGGAACATGCCTTTGCGGGCGGTGTCCGGATGGCTGAGACTTTTGAGGCCGAATGCGAAGAGAATGGACGCGATGAGATACGTGAACTCAAGGATGTAACGCGAAAGAGGCAGAGACTGCGCGAATACGGTTTCCATTTACTTTGCCTCCTTCGTTTTGATTTCACGGCGGAACATCTTGAGCATGCGGTCGGTTAGACCAAAGCCGCTCACCACGTTTACAGTCGCGGTGAACACGGCGACAGTTCCGAGGATGGTGACGATGGAAGGCTTTGCGTCATTGCCTCCCGCAAGCAGTGTGTGTGTGTTGAACTCATGGGCTCCGGCGATCACCAGCGAGCCGATGAGCGAGATGCCGGAGATTGCATTCGTGGCCGACATCAGCGGCGTATGGAGCAGCGGTGGGACGCGCGAGATCACCTGGTATCCCAGAAACGCTGCCAGGGCAAAAACATATAACGATGCGATAAGTACTAATGGACTCACAAATCCTCCAAGAGTGCGGCCCTACGCCGAGTGGGCCTTTAAAGCTGCCGAAACACGCTCGTTGACGATTTGGCCTCCGTGCGCAACGCAGGAGCCCTTGATGATTTCGTCATTCATGTCGAGGTTGAGTTCGCCCTTCTTCAGGAGCAGCGCAAGGAAGGTGTTCACGTTTCGCGAATAGAGCTGGCTGGCGTGAACCGGAACGGTTGCGGGCAGATTCAGCGGCCCAAATATAGTGACGCCGTTGTGCACGACGGTCTCGCCAGGCTTGGTCAGTTCGCAGTTGCCGCCGGCGGGCGCGGCCAAGTCGATTACGACTGAACCCAGACGCATATTCTCGACGCCCTCTTTGCGGAGCATCAACGGAGCGCGACGGCCCGGGACCTGAGCGGTGGTGATGATCACGTCGGAGGTCTTGGCCGTTTTGGTGATGAGCTGGACGCCAAGTTCGAGAGCCTCGGGCGTCAGTTCCTTAGCGTATCCGCCCTTGTCTTCGGTCTGAATGCCTCCGAGATCAACTTCGACGAACTTTGCGCCAAGCGACTTTACCTGCTCGCCGGCAGCAGCGCGGACGTCGTAAGCCTCAACAACGGCTCCCAAGCGTCGCGCTGTAGCGATCGCCTGCAGTCCGGCTACGCCCGCACCGAGAACAAACACGTGCGCGGGGGGCACGGTTCCGGCGGCTGTCATGAGCAGCGGGAACATGCGCGGCAGCATCTCGGCTGCCATAATGACGGCCTTGTAGCCTGCAACGGTTGCCATGGATGACAGAGCGTCCATGGACTGCGCGCGCGTGATGCGGGGAACCAACTCCATTGAGAACATTGTGGCGCCGCGTGAAACGGCGGCCTGCAACGCACCAGGACCGTCCAACGGGCGCAAGAAACCGACCATCACCGCGCCAGACTTCAGCTTGGCCTGATCGGCTTCAGGCAGAACGTTGACGACCGGAATGACGTCAGAATTGGCGAGAAGTTCGCCACGAACTGTGGATAGGTTGGCCCCGACGCGAGTGTATTCCTCATCACTGACGCTGGCCCGAGCTCCACAACCGGATTCAATGGTGACTTGCATGCCCTGCCCGATGAGGCTTTTCACCGCATCAGGCATGAGGGCAACGCGAGTCTCAAGTGGGGAAGTCTCCTTCAGGATTGCAACGCGCAAGGGTCCTCCATGTTGCGAGTATTAATTCTGTGTTCCACGACTACACACGACAACTTCTGAGAGTCAAAGGCTGCCAGCAGACTCCTCCGAAATCATTCGGTCCGCAATCGATCGAGCAATGCACCCTTCGCGTTAAGAAGTGAAATGTCCAACGCAGGCTCCCCTACGGCATGAGTCGCGCAGCTCAAACACGGATCATAAGCGCGCACCAGAGCCGAAACCCGATTCAGCATTCCTTCTTGCAGTTTGTCGCCGTTGATGAAATGCTCCGCCACCTGGCGTATGCCATTGCTGATGGCGGAGTTGTTGTGACCAGTTGCGACAATAAGGTTCGCCCAAATGATGGCGCCGTGGTCGTCAACTTTGTAGTCATGGATCAACGTGCCTCTCGGTGCCTCTATGACTCCAATACCCTGTCGTGAATTGACCTCAGCTTCGGCCCGGACGCGGGTATCAAGGACGTCCGGCTCTCGCAGCAAGCTATCTAAGTTCTCGAGAGCGTAGATCACTTCGATGAGTCTCGCATAATGGTAGAGGAACGAACTGTGCGCCATGCGGCCAAAACGCTGGCGAAATTCTTGCAGTTCGGCGTCGGCGCGCGGGGTGCCCATTGCCTCAGCCACGTTGATGCGGGCCAACGCACCCACCCGATAGATTCCTTCTGGCCAGCCCTGCGGCTTGTAGAACGGTGCTTTTAGATACGAGTCGTTGAGTGTAACTTCGCCGACAAAATCGCGGTAGTTCTCGGCAGCGACGCCACCGTGCACGATGCTTCCGTCAGCCGCGCGGAAACGGAGCATTCCGTCGTACAGCTGCAACTTTCCGTTAGTATCTACGAGACCGGCGTACATCGTCGGGGCCGAACCAAAGTTGGCGATCTCCTCGGTGAAAGAGTCGAGCACACCTTTGAGGACGGCGAGAGTTTTTTCTGTGGTCGCCATTGCCTCCGGAATTGCTACCAGGAAGCGATTGCGTGCCTGCGCTGTCATCGGAGATCTCACGCCGCCAGGAACGATCCACGAAGGATGCACTCGCTCGCCCGCTAGTCCTTCGATTACTTGTAGACCGAACTTACGTAACTCAATACCGGCACGTGCCAACTCGGGGTTGGCCTCGATGACCCCAAAAACGTTACGCCTAGCAGGATCGCAGTCCATGCCCAATAGCAGATCGGGCGCAGAGAGATAGAAGAAACTCAGCGCGTGCGACTGCACCACTTGTCCTAAGTGAATGATTTCGCGTAACAACCGGGCTGTGCGCGAAATACACACCGCGAGGATGGCATCGCAAGCCTTCGCCGATGCCAACTGGTGGCTGATTGGACAGATCCCGCAGATACGCGAGGTAATGCCCGGCATTTCGTAAAAGGGCCGCCCCTCAGTGAACTTTTCAAAACCGCGTACTTGGGTTACGTGGAACCTAGTGTCGGTAATCTTACCCGCGTCGTCGAGCTGAATCGTGACTTTGGCATGGCCCTCGATGCGGCTCACCGGCTCAATTGTGATTTGCTTCATTGCCGTTCCTATCCGAACTTAATCTTCTGATTTGCCTCGAGTTTCCGGCCTTCTTGCCAGTGGTTCAAAAACTCGGCAATCACGCTGTTTTGTGTTGGACAGCCGGGGAGAAAGACATCGACTTTGACAAAGTCCTGCGCCGGCCGAGAAAGTTTCGACAGCCTCGGTAAGACTTCATCCGGTATGCAGCCATTGAAATCGGCACCCTCCACGTAAACGCGATCCAACAGTTTGTTAACGGGGATAACATTGCGCAATGTGGGTACGTTACCGGTAACGGCACAATCGCCAAGTGCGACCAGCATCTTGCTACGAGCCCTGATTTGCCGCAGCCGCTCTACGTCTTCTGGAGTGCTAACCGCGCCCTCCACCAGTGTCACGTCGACATTCTCAGGAAACTCCTGTGCGTCCACGAGTGGGCCGTACACGATATCAACCTTGCGCACGATTGGAATCAAAGCGCCGTCTAAATCAAGGACCGACATGTGGCAACCGGCGCATCCGTCCAGCCAAACCGTAGCTAGCTTCAGTTTCTTCATGTCTGAGCTCCTCTCCGGCGGGCGAGAGTGGTGATGGATGCGCTCGAACGCACCATCTCTTCCACTGCCTTTCCCTTAGTCGCCAGGGCGCCGGTCGGGCACGCTTGCACACACTTACCGCAGTTGGTACAACTGGTTGCGGCGCCCCAGTTTTCGTTCAGATCCGGAACGATGTGGGCACGAATGCTGCGTGCAACCATCTCCCATACATGCGCTCCCTCGATCTCCGCGCAGGTACGCACGCAACGCGTGCACAGGATGCAGCGGTTATGGTCGAGTACGAAGCGGGGGTGGGACGTATCAACCGTCAGGCGTGGGAAGTTGTAGCCGAAGCGAACGCTGGTGATACCCATGGCGTAGGCGGTGTTCTGTAACTCACAATGGCCGTTGGCCACGCACACCGCACAAACGTGATTGTGTTCCACCAAGAGGAGTTCGACCGTCGTGCGCCGATAGCGCAACAGCCGTGGCGAGTCGGTGATGACTGCCATATTCTCCTGTATCGGCGTTGTGCAGGCTGGGAATAGACGCTCGCTACCCGAAATCTCCACCATGCACAAGCGGCACGCGCCAACAGGGCTTAGACCCTCCAGAAAACAGAGCGTCGGGATGGACTTTCTGCTGGCACGCGCAACGTCGAGGATGGTTTGTCCCTCAACTGCGCTCACCAACTCGCCATCGATACGCAGCGAGATCTTATTTCTCGACAAGGTTGCCTCCTTTCAGTATCTGCTTTGCTCAGGGCGGATTTGGGAATGCACTTTTCTATTGCGACGCTGTCACTGACACATCGCAGCGCAGACAACGGCAGCACTCCTCGTGCGTCTGTTCGTTCGTCAAACCGACGACCACTTCGTCGAACGTACTGCCACGTTCGTGTGCCGGCAAAACTCGCGATTGATGTCTGCGGCTTTCGCTCGGATCCTTGGGGGGTGTCCGGTCGTAGGTCAGTGGGTGGAAGAGCATCTCCCAACGTTTACTGTCCATCAATTGTTCGTCGATCGCCCGGGCTGCCTGTTTGCCATATGCCATCGCATTCGAAACATTCGAAGCACCCGTCACCAAGTCGCCACCGGCAAAGAACCGCGGTCGGCTTGTTTCCAGGGTTAAGTGATTGACCTCGATTGTGCCGCGTTCCTTGATCTCGAGACCTGAGGCTTTGGCAAAATCCAGATCCACGGTTTCGCCAACGGCGATGATGACGGAGTCGAAATCTAATCTTTGAATTTCGTCAGTCAGAATCGGTTTGCGGCGTCCGGAGCGGTCGCAGTCGCCAAGGCGAGTCTTAATGATTTCAAGGGCTCGAACATTGCCCTTGGAATTGCCAATAATGCGGTGCGGCGCAGAATGGAAGATGAACTTCGCTCCCTCATCCTCGGCAGCCAAGGTCTCGGCCTCGATTGCCGGCATGTCTTTGCGCTCGCGGCGATACACTACGGTGACGTTGGCGCCCATGCGCAAGGCGGTACGCGCCGAATCGATGGCGGCGTTGCCGCCTCCGATCACAGCAACCTTGCGTCCCAGCGGCATCGACTCACCCTTGGACACCGACTCAAGGAACGGCAAGGCGGAGAAGACACCCTTCAGCTCCGTGCCCGGAAGATATACCCACGATTCCTTCCAGGTCCCGATGGCGAGAAACACGGCATCGAAGCGCTCGTTCAGTTCATTCAGCGAGATATCGGAGCCTACTCGCGTATCAAAGCAGAACTTCACTCCCAGACGCTTAATCAGCTCCACTTCGCGAGCTAGCACACGCTTCGGTAGACGATACTCCGGAAGTGCGAAGCGCAACATTCCTCCAGCTTCGGCCAGGGCATCGAAGACCGTCACGTCGTGTCCGAAAAGTGCCAGATAGAATGCAGCGGTTAATCCTGTTGGCCCGGCTCCGGCAACGGCAATTTTGCGTCCTGTTGATGGAAGCTTGTGTGCAAACACGCGCTTGACCGCTGCATCGATTCCATCACCCAACAAAATGGTGTCAGCAATATAGCGGTGGACCTCACGCATGTTGACCGCATTGTCCACTGTCTGTCGCCGGCAGCGCCGGTCACAGGGGTGCTGGCAGACCCTTCCGGTCGAACAAGGCAATGGGTTGTCCATGATGAGAGATTCGAACGCGTCTTCGAGCCTGCCCTCTTTGTAAAGCTGCATGAAGCGAGGGATGTTCACGTGCAGAGGGCAGCTGTTTTCACATGGTGCCAGCGCAAGGTTAGTGCAAATACCAGCCACACAGCGACGGGAGATGATGTGATCTTCAAACTCCTGTCGAAAATGGCGCATCGTGGTTAGCATCGGGTTGGGTGCTGTCTGTCCCAACCCGCATAACGAGCAGTCGCGAATATATCGGCTCAACTCGTCCAACTGTTCCAAGTGTTCCAAGGCCCCTGTGCCTTCGGTTATCCCATTCAGAATGCGGAGGCACTTATTCAATCCAACACGGCAGGGAATACACTTACCGCATGATTCTGAATTGGTAAACTCGACGAAATAGCGGGCGACGTCCACCATGCAGTTATCTTCGTCCATCACCACCATGCCGCCTGAGCCCATGATGGCTCCTAGCTGTGCCAAGCTCTCATAATCGACTGGTGTGTCGAACATTTCAGCCGGGATGCAACCGCCGGATGGGCCACCAGTCTGCACGGCCTTAACACCCCGCCCTCCCAGCCCACCGCCGCCAATGTCGTAGATAAATGTCTTCAGCGGAGTGCCCATCGGCATCTCGACTAACCCGCTGTTGTGCACCTTGCCGACTAGCGAGAAGACCTTTGTTCCCGAACTTTTTGCACTCCCTGTTTCGGTAAACCACTCCGGTCCCCGAGTGATGATCGGGGCGATGTTGTACCAGGTTTCGACGTTGTTGATGTTACTCGGCTTGCCCCACAAACCCTTCTTCGCTGGAAAGGGAGGACGCGGACGCGGACGTCCCGCGTGCCCTTCAAGAGAAGCGATCAGTGCGGTTTCTTCGCCGCAGACAAACGCGCCCGCACCTTCCACAAGCTCGATATCGAAATTAAACGAACGCCCAAGAATCTTGTCGCCCAGAAGTCCGTATTCGCGGGCCTGCTCGATTGCATGATTCAAGCGGCGTACAGCAAGCGGATACTCGGCGCGAACATAGATGATCCCCTGTGTCGCTCCCATCGCGTAACCGCCGATAACCATGCCCTCCAACAATGAATGCGGATCGCTTTCGATCTCGTTGCGGTTCATATAGGCGCCGGGGTCGCCCTCGTCGGCGTTGCAAATGACGAATTTCTGCTCACCAGCAGCCTTGCGCAGGAACTCCCATTTGTTGCCAGTCAGGAAACCGGCGCCTCCGCGCCCGCGTAGCTTGGAAGCTTTGATGCTCTCAATGACAACTTCCGGCTTCTCTTCGATCAGCGTCTTGTACAACGCCTGATAGCCGCCGACAGCGATGTATTCTTCGATGTCGTCTGGGTTGATAAGCCCGCAGTTTCGCAGAACGATCTTCTTCTGACCGTTGAAGAATGGCACTTCAGTCCACAGCGGCACTTCAGGATAACCGTGACTGCCGTAGCGAATCGTGCCCGTGATGTGGTCCCATTCTTCTACCTTGCAGTAAATCAATTCAGGACCTATCTTACCGGTCGTCAAATGGTGAACAATACGACCAGCATCGTTTGCCTGCACACGACGCAAGATCAGCAGGGGAGAACCGGGCACGTGCACGTTTATCAGCGGCTCTTCGCAGCATGCCCCAAAGCAGCCGACACTGGTCAGGTGCAAGTCGGCGCCGCCGCGTTGCAGCACCTCCAGAAAAGCCTGATACAAGGCTTCAGCCCCATTCCCTCGGCCACACGTTCCCATGCCAATCGCAATCCTCGGAACGGCCGGCAGCAACCGCCTCCCGAGCGGGTATTTTTTCGGG
>Ga0335070_10011669_pt1 | contig 10260 bp, 7 predicted proteins | sample Lox_Sample_13_FD_206722 | JGI IMG/M metagenome (GOLD analysis project Ga0335070, IMG submission 206722) | Soil microbial communities from Loxahatchee National Wildlife Refuge, Florida, United States - Lox_Sample_1.3 | ecosystem: Environmental > Terrestrial > Soil > Wetlands | place: USA: Florida... | reverse complement strand
CGGATTCCATTCTGGCGCTGCATCACCGCGGCGAGCCGTGGGGCCCACCCGGCGCCGACAGCGAGGTGGCCCGGCTGGGCGGCGGTCCGTTGGGCCCGCTCCCCGGGGAGTTCCACGGCCGGGAGCACTTCCCCTTCGGCCCCGGCGGCATCCGCGACTCGCTCCGCGATCGGGACAGCCTGCTGCTGCGCGACTCGCTCTGCTGGGGCAGGCTGGATGAGGACTGGTACACCCTCCAGATCTCGGGGAGCGGGCATCTCGACCTGCGCCACCTGCCGACCGACACGGCCCAGGGCCTCACCCTCGCGGTGGGCACCGTCCCCGCGGGGGCCTACGGCGGCGCGCGGCTGTTCGTGAGCGACGCGAAGATCTACCTCAACACGACGATCACCAGCCGCGACAGCGCGGTCACCCTGAAGCCGGACACCGGCTACACGGTGCTGATCCCCTCCGAGGACCATTCCGGGATCAAGACCCGGACCGGGTTCACGATCCCCGATGGCGCGACCGACGTCGTCCTGGTCTTCGACGTGGGCGACATGGTGCGTCACGCGATCGTCACGCACCACGGGACGATCCTGATCGCGCCACCCGTCATCGGCGGGTTCGGGCACCGCCACCACGACTAGCCGGCGGCCCGCGCGCCGGTCGGACGCCCGCTCCGGGGAGCCCCGGGGCGGGCGTTCCGTCTTCAGGGAGGGCGGCCCGGCGCCCGGACCCGTCGCCGCTCCTATCAGCGCGGCCCCCCGTGGTATAGCTTGTGCGGTGCGTCGGGCGATCCCTGACCCGTCCGGGGCGGCCGCGGCCCGACCGCCGCCCGCCCCCGAGGCCGAACCGATGAACTTCCGCTCCTTCGACGAGGCCGCCGCCTTCATCCGCGATCGCGGGATCGCGATGGTCGACCTCAAGTTCTGCGACCTGTGGGGCCGCTGGCACCACGTCACCCTCCCCGCCCACCGCTTCACCCCGAGCCAGATCGAGCGCGGCATCGGCTTCGACGGCTCGAGCGTGGGCTTCAAGACGGTCTCCGCGGGCGACATGGTGCTGCAGCCGGACCTCGACGCCGCGTTCGTGGACCCGTTCTACGACGTGCCCACCCTCTCCTTCATCTGCACGACCTTGGAGGCCGACACCCGGCAGCGCTTCCCGTACGACCCGCGCAACATCGCGCGCCGCGCCGAGGAGTTCCTGCGCGAGACGGGCGTCGCCGACCGCAGCGTGTGGGGGCCCGAGTTCGAGTTCTACCTGTTCGACGGCGTGGCCTTCGAGAACGTCCAGAACGCGGCCAGCTATCGTGTGGAGTCGGCGGAGGGGGCGTGGCACAGCCGCGCGCTGGGGAGCGGCTACACCATCCCGGCGCACGGCGGCTACCACGCGATCCCGCCGCACGACCACCTGCACAACGCGCGCACCCGCATCGCGATGACGCTGGACGAGATGAACGTGGAGGTGAAGTACCACCACCACGAGGTGGGCGGCCCGGGCCAGTGCGAGATCGAGATCCCGCTGCTGCCGCTGCGGGAGGCCACCGACGCCATCCTGCTGGTGAAGTACGTGGTGCGGATGACGGCGATCCAGCTGGGGATGACGGCGACCTTCCTCCCCAAGCCGCTCCACGGGGAGGCGGGCTCGGGGATGCACTTCCACCAGTGCCTGTGGAAGGACGGGAAGAACGCGTTCCACGACCCCGCGGGCTACGGCTCGCTGAGCGAGCTGGGCCGCCAGTTCATCGCGGGGCTGCTGCTGCACGGCGGCGCGGTGATGGCGTGGACCAACGCCTCCACCAACTCCTACCGGCGGCTGGTGCCGGGGTTCGAGGCGCCGATCAGCGCCATCTACTCGCTGGGGAACCGCAGCGCGGCGATCCGCATCCCGAAGTACGCCAACCGGCCGGAGAGCTCGCGGTTCGAGTTCCGGCCGCCCGACGCGACGGGGAACCCCTACCTGGCGGTGGCGGCGCAGCTCCTGGCGGGGATCGACGGCATCCGCAAGCGGATGGACCCGACGGCGCTCGGCTACGGCCCGGTGGACGAGGACATCTTCGCGTGGCCGCCGGAGAAGCGCGCGCAGATCGAGGCGCTCCCGACCTCGCTCGGCGCGGCGGTGGACGCGCTCGAGGGGGACCACGGGTTCCTGCTCGAGGGCGGCGTCTTCAGCGCGGACCTGATCGAGCGCTGGATCGAGCGGAAGCGGCGGGAGGAGCGGGACGTGCTGAACCGCCCCCACCCGTACGAGATCGAACTCTACTACGACCTGTAAGGGGGCCCCGGCGAGGTGACCGACTCCGGTCCACAGTCGACCGAAACCGTCGTCCAGCTCTCGCGCGTCACCAAGCGCTTCGGCGCCGTCACCGCGGTGGATGCCGTCACCCTCGGCATCCGCCGCGGTGAGTTCTTCTCCCTCCTCGGGCCCTCGGGGTGCGGCAAGACCACCACGCTGCGGCTGCTGGCGGGCCTCGAGGAGCCGGACGAGGGGGACGTGCGGCTGCTGGGCGCGGTGGTGAACCGCCGGCGCCCGTACGAGCGCCCGGTGGCGATGGTGTTCCAGAACTACGCCCTCTTCCCGCACCTCGACGTGCGCCGCAACGTCGCCTTCGGGCTGGAGCAGCGGCGCGTCCCCTCGGCCGAGATCGCCACCCGGGTGCGGCGCGCCCTCGAGCTGGTGCGGCTCGACCCCGACGTGTACGCGCGGCGGATGCCCTCGCAGCTCTCGGGGGGCCAGCGGCAGCGGGTGGCGCTGGCGCGCGCGCTGGTGATCGAGCCCGCCATCCTCCTCCTCGACGAGCCCCTCGGCGCCATCGACCTCAAGCTGCGCAAGGAGATGCAGCTCGAGCTGAAGGCGCTGAACCGGCAGCTCGGCATCACCTTCGTGTACGTGACGCACGACCAGGAGGAGGCGCTCACGATGTCCGACCGGATCGCGGTGATGGACCGCGCGCGCATCGCCCAGGTCGGCACGCCGGCGCAGGTGTACGAGGACCCCCGCACCGCCTTCGTGGCGGACTTCATCGGCGAGTGCAACTTCTTCGCCGGGACGGTGACGGCGCGGGAGAACGGGCTCGCGACCGTGGAGGCGCCGGGGGGCGCGACGTTCCGCATCCCCGCCGCCGACGGGCTCGGCCCCGGGCGGGCGGTGCGCATCGCGGTGCGGCCGGAATGGCACGACGTCTGGCGGCCGGCGGAGGTCCCGGCCGCGGAGAACGCCCTCCCCGGCGCGGTGCGCGACGTGGTGTACCTCGGCGAGACGGTGCACGTCATCGTGCGCCTCGCCGACGGCGCCGACGTGCGGGTGGCGCTGCGCAACGAGGGCCAGCTCATCAAGCCCGTCCCCTGGCACCCCGGCGACGCGGTGGCCGTGGGGTGGCTCCCCGAGGACTGCCAGGTGCTGGAGGAGGAGTGAGCCGCCCGCGCGCGCTGCTCGCGGGCCTCAACCGGCGGCCGCGGCTGGTGGTCGCCTCGCTGCTGGCCCCCGGCACGCTGTGGCTCGTCGTCTTCTTCTTCGTCCCCATCGCGGTCGTGCTGGCGTACAGCTTCATGCCCCGCGGCGTCTACGGCGGCGTGACGGGCGGCACGACGCTCGAGCACTACCGGCGCTTCATGGACCCGCTCTACCTCACGGTGCTGCGGCGGACGGTGGTGCTGGCGGTGGCGTGCACCGGGCTGTGCCTCCTCGCCGGCTACCCGGTCGCGTACGTCATCGCGCGCGCGGGCCGGTGGAAGAACCTGCTCCTGTTCCTGATCGTGATGCCGCTGTGGACCAGCTTCCTGGTCCGCACGTACGCGATGATCTTCCTGCTCCGCGACACCGGCTTCGTGAACACGGTGCTCCTCGCGCTCGGCCTGGTGCGCGAGCCGCTCACGCTGCTGTACACGCCGGGGGCGGTGCTGGCGGGCCTGGTGTACGGGTACCTGCCGCTGATGGTCCTGCCGATCTACGTCTCGCTCGAGAAGCTCGACCCCACGCTGCTCGAGGCCGCGGAGGTGCTGGGCGCGCGGCCCGCGGCGCGGTTCTGGCGGATCACGGTGCCGCTCTCGATGCCCGGGATCGTGGCGGGCGCGATGCTGGTGTTCATCCCGGCGCTGGGCGCCTTCCTCACCCCCGACCTGCTCGGCGGCGCCAAGCAGATGATGGTCGGCACCCTGGTGCAGAACCAGTTCGGCGCCGCGCGCGACTGGCCGTTCGGCTCTGCGGCCTCCTTCGTGCTGATGGCGGTGGTGCTGGTGGCCGTGCTCGCGTACCTGCGGCTCAGGGACCGCGGCTCGGTGGAGGCGCTGGCGTGAGGAGCCGCCTGCCACGCTCCCTGGTGGCGTTCACCGCCCTGTGCTTCGTCTTCCTGCACGCGCCGGTGCTGGTGCTGGCGGTGTTCTCCTTCAACCACGCGCGCTTCTCGATGCGGTGGACCGGCTTCTCCCTCGAGTGGTACCAGAAGCTCCTGCACCGCTCCGACATCCTCGCGGCGCTGAAGGTGAGTCTCATCGTGGGGACGGTCTCGACGCTGGTGTCCACGGTGCTGGGGACGCTGCTGGCCCTGGCGCTGGCGCGGCACCGCTTCCGCGGGCGGACCACGCTCGAGGGGCTGCTCTACCTGCCCATCGTCACCCCCGAGATCGTGATGGGCATCTCGCTGCTGCTGCTGTTCGCGACGCTGGGGATGGGGCTGGGGATCCCGACCATCGTGGTGGCGCACGTGGCGTTCAGCATCTCGTTCGTGGCGGTGGTGGTGCGGGCGCGGCTGGAGGGGATGGACCGCGCGCTCGAGGAGGCGGCGCTGACCCTCGGCGCCGACGAGATGGCGGTGTTCCGGCGGGTGACCCTGCCGCTGCTGTGGCCGGGGATCCTGGCCGGTGCGCTGCTGGCCTTCACGATGTCGATCGACGACTTCGTCATCACCTTCTTCGTGTCGGGCCCGGGGTCGACCACCCTGCCCGTGCTGATCTACTCGATGGCGCGCCGCACCATCGAGCCCACCATCAACGCGGTGAGCACGGTGATCGTCGTGGTCACGACGGTGCTCATCTACTTCTTCGACCGGCTGACCCGGGGCCGGGGACAGGAGGAGGCTGCCGCATGACGGATCGCGTGGGAGGGGACCGACTGACCCGGCGCGCGTTCGTGCGCCGCGCCGCGGAGGCGGGTGCCGCCGCGTCGGTGGTCGGGACGCTGGCCGCGTGCGCGAAGCGGGAGGCGCCGCGGGCCGCGGCCGCGTCCGCCGCGCAGCCGCTCGGCCCGATGGAGAAGCAGCTGAGCGTCTACAACTGGTCCGACTACATCGCCCCGAACACCGTGCCGGACTTCGAGCGCGAGTTCGGGGTCAAGGTCACGTACGACACCTACGAGAGCAACGAGGAGCTGCTGGCGAAGCTGCAGTCGGGCGCCCGCGGCTACGACGTCATCGTGCCCTCGAGCTACCTCATCCCGGCGCTGCAGGCGGCGCACCTGCTGATGCCGCTGCACCGCGACCTGCTCCCCAACTTCGGGAACGTCGAGGCCACGTTCGTGGACCCGCCGTGGGACCCGGGGAACGCCCACACCGTCCCGTACCACTGGGGCTTCACCGGGATCGCGTACCGGCGGGACCGGGTGCGGCAGCCGGAGGCGAGCCAGGCCATCTGGTTCGACCGCCGGTGGCGCGGCAAGATGACGATGATGGACGACGTGCGCGAGGTGGTGGGGGCGATGCTCATCTGGCGCGGCCACTCCCCCAATTCGGTGGTGCCGGCGGAGCTCGCGGCGGCGCGCGACGACGCGCTGCGGGCGAAGCCCAACCTCCGCGCGTTCAAGTCGGCGCCGGTGAAGGCCGACCTGATCGCCGGCGACGTGTGGGTGGCGCAGCTGTGGAACGGCGACGCCACCCAGGCCATGGTCGAGCAGCCGGCGATCGCCTTCGCCTTCCCGCGCGAGGGCTCGCAGATGTGGGCCGACACCCTGGCGGTGCTGGCGGACGCACCGCACCCCCGCGCCGCCCACGCGTTCCTGGACTACATCCTGCGGCCGGAGGTGGGCGCCGCGATCGCCGACGCCACGGGCTACGGCACCGCCAATCGCGCGGCGGCCGCCCGGCAGGCGCACCCGATCCCGTACCCGACCGTCGAGGAGCTGAAGCACCTCGAGTACCAGGTGGACCTCGGCACGCACACCGAGGAGTGGGACCGGATCTGGACGGAGATCAAGTCGGCGTGAGGGAGGGCCCGGCGGCGGGGGGCGGGGACCGGGAGGGCGCCGCGGGCGGCGCCCTCCCGGCGCTCGCCGTGCAGGTCGCGCTCCCCGACTGGGTGGGCAGCGTGGTGGACTGGGAGCGGCGCTACCGCACCGACGAGGAGAAGGTGCGCCTGGCGATCCGTCTCTCGCGCGAGAACGTGGAGCGCGGCACCGGCGGGCCGTTCGGGGCGGCGGTGCTCGAGACGGCGAGCGGGCGGCTGGTGGCGGTCGGCGTCAACAGCGTGGTGCGCCTCTCCAACGCCGTCCTGCACGGCGAGATCGTGGCGGTCATGCTGGCACAGTGCCGGCTCGGGGCCTTCTCGCTGGCCGCGCCGGGGCTTCCTGCCCACGAGCTGGTCACCTCCTGCGACCCCTGCGCGATGTGCCTGGGGGCGCTGCTGTGGAGCGGCGTGCGCCGCGTCGTGTGCGGCGCCGCCCGCGAGGACGCGACCCGCCTGCGCTTCGACGAAGGGCCGGTCTTCCCGCAGTCGTACGCGTACCTCGAGGCCCGCGGCGTCGCCTTCGTCCGGGGCGTGTGCCGCGAGGAGGCGCGCGCGGTGCTCGAGCTGTACCGCCGCCGTTCGGGCGTCATCTACAACCCCTGAGGCACCCGGCGCGTCCCGCGCGCGGGGCGCGCCGCGCTTGCTCCCTGCGCCCCGGCGCGCGCACCTTTCAGCCGGTTCCCGCGGCCCCCGGTCGTCCCGCAACGAGGCGCGCGATGTCCTCGAAGAAGAAGGCGAAGAAGCCCGCCGATCCGAAGCCGCGCGCCGCACCGGCGCCGCGCGCCGTGGCCGAGCCGCGCGCCGTGCGGAAGCGGGCCCGCGGGCCGAAGGCCGGGCCCGGGGACGCCGCCCGCGCGGACGAGCCGCTGCGCGCCGCGCAGGCGCGGCTGCGCGCGGTGCTCGAGACCGTCCCGGACCTCGTGCTGGAGCTGGACCGGGACGGCGTCATCCGCTACGCGAACCGCCCGCGGCCGGGGTACGAGCCGGAGGACCTCACCGGCTGCGGCGTGACCGACCTGGTGCTCCCCCACGAGCGGGACGCGGTGCGCGAGGCGCTGGCGCGGGCCTTTGAGACCGGCCGCCCGGTCGAGGCGGAGTTCTCGGCCGCCGACCCGCAGGGGCGCGTGACGTGGTGGTCGGTCAGGATGGCCGTCCCGGGCGGGGAAGGCCGCGGCGAGCGGCTGCTGGTGGCCGCGCACGAGGTCACGCGCCGCAAGCTGGGCGAGCAGCTGCAGCGCTCGGCCGAGCACCGGCTGCAGGACCTGCTGGACCCGCTGAACCTCCTCGCCGTGGTGGTGCGCGCCGACGGCCGCATCGCCTACTGCAACGACAGCTTCCTGGGCCGCACCGGCTGGCAGCGCGACGAGCTCATCGGCCAGCCGTACCTCGAGCGCTGCGTCCCCGCCGACTCCCGCCCCATCGTGGAGCCGATCCTCGCGCGGGCGGTGCGCACCGCCACCGTCCCCGCGCACTACGAGCACGCCATCGTCACGAAGGACGGCGCGCGGCGGCTGATCGCGTGGAGCCACACGATCCTCCACGGCGGCGAGGGGCGGTTCGCGGCGCTGGTGAGCCTCGGCGAGGACATCACCGACCGCCGGGTGACGGAGGCGGCGCTGCGCGAGAGCGAGGAGAAGTTCCGCGCCCTCTTCTCGGCGAGCGTGGACGCCATCGGCCTGTACGAGGCCGAGACGATGCGCATCCTCGATGCGAACGAGGCGTTCGTGCGCCTCTACGGCTACAGCCGGGAGGAGCTGGCCGGCCTCACCGCCGTGGAGCTGAGCGACGAGCCCGAGTCGACCCGCGCGGTGTTCGCGCTGCTGCGTCAGGAGGGGCAGCAAGTCAAGCTGCGGCGCCGCAGCCGCCGCAAGGACGGCTCGGTCTTCCTGGCCGACATCTCGGACGGCGTGTTCCTGCTCCGCGGGCGACCGGTGATCTGGGCCATCATCCGTGACGTGACGGAGCGGGAGCAGGCCGAGGCGGAGCTGCGCGCCGCGCACGAGCGGCTGGAGACCACCCTCAAGGCGCTCCCCGACCTGCTGTTCGTGCTCGACGGCGAGCGGCGTGTGACCGAGTACCACGCCCCGCACGAGGAGCTGCTCTACACCACCCCCGAGCGGTTCATCGGCAAGCGGATGACCGAGGTGCTCCCCGCCGATGCCAGCGGCATCATCGAGCGGGCCATCGACGAGGCCGAGCGGGTGGGCGTCCACTCCGGGAGCGTGTACGCCCTCGACCTGGCCGGCGGCCGCCGCTGGTTCGAGATGTCGATGTCCCGCCGCGGGTCGCCGGGCTCGCCCGGCCTCGGGTTCGTCGCCCTGGCGCGCGACATCACCCTCCAGCACGTGGCCGAGGACGCGCTCCGCGCGAGCGAGGCCATGAACCGCCTCCTGGTCGAGGGCTCGGGGGCGGGCATCGCCTTCTTCGACCCCGGTGGCACCGTGCTCCACGTCAACGCCATCGGCGCGTCGCTGGCGGGCGGGACGCCGGCGGAGTTCGTGGGCCGGCGGCTCCGCGAGGTGCGCTCGCCCCTCGACCTGCCGGTGATCGAGGCGCGCCTCGAGGCGGTGGTGCGCACCGGGGTACCGGGGGAGTACGAGGACAAGGTCCGCATGCCGGGGGGGACCCGCTGGTTCCTCTCCAAGTGGCAGCCGCTCCGCGACCGGGAGGGCCACCTCACCGGCGTGCAGCTCATCGCGCTCGACGTCACCGCGCGCAAGCAGAGCGAGGAGCGGGAGCGGACGCTGGCGGAGAAGCTCCAGCAGACCCAGAAGCTGGAGAGCCTGGGCGTGCTCGCGGGCGGCATCGCGCACGACTTCAACAACCTACTGAGCGGCATCCTCGGCAACGCGGACCTCGCCGCCCTGGAGCTGCCCCCCGGCTCGCCGGCGCGCCAGCCGCTGGAGCAGGTCCTCGCGGGCGCCCACCGCGCCGCCGACCTCACGCGCCAGATGCTGGCCTACTCGGGACGCGGGCGGTTCGTCGTGGAGCGGGTCCACCTCCCCCAGCTGGTGCGCGAGATGGGCTCGCTCCTCGAGGTCTCGATCTCCAAGCGCAACGTCCTCCGCTACGAGTTCGCCGAGTCGGTGCCCGCCGTCGAGGTGGACATCGCGCAGGTCCGCCAGGTGGTGATGAACCTCATCCTGAACGCCGCCGAGGCCATCGGCGACGCGAGCGGCGTGATCGCGGTGCGCATCGGAGCGACGCACGCCGAGCCGGGGGACCTGGCCGACTACGTCCTGGGGGAGACGCTCCAGGCAGGCACGTTCGTGTGGATCGAGGTGGCCGACTCGGGGTGCGGGATGACCCCCGAGGTGCAGCGGCGCATCTTCGAGCCGTTCTTCTCGACCAAGTTCGCCGGCCGCGGGCTCGGCCTCTCGGCGGTGCTCGGCATCGTCCGCGGGCACCGCGGCGCGCTGCGGATCACCTCGGAGCCGGGACACGGCACCACCTTCCGGATCCTCCTGCCGGCCGTGGCGGGCGGTCCGGCCCCCGACGCGCGGCGACCCTCGGGACCCACGGCGTGGAAGGCGTCGGGCACGGTGCTCGTGGTGGACGACGAGGAGACGGTGCTGGCCACCAGCCGGCGGATGCTTGAGCGGATGGGCTTCCAGGTCCTCGCCGCGGGCGGCGGCCGCCGCGCGATCCACCTCCTCGAGGAGCACGGCGGCGCGGTCCGCGCCATCCTCCTCGACCTCACGATGCCCGACATGGACGGGCAGCAGGCGTGCCTCGCCATCCGCCAGCGCTGGACGGAGGTGCCCATCGTCATCACCAGCGGCTACACCGAGCACGAGGTGATGCCGCGGTTCGAGGGCCAGCGGGCGGTGGACTTCCTCCAGAAGCCGTTCGGCTACGAGGGCCTGCTCGAGCTCATGCGGAAGGTGCTCGAAGGGGGCGGGACCGCCGCCACCGGCTGATCACGGATCGGCGTGGCGCCCCGGCTCACGCCCGCCGGGTGTCGAGCACCTCGCGCACCTTGCGCAGCACCTCGGCCACCGTCCACGGCTTCGCCAGGAAGGGCGCGCCGCTCTCCCGCAACCACGCCTCGTCGCCCGTG
>Ga0335070_10011668_pt1 | contig 10260 bp, 9 predicted proteins | sample Lox_Sample_13_FD_206722 | JGI IMG/M metagenome (GOLD analysis project Ga0335070, IMG submission 206722) | Soil microbial communities from Loxahatchee National Wildlife Refuge, Florida, United States - Lox_Sample_1.3 | ecosystem: Environmental > Terrestrial > Soil > Wetlands | place: USA: Florida... | reverse complement strand
AGAAGAGAAGTAACCTCATCCGGCTTCGCAGCCTGAGCCTGCGAAAACTGCCGAACCGCCTCAGCCGGATCGCCCGTGGCCTCAGCAATCAATCCAAGCCCCACCATCGCAGTAGGCTCATTCGGCGCCATCTGCAATGTCATTTCAAAATATTGCTTCGCCCGAGCAAGATTTCCCAACTTCCGGTAAGCATGCCCAAGATTGAAAAGCGCCGTAGCCCGCAACTCGCGCCGCGCTGAATAGAGCGCCACATTCTGATAATGCTCAATCGCAGCCGCCAGGTGCCCATGCGCCTCTTCATACGGGCCCAGGCTCAAGTTGGCCTCCGGATCCTCCGGCCGAATCGCCAGCGCATCCCGAAATTCCGCCGCGCCCTCTTCCGCGCGCCCCTGCGTAGTCAGGTAATAACCCAGAATGTCATGCGCCACGTAATTGTTCTCGGTCAACTCAATCGTTCGCCGCCAGAACGACTCCGTGTCATGCCAGTAGGAAACCTGTCGATAAGTCAGCGCGCCCAGAACGACCAAGCAAGCAAGGGGCGCCGCAAGCAAGGCACGAGAGAGCGCAGCATCTTTTCCGAACCTCTCTCCGACGTCCGCTCCCAGCCACGCCACCATCACAAACAACCCGATAAAAGGAATGTAAGCGTACCGGTCGGCCATCTCCTGCGCGCCAACCTGCACCAGCCCAATCATCGGCACCAGGCTTCCGACAAACCACAACCATCCCACCACCAAATACCGCCGCTTGTGTTCAACAAGCGCAAAACAAGTGATCGCTGCCAGCAGCAAAAGGGCCGCGACAACCTGCCACGCCGGGAAAAGTTTTGTCGGATGCGGGTAGAGCGCGACCAGATCGACCGGCCAAAATGCTTTGCCCAGATATCGAGCGTACGCAATCAGCGCGGTCTCAATCCGCAGAGGCATGTTGTAGAGCGAGAGCGTCTTCACAGCGGTAGCGCTCTGCGCCTTCATCGTTACAAACGAACTAGCGGCAGCCAGCGCCAGCCAAGGCAACTTCTCCAGCAGAAGCAATCGAACCGGCACCTCGTGCGCGACAGAATCGCGCCCATTCGGAGAGCCACTTCCATGCCCGCCAATCCGCCGCAGAGGCCAATAATCCCAAAGCAAAAGCAAGAAAGGAAACGTAACCGCCTGCGGTTTTGCCGATAGCGCCAAAATAAACGCCGCCGTAACCGCAGCATACCGTCCAACGCGAGGTCGTCGCGCATACCACCCGTATGCATAAAGCGCGAGCAGAAAGAAAAACATGCTGAGCACATTCTTCCGCTCAGCCGCCCAAGCTACCGACTCGACATGAATAGGATGAAGCGCAAACAGAGCAGCTACGATCAAGCTGCGCCAGCGAAATCCGGTAGCGCCCTGCAACAGCAGAAAAAGCAACACCGCGTTCGCCGCATGCAGCAGCACGCTTGTGTAATGATGCCCAGCCGGATTCAACCCAAACAATTCGACATCCAAGGCGTGCGACAGCCAAGTCAGCGGATGCCAGTTCGACTGCTCGTAGGTAGCGAACGCCCACTTGACGGTCTCCCAAGTCAATCCGGCGCGCACATGAGCATTCTGCAGAATGTAGCCTTCGTCGTCATAGTTGACGAAGCCATTGCGAGTAACGCCGTTGTAAGCAAGCAGAACAACCGCCGCCAGTGCCAGGCAGCAAATAAGCGTCTGCCGCCCAGGGCGAGTATTCATCGCCGCATCCGAAGCCGTCGAAGCTGCCGACGACTCCGCCGCGATTCCGCGTGCCCTCTCCGCAGCCATCCCTGAAGAAGCCAAACTCATGCGTGTAATTATTGTGAGGCAAGCGCAGGCAGGTCGGCGAGCAGAAGTTGAACGCGCGCGTACCGTTGGTCACGCGCGCGAAAAAACGAAGAAGTTAGATTGACAGAGAATTACTGCTGCGGAGGAGCGTTCAAAATCCGGTCCAAACTGGGCGCCGGAGACGATCCCACCGTCCGCGCCACAAAGAAGTTGTGGTCGTAAAGATTGCGGTACATCCGCCCAGCGATCTCGGCAGCCTTCGGTCCGAAGGTAGCATGCCCGCCTTGCAGGAACACAACCGTCACGATCCGCCCGTAGTCGGTGTTCGCGTAAGAAGCAAACCATCCAAAGCGCGTCCCAGCATGAGAGCAAGTCCCGGTTTTTCCAAGGATCGATTCTTCGTTGAAATTCAAACGCAAGCTGCGAGCCGTGCCATAAGCCACCGCACCAGCCATGCCATCCGAAAGCTCCGGAATCGCATTTGCAATGTCGAGGTGCCGCTTGATGATCGGCTGAAAATCTGCCACCGCCTCCGGCGATGTCGGATGCTGCAAGTAGTAAAGCGTCCCGCCGTTCGAAATGGCCGCCACCAGCGCCCCCAGTTGCAGAGGCGTCATCGAAATCCCTTCGCCGAACGAGCACATCTTCCCCACGCCGCCCAGCTTCGCCGAAATCTCTTCCTGCGGATACGTTCCCAGATGCTCGCCCGGTATGCGGTACCCGGCATACTCGCCGAGCCCAAACTGATGCGCATAATACTGCACCTTCTCAAATCCCAGCCGCCGTCCCAGCGCCTCGAAATAAGCGTTGTTCGAGTGCGACAGCGCCTCAGTCAAGTTCATGCGCGTACGGCGAGCAATGGCAACTTCAGTCTCGCGATCCACCAACCCTTCGCTCACTGCGGCCAGGGCCACCGAAAGCTTAATCGTCGAGCAAGGCTGCGCCCCGCTCGAAAGGGCCAGCTTCTGATTCACCATCGCGAGGATGCGTCCGCTCGTCGGCTCGATCGCAACCACCGTGCCATTCATGTTGCCGAGCGCGTCAATCGCTGCCGCTCGAACGACCGGATCTTCTCCCGCCGTGACATCGCCTTCCGTCAGATCCGATGTGACAAACGAACTCGTAGAAAACCGTTCATAATAATGATGCCGCCGATAGGCCGACCTCGCCACCGGCGTGCGGCTGTGCGCGAGCGAATGCATGCGCCGGCGTGCCCGCGCGCTTTCGGTAACTTTGCGCGACTTCGAGTGCGTAGTCGTATGAGATGACAGCGAACGCGGATTCACGCTAGCCGCAAACACGCTGGCGCGGATGGCAACGACAAGAGCAAGAAAGAGTGCGAGACGAACGAGCGCAGTACAAAACTTCACTTTCACGGAATCCCCATCCCCGGCGGTCACAAATTGTCTCAATCTATTAAATATGATGCAAGGACTTCGCCAAACCCAGCCGCGGGAGGCGCAAACCACTGCAACTGATCGAATAGTAAGGGAAATCCGGCCCAAGAGGCAATGACAAAGGCGAAATTGGGCTGATTCCGTCGTATATGCGTAAGCGACTGAACTGAATGCCCTTATGCGATTTCTCCCCGTGGTCACTCACTTTCGTTACCCGCGCAGATTGTTACCTGAAATGGTTCCGGCGAGTGCAAGTATTTTCACTCGATATCCTCGCCCCGAATGGATCAGTCTGTCGGCAAAGCCTTCGTGAACCTCCGCGTCCTCCATGATTCTGCTCTTTGCTATTCGTCCCACGGCACGAGCCCGATAAGGACGACTGAGAATTTTTCTGTTATTTTCTGACTTCATATTCCACCGCATTTCCGTGGGGAGGCCCCATCTTGCGAGTTTCGCTGCTCATTGCATCTCTCGCTCTTCTATTCATCGCGACCTCATTCGCCAGCGCCGACGACGCCAAAACAAATTCCACTCTCGCCGCCCGCCGCGCCGACCTAACACGCCTCCTAAACGACGAGTGGGAATACACGCTCCGCAACGAGCCAGAACTCGCCACCCAGGTCGGCGACAACCGCTACAATGACCGTCTCAGCGACTTTTCCGACAAGGCCATCGCCGCAGACATCGAGCACTCCCGCCAGGCCCTCGCCCGCTTCGAAGCCATCGACACCATCGGCTTCCCCGAGCAGGAGAAACTCAACCAGCAGCTCATGGTGCGCAGCCTTCGCGAAGGCCTCGACAGCGCCAAGTTCAAAGACTGGGAGATGCCCGCGACGCAATTCGGCGGCATTCATCTCTGGTATCCGTCGCTCCCCTACGACTCGCCCTTCCACACCGTCAAAGACTACGAAGACTACATCGCGCGCCTCCATCAGATGCCGCGCGGCCTGGAAGTAACGATCGCCCACATGCAAGACGGCCTGCGCGATCATCTAATGCCGCCAAAATTCCTGCTCGAAAAAGTAGCCGGCCAGGCGCAGGACGTAGCAGACGATCCAATCGATAAGAGTCCCTTCTGCGCGCCGCTGAAAAAATTCCCGGATTCAATTAACGAAGCCGACCGCAAGCGCCTGACTGCCGCTATGCAAGACGTGGTTAAGAACGAAGTCGCCCCCGCCTTCGCCAAGTTCGCAAAATTCGTCCGCGAAGACTACGCCCCGCACGGCCGCCTAGATCCCGGCGAGTGGGCGCTCCCCGATGGCGAAGCCCGCTATCGCGCGGCGGTCAAGCATCAGACCACAACCGACATGACGCCCGATCAGATTCACGACCTCGGCGTCAAAAGTGTCGCGGAAATCAAAGCGCAAATGCTAGTCATCGCCAAAGCGCAGGGCTTCACCGATCTCAAGTCATTCAACGACCACATCCGCCAGGATCCCGCGCTGCACGCCAAGTCCGGCCAGCAGCTCTTCGATCTCTATTCGCACTACGCCGACCAGATGTACAAAAAACTGCCGCAGCTCTTTGGACGCCTGCCGAAAAACAAACTCGACGTAGTCCCCATGGAAACCTTCCGCGAAAAATCCGCGCCGCCCGCCGACTACTCCATCGGCGCCGGCGACGGCTCCCGTCCCGGCCGCATCAACGTCAACGAATACGCGCCCGAAAAGCGCCTCCTCCTTAACGTCGAAGCCATCGCCTATCACGAAGGCGTCCCCGGACATCACCTGCAATTTTCCATCGCGCAGGAACTAACCGGCCTCCCGCCCTTCCGCCGCTTCGATCTCGACGTCAACGCCTTCACCGAAGGCTGGGCCTTCTACTCCGAGCGCCTCGGCAAAGAGGTCGGCTTCTATCAGGACTGGTACAGCGAATACGGACGCCTGCAAAACGAGATGTGGCGAGCCGTCCGCTGGGTCGTCGACACCGGCGTCCACTCCCAGCACTGGACCCGCCAGCAAATGGTCGACTATTTCCACGACCACACCGCCATGGACGAAGAAAACATCAACACCGAAGTCGACCGTTACATAGCGTGGCCAGGGCAAGCGCTGTCATACAAAATGGGCCAGACAAAAATTCTAGAGTTAAGAGCAAGAGCCCAAAAAGAGCTAGGCCCAAAATTCGATCTCCGAGCCTTCCACGACGCAATTCTCGACTCAGGCCCGTTGCCGCTGGATGTGCTGGAACAAAAGATCGACGAATGGATTCGCGCGAGTAAGTAGGTTCGAGAAAGTAAGTAGGCTGGGGATTTTCCTTCGTTCGCCTTAGTGCCCTTCGTGGTTAATCTACTCTTCCCTAGCCCGACCTTTTCATTTCGAGATGAGTCGCGAGCCGTTCTAGTTCCTCAGGAATCATTCCAAGAGCAGGGAGGACGCTGATGGCATAAGTCCCGATCTCCCGGGTCGAAATTAGTTTTGCCATCTCTCGGAAAAGCTGAATTCGCCGTTCAGCGGGTAACAAGAATTCTTTGCCGAGAAGACGTCCATCTTCTTCTCGGGGCATGTGCTCGAAACCGGGTACACCGTCGGGCACCGATATTTCGCGTTGAAATATAAAGCCAATTCTGTCGAGTAACTTCAGAGGCTTGTCGTTTTTAATGTGGACGTGCGAGATAACCGGTATCGGGTTCAGATCCTCCGGATCGTTGTCCCAATAATAGGAGGCTAGCGCCAGTACAGCGAGAGCATCGGCCACTCCGCGTTCGCGGTAATTGGGAAGAAGGAAGATGCCGCCGAATTCAGCTGGTTCTGGAGCGCTGTCGGCGGTCGTTTCTGGCACCCGAATGTTGCAGGCGCCAACTATTTTGTTCGTGGAATCTCGAACGATCCAGCAGGCTCCATGTGCGATCCAGTTCTCTACGTCTTCGAGTTTGACGGCTCTCAGAAAGGGATCCGGATGCAAATAAACCAAATCGAAGATAGCCTGAGCATCGGAGGCCTTTGCTAGCGTGAAATCAAGCCGTGACGCATCCACGGTCGCTATGTTAGCAGAAGGACTTAGCCGCGCCGCCGATAGCGGCACAACACTCTAGCTAAGCAGTCACCGCAAGCGAAGCCTCAATACGGGAAACCCTGGCTACGAGCAAGTCTCGGACCGCTTCACGAGCAATCAGCGCTGGGGCCGTATATCCATTTTCCCAACGACTGACAGTTCCCGGAGCCGTTCTAAAGAGTTCTGCCGCCTCTCTCACCGACATGCCCGTCAATGCAAGGCCTTCTCGAACGACAAAACTAAACATCTGCTTATCGCGGAGATCCGCCCGCTTCGCCTTATCTAAGAATTTTGAAAATCTGTCCATACCATTCACCCACTACAACCTCTGCCGTACACAATAGTTCAAAACATAATTCTTGTCAACATGAAACACAAATTATATGGTATATTATTCATAATACACATGTTATAATATTATCATGCAACGATTAACCGTTGCACGATGATACGCACCCCGGAGGCCGCACCCCAGACAGCAGTTCAGCACAATTCGATCCCGGTTGTCGCGCAGGATGCGCTGCCCGGTCACCAACACAAACGCGTCGTAACCATCCCGTGCCAACAGCAGAACCTCCGGGTCATCCGATAACCATTTGCGCAGGTGGATAGTGCTGCAGTTTGACTCGGGTCGTGAAAGGGCACGGCTTCAGCCGTGCCGTAAGCCTTATCGTTTCATTGCGGCTTTAGCCGCTGAGGGACGCGCATTTTTTCAAACTGCACCACTACCAGCGAGTAGCTCGATCCGCCTTTGACCTCCTTCTGTGCAGACACGTCGCTTCGTCCCATCGTCGCTTTCATCGTGCCGCTTATGTGACGAAACGCCTGCGCCTCCTTGCGTGTCATCAGGTCCATGGTATTGCGGAAAACATATTTCGCCTCGTCAGCACCCACAACTCACCTCGATCATCACGGACAGATTGTAATTCGGGCGGGACGGGCGACAGGTCGGCCCGATCTTCAATGCACTATAACTCCCATCGTTCTTCGCCTGCAGCAAAGAAGAAGTGGGTGCCCCCTTCTCGCGCTTTTCGAGAAGGGGGAACCACCACCGCGTGCGCCAAGTATTTTGCTCTTCAGCGTAAGTCTTCCCACGTTTTCATCACCAGCGAGCGGTGTTTGCGGTCACAGCAACCATGTCCCCCGAAGGCTACGATCTCACGCATGTCTGGCCACCCTCAGCGTTACTACGGCAATGGGGAGTTACATTTCATCACCAGCAGTTGTTATCGCCGGCAGCCGCTGCTCGGCACAGCGCGCCATCGCGACCTGTTTCTGAGAGTTCTCGAACAGGTCCGGCAGCGCTATCGGTTTGTTGTTGTTGGCTATGTGGTGATGCCGGAACACATTCACCTGCTAATCGGCGAACCGCAGCAGCGCACACCTTCGACCGTCATGCAGGCCCTCAAGATTGGTTTTGCGCGCCGCCTTCTGGCCCCGTTACGCCGCCGCCGCAGCAACCCCGCCCAGGCCGCGCTCTTTGAAGAGAAGAACACTCATATTTGGCAGAAGCGCTACTATGACTTCAATGTGTGGAGCAGGCGCAAGCTCGTCGAGAAGCTTCGCTACATACATCGCAACCCGGTCGAGCGGGGACTGGTCGCATCTCCGGAGCTGTGGCGCTGGAGCAGCTATCGGGCCTATGCTCTCGGAGAAACTGGACTGGTTCGGATCAATGAGTGGGAAGAACTGAAATTGAAAGCGACGGCACGCCAGCGGAGAGTCAAACCCATCCGGTACCATCGTCCCTGATGCCCACATCTGGAAAGGCGCCAGATGTGGGGCACCCACACTTGTTTTTCAGTTACAGGCAAGATCGCGCTAGAATGCCGCAAGAGATCGGGCCCACCCGCCCATCTCCGTCTGTCCCGAATTATCCCCGAATTATCCAAACTATGGCGTCACTTTGTACACCGTGCCTCCGCCGTAGGTACCGCCTTTCTGAGTGGTCCCGAATAAATTGCCGGATTTGTCGAGGATCACTCCCGCCAAGGGGTTGCCGCCATCTAACTGGCCGCTAAAGGTGTAGAGCACGGTCTCGGCCCCCGTTGGAGTGAGCCTGTAAACAGTGCCGTAACCGTAGGCGCCACCCCGCCATGTGGTGCCATACAGATTGCCAGTCTTATCGAGTACCAGCCCTGACTCGAGCCACGTTCCATCTCCGGACTGGCCACCAAAACTGTACAGCAAAGTCTCTGCTCCCTTCCGAGTAACTTTGTAGACCGTCCCGCCCGGCGGCTTCCCGATCCCATAAGCACCGCCATAAAGGGTGGTGCCGTAAAAGACTCCGTTCTTGCCGCGCAGGACTCCCGCCATGGGGTTACAGCCATCGCCGTCGCCGAGGTCTTCATCGAAAGTGTGTAGTACGGTTAGGGTTCCCGCTGGCGCCAACCTGAACACGGTTCCACAACCATAGATGGAATCCACAGACGTGGTTCCATAGAGATTGCCAGCGCTGTCAAGAACCACGCCCCCGTCGGGCCAGTACCCGACCCCTGGGTGGTCTGCAAAGTTGTACAACACGGTCTCGCTGCCCGCCGGCGTAACCTTGAAAACGGTGCCGTAAGAGGAGTTCGTGGTGCCGTAGAGATTCCCAGCTTTGTCGAGAATGACCCCCGCGTAGGGATTGTACCCATCTCCGTACACGCAGCCAAAACTGTAGAGCACAGTCTCGACGCCGCCTGGAGTGAGTTTGAACACAGTTCCACCGTCGCAGCTGCCGCCACTCCATGTCGTGCCGTAGAGATTGCCTGCCTTGTCGAGAGTGACCCCTGCCGTTGGACTGGTTCCATCTCCAGGCTGGCCACCGAAGCTATAAAGCACAGTCTCCACTCCACTCGGCGCTACCTTAAACACCGTCCCTTGACCATAGGTGCCACCTTGATAGGTAGTGCCGTACAAGATGCCTTTCTTACCAAGGATTACGCCGTTAGGATCGAATCCGTCTCCCGAGGGGCCGCCAAAACTATACAGAACGGTTTCGGTCTGAGCTTGCCCTGCCTGGGCCACAGCAAAAAATAGTCCGAGAATGACGGCTAGTTGCCATTTAGGGAAGATGCTCGCGAGTAAGTAGTGAAGTTGGATCATCGGAGCTGTACTCCTTCCGTACTCAGCGGACGCGCAAAGTGGCGCCAATTGCATGCATTAATGGAACAGAAACCTGCGAAGGATTGTCAGTGAATCCAATCACACCGTGATGTGCGGCGCCATTCGGTTTTCATCGAACCGGAAAACTGGGAAAACTGGGGACATCCATGATAAGTAAAAGTCAAGAGGAGACGGTGGTCTCCTGGCACTTGGAAGAGTGAGCTCTCGAAGCGAGAGTAGAGCGGTGAACTGAGTCAGCATCCGGCAATCGTTACGCGCGGCCAAAGCGGCAGCTTGGCCAGACATCCATTTGCGGGAACCATGCTCGCGCCCGGTCCACGAAGTATGAGTTAGGGTTGTCCGGCCGTCCTCGATACAGACGGTAAGGAGCATCAGGAGTCGGAACTCCTCGGCCCAGTCCCCAGATTGGCGAGGAACGGCCGGTCGATCGCCGTTAGTTTTAATTTTTTTCCTTCTGAGGAAGGTTTTTGTGTCCACCCTTCCGGCAGCGCGCGCAATTGGAAGCTCTGCCCGCTTTTGTCGACCGCCAGCAGATAGGCGACCAGTTTGCGCGCGACCGCAAGGGTGGCGCGGTTGCGATGTCCGCGTTCCAACTCGCGGGCATGCAGCGCCGCCAGTTGTGGATTCCAGCGCGGCGCCAGCTTGGCGGCTTCGATGAGCGTGGTTTGCAGCCAGTGGTTGCGCTGCTTCGAGATGGGCCCACGTTGCTGCTTGCCCGCCGAGGACTTCAACGCGGCGGTCAGTCCGCAATAGCTCAGGGCATCGGAGATGGAGTGGAAGCGTTGCGCATCGCCGACCTCCAGCGCCCAAGTCAGAGCGGTAATTTCTCCGACCGCAGGAATGGTCATCAAGCGCTCGATGCGTTCGGCCAGTTCCGCATCGGCGAGCAACTCGCGCACCAGCCTCTTCTGCGTGCTCTCGAACATCTCCAGCGCGCCGCGACTCAGGCGCAGCAGATCCTTCACCGATTCCGGCACCTC
>Ga0335070_10011666_pt1 | contig 10260 bp, 6 predicted proteins | sample Lox_Sample_13_FD_206722 | JGI IMG/M metagenome (GOLD analysis project Ga0335070, IMG submission 206722) | Soil microbial communities from Loxahatchee National Wildlife Refuge, Florida, United States - Lox_Sample_1.3 | ecosystem: Environmental > Terrestrial > Soil > Wetlands | place: USA: Florida... | reverse complement strand
CCTCCTCCGCGCGTTCGCGCGTGGGCCCGGGTACGCCCTGCTCGACCTGGGCGCGACCCAGCTCGACGCTCCCCTCACCCCTCCCCTGGCGTTCCTGCGTGATCTCGGCCGCACGTTCGTCACCCGGCTCTGTGCCGTGCCTGACCTCGAGGATCGACGCGAGCGCGTCGAGGTCGACTGTCCCCCGGACGAGCGCAGCCGGCTGGCCGGCGCCGTCCCGCCCATGGACGGCGGCGAGTACGTCGACGCCGACTGGATCGCGGCGCGCTGGACCGATCTCAACCGCGCGTTTGTCGACGAGATTCGTGCCCACCGCGGCCCCGTCGCCGAGTGGCTACGAGCGCGGCACCCCTCGTGGCACGTCGTCGGGAAGGTGTGTCTGCACCTGGCCGAGAACCGCGGCGACGACGCCCACCCCTTCGCCTTCCTGGCTACCTACGCCGTGCGGGCGGCCGCCGGCGGCAAGGTGCAGCACCGTCCGCTCGCGCGCGCGCTCGAGGAATCCTCCGCGCGCGGCGACCGGCAGGCCCTGCTCCACCTCCTGGTGCCGCTACAGCGAGCCGCGGGGCAGATCGCGTGGCTCACGGAGCTGATCGACTCGGGCGCCATCTACGAGGCGATGGCCTGGACGCCCGCCGAGGCCCACCGCTTCCTGCGCGCCATCCCAGACCTGGAGATGGCCGGGCTGGTCGTGCACGTCCCCGACTGGTGGCGCCCGCGCCGCCCGCCGCGACCCGAGGTGGCGGTGCGCGTCGGGGAGAAGAAGCCCAGCGCCGTCGGCACGGACGCGCTCCTCGACTTTTCCGTGAGCGTCGCGCTGGGCGGCGAGAAGCTCACGGCCGCTGAGGTGCGCCAGCTCCTCGCGTCGCACGACGGGCTGGTGCGCCTCCGCGGGCAATGGGTCGAGCTGGACCGCGAGCGGCTGCGCGAGGCACTCGCTCACTGGGAACGCGTGAGGGATGAAGCCGCGGACGGTGGGCTCTCGTTCCTGGAGGGCATGCGGATGCTCGCCGGGGCCGCCCGTACGGAGGACGACGCGACTCGGGTGGCGACGGCCGAAGGCTGGTCGCGGGTCGAGGCCGGGACCTGGCTCGGGCAAACGCTTGAGGGGCTGCGCGGGCCAGGCGGGCTCGCGGCGGCCGACCCGGGCGCCGACCTTCGAGGCACGCTGCGCCCCTACCAGAAGATCGGCGTGTCGTGGCTCGCCTTCGCCTCGTCCCTGCGGCTCGGTGTCTGCCTCGCCGACGACATGGGTCTTGGCAAGACCATCCAGGTGCTCGCTCTCCTCCTCGTGCGCAAGAGGCGAGGGCGAGGAGGCCCGCCGCATCTCCTGGTGGCGCCGGCCTCGCTGCTCGCCAACTGGCAGGCTGAGATCGATCGCTTCGCGCCCTCGCTGGCGAGCCTCCTCGCTCATCCCTCGGCCATGCCTGCGCGCGAGCTGGGCGAGCTGGGGAGCGCCGATCTTGCCGGTACCGATCTCGTCATCACCACGTACGGCACGCTGGCGCGGCTGGAAGCGCTCCGGGCACGCGAGTGGTCGCTGGTCATACTCGACGAGGCGCAGGCGATCAAGAACCCCGGGGCCCGGCAGACACAGGCCGTGAAGACGCTGAAGGCGCACGCGCGCATCGCGCTGACCGGCACGCCGGTGGAGAACCGTCTCGGCGATCTCTGGTCGATCTACGATTTCCTCGACCCCGGCCTGCTGGGCTCCGCGCGCGAGTTCTCCGCCTTCGTCAAGCGGCTGGCCGATCGCCCGGATGAGAGCTACGCGCCCCTGCGCCGGCTCATCCAGCCCTATCTCCTGCGCCGACTCAAGACCGATCGCTCGATCGTGGCCGACCTGCCCGACAAGACCGAGGTGAAGGCCTTCTGTCTGCTCTCCGGGCGGCAAGCTGCGCTCTATCAGAAGACGGTCGACGAGCTGGCCCACGCCCTCGGCGGGCTCAGGCAGGGCATCGAGCGGCGCAGCCTCGTGCTCGCGTATCTCATGCGCTTCAAGCAGATCTGCAACCACCCCGCGCACTGGCTGGGCGAGGGGGCCTGGGACGAGGCGGGAAGCGGCAAGCTCGCGCGCCTTCGCGAGATCGGGGAGGCGGTGGCGGCGAAGCAGGAGAAGGTGCTCGTGTTCACGCAGTTTCGCGAGGCCACCGAGCCCCTGGCCGCCTTCCTGGCGGGCCTGTTCGGCCGCGCCGGGCTCGTGCTCCACGGCAGCACGCCCGTGAAGGATCGGGGCGGGCTGGTGCGGCGCTTCCAGGAGGACCCGACGGTGCCGTTCTTCGTCCTGTCCGTGAAGGCCGGCGGCACCGGCCTCAACCTCACCGCGGCCTCCCACGTCGTGCACTTCGACCGCTGGTGGAACCCCGCGGTCGAGGACCAGGCGACCGACCGCGCCTACCGAATCGGCCAGCATCGCAACGTGCTCGTGCACAAGCTCGTCTGCCGCGGCACGGTAGAGGAGCGCATCGACCGGCTCATCGAGGACAAGCAGGCGCTGGTCCGCGGCGTGCTCCAGGGCGGGGGCGAGGCGCTGCTCACCGAGATGAGCGACGAGGAGCTGATGACCATGGTCGCCCTCGACCTGCGGCGCGCGACCGCCGAGACGTGAGCTAGAGTATCGTGATGGCCTGGTATAGCAGGGGCGGCTGGAACTCCTTCCCGCCCTACGTGTCGGTGGGCGAGAAGAAGGCGCGTGGCAGCCTGGCGCTGGCGAAGCTCTTGAAGAAGCGCAAGCGCGCGGCTGAACCAATCGTCGCGCCGCGCACGCGGCAGGTGGCCGCCACCTTTTGGGGCACGGCGTGGTGCGACAACCTCGAGCGCTACGCCGACCTCGCCAACCGCCTTCCCCGCGGACGCGCGTATCTCAGAAACGGCTCGGTGCTGGACCTCGTCATCACCACGGGTCGCGTCGAGGCCTTCGTGGCCGGCAGCGAGCTGTATCGGGTGACGATCGCCATCGCCCCCCTGGCAAGGACGCGGTGGCGCCGCATCGTCGCACGCTGCACCGGTCGCATCGGTTCGCTCGTCGGTCTGCTGCGCGGTGAGCTGTCGGACGACGTGCTCTCCGTGTTGACCCATGCCAGAGACGGCTTGTTCCCGCAGCCGCGCGAGCTGACGCTCGACTGCTCCTGCCCCGACTGGACGGAGGTGTGCAAGCACGTCGCCGCCGTCCTCTACGGGGTGGGCATCCGTCTCGACGCGAGGCCGGAGCTGTTCTTCCTGCTCCGGCAGGTGGACCAGGCGGAGCTGCTCACCGCGGCCGGCGCCGCGCCACGTCACCGCCCGGTCGCGGGGAAGCGTATCGCCGAAGATCGGCTGTCCGCGGTGTTCGGGATCGAGCTGGAAGGCGCGCCGCCCGCGCGCGTGGACCGTGCGGGCCGCCCGTCGCGCCGAGGCCCGCGCCCTCCAACTCGCTCCGCCGCGCAGGGCCGTTCATCGTCACCACGCAGGCAATGACGGCATCGAGGCTGTTCGCCTTCCCCGACCACGGCGCGACCGCGGAGAGTTCTGCTAGACTGTGCCACCAGCGTCGGGCTGGAGATCAGCCTCTCTGCCCGAACGTCATCGTGAGTACCGTATGGCCCCTACGTATTTAAAGGAGGGTCCCTCGTATGGCCATGAAGACCCCCATGAAGACCATAGTCGCGCTGCCGGGAGAGGGCATAGGCATCGAGGTCGTGGAGGCCACCTGCGAGCTGCTCATGGGCACCGGCCTGCCGCTCAAGATCCTCACCCCGCCTCAAGGCTCTCCATTGCCTGACGAGACCAAGCGGGCGGCCCGCGAGGCCGACGGCGTGCTCTTCGGCGCGGCCGGCCCGACCACCTCGCCCGTGGTCTCCTGGCTCCGCTGGGAGATGGGGGCATGGGCCGGCGTCCGGCCGATACGCTTCTTCCCCGGGATGCGCTCGCCGCTGGCCGATCCCGACGGCATCGACTACATCCTCCTGCGCGAGAACAGCGAGGGCCTCTACCCGGGCCGGGAGGGCGAGCTGTCCGATCTCATCAATGTCATGCCCGATCTGAGCGACAGGACGGGACGCAAGATCAAGGAATTCGGCGACGAGGGTCGCTTCGCCGTCAAGATCGTCACGCCCAAGGGCGCCGAGCGCATCGCGCGCTTCGCCTGCGGCCTGGCCACGAAGCGGAAAGCCCGCGGCAAGCCGGGCAAGGTCACCTGCGTCACCAAGTCGAACGTGCTGCCGCGCACCGACGGGCTCTATCAACAGACCGCCGAGCGAATCGTCCGGGAGGCCGGTCTCGAGTTCGAGCACTTCCACGTCGACGACGCCGCGCGGCGCCTCGTGCGCTTTCCCAAGTCCATGGACGTGGTGCTGTGCATGAACCTCTACGGCGACATCCTCTCCGACCTGGGCGCCGAGACCGCGGGCGGCCTGGGCCTGGCACCCTCCGCGAATTTCGGCGACGACGGCTGGGCCTACTTCGAATCGGTCCACGGCTCGGCGCCGGACATCGCGGGCAAGGGGATAGCCAATCCCACTGCGACGATTCTCTCCGCCGCGCTCATGCTCGAGCACCTGGGCATGGGCGCGGAGGCGCAGCGTCTCGAGTCGGCGGTGGGTCGCATCTACCGCGAGGGGAAGGCGCTCACACCCGACCAGGGCGGACGCGCCAAGACGCACGAGATGGCCCAGGCCGTCCTCGCGGCCTATCGGGGGTAGTGGCGTGCGATACGAGGCACAGTTCGCCGAGACAGTGGACGGGCGGCAGAAGGTCCTCGCCAGGTTCGGCAGACACCTCAGCTGCATATCGGAGCGGGACCGGCCGTAGCAAACCGTCCATGACGTGCTCGCTCAGATCAGCGCCCGGCCCCGACGGGCGCCCCACCAACGCATTCGAGTCCTTTCCGCGAGTCGCGCTTGATCAGTCGATCCCCGCCCGCTTCGAGAGCATCGCGCGGCGATGGCCGGATCGCCTCGCGGTGAAGGCTGGCAGCGCGGCGTGGAGCTATGCGGTGCTCGACCGGGCATCGAATCGGTTGGCGCGAGCGGTCCTCGATCGACTCGGTCCGGTGAATGAGCCGGTGGTGGTGCTCCTCCCGCAGGGCGTCGAGCAGATCGCGGCCGTTCTCGGCGCGCTCAAGGCCGGAAAGATCTATGTGCCGCTCGATCCGGCGCAGCCTCCCGCAGTGCTCCGCGCGGCTATCGCCGAGACCGGCACGCGGCTCGTCCTGACGGCGACGGCTCGCGTGGAGCTCCCGCGCGAGATCTCCGGGGGCACGGCCACGCTCCTCGTGGACGCCTTGGATCAGAGCGTAACCGGCGAGCCGCCAGCTCTCGCCGTGGAGGCCGACGCCGGCGCCTACATCTTCTACACCTCCGGCTCCACGGGCCGGCCCAAGGGCGTGCTCGACACCCACCGCAATGTCCTTCACAACGTGATGCGCTACACGAACACGCTCCATCTCGCCGCAGACGACCGGCTCACCCTGCTCCAGGGCCCCTCGTTCAGCGGCGCGGTATCGAGCCTCTTCGGAGCGCTCCTGAACGGTGCCGCGGTGTTCCCCTTCGACGTGGCCCGCGAAGGCGCGGCGCGCATCGCGCCATGGCTCGCCGCCGAGGGGATCACCGTGTATCACTCGGTGCCGGCGCTCTTCCGTCACGTGGCTCGACACGGGGCATCATTGCCTGCGCTCCGGCTCATCAGGCTCGAGGGCGACCGGGCCTCGGTGCACGACCTCGAGCTGTTCCGCCGGCATTTCCGAACGGACTGCGTCCTGGTCAATGGGCTCGGCGCCACCGAGTGCGGACTCGTGTGCCAGTTCTTCTTCACCCCCGATCACCCGTTACCGGAGCAGGTGGTCCCCATCGGATCTCCAGTGGAGGACATGGACATCCTGCTGCTCGGCGAGGACGGTTATCCGGTCCCGCGAGGGGCGACGGGCGAGATCGCGGTGCGGAGCGCCTACCTCGCGGCGGGCTACTGGCAGCGCCCCGAGCTCACGGCGGCACGCTTCCGCGCCGATCCGGCTCGGCCGGGATCGCGCATCTATCGCACGGGCGACCTGGGCCGCCTGCGCCCGGACCAGATGCTCGAGCATCTCGGGCGCGAGGACGGCGTCGCCAAAGTGCGAGGCCGGCGCGTGGAGATCGCGGATGTGGAGTCGGCGCTCGCGATGCTGCCGGGCGTGGCCGAGGGGGCGGCCGCCGTGCGCGAGGACGGAGCGGCCGAGCCGCGACTCGTCGCGTACCTCGTCCCCATGGACGGCTCCATCCCATCCGTGAGCGGGATCAGGCGTGCCCTGGCCGAGCGGCTGCCCGATTTCATGGTGCCGTCCGCCATCGTGATGCTCGAGCGTCTCCCCCTCAATGACAACGGCAAGGTGGACCGCGGCGCCCTGCCGCCGCCGGGCCGGGAGCGCCCTGCGCTCGGCGTCACGTTCGTAGCCCCCCGGAAAGCGCTCGAGTCCAGCCTGGCCGAGGCGTGGGCCGAGACACTCGGCGTCACGCCGATCGGCATCCACGACAACTTCCTGGATCTGGGCGGCGATTCGCTGAAGGCCGCGGCCGTGCTCGCACGCATCGCCTCCGAGGTCGGTGTCGAGCCGTCGCTGGAGGAGCTCTTCGACGCGCCCACCGTCGCCGGGCTGGCCGAGCGGATCGAGCGACGGCTCGGCCCGAGCCCACCCGACGCCCCGCCCATGTGAGAGCGAGAAAGACACGGGCCGCGCGCTTGTGCGAGGTGCGGGCGCGGTGTATGGTGCGCCCGTTCATCTTCGACCACGCATGGAGGGTCACAATGAGGGCACGACGCGCCTTGGCCTTTTTTCTCATCATCGCGCTGGCTCTGAGCGCCCTCGTGGCTCCCGTCGCCGCCCAGCCCGCCGGCACCCTCCTGGTCGGGCTCGTCGCGGAACCGGTCAACCTCGACCCCGCCCAGGTCACCGATCTCAACTCGAATCGCGTGGGCCGGCGCGTGGTCGAGACGCTCGTCACCTTCCCGGACGAGAGCACGCAGGTCATCCCTGGCCTCGCCGAATCGTGGACGATCTCGAAGGACGGGCTCCAGTACACCTTCAAGCTCCGGAGCGGCCTCAAGTTCCACGACGGCACATCGCTCAATGCGGAGGCCGTGAAGTTCTCCATCGAGCGGCAGATCAACACGGAACACCCAGCCTACAAGCTCGGCAAGTATCCCTTCGCCAACTACTTCTTCGGCAACGTCAAAGCGGTGGAGGTCCTGAGCGCTGAGCGGGTCGCGTTCCTGCTCAAGGAGCCGCGGGCGTCGTTTCTCGCCATCCTGACCGCCGGCGCCGCGTCGATCGTGAGCCCCACCGCCGTGATGAAGTGGGGCCCCGACTATCCGAGCCATCCGGTGGGAACGGGCCCCTTCCGCTTCGCCTCCTGGGATCGCGGGCAGCGCGTCGTCCTCGAGAAGAACCCGGCGTACTGGAGGTATCCGGTCAAGATCGAGCGCGTGATCTACCGGCCCATAGTGGAGGATCAGGCGCGGCTGACCGAGCTCTTGACGGGCGGCCTCGACCTCATCGTCGGCGTGCCGGCCGATTTCGTGGCCGAGCTCGAGAAGAACCCGAAGGTGGCGCTGCTGAAGCAGACGGGCGCGCATGTCTGGTACCTCGGCATCAATAACCAGAAGAAGCCCTTCGACGACAAGCGTGTGCGCCAGGCGCTGAACTACGCGGTCAACAAGGACGCCATCGTGCGCGACGTGCTCAAGGGCACGGGCTCGCTCTCGAAGGGGCCGGTGCTGCCGGGCACCTGGGGCGCCGATGCCGCGCTCAAGGCCTATCCCTACGATCCGGAGAAGGCCAAGAAGCTCCTCGCCGAGGCGGGCTACCCGAACGGCTTCAGCACGACCATGTGGGTGCCGGAGTCGGGCTCGGGCATGCAGGCGCCCGTCGCCATGTCCACCGTGATGCAGTCGAATCTCAAGGCGGTCGGCGTCAACGTGACGCTCCAGACCATGGAATGGGGCGCCTATCTGACCAAGCTGCGCACGAAGGAGCAGGAGCTCTTCGCGCTGTCCTGGATGGCGGGCACCGAAGATCCCGACATGGTCATGTACCCGCTGCTGCATTCCAGCCAGTGGACACCCGTGGGCCCGAACCGCGCCCAGTACAAGAACGCGCGCTTCGACGAGCTCCTGCAGCAGGCGCGCCTCACTACGGATCAGGCGAAGCGCGCGGCCCTCTACCGCGAGGCGCAGCGCATTCTGGTGGACGACGCGCCGTGGGTCTTCGTCGACCACGAGATCCAGATCGCCGCCTTCACCAAGCGCGTGCAGGGCTTCAAGCTCCATCCGAGCTTCGACCTGCGCGTGGAGACGATCTCGCTCAAGTGAGCCTGGCCCGGTGAGGAGCTACCTCGCGCGGCGGCTCCTCCTGCTGGTGCCGGTGCTGGTGGGCGTCTCCGTCGTCGTCTTCCTCGTCCTGCACCTCTCGCCGGGCGACCCTGCCGAGATCATGCTGGGCTCCCAGGCGACACAGGAAGATCTCCAGCGGCTTCGTCGCGAGCTCGGCCTCACCGAGCCGCTCCACGTCCAGTACCTCCGCTGGGTATCACACGTGGCGCGGGGCGACCTCGGCCGCTCCCTCTGGATGAAGCGTCCCGTGCTGGACGAGGTGCTCAACCGCTACAAGGCCACGCTCGTGCTGACGGCGAGCGGGCTCCTCCTCTCGACGCTCGGCGGCATCGCGCTCGGCGTCGCCTCCGCCGTGCGCCCGCACTCGCTGCTCGATCGCGCGAGCGCCGTCACTTCGCTCTTCGGCGCGAGCATGCCCGTCTTCTGGCTCGGTATCGTCCTGATGGTGATCTTCTCCCTGTGGCTCGGGTGGCTGCCGGCCTCGGGAATGTGGGCGCCCTACGGCGGCGGCGATCTGCGCGATCTCCTCGCCCATCTCGTCCTCCCGGCGGTAACGCTGGCCGCCGCCTCGCTCACCATCATCGCGCGGCTCACGCGCAGCACCATGCTCGACATCCTGAGCCAGGACTATATCCGCACCGCGCGCGCGAAGGGCCTGGTCGAAGGACGCGTGGTCTTCCGCCACGGCCTCAAGAACGCGCTCATCCCCATCGTCACCGTGGTGGGCGTGCAGGCGGGCTATCTGCTGGGCGGCGCCGTGCTGACGGAGACGGTCTTCGCGTGGCCGGGCGTGGGGCTGCTCATGGTCCAGGGCATCCTGGCGCGCGATTTCCCCCTCGTGCAGGGCTGCGTGCTCGTGATCGCGCTGACGTTCGTCCTGATCAACCTGGCCGTCGATCTCCTCTACGCGTATCTCGACCCGCGGATCCAGTATGAGTAGGCGCTGGGCGCGCAATCAGCTGGCGCTGCTGGCTCTCATCGTCCTCGCGGGCGTCGTGCTGGCGGCGATCCTGGCTCCTCATCTGCCCCTTGCCGACCCCGATACGGTGGACACGGTCAACCGTCTCCGCCCGGTGCTGTCTCCCGGCCATCCGCTCGGCACCGACGAGTTCGGCCGCGATCTCCTCTCGCGACTCGTGTGGGGCGCGCGCGTATCCCTGCTGGCGGGGGCGGCCACGGCGGCCGCGGCCATGCTGATCGGCGTCGTCCTGGGTGTGTGGAGCGGCTACTACTCCGGCTGGCCCGAGACGGTCATCATGCGGCTCACCGACATCCTGATGGCCTTCCCGTACATCCTGCTCGCCATTGCCATCGTGGCGGGCCTGGGTCCGGGGCTGCGCAACGCGATGATCGCGATCGCCATCGTGGGCTTCCCCATCTACACGCGACTCGTCCGTGGCATCGTGCTCTCCGTGCGCGGACGCGAGTTCGTGGAAGCCGCGCGCGCGCTCGGCAGCACCGACCGGCTCATCCTGATCCGCCACATCGTGCCGCAGCTCCTCTCGCCGGTCATCGTGGCCTTCAGCCTCGACGTCGGCGCGAAGATCCTGGCGACGGCGGGGCTGTCCTTCCTGGGGCTCGGCACGCAGCCGCCCACCGCCGACTGGGGCAGCATGCTGGCGACCGGCCGGCAGTTCGTGATTCTGAGCCCGCACGTGGTGCTCCTGCCCGGGCTCGCCATCTTCGTGATCGTGCTCGCCCTGAACCTGGTCGGCGACGCACTCCGCGATTTCCTCGACCCGCGCACCTAAGCCGGGGTCAGGTCTTGCAATGCGACATTCCCGCGGCAGGCAGCCTGGATGGCCAGCGTCCGATGCAACATTTCAAGACCTGACCCCGGAGCCGCGGACGGCGACGCCGGCCCACTTCTCGTAGAGGGCGATGACGCCGGCCATGTCGAGATTGCCGAAGCCCTCGGCG
>Ga0335070_10011663_pt1 | contig 10261 bp, 9 predicted proteins | sample Lox_Sample_13_FD_206722 | JGI IMG/M metagenome (GOLD analysis project Ga0335070, IMG submission 206722) | Soil microbial communities from Loxahatchee National Wildlife Refuge, Florida, United States - Lox_Sample_1.3 | ecosystem: Environmental > Terrestrial > Soil > Wetlands | place: USA: Florida... | reverse complement strand
CTAACAGATCATTATGGTTGTTGTTCATTATGCTATAGAAGCTTTCAAGAGAATCAGGCTTAGACCATTTGATTCCATGTTCTCTCAGGTTCTCCTTGAAACTTAGATAGGTGCCAAGATACTTTGACAGACAAACTAAAGCCTTCATAACACTGGCTCTACTAGACTCACTAAGGCTCATTAAGCTTGAAGGATTGCTAAGCAAGTCATAGTTTCTAACTGCATTGTTGTATTGTGCTACCGCATATTGATGTCCATACTTGCTAAGCAAGAATAATCTGTATTCTGACCAATTCACCTGACTGGTCTTAGGAGGCTGGTGCTCTGTCCGTACTGAGCTACACGCCCTCGTAGTTTGATTAAAGAAGCCTTGATTTAAGAGATTTGGGTCAATGATGCTCTGACCATTTTGGTCAGTGCTGGCTTGTCTAAGTTTCTCTTCAACATAATCAATGCTCTGCCTATGATAGACGAAACTAGGTTTCCCAGTAGCTGGATCCAAGCCTGTGTAATGTCTAACTCTTGCATAGTTCTTACTGATTATCTGAAGCATACCCTTAATATTGCATACCTGACAAGTGAAATCTTTAACACATTCATACTTTGGCATCTGCTTAACCTCACGTGGTCCGTGCACATGGTCAAGCTTGGAATATAAAGACCATTAAAGAACGAACTGTAAAGGAAGAATCTTACGCAAATCATAAAAACTGAATTGGGCTTGAAGGAGTAATGTGAAGGCAATGAAAAAGAATTATGCATCATTCCTATCATTTTTTATACTTTTCAGTTTTGTCGCTCTTGTTTTTACAGTCAATTTAGGAAGATCAAGCGGAACCATCTACATTAAAGCTGATGGTTCCATTCAGGGAACTGACAAAATAGTTAGTAGCAACAATGTGACTTACATTTTTACAGACAATATTAATGATTCTGTCGTTGTCCAGAGAAGCAACATAACAATCAATGGAAATGGCTACATGCTCCAAGGTTCAGGAGGAGGAGATGGTTTTAGCCTGTCAAGTGTTGAGAACGTGACAATCGCAAACACAACGATTCAAAACTTTGATTATGGCGTTCATCTGAACCAAGTTACCGAGTCTTGCATCACAGGAAACATCATCCAACATAACATCTATTACGGCTTATGGCTCTACCCAGCCACAAACATAACCATAGCGAAGAACAACATATCATTTAATCAAAATGTGGGCATCACTCTTGCCAATGCTGCTAACAACACAATGATTGACAATAATATGACTGGAAATGCGGACTACTCGATTTACTTCTACCAAAACTCAGACAACAACACGATATCAACTAATCTTATAGCGAACTCCCAAACAGGCATGTACATTGTCAACGATACAAACAACAAAATAACCAACAACAACATTACGAACACTGGTTCTTACGCCATCAATTTCAATTTTGGGCTCAATAATCTTGTTCGAGGAAACTCGATAACGAATTGTTCAATGGGCGTATTTGTTGGCGGTTCAAACCTTCACACTTCCAACTTCGCTATTGAAAACAACACTATCTCAGGTTCAAGCTTTGGAATAGAACTCAGCTACACAACGGGCAACAAGATAGTTGAAAACAGAATAAGCGGCACAACTGCTTCAGGATGTCACGTAATCAGCTCAAGCAACATAACAATCGCTCGGAACACTATTGTAAATTCCAGTAGCATTGGCATTCAGCTAAGTTCCTCATCAAACAACAACTTAACAGGAAACATAGTGTCTTCATGTAGTGGATGCGGCATATACACTGATTATGGCTCAGGTAATTACATAACCAGCAATAACATTACTGGGAACTTCTGGGGAATTAACGTGATCTCAGGCTCTAGCAACTACATCTACCATAACAGCTTCTTGGACAATACACACCAAGTAGACACAAGCTTCTCAGGTGTCAATTATTGGGACAATGGCTATCCACTTCCAGAAGGTGGAGGTAACTATTGGAGCGACTTTAAGACAAGGTATCCCTCAGTCTACGACAACAAAAATGGACTGTACCAGAACATTACAGGTAGTGACACAATATGGGATGGACCATACGTAATCGACTCAAACAACAAAGACAATTATCCTTTGGTAGGCCAACCAACAATTCCAGAGTTTCCATCTTTCCTAATCCTACCAATATTCATGATAGCAACACTTCTAGCAGTCATAGTCTACAAAAGAAAACGTACTTAGCATAAATCAACTGTAATTGAGAAGAGTGCACTAAGTATTCTATCTGTTAACGCAATGGAAGACCTTTCCATAAATGATAAGAATGAGGGAGGTCACATATTTGATTAGAATGGAGTGAAGGAGATTGAAGAAAGCTATCACTCTGTCTGTTTGTTTGCTAGTACTGATTATTTCTTTGTTTCTCTTCTCAGCCAGTGAGGTTTCAGCTGAGCCTGTTAATGCTGCCTCAAAGAGCTTATCTAGTTATGTAGATGGCACTGTAGTTAAGACTCGCGGCATTGTAAAGTATCAAATTAGCGTTTACATGTTTGAGGATTTCTGGCTTCAATCAGAAGATCTTGGAGATATTCCTGCTGTAGTCAGGTTTGCAGGGTTACCAGTACCGCCTGAAGGTTCCCACATAGAAGTTTCTGGAACCATTGAGTACTGTGAGCTTGAAGGAGGCTTCTACTACCTTAACATCCAATCATACTCTTATTCCAACGTTGATACAGCTTCAGAGTACCCATCATTCGCCATTCTATTGTTGTTAATGGCACTATCGATAACTGCATTAATAATCTACAAGAGAAAACGAAACCAAGTTTCCAATTGAATAACACTTAATGCAATATCTTCCTTGTCTACTCGGTAAAATTCAAAAATCAGAACTCAATCTTGAAAACATGGCTTGTCAACAGATTGTATGCTAAGTATGATGTTCTAGAAGAGCTTTCCACAAGTTTTATGTTCTTGTTCAACTAATAGAGATATTTGGAGGGAATGGCTTCTTGAAAAGAGCTGTTCTTGGCGTGACCCTTCTGACGTTGCTTGCAACATTTGTCCTGCCCGTGTTAGCCGATGACATATGGGTTCCTTATGTTCCTCCAGAAGAAAACGTTAGGTTAAGTTGCTGGACACAGAATGGTTCATCATTTGTCAAAGTGTCTATAGATTTCTGGGATAATGGGTATAACGTTACGGACTGGGGTGAGCCAATCCCTCCACTGGGAGAATATATCTCAGTTAGTGCTCAAATCTGGAAAAAGATAGGCACCACACTTCCTTTTGTGTTTACGTGGAATCACACATATGACCTGGGCGATTTGCCTACAGGAAAACACACCTTTACATTCAGCAGCTGGGGTGAGTCAATCAAAGATACTACGTTCATAGTTGGTGCAATAATAGTCCCAGACTACTACCTGACAATACAGGAAGCCATAAACCATGCGAATTATGGGGACACAATCTTTGTCAGAAATGGAATTTATGTTGAAAATATAGTTGTCAACAAAACTGTTTCTCTAGTAGGGGAGAGCAGGTACACAACAATCATTTGTGGAAATTATAAAGGAAACGGTGTCACTGTAACGGCTGGCAATGTCGAGATCTCTGAACTCAAAGTAGTGAATGGTTCCTATCTTGGAATCGCTCTTTATGCAGGAAATAACACGGTTTCTGATTGCATAATAACAGGCTTATACATGGGGGGCATTTACTCAAACAGCAGCAACAACAAAATAGTTGGAAACCTTATAGATCTTTGTTCTTATGGGGCTATTGAACTGTATTACTCTAATAACAACACTATAGTTGGCAACACTATTTCGAATAGGAAGGGAGGGAGCATGTCCTCAACAACTTTTTCGGCTCATTACTCGAATTACAGTTGGATATATCACAACAACTTCATTAACGACAGTTGGTACTGGGTTGACCATTATGTCGGTTGTTATAATTGGTGGGACAATGGTCGTGAAGGCAATTATTGGAGTAACGTTCTTGGTAATGATACGAACGGAGACGGAATACTTGATGACTGGAACGAAACTGGCGTATATGGGCTAGATTATTATCCACTAATGAATCCCTATTGGATTCCAGCAGATGTAAACCACGACCTGAAAGTAGACATCTTGGATGTTGTTAGGATTACTGGCTGCTATGGCACCACTCCTTCAGATCCAGACTGGAATCCTCATGCAGACATAACAGCTCCTTATGGGAAGATAGACATACTGGATTTGGTTACGTGCACAAGCTATTATGGAGAAAAGTATCCCTAGCAATCTTTCTATTCCTTTTCATAGTTCAGTCGTGTATGCACTATTTTCTGCAAAGAGCGTTAATATGCACTAGACACCCAGCAGGTCTACATTAGTGTGTGCAGTATAGACACAGAACACAGCCTAACCATAGAGTTTGGCTACAAGGTAAAATTCAAAAATCAGAATCCTATTTCTGAAAACATGGCTTGTCATAGCATGAACATACCACGCGTGGTGTTCTAGAGGAGCTTTCCACAAGCGTTATGTCTTTGTTCAACCAATAGAGATATTTGAAGAGTGAAGCTGTTGAAGAGAATAGCTTCCTTAGTAATACTGACATTACTTTTTGTTAGCATACTAGAATTCAATATCCAACTTGTCGAGGCTAGCGGGACCATCTACATTAGACCCGACGGCAGCATCGATCCCCAAAGTGCTCCTATCCAAAGAAATGGAAACATCTACACTCTGACTGACAACTTTACGAGTGGTGGAGATGGCATTGTGATTCAAAGAGACAATATGACATTAGATGGAGCAGGGCATACACTAAGAAGCCAGTATGTACATGGAAAGGGATTAGATTTGTCTCTCAGAACTAACGTGACCGTTGAGAGATTCAACATTCTGAACTATATTGTGGGTTTGGAGCTGTCTAATTCAACGAACAACGCTGCTATTGGCAATAACATAACAAATGTTCAGAGTGGCATCTACATTGGAGATTCTTCAAACTGGAACAATATCACTGGAAACACAATATCACAAGCATTGATGGAAGGACTTAGCTTTTTTAGCTCCTCAAACAACATCGTCAGAAACAACACCATGATTAACAACACTAAGAATTTCTACGTTTATGGTCGCAGCATTGCAGAATTCACAAATGATGTCGATACCTCAAATACTGTTGAAGGCAAACCAATCTACTACTGGATTAGTCATAGCAACGCTACAGTTCCTCCCAATGCAGGCTACGTTGCCTTGATAAATTGCACAAATATCTCAATCCAAAACCTTACCATAGCCAAGAATGGACATGGTATACTGTTAGCATTCACTAGGAAATCCTCAATTAGCAAGAACATGTTGATGGATAACATCCATGCTATCGACATTAGGTATTCTCCAAACAACACGATACTCGGAAACAACATAACTGCGAATAAAGATACTGGCATTTTTCTCGAATATTCTTCAAACAACACCATAGCTGAGAACAGTATCACAAGCCAATATTTCTCAGGTATAGATTTCTACACAACTTCATCCCATAACCTTGTGACGGAAAACATGATAGCAGACAACAAATATGGCATAACACTAACGGATGGTTCTTCAAACAACACTATTTTTCACAACAACTTCATCAACAACACAGTGCAAGTTTGCAGTATTTTATCAGCTAATGAATGGAATAATGGCTATCCTTCTGGCGGAAACTACTGGAGCGATTATAATGGCACAGATTATTACAGTGGTCCAAATCAAAACATAGTTGGAAGTGATGACATAGGAGACAAGCCCTATGTAATTGACGAGAACAACACTGATCACTATCCACTTATGAATCCAATTGGACCCCAAGGTGATGTTAATCATGACTGGGTTGTAAACATCCTTGACATAGTTGCTATTAGCTCAATCTATCATTGCCAAGAAGGAGAACCAAATTGGAATCCTGAAGCAGACTTGGCACCACCATACGGAATAATAAACATGCTTGACCTAGTCACCTGCGTCTATCATTACGGAGAAAAGTATCCCTAGTTCGAAGATTCTTACACAAAACTTATGTTTCGAATCAACTGATAGAGATATTCGAGGGGAATAAGCGAACATGAAAAAGAATATAGTCTTTTCTATCACAGCTTCGTTCTTCTTGTTGCTTCTAACGACTGTACTAGTGTCAGCCGTAGTAGTCAGATTGCCAGGCGTCCAAGCAGCCGACTGGTTTCTGTATAATGTAGGTGTTTACTTCAGCTCTAATGATCCAAATGCAACAATTCCGTATGGTTTTTCTGAACTCAACCAAACCCAATGGATCAGACTTGACGTAACAAAACTCAATTACACGATAGTGTACTATGAGGAGACAATGCATTTCAAAAATGCATCAGAAGATGCTTACAACAACACCGTAGACGTTGCAGGTGGATATAGCAGTGGTCCATTTGTAGCAGCAAACTTGAATGCTGGCGATGCATTATACCCTTCTGGCTACTATTCCAATTGGATAATAAATGACACAGTAACGACAATGTATCTAAGTGGCCCAAGACAAACAAACAGGGTAAATATCACCCAGATTTTAAATAACTCGACAGGAGTGTTGGTGTCTCAAAGCCAAAATCAGAGTTATGACAGAGAAACTGGGGCCCCAGTTCAAATGGCAATGGGGCAATTCAATCAGACTGGAAGCTACACCACTGAATTTTCGGTTCAGGTCGCAATTATAGGCACTAACCGCTGGTCAATAGTTCCAGAATACCCGTCATTCACCATTCTACCACTATTCATGGTAGCAACACTCCTAGCCGTAGCAGTCTACAGGAGAAAGCATACTGAGCAAACAAGCTAAGACAAGCAAAGTTTTCTACATACCCTTACATGAGCGTACTAAGCATTCCAAGGTAACAAATGCTTAGTAATAGTAACAGAATATCGTCTTGAGATATTTAGACAATAGCGAACTAAAAAGAAGGGAGTTAAGGATATTTTTCTCCATAATGCCCTGTGCATGTAACAAGGTCCAGGATGTCTACCTTTCCATATGGTGCTGCTATGTCTGCACTTACGTGCCAATCGGGTTCTCCTTCTCTGGATCCGTACATTGAAGCCATTATAATCACGTCTTGTATGTTGACTGTTCCATCAAAGTTTACATCTCCACTGGGACTGAAATAGAAAGTCGAGTTCTCAACAGCATGAGGAATAATAAGTTCTGGTATCTCACCTCCCCAAGGTGGTCCAGGAAATCCCCAAGGTGGATATGGCCGTTCAGGATGTGGAAAACCTACAAGATCAGTAGCCCCGTTAGATATGGCTATTTCAATCCCAGCCTGAGACGTGACATTAACTGCAATCACAACGAAGTCTATGTTTAGAATTCTGCCAGTCCCATTTACAGCTTCATGATAACCTTGCGCACTCTGCAAGCCTAGGAATGCGACATGTACAGTTCCAACATTGTTGTCAATCTGATTTGTGACCATGAATGTCCCACCTGGCCAGAAACTGCTCCACCAGCTGTCAGGGTCTATGCTCGCACTAACTGCATTAACATAGGAGGGATCAAAGTATATGTAAAGATCAAAACCAGCAATATCCCAAAGACTGTCTAAGCCAAGATGATCTTCTCCCATCAGCCAGACACTAACGTTAAAGCTTTCTCCATACTTGTGGCAAGCGATCTCTTCGGGCATCAGCTTCAATAAAGGAATCGGTGGATAGTCAAATGCCTTTGCCTGTCCAACATGCAGTGCTAGAAGCAATGTACAGAATACTGTGGCATAAGCTATTTTCTTTAACAATTCACTTTCCTCACTTTTTTATTAGGTACACCAAAAGATAACATTTCTGATACTATCTTCTATGCCTGACCTGAAAGAAACTCTGCATTTTCTTCTAGAAGATTTCTTCAAATACAAGACAAACGTGATTATGTTAGCCAAGTTTCTTTATTGTCAGTTCAAGGATCTTATGGCAATTGCAACATCTATTAGCTACAAGCTCAAATCCATTCAAGATGTCAAAGCTTCTCTCAGTATATTTTCTGCTTCTCCAATGCTTACAATTTGTCTGGTTTATGGAAAGCAGTATCTCTTCTTCCATTCTCCTCTCCCCATGATACTCTGTCTGACTCTGGAATAACCGTTATGGAGGTATTCTTCTAGAACACTCTCTCAAAAGACAGACAACCAGCACACTTCGAATAATGTTCATTAGAGTAGAAATTTTCTTTCTAAAGATTCCCAGAATGATTTGTTGTTCGAGGATGGAAGATTTATCTTCGTGCTCTACCTATAGTTAATTGAAGAAACTGAAAACAATATAATGGTAATGAAGAATGAGCAAAAGACCTCCTGGGGTTACTCTGGTAGCACTACTTACATTGTTGAGCTCTGACGCTCTGTTCATTCTTTTCATGATCAATTATGTTCTTCTCGGTGTTGGAGGACCTTATAACGGAGGAACCATTGATTGGTTCTATGTGATGATACATTACCCCACTTTGCCAATTTCCTTGGTGTTACTTGTATATTCATTCTTTCTCTCAATTGGCATCTTTGAGCAGACAACAAAATATGTATGGTATGCTTCGATATTGTTTTGGATATTGACTTTGGTATTCTTTTCTGGTTGGACGTACACTATTTGGAGAAACATTGGAATATCATATAATGAAGATGGAAGCTCTTCTTGGGAATTAATCTATGCTTGGCAATATGAAGCGATAATGGTCACACTGATTCCTTTTGCTTATAGTATCGGTTGTTTAGCGTATTTTCAAACACAAAAAATTAAACATCATTTCCATCTTTGAACAAATTTGGAGATCAAAATACCCTAAAGCCCTAGAATGTTTTGGTGTTTGAGGATAAGAAGAATTGTTCGGTAGAATTATTCAGCATAAAACCGAGGGTGTGCAAAAACTTTTATTTTTAGATCTTCAAAGTTACCTACGGTGTTCTTATTTGTCAAATCATGAATTCGATGAAGATAATGGAATTATCATAGACAAGTTGACAGGAGAAAGATGCTTTATAGTTTATGAAAAGGGAATGGAAAGTATATTCAAGGGACTTTCGCAAATGTTCAAGTAAGGAATTGAGGTTCTTCTTCTAGAATCGAGTCATGCGTCTGGCAAACATTTAGCAGATTCGGTTAGCAAACTGGCAAAAATTGACGTCAAACGTTCATTGAGTGCATTTACAAAGAGATTTGCTCAAAATGGTTTCGGAAGACTTGAAATCACGGAATTTAACCTTGAAGAAAATAGGATGAAATTTCGAGTTTGGAATAACATTTTTGCTGAAATAAGGGATGGAGAATCGACCTACTGCAGTTATATTGCAGGTTTGGTTTCAGGCGTATATGAAGGGCTCCTGCACATATCTCCCAAGGTTAAGAAGTAAAATGTATCGGAAAAGGAGACCCTTATTGTGAATTTGTTCTGACACTGAAAACTCCTTAAATCTATCCTTAAGCTTTTTGTGTCCCACACTTTTATTCATGTTGCTGAGAGTCCAATACTTTCAGAGTTTCCATCATCACTAATCCTTCCACTGTTCATGATAGCAACACTTCTTGCAGTGATATTCTACAAGAGAAAACGTACTCAGTAATCCACTAGTATAACGCTTTATGTACTATGTACCCAGCAAATCAGCATTTCATATGCAGTAAAGACGCTGGGGAAGCACGCTCGCTCGCCAAACCATAAATCTGGCCTTGACGGAATAGTTTTTATGGTTTCAGCAGACAACTATATTCGCGAGTGCTCATACGCGGATGTGGCAATAAAAAATGACTAAAGCAGATATAGGAATCATCGGCGGAAGTGGATTTTACGATTTGTTGGAAAAGCCAAAGTGTTATTCACTTAAAACGTCTTATGGTTGTCCGTCTGATAATGTTGAGGTGGGAAAGCTATGCGGAAGGAAAGTAGCATTTCTGCCAAGACATGGTAAACATCACAGTGTAAACCCGTCAGAAGTTAATTACAGAGCAAACATATTGGCGCTGAAACGGCTTGGTGTTACAAGAATCCTTGCATTATCAACTGTCGGCTCCCTCAAGTCAAACATTAAACCCTCAGACATTGTTCTTGTAAATCAATTCGTGGATAGAACAACACAAAGAAAACAGTCATTCTATTCACAAGATTCGCCATTTTCTCAAGTTTGCCATATTTCGATGGCAGAGCCTATGTGTGAGGAATTGAGGAACGTTATAATAAAAGTAAGTCGCAAAGTTGAAAACGTTCACGAAAAAGGAACATATGTTTGCATA
>Ga0335070_10011662_pt1 | contig 10262 bp, 9 predicted proteins | sample Lox_Sample_13_FD_206722 | JGI IMG/M metagenome (GOLD analysis project Ga0335070, IMG submission 206722) | Soil microbial communities from Loxahatchee National Wildlife Refuge, Florida, United States - Lox_Sample_1.3 | ecosystem: Environmental > Terrestrial > Soil > Wetlands | place: USA: Florida... | reverse complement strand
CTGATGATCGCGGCTCTTTTTATGGCAGTGATTGGAGGATGGGTCAGTTTTAGGCCAGCAATAGCCCCCAAAGCTGAAAAGGCAACATGGAGAGAGCGATTCGTCGCTATTCCTGACGCAATAATTATTTTAATTATTTTCAGTATTGTCATCGGCGGGATGATCACCGGCTTTTTTAGCCCCACTGAATCCGGCACAATAGGCACCGTTACCGTTTTTTTTCTGGCTCTTGTTCGAAGAGAAATTAATTCAGGCATGCTCCGAAGGTCTTTTAAGGGGGCATTGAGAACCTCTATTATGGTTCTTTTGCTTATTGCGGGGTCGAATATTTTTGGCCATTTCCTTGCAATCACTGAAATCCCGATGATCACGGCCAAATGGGCATCAACGCTTCCCCTATCAAATACTGCTATTATGATTGTAATCATCATTATATACTTGCTCGGTGGTTCCATCATGGATGATCTGGCATTTATGGTACTTGCCACTCCCATCTTTTTCCCGACAGCTGTCGCGCTCGGCTATGATCCGATATGGTTCGGTATATTGATTTGCGTTACACTGATGATCGGAGGCATTATTCCACCCATAGCAATTTATGTTTTTATATTAGGAAACATAACAGGACTTCCTTTCAAAACGATCTATAAGGGAGTTGTTCCATTCCTCTCGGCGCTTGTCCTGGCTTTAATCATTCTGTTTGTTTTCCCGCAGATTGCACTATGGTTGCCAAACTTAATGATGGGGAAGGGATGATCACTTTCTATTTGTGATGACAAATTTCAACGTTTGTGATAAATAACAAAATCTGACCCTCTCAAAATTTCTACTAGCAAAACCAAGGTGACCGGATGTAAACAGGTCTTCCGGAGAGAAGATGAGGCCGAATAGCGGGTGGTTTCGAGGGATCGTTGAAGAGAAGAGGATGAAGGGGAGGGGTTGAGTTTTTCAAGTCGTTCAGATAGAAGCTGTAAACTCATGTTCTCCAATGAAGTTGAGGTTCGATGACTCTTCTCTCCCAAATCATACAATACGCTATTTCAGGGATAACCAGTGGAAGCATCTATGCCGTCATTGGAATATGCTGGAGTCTCGTCTACCTCATCACCAAAGTCCTCAATTTCACAACAGGTGAATTTGTAATGCTGGGCGGCATGCTCACCTGGGGTTTCCGTGGGGCCGGATTTGGCCTTATCCCCTCCGTCCTGTTTGCCATCAGCATTACCATCCTCATCTCGATGATCCTCGAACGAATCGCGATCCGCCCGGTCCGGTTCCCGAGCGAGATGACGTACATGATGATTACCATTGCTGCAGCCTCGGTCATCAAAGGCGTTGTCCTCCTTGGCTGGGGCTCCGAAACGAGAACCATCCCAGCTTTCTTCGGTACGGAAGTGATTCATTTGTTCGGTGCGACCATGACCTCACAAATTCTCTGCGTCTTGGGTCTCCTCGTCATCGTCACCCTCGGACTCTCCTTGTTCTTGAACCGGACTCTGTTCGGAAAAGCACTCCGGGCTTCGGCTATCAACGTGACCGGAGCAAGTCTCGTGGGGATCGATATCAGCCGGTTCAGGTTTTTCTGTTTTGGTCTTGCAGGAGGCCTCGGTGCGATTACCGGTATCGTAATCACTCCGATCACGTTCACAGGCTATGAAGTAGGTATGCTTACAGGTCTCAAGGGTCTTGTGGCCGCCATTGTCGGCGGATGGACCATGACCGGGACCATGGTTGCTGCTCTAATGCTTGGCCTCCTTGAAGGGTTCGGCGCGGGCTTTATCTCGGCAGGACTGAAGGATGTCTTCTCACTCCTGGTGATGATCCTATTCCTGATTGTTCGGACGATGGACTTTGCCTTGTGGAGAGGGAGCGTTATGCGATGAACGGGACGCCCAGACAAAAACTTCTCTGGCTCATTCTCATCACGGTCATCGTCGCCATTCCTTTTGTCACAGGCTCTTATGTCGTCGGTGTGATGTGTTTTGTTGCAATCTTTGGGGGACTCGCCCTAGGTATGGGTCTTCTCCTCGAACAGGCGGGGATGTTTTCCTTGGCCCACCCTACTTGGTTTGGGCTTGGGGGCTATGTCTCAGGGATACTGGCTGTCCGTGGTATTGCACCGCCGTGGCTTGGAAGCATCTTCGGTGCTGTTTTTGTTGGGCTCATTTCCTATATCATTGGCGCTCCGCTTCTGAGACTGAAGGGATATTATCTCGCTTGTGCCACCTTTGGTCTTTTACTCATTGTGGAGGTCGCCTTGGGGCAACTTGGACCCCTCACCGGTGGCAATGAAGGGTTAATGGGGATCCCGCCCCTTTCGTTCGGGACTTTCGCCCTTGAGACGGATGTGCACTACTACTACCTCTCCTGGGTCCTCTGCCTTGGCTGCCTTCGGTTTCTGTATAATTTGATGGATTCCCGAATGGGGCGTGCTATTAAGTCGTTTAATGATAGTGAGGTGGCAGCAAGAAGCATGGGCATCAACGTCCCGCGGTATAAACTTAAAGTCTTCATCCTGACGGCTGTAATGGCCAGCATGATCGGAAGCGTCTACACCTTCTATCTTCGTTTCATGCAACCAAGCATTTTTGGTTTTCCCCTCCTTGTTGAGTTGGTCACCATGATCATCATTGGAGGCGGCAAGACGCTCTACGGCCCTTTGTTGGGAGCCTTTGTCGTCATGTGGCTGAGGGAGGCGATCCACCTAACCCTTGGTGGTCTCTTACCCAGAATGAGCGCTCAGGTGGATGCCCTTTTCTTTGGCATCATCATCATCGTTATCCTGATCTTCATGCCGGGTGGTTTGTCGGGCTGGATAGATGGGTTTTTGTACTTTGGGAGGAAGGTCTTTGGCAGAACGGATGGATGATATCCTACTCCATGTTCGGGGGCTGAGCAAGCACTTCGGCGGCATCAAAGCAGTGGATGAGGTCACCTGTGCCATTAAAAACAGGAGCATCATATCGATGATCGGACCCAATGGAGCCGGAAAGTCCACTTTCATTAACGTAGTTTCCGGAATCTACTCCCCCGATGTAGGGAGAGTGTATTTCCAGGGAGAAGAGATCACCGGGGTTCGTGCCCACGAGATCGCGGCAAAGGGGATCGGTCGGACATTCCAGCTTGAAGAACTCTTCGGGAGCCTTTCGGTGTTGGAAAATGTGATGGTAGGATGCCACACCAGAAGCCGGTCCGACGTGCTAGCCTGTGGCTTCTCATTGCCCTCTGCCAGGAGCGAGGAAAGGCGTGTGCGAGACGAAGCGATGGAATGTCTCAAGGAGGTCGGTCTGGAGCAGCGAGCGCACGACTCCATTTCCCGCCTGCCCCTGGGTGAACGAAAGCTGGTGGGTGTCGCGAGGGCACTTGGCATGAAGCCGAGGCTTCTCATGCTCGATGAGCCTGCAGGTGGTCGTGCTGCACACGAGGTCGAGAGGCTCGTTCGTCTCATCTATACTCTCAGAGATCGGGGTATAACCCTCTTCATTGTCGAGCACAACATGCCCTTCGTCATGTCCCTCTCTGAGAGGGTAATCGTCCTCGATGAAGGGCGAAAGATCGCTGAGGGAACGCCAGACGAGGTGCGCGCCAGCGAAGAGGTTATCAAGGCATACCTCGGAGAAGAGGTCTGATGATGCAGACTGAACCTGATGCCACGAATTGCAAGGTTGCCGTCGGGAGAAGCGGCCCAAAGCGGCTCGTCGTTGAATCGGCCTCCACGTTTTACGGTGAGGCCCAGGCATTAAAGGAGGTATCACTGGAGGTCAGGGCTCATGAGGTGGTGGGGATCCTCGGCAGCAACGGAGCTGGGAAAACCACGCTCCTGCGAACGATCACTGGATTGTTAGCACCTCGTTTGGGAAAGATTTTTTTTGACGACGAGCAGATTGGAGGGAGGCCTGCCCATGAAATCATCAAAAAGGGCATTGCGAGCGTGCCGGAAGGGAGGGAACTCTTCGGACCTATGACGGTAGGGGAAAATCTCGATCTCGGCGCCTACTCCCTGAGCCCGGGAATGCGGAAGAAGGTGCAGGCCAGCCGTTTGGAAATGGTTTTTTCTCTCTTCCCGATTCTGAGGGAAAGGCTGAAACAGAAGGCGGAAACCCTATCGGGCGGGCAGCAGCAGATGCTGGCTGTGGGGAGGGCCCTGATGTCGAACCCGAAACTTCTTGCTCTGGATGAACCTTCCCTTGGCCTCTCTCCCATCCTTGTCTCTGAAATGATGAGGACCCTGAAGCGGATCTGTGATGAGTGGAAAGTATCGCTCCTGCTTGTCGAACAGAATGCGCGGGCCGCCCTGAAGATTTCAGATTATGTCTACCTCCTCGAAAGGGGGCAAGTGTCGCTTTCCGGGATGTGCCGAGAGGTTATCTCCAATCCGACGATCCAGAGGGCGTATTTGGGAGGATAAGATAAAGGATTAAGATTTTGGGAACCGTGATGGGCCGGATGGCATTTGCCCACGGCTCAAAAAAATCATGTAAGGAGGACAAAGATGAAGAAACTAATGGGAGTGATGATTCTGTGTGCGGCACTCGTACTTTTGTCGGTGGTCAGTGGGCACGCTCAAAGGTTAGGTCCTTATCCGATTGGCTGTGTTACTGATCTCACGGGCAGAATGTCAGAGATGGGTACCGCCAACAAGCGGGGGATGGATATCGCCGTTGAGGCGATCAACGCTGCGGGGGGAGTCAATGGGCGCCCGTTTAAGGCCATCGTCTATGACAGCGAGAGCGATCCTCCAAAAAGCGTTTTACACACAAAGAGACTCATTGAGGTGGACAAAGCGATCATCCTGACCTCTTACAACCTTTCAGGGGCCACGATGGCTTCCATCCCCGCTGCTGAGGCAGGGAGGACGGTCCTTTTCAGTGCTTCCGCTTCGGAGAGGATATGGATACCGACAAAGAAATGGATCTTTAACGTGGTGCCACGTCAGTGGGAGGCCTCGATCCCGATTTTAATTGAGATTCTCCAGCAGAGGGGCGCCAAAAAAATCGCTTACATTCACATTGACACCGTATACGGGCAAACAGGAAGGGAAACCTTCGACCGGGCCGTCAAAGAGATGAAGTTCACTCCGGCCATCATAGAGAAGTATACTCCAGGAAGCACGGATGTAGGACCTCAGATCACCCATATCAAGGTGTCCGACGCCGACGGGATCCTGATCACCGGGAACCTTGCTGATACCGTCATGGTGATCAAAAACGCACGAGACATGGAATTTACCGGCCCTATTGTAAGTGACTACGCGATTGTCGGTCCCGAGTTCATTGACCTTGGGGGCAAGTACGTGGAGGGAATTGTAACAACCTCCTTGAAGGCACTTGTAGCCCAGGAGCTGCCTGACAATGATCCTCAGAAAAAGATAGCCATGGAGCTTTATAATGCCTACACGAAGCTTTATGGCAAATTCAGCCTTTATGCGGGCCATATGTGGGACGAGATGTATCTTTTGGCCGACGCTCTCAAGAAAGTTGACCCAAAGCTGGACCCGGCAAAAGATACGGATCTCTTGAAGATCCGATCGGATATTCGTGACAATCTGGAAAAGATCAAAGGGTTTGTGGGACAGAACGGGATCTTCAACTACTCGGCAGATAACCACAATGGGCTTCCGCCGAAGTGCTATGTGCCGGTAGTTGTACAGGATGGTAAATGGAGACTCTACAAAGGGAAATAATGATAATAGGTGGCTCTTGGTAGACGCTCATTAAACCATGAGCGATGAATGTGGAACGACAAAGGACGTACGGAGGCATGCGATGAATGACAAACTGGTTTACCTCATGGCAGATCTAAAGGAAAAAGAGACCATTGCTTTGGTCAAAGAGCTGATCGAGGAGGGTGCCGATCCGACGGAAATTCTCAACTCTGCCCGGGCGGCCATGGAGCTCGTGGGAAAGCGCTTTGAAAAAGAAGAGTACTTTATCCCGGACCTGGTGTTGGCAGGTGAGATCATGAGAGGAATCTCTGAAATCGTAAAGCCACTGCTGAAGAAGGAAGAGGCAGACATTAAAAAAGGGAAGGTCTTGATCGGCACTGTGGCTGGAGACATCCATGACATCGGGAAAGATATCGTGACCTTCATGCTTGATGTAAGCGGATATGAGGTTCTTGACCTCGGCATTGACGTACCGGTGAGCAGCTTTGTCGAAAAGACGCGGGAATTCCAGCCCCGTGTCGTTGGCCTCAGCGGATTTCTTACCCTTGCGTTTGACTCCATGAAAAAGACAGTTGAAGCCTTGGAAAAGGCGGGTCTGCGTGATAAGGTGAAGATTATGATCGGTGGCGGCCAGATAGATGACGAAGTGAGAAAGTACGTCCGCGCGGATGCCTTCGGAAAGGATGCAGTAGCGGCCGTCAATTTATGCCGGCAATGGATTGGAGGATGATCATGAGAGAAGATGCCGCAGAACTTTGCAGACAGAGAGAAAAAAGGGTGAACGACGCCATCGCACTGAGGGTCCCTGACAGGGTCCCTATTGAGGTGCTTTTCGGGTTTTTCCCTGCAAAGTATTCTGGTATGACCATAGAAGAAGTGATGTACGATCCGGATAAGCTCTTTGACGCACAGTTGAAAGTCCTCCTCGAATTCCAACCGGACATGGACCAGTCACCCTTTGCCATCCGGTTTTTAGGTCCTCTGCTGGAGGCTCTTGATTTTAAGCAGTTGAAATGGCCCGGTCACGGGATGACAGCAGACCACACCTACCAGTTCGTTGAGGCGGAATACATGACAGCGGACGAATACGACCATTTCCTCCTCGATCCATCTGATTTCATGGTCCGGAAGTACTGGCCGAGGGTCTGCGGAAATCTCAAGGGTTTGGAGAAGCTCGCCCCTCTGCACGGCGTCATCACGTACTACTTTGGATTCAACCTGGGCATTGCTCCCTTCAGTCTTCCAGAGGTGGCCGAGGCGCTCGCGGCAATGCAGAAGGCAGGCGCGGAAGCCGCGCGGATTGCGGCCCATAATCGACGCTATACGCAGAAAGCAAAAGAGGAGGGCTTCCCAATGCAGACCGGCGCTTTCAGCCAGGCGCCTTTCGATACGCTGGGCGATTTCTTCAGGGGCACGAAGGGTCTCATGCTCGACATGTACCGGAGACCGGACAAGGTAATCAAGGCCTGTGAAAAGCTTCTGCCTATCATGTTCGAAACCGCCATCAATGCAACGAGAATGTCCGGAAACCCCCGCGTCTTCATTCCAATCCACAAGGGTCTCGACGGGTTCATGTCGAAAGAGCAGTTCAAACGCTTCTTCTGGCCGACCCTGCAGGAATTGATGCAGGGCCTGATAAAGGAAGGCTGTAATCCTTGCCCCCTTTGGGAGGGTGACTGCACGTCCCGCCTCGAGATCATCAAAGACATCCCGGCGGGAAAGGCGTGTTACGCTTTTGAAGCAACAGATATGTTGAAAGCCAAGGAGATCCTTGGAGACACCGTGTGCATACGAGGAAATGTCCCCCTGTCCATTCTCATCGCAGGGTCACCGCAAGATGTAAAAGCATATTGTAAGAAATTGATCGATACAGCCGGAAGAGGGGGAGGATTTATCATGGATTCGGCTACCGGCCTTGATGATGCGAAACCCGAGAACGTGAAAGCGATGTTTGAATTTACAAGAGAATACGGGGTGTACTGAAATTTCTGACTGGTAATCCTTTTTAAAAAAAATGAAAACAACCGTAATCAGTCCGCGAGGGAAAGAGGTCATCATTGGCGACAACGCCCCCACCGTCGTCATCGGAGAGCGCGTCAACCCTTTTGGCAAGGGACCGGTGAAGGAAGCTTTATTGTCGGGAACGATGGAACCCATCCGTGAGGAAGCCCTGAAACAGTTGGAGACAGGTGCAGATATTTTGAATGTCAGCGTGAATGCCTTTGGGATAGATGAAGGCGTGGTATTCCCGCGAGTGATCTCTGAAATAATAAACGCGGCGGATGTGCCTCTCTGCCTGGAGAGTAGAAATCCTGTTGCCCTCGAGGAGACGTTAAAGCTTGGTTGCGGCAAGCCGATCACCAGTTCGGTAACAGGAGAAGATCGTGTCCTAGATGAGATTTTGCCCTTGGTAAAAAAATACAATACCGTGGTCGTTGCGCTCGCCTCGGATGCTTCGGGCATCCCCAAAGAGCCTCCCAAAAGACTTCAAATCATCAAACAGATTATTGACCGGACTGACAAGATGAATATTCCCCGTGAGGACATTCTTGTCGATTGTATTGCAGAATCAAGTGCGGTAAACGATCGCGCTGCAATCGTAACATTGGAAACGATGAGAATCGTTAAACGCGAACTGGGCGTCAATCTTGTTCTTGGGGCGAGTAACGTGTCCTTCGGCCTTCCGAACAGGACCGTGATCAACTCGGTTTTCCTTTCACTCGCCATTCAGGCAGGATTGACCTGCGCCATCGTGAATGCAGCAAAGATGAAGCCTTACATCATAGCGGCCGATCTCTTGCTGGGTCGTGATCCGTGGGCGAGGCAGTATGTAACCTATTATCGAAGGTTGAAAAGTGTCTCTCCACATTGAAACCGTGGTCAATGCCCTCAACAGAAATCCTGTCGACTTCTTGCCGAGGGGCGAACTATTCATTAGTAAAGATTTTCTCGACCGCTATTTTTGTGAAGATGAAGCGAAGTATACAAAACAGTTAGAAAGGGCGGCCCAATGTCTGGATCTTTCTTTGATAGGGATTTGGCTCGATACAGAATGGTCTGATCCTCTCCTGTCCGGGATGAGCTATAAGCACCTTCAACAGTACTTCACCGTCGGGTGCATCAGCGGGCCGTTCTCCAGGCTCATCGAGAAGCATGGACTTTTCGATGCCATGGTGAGCATAAGAAATGACGCCTCTCTTTTCTCTAACATTGCCGGGAACCTGATAAAAGATATCGAAAACCGTGTTAAATTAGCCCGTGCCAATGGGTTCAGCGCGATCGCGATTACAGATGATATCGCGGGCAACAAAGGGCTCGTTTTCTCTTATGATTATTTTTGCGATACCGTCTGTCCTGTTTACAAGGAGATTTCAACGATCATAGAAGGAAATGACCTTTTTGCTTTCTTTCACTCGGATGGTGATACGAGGAAAATTATAAATCCGCTGATTGAGGCGGGTTATGACTGCCTCCACCCCATCGATACCCTTGCAGGGCTGAATCTTTACGAATTGAAGAGAGAATTCGGTGAGAGGGTGTGCTTCATGGGACACATGGATACTCTCACCTGGAGTGAGGAACGGGTAAACAAAGAAATTAGCCGTGCGGAAAAAGAATTCGGGAAAGGGGGGTTGATCCTCGGGTCAACGTGCGGCCTATCCATGGAGACGGCCAATGACAAACTTGGCCTACTCTACCCTCAATGGAAGAGGAAAAGACAGTAAATCCTTAGAGATTCAAACTTAGATCCAAACTTAAGGATTGACAAGGAGCTGCATTTCTGCGATATTTATGGTCGCTTTTTCTAAATCATTGTAAAGGAGGACGGGGTTATGAAAAAAGGATTATTTTTTGGTTTTTTGTTGTTTGCGTTTTTAGTCAGTTTTCCTTTTGCGGCTTCTGCCCAGCTTAAGCCCGGGGATCCAATCGTCATTGGCGTTCCAACCGCTCTGGGTTCTATTGAAGGCCGAGACGGCTGGATGGCGATTCAGATGGCAAGGGATGAGATCAATGCAAAAGGGGGCGTGCAGGTAGGTAGTACCAAACATAAGATTGAAGTCTACTCCATCGATACGAGAGAACACGAACCTGGTATCCCGGTTCACGATGCCTTGACGGCAGCGGAAAAACTCATCTTGGAGAAGAAACCCCATGCGATTGCCTTGGGGAATTTCCGATCCGAGGTTTTGCTTTCGTCGATGGACTTGATGTCCAAGTATAAATTACCCTACGTGTGTTGCATTGCCATGACCCCTCTCATGCAGAAAAAGGTTACGGAGGAGTATGACAAATATAAGTATATCTTCCGAAATTGCATCAATGCTCCCTACCTCGCTATGTATCTGGGCGGAGTCATGGGGTTCATAAACAAAGAATTTGGCTTCAACAAGTCCTACATCATCACTCAAGACGTCTTGTGGGCGAAAGGGACGGGTGGAGGTCTTGAAAAGTGGTTCAAAGAGAATAAATGGGAAGTAGCGGCTTTCGATACTTATGCCACAGGGGCTTCTGATTTTTCACCTTCCATGATTAAGGCGAAGGCTCAAAAATCACAGGTGATTGTACCCATTTTTGATATGCCCCAGAGCGGTATTCT
>Ga0335070_10011661_pt1 | contig 10262 bp, 3 predicted proteins | sample Lox_Sample_13_FD_206722 | JGI IMG/M metagenome (GOLD analysis project Ga0335070, IMG submission 206722) | Soil microbial communities from Loxahatchee National Wildlife Refuge, Florida, United States - Lox_Sample_1.3 | ecosystem: Environmental > Terrestrial > Soil > Wetlands | place: USA: Florida... | reverse complement strand
CGCGTACGACAGGCGGCGCGCCGCCAGCTCGTCCTGGATCTGCAGGTTCATCTTCTTGCTGATCTTGTAGAACGTCACGCACACCACCACGATGCCGAGGAAGAGGGCGGGGTAGAGGCTGGCCGAGAGCCGGATGCCGAGCAGCGCGTGCGCCGTCTGCTGCGCGTTGGCCTGGTAGCCGTAGCCCGACAGCAGCCAGCCGGCGATCGCGCCGCCGAGGCTGAGGCCCGCCTTCAGCGCGAACAGGATGGTCGCGAACACGATGCCCGTGATCCGGCGCCCGGTGGTCCACTCCGCGTAGTCCGCCACGTCGGCGAACATGGCCCAGATCAGCGGAATGGTGGGCGCGTAGCTCAGGGCGCGGACGTACTCCAGCAGATAGGTGGCGCCGATTGAGTCGGCCGGCAGCAGGATGAACGCGGCGACGAAGATGGTCGCCAGCGAGAACCCGACCAGGGCCACGGCCTTCTTTCCGAATCGGATGGCGAGGAAGGTCGCGGCCACCACGCCGAGGATCGTGACCGCCTGGCTGGACATCTGGAACAGGCTGAAGCCGACCGACGAGACGTTGCTGTGGGCGCCGTTGACGATCAGGCCGAAGGTGTTGAGCAGGTAGTGCCACAGCCCGCCGTCTGCGGACGCGCTGCCGAGACCGAGCCGGTCGAGGAACTCGAACAGCCGGTCCTTGTTCACGTAATAGGTGAAGTAGTAGTACATCGACCCGCCGCGCAGCGCCACGTAGATGAAGTGCGACAGGGTGAGGACGAACATCGCGATCCACGGGCCGTTCTTGAGCAGGTTGCCGAAGTCCTCCTTCGGCGACGACTTCTGCTGCGGCGGCGGCTGGATGCGCTCGCGGGTGGTGAGAAACGTCGTGACGAAGAAGATCACGCACAGCACCGCCCACAGGCCGATCGTCATCTGCCAGCCGCGCGCGTTGTCGCCGTGCCCGAACTTCGCGACCAGCGAGAGCGTGAATCCGCCCACGATGAGCTGCGCGAACATGGCGGCGAAGAAACGGTACGATGACAGCGCAGTGCGCTCGTTGACGTCGCCCGTCATGACGCCCGTCATGGCCGAGTACGGCGTGTTGTTCGCCGAATACAGGGTCATGAGCAGGATGTTCGTGATGACGGCGTAGGCGAGGAGGCTGGTGCCCTTGAAGTGCGGGACCGTGTAGGCCAGCACCATCACGACGGCCCACGGGATCGCGGTCCACAGGACCCACGGCCGGAACTTCCCCCACCGCGTCTGGGTGCGGTCCGCCATCACGCCCATCATGGGGTCGAAGAAGGCATCCCACAGCCGTCCCACCAGGAGCAGTGTGCCGGCCGCGGCGGCGGCGATGCCCATGGTGTCGGTGTAGAAGCTCAGCTGGAACAGGATCATCGTCATGAAGACGAAGTTGGCCGCCGCATCTCCCAGGCTGTAGCCGGCCTTTTCGACGAACGAGAGCTTCTGCAGGCGTTCGGGCATGGCGCTTTCGGGCTACGGGGTGACCGTGAGCGTGACGCTCTGCAGGTCCTCGTCGCGCGACGAGGTGCCGACCATCACGGTGAACTCGCCGGGCTCCACGACCTCGCGCATCCGGACGTCGTGGAACGCCAGCGCCTCCGGCCCGAGGTCGAGCGCGACAGTGACCGTCTCTCCGGGCTGCAGCAACACCTTGGCGAACCCCTTCAGCTCCTTGACCGGCCGGGTCACGGAGCTGACCCGGTCGCGGACGTACAGCTGCACGACCTCGTGGCCGGCGCGGCGGCCCGTGTTGGTCACGTCGGCCAGGACCCGCGTCCGTCCGTTCGCGCGGATGACCTGCTTCTCGAGCCGGACCCGGGTGACGGCGAACGCCGTGTAGCTCAAGCCGAAGCCGAACGGCCAGAGCGGCGTGACGTCGTCGAACAGGTAGCCGCGCCGCGCCGACGGCTTGTAGTTGTAGAAGGCGGGGAGGTGGCCCGCCGAGCGCGGGACCGTGATGGGGAGCTTGCCGCCGGGGTTCACGGCGCCGAACAGCACGTCGGCGATCGCCGTGCCCCCCTCCTGCCCGAGGTACCAGCACTCCAGGATCGCCGGCACGTGCTCGGCGATCCACCGCACCGACGCCGGCCGGCCGCTGAACAAGACGACCACGACCGGCTTGCCGGTGGCCACGAGGGCCTGCGCCAGCTCCTCCTGGCGGCCCACCAGGTCGAGCGAGGCGCGGTCGCCGAGGTGCTTCTTGCCCCAACCCTCGCGGGAAGTCTGCTCGTTGTCGCCGATCGCCAGGACCACGACGTCCGCGCCGGAGGCCACCTGAACGGCTTCGGCGATCTGGCGGCGGTCTTCCTCCGGATCGCTGGGCACGACACGGTCCTCGGTCCAGGAGCCGCCGACGGTGATCTTGCAGCCCTCGCAATAGCGCACGTCCACGCGGCCCTTCACCGCGGCCTTGATGCCCTCGAGCACCGTCACGACCTGCTTCGGCACGCCGCTGTAGCCGCCGAGCATGGGGCGGGCGGCGTTGGGCCCGATCACGGCGATGGAACGGAGCCGTGACGGATCCAGCGGCAGCAGGCCGGCGTCGTTCTTGAGCAGGGTGATGGTCTCGCGCGCGGCCCGAAGGGCGAGCTTGCGGTGCGCGTCGCACCCGACGACGCGCTCGGCCTCCGCGGGATCCACGTACGGGTCGTCGAAGAGGCCCAACCGGAACTTGGCCTCCAGCATCGGCGCGACGAGGGCGTCCAGCTCGCTCTCCCGCAGCGTGCCCTCCCGCACCAGCTCCACCAGGTGGAGGTAGCAGTCGGGCTCCGGCAGCTCGATGTTCACGCCGGCCCGCACCGCGAGGGCCGCGGCTTCCTTCTTGTCGCGGGCGACGTGGTGGCCGTGCGTGTCCGGGCGGTCGGCCATCTCCCAGATGGCGTAGTAGTCCGAGACCGCGAAGCCCTTGAACCCCCACTCCTTGCGCAGCACGTCGCGGAGCAGCCAGACGTTGGCATGGGAGGGGACGCCGTCCACCTCGTTGTAGGAGGGCATGACGCTCAGCGCTCCGCCCTCCGTGATCGCGGTGCGGAACGGCACGAGGATCACGTCGCGGAGCGTATGGAGTGAGACCTCGGCCGGGGCGCAGTTCAACCCCGATTCGGGCGCGCCGTGCGCGGCGAAGTGCTTCAGCGTCGCGATGACCCGCGTCTTGCCCTTGAACGTGGCGTCGCCCTGGAAGCCGCGCACCGCGGCGACCCCCATGCGCGAGACCAGGTGCGGATCCTCGCCGAACGTCTCCTCGACCCGGCCCCAACGCGGGTCGCGGGCCACGTCGACCACCGGCGTGAGCGCCTGGTGAGCGCCCCGCAGCCGCGCCTCCAGCGCGGTCATCGTGTACAGCGATTCGACGAGTTCGGGGTCGAAGGTGGCGGCCAGGCCGATCGGCTGGCAGAAGCTCGTGGCATCCCGGGCTGCCTGCCCGTGGAGGCACTCCTCGTGGAAGATCACGGGGATGCCGAGGCGGCTCTTCTCGACGAAGAACCGCTGGATGGCGTTGCTCAGCTCGGCGGTCGCGCGCGGGCCGAGGCCACCGCCGGCGTCGCTCGGACGCCCGACCTGGCCGAGGCCGTGTCCGGCGGCGAAGGCGCGGGCGGCCTTGGCGGGCTCGAATGCGCCCGCCGCGTCCACGAGCTTGGCGGCCTTCTCGTTCCAGACGCACACCATCTGGGCCGCTTTTTCGTCGAGGGTCATCCGGGACAACAGGTCCCGGACGCGCGCCCTCACGGGGGCGCCGGGATCCCTGTAACGCGGCGGGCCTTTGGATCTGGAGGCAAGAGGCTCCGGCCGCGACCTCGCGGCCGGAGCCCTCGGACTACGCTTGCCCACGGTTCAGGCCGTGGTCGTTCTACCCGGAACCGTCAATAGCCCGGGTTCTGCGGGAAGGCTGACACGCCGCCGGCCGTGTTGTCGATCTGGGTCTGCGGGATCGGCCGGAGGCGGTGCTTGGCCTCGCTGAAGAAGCCCGGCGCGCCCGGACGGAAGTTCACCGGCGACGCCTCCCAGTTGTAATCCGTGATGCGGTGCCACAGGCCGGTGCGGGCGAGGTCGAACCAGCGCTGGTACTCGCCCATCAACTCGCGCCCGCGCTCGTCCAGCAGCCACTCCAGATTGATCGCGGCCGGCATGTGGCTGGCATCCATGATCATGGCCGTGTTGGCTGTCTGCGTTGCCGCGGAGCAGCCGTGGCTGATCGTGCAGTTCGCCGCACGCAGGCGCACCGGAGTGACGTAGCTCAGGATCGTCGCCTGGCTGCCGGTGCACGCCGTGTTGCCCTGTCCATACCCGGCCGCGCAGGCGGCCTCCGCCGCGACCAGGTAGACATCACCCAGCCGCAGGACCTGAATGTCCCGGCCGCCGTCCTGGTTGTTGAAGTCCGGCCGCTGATCGTCCTGGATCTTCTTGTTGGTCGGGTAGCGGAACCAGTCGTACTGCCCGACGGTGGTCGTGGAGGCACAGGGTTCCGCCTGACACGGCTCCGTGACCACGTATTTTCGCGCTTGTCGTGACGTCATCGAGCAGGCGCCGCCGGCACCGGTGCAGGAGGCTGGCCCGTCGAGAATGTAGCCCGGCTGGAAGTACGCCGTGTCGCCGATGGCAAAGGCCGCGCCGCTGGTGCAGTTCCCGTTGCTGCCGGCCACACCGGTGAACGTCGGCCAGCCGGTGCACGTGCTGGCGGTATACCCGGCCAGGCGGCCGGCGCCCTGGGTCTGGTAGCAGGCGCCGGTCACGGTGGCGTTCGCGTACCAGACGCTCTGGAACGTGCCGTCATACCGCACGTCCAGCACGGTCGTGTGGGTCGAGTCCGTCCAGCGCTGCCACAGGTTCCGGCCGAACAGCGTCGGACGGCCGCGCCGGAACGCGCGCCCGTTGTTGCAGTCGCGCTCCATGCCCTGGCGATCATCGTAGAACGAGAGGAAATACACGAAGTCGGTGTTGCCGCCATTCACCGTGAACTGGCCGGCCGTCGTGGAGTGCTGCACCGACCAGATCAGCTCCGAGTGGTTCTCGCTGGCCGGGAGGTTGCAGTACGACCCCGGTCCCCGGGTGCCCATGCGGGCGCAGTAGAGGTCCTGGTAGACCGGCAGGAGCGAGTAGGTCCCGCTCTTGATCACGGTGTCGGCTTCCATCATCGCGCTGTTGAAATCGCTCGCCGACGTCGCGCCCGACTCCCGCAGGAACGCGGGAGGGGCGGTCAGGAACTGGACCGGGCCGCTGGCCACTTCGTAGGGGTACGGATGGTACGCGCGGGCCAGCAGGACCTTGGCCAGCAAGGCCTGGGCGGCGCCCTGCGTCGCCCGGCCGAGGTTGTTCTGGGTCTTCGGGAGCACCTTGATGGCGTCCCGCAGGTACTGGACGATCTGCAGGTAGATCGAGTCCACCGGCGAGCGATGCGCGGCGGTGGCGACGCCCTGGGCCTCGGCCGTCGTGAGCGGAATGGGCCCGTACCACTGGACGAGCATGAAGTAGTCCAGGGCCCAGAGGAACTTCGCCTCGCCGATCCGCGTCGCCTTGGTGACCGGGTCCATGTCGGTGATGGCTGGGGCCCGGTTGATCACCGCGTTGGAGCTGTTGATCGCGCGGAAGAAGGCGTTCCACGGGTAACTGAAAATGGGCTCTGAGGCGCTCAAGCCGCCGGCGTAGGTGCCGATGTACTTGTAGTTGGGCTGGTCGCCGAAGGTCCCGAGGTCCGTGCCGAATTCGGTCATCGTCAGGGCCTCTTCACGTCCCCAGAACCCGCGCTGCAGCGAGTAGTCGCCCATCACGGCGGCGTCCAGGCCGGCGCCCGACGCGAAGTACTGCGTCGTGACGTTCCCGACCAGCGTCTCGTGGAGGTCCACACAGGCTGCGAGCCCCGCGAGCGCCAGTCCAAGGAGGAGGTATGTCAGCTTCTTCATTGTCAGCCTCGGTTCAGGTGGTCTCGCGTCAGAAGCCCAGGGTCAGGCCGAACATCACCGTGCGATAGCTCGGCGGGCCGTTGGCGTTCCCGTTCTCAGGATCGTAGCCGTAGTAGCTCGTGAACACCCATGGATCCTGCGCCTCGAAGTAGACCCGCATCGAGCGCACGCCCCGCACCTTCTGGACCCACGCCTGCGGGAGCTGGTACCCCAGGGTGATGTTGCGCACCCGCCAGTGCGTGCCGATGCGATACGCCGGCGCGGCATACGGGCCACCGTTGTTGGCATCGTCGAACGTCGGCTGCTGGCGTCCGGCGCTGGGCGACCACCAGTTGTTGCAGTTCGGGATGGCGGCTTCCTGCGCCGCGGTGATGCCCGCGGGCGGGTCGAGGATGTTCGGGTTGGTCCCGCCGTCGCACCGCTCCGGCGTCCAGTACGGAACGTTCACGTCGTTGTAGCGGTCGAACAGGTACTGGCCGATCCGGAAACCGTCCCGGAAGGTGTAGCCGATGCGGCCCTGGAGCAGGAACGACAGGTCGAACGCGCCCCAGCTGATGCGGTTGTACACGCTGGCGATCAGCCGCGGATAGGTGTTGCCCTGGATCATGCGGTCGAACCCGTCGATCTTGCCGTCGCCGTTGAGGTCGGCGACCCGGATGTCGCCCGGCTTCTCTCCGTACTGCTTGGCGAGGTTCGAGTCGGCGAGCTGCCAGATGCCGAGGAACTTGACGTCGTAGTAGGTCTGGTGGAGCCCGTCGCCGGGCAGGGTGATCGGCTGACCGATGAACCAGCGGTTGGCCACGTCGTCGCCGGTGCCACCCGCGAGGCTGATGACGTAGTTCTGGTTGTGCGTGAAGCTGAAGTCCGTCGTCCACCGCGGACCGCCGCGGTTCCCCGTCAAGTTGACGGTGGTGAGGCTCAGCTCCCAGCCGGCGTTCCCCGTCTTCCCGATGTTCTGGAGGGTCGAGGTGAAGCCGGTGGAGGCGGGCAGCGACCGGGTGAGCAGCAGGTCGCTGGTCCTCTCCCGGTAGATGTCGAACGTGCCGCTGATCCGGTTCTTGAGGATGCCGAAGTCGACGCCGAAGTCGAACTGGCCCGTCTTCTCCCACACCAGGAGCGGATTCGGGATCGCGCCCGGCACGTACCCGTTCGCGGTCGCGGCGCCGAAGTTGTAGAAGGTCTGGCTCAGGCTGCCTTCGGTCTGGTACGGGTTGATGGACGAGTTGCCGGTGATGCCGTAGCTCGCGCGCAGCTTGAGCCCCGAGATGAAGGTGAACCGCCTCATGAAGGGCTCGTCACCGAGCTGCCAGCTCAGGCCGGCCGACGGGAAGAACGCGAACTGGTGCCCGGGCGCCAGGACGCTGGCCCCGTCCTCACGGCCCGTCACCGTGAAGCTGTACCGGTTCAGGTAGGTGTAGTTGACGCGTCCCATCCACGACCGCGTCGCCGACGTGGCGTACTGGCTGATCGGCGGCTGCGGTGAAGAGCCCGTGCCCAGGTTGTACCAGAGCTGATAGTCGTAGGGCAGGGTCTTGGACGACGCGGAGTCGGCCTGGGTGCGCGTCTTCGTGATGCTGTAGAGCCCCGTGACGTCGACCTTGTGGTCCCCCGCGGCGTAGTTCCACGTCAGGATGTTGTCCAGCGTGTAGCGGAAGTTCTCCCGGACCGCGAGCCCGGCCTGGGCGTTGCCGACGGGCGCCCCGAAGTTGAGCACCACGTTCGCGCCCTGGAACTGGCCGTCGCTGAAGTGCTGGAGGTCGGGGCCGAGGTTGAGGCGGTACGCGAAGCCATAGGGCAGCGTCAGCTCGGCGAACAGCGAGCCGAACAGGCGGTTGCTGATGTCCTGGCGGACCCAGCCCTGCGCCTCCCGGAGCGGATTCACCCGCAACGGGTCGCCGGTCGGCACCAGCTTGAGGGTGCAGACGCTGCACAGCCTGGCGTAGGGTGTCCCGGCGCTGTCGTACGGGGCGCCGAGCGAGCTGTTGGCGGTCGCCTCGCCCCAGAGCTGGTCGTTGCCGCCGATGTCCGCGACGGACCGCGACCCCGTGGCCGTGGCGCCCAGCCGCAGGCGGCCGTAGGTGTTCTCGAAGCTGATCGTGGCGGAGTACTGGTTGTACCCCTGGCCGATCGTGATGCCGCTCTGATTGAAATAGGTGCCGGACAGGGACAGCCGCGCGTTACCCGACACCGAGTTGTAGCTGATCCGGTGCTGCTGCTGGCTGCCGTGGCGGTAGATCAGGTTCTGCCAGTCCGTCCCTTGCACGCATCCCGGATGGACCGTCCGATACGGCTGGCCGGCCGCCGTGCTGTCGAGCACCCCGGTGGACGGGTTGACCAGCACGTTCAGGGCGCAGTAGGCCACCGCCGGGTTGTCGTACGCCCACGTCGGCCGCTGGCCCGCCAGGCGCGCCGCATCGAGCCGCTCCTGCGCCAGCTGCGGACCGTTCATGTAGTCCACGAGGTGCAGGGCGCTCTGGACGCCGTACTGGAAGTCGTAAGTGACGCTCGAGGTGCCGCCGGTCGCGCCGGCCGCGCCGCGGTTCGTCGTGATCAGGATCACGCCGTTCGCGCCGCGCGAGCCGTAGGGCGCCGTCGCCGAGGCATCCTTCAGGACCTCGATCGAGGCGATCTGCGCCGGGTTGAAGTCCTCGATCCCGCCGCCGACCAGCGGAACGCCGTCGATCACGTACAGCGGCTGGTTGCCCGCCGTGATCGACCGGACGCCGCGGATCGTGACGTTCATCGCGGCGCCGGGGCCCCACGACGTCCACGCCCGCGACGCGGGCCTGCAACAGCTGCGCCGGGTTGGGGAGCGGGATGTCCCGCAGGTCGGTCAGGTTCAGCTCGGTGATCGACCCCGTCAGGTCGCGCCGCTCCTGCTCACCGTAGGCGGTCACCACCAGCCCCTCGAGCTGCATCGGCGCCGAGGCCAGCTGGAAGTTCAGCGTGACCGTCTCGTTGCTCGCGACGGAGACCGCGTGAACCTGGGCGGCGTATCCGAGCATCCGCACCCGCACCTGTCGCGAGCCCGCCGGGACCTGCTCGAACGTGTACACCCCGAGCCCGTTGGTGAACGTGTTGCGGTTCGTGCCCAGGATGTTCACGCTCGCGCCCCCGAGTGGGCGGCCATCCTCGGCGGCAGTCACCGTGCCCGTGATACGCCCGGTGTTCTGCGCTTTGGCGTTGCCGGCCACGCACAGTGCGGCCAAGACCAGTATCCAGTGTCTCATCAACGGACCCTCCCGAAAGACGACGTGTTGGGAGATGGCGTGAGCGGTGACTTGGAGTCCGTCGCCGCCACACGGCCACGGCCCACCCAAGCGCAACGCAACAAATCCCGGTTATCGGGTGATAAGATCACCATACGCCCACCGATTCTACGTCCGGCTCGGCGGCTGTCAAGAAACCCCCGCCGCCGTCTGCCGCCCCATTGGCGCCGGCCCGGTTCGGGATTCCCGGAAACCCAGCCGGGAGGCCCCCCGGACCCCGGGCCCGTGACCCGGCGCTCAACGCACGCCCAGGAGCAGCTCGGTGGTGAGCTGATCGAGCCGCTCGTAGGCGTAGCCCTCTTCCCGGAGCGCGGGGAGGTCGAACCGCTCCGCCTTCAGCGTCGCGGCCCGCTGTTTGGAGAAGGCCACGCGGCCCGCCGGGCCGCCGCGCTTGCCGAGCGCCGCGAGCAGCTGCTGGATCTCCTTGTCCTGGCGGAAGCGCTCCGCCTTCTCCTTCAGGATGAGGTAGGTGCGCATGCAGCCCGCAGCGAAGTCCCACACCCCCGCCTCGTCCTCGGTGCGGTACGCGTGAGCGTCGAAGTGGCGCATCCCCTTCCAGGCGGCATCCTCGAGCAGCTTGACGAGGAAGAACGCGGCCCTGGGGTCGTCGCTGCCGAAGCGCAGGTCCTGGTCGTAGCGGCCCGGCTTCTGGCCGTTGAGGTCGATGTGGAAGAGCTTGCCGGCCTCGAGCGCCTGCGCGACCCCGTGGCTGAAGTCGAGGCCCGCCATCTGCTCGTGCGCCACCTCGGGATTCAGGCCCACCATCTCCGGGTGGTCGAGGGTGTAGATGAACGCGAGCATGTGGCCGGTGGTGGGGAGGAAGATGTCGCCACGCGGCTCGTTGGGCTTCGCCTCCAGCGCGAACTTGAGATCGTACTGCTGCGACCGGGCGTACTCACACAGGAAGTTCAGGGCGTCGCGGAACCAGCCGAGCGCGGTGCGCAGGTCCTTGGCCGCGTTGGTCTCGACGCCCTCGCGCCCGCCCCAGAAGACATAGGTCGTCGCGCCCAGCTCCACGCCGAGATCCATCGCCGCCATCGTCTTCTGAAGGGCGTAGCGACGCACGCGCGCGTCGTTGGAG
>Ga0335070_10011659_pt1 | contig 10263 bp, 8 predicted proteins | sample Lox_Sample_13_FD_206722 | JGI IMG/M metagenome (GOLD analysis project Ga0335070, IMG submission 206722) | Soil microbial communities from Loxahatchee National Wildlife Refuge, Florida, United States - Lox_Sample_1.3 | ecosystem: Environmental > Terrestrial > Soil > Wetlands | place: USA: Florida... | reverse complement strand
GGCCGGTACCCCGGGGGCAGCAGGAGCAGGGTGCGGTCCGCGATGCGCACGAAGAACGAGAACACCCACACCGTCGCAAGGATGGGCAGCCAGATCAGGACACCAGCCACCAGGTAGCGGCGCAGACCCCTCTTCTTGCCGCTAGGGGGCACGGCCGTACCCCGGCGGGAAGTCCGCGGACGGCTCCAGGCTATCGGGAGCGCCGCCGCGGCCAGGCGCGCGGCGCATATTCACCGCCGGCCCTTCTTGCGCGCGGGGCCGGAACGACCCTTGGCGCGGGCCGCGGACCGATTCCGGGTGGCCGGCCGGGAGGCCGGTTTGGCAGCGGCTCGCGCAGCGGCCTTGCTGGAGCTACCGGAACCCCCGGCGCCCGCCTTCGGACTTTCGGCCTTGGTTTCAGCCTTGGCGTCCGCCTTGGCGTTCGCCTTTACATCAGCCTTGGCATCCGCCTTTGCATCGCTCTTGCCGGCGTCCGGCTTGCTGTCAGCGTTGCCGGTCGAGTCGGCTTTCGCGCTCTCCTCGTGCTCGGCCCCGGCGAGGTTGCGCTTGTTCTCCTTGTCGGACTTGAAGTCGGTCTCGTACCAGCCGCCGCCCTTGAGACGGAAGACCGGTGCGGACACCAGCTTCTTCAGGGCCTTCTTGCCGCACGAGGGGCATTTGGTCAGCGGCGCGTCCGTGATCTTCTGCATTACCTCGGTGTAGTACTTGCAGCTCGAGCACTCGTATTCGTAGAACGGCATGGCGTCGTGGGGATACCGGCGTGAGTGGGGGATCGGCCGATGATTATAGTTGTCGGGCGCTGCGGGTGTCAGGCCTTCTCGAACACCAACTGCCCGTCCCGCGCCTGCACGCGGATCCGGTCGCCGGGCGCAAAGCCGCCCTGCAGGATCCGCTGGGCCAGCGGATTCTCGATCTGCTGCTGGATCGCGCGCTTCAGCGGCCGGGCGCCATACACCGGATCGAAGCCCGCCTCGCCCAGCAGATCGCGCGCCGAGTCATCCAGCATCAGGTCCATGTTGCGCTCCTGCAGCCGCTTGCGCAGGTGGGTGAGCTGGATGTCCACGATCGAGCGGATCTGCTTCGTACCCAGCGGATGGAACACGACGATGTCATCGATCCGGTTGATGAACTCCGGCCGGAAGCTCTGCTGCACGATCTCCATCACGGCCGATTTCATGCGCGCGTAGTTCTTCTCGCCCGCGTACTCCTGGATCACCTGCGAGCCGAGGTTGGAAGTCATGATGATCACCGTGTTGCGGAAGTCCACGGTGCGGCCCTGCCCGTCGGTCAGGCGGCCGTCATCCAACACCTGCAGCAACACGTTGAACACGTCCTGGTGGGCCTTCTCGACCTCATCCAGCAGGATCACCGAGTACGGCCGGCGGCGCACGGCTTCCGTCAGGTAGCCGCCCTCCTCGTAGCCGACATAGCCCGGCGGCGCCCCGATCAGCCGCGACACGGAGTGCTTCTCCATGAACTCGGACATGTCGATGCGCACCATGGCATCTTCGGTGTCGAACAGGAATTCAGCGAGTGCCTTGGTGAGCTCGGTCTTGCCGACGCCGGTGGGGCCCAGGAACAGGAACGAACCGTTGGGTCGGCGCGGATCGGACAGGCCCGCGCGTGTGCGGCGGATGGCGCTCGCGACGATCCGCAGCGCCTCCTCCTGGCCGACGACGCGACGTGCGAGCGCCTCCTCCATGCGCAGCAGCTTGTCCTTCTCGCCCTCGAGCATCTTGGCGACCGGAATGCCGGTCCACTTGGAGACCACTTCCGCGATCTCCTCCTCGGTCACGCGGTTGCGCACCAGCTGCGGCGCCTTGTTCTCCGCGGCCACGGCCAGCTGCAGCCGCTTCTCCAGTTCCGGGATCTTGCCGTACTGCAGTTCGGCCATGCGCTGCAGATCACCCGCGCGCCGCGCCGACTCCAGCTCGCCGCGCACGCGATCCAGGTCTGCGCGGATCTGCGCGGCGCCCTGCAACGTCGCCTTCTCCGACTTCCAGATCTCCTCGAGATCGGCGTATTCCTTCTCCAGGCCCTGGAGAGTGTCCTGCAGCGTCGCCAGGCGCTTCTTGGAGGCCTCGTCCTGCTCCTTCTTGAGCGCCTCGCGCTCGATCTTGAGCTGGATGATGCGGCGCTCGAGCCGGTCCAGCGCCTCGGGCTTGGAATCAATCTCCATGCGGATGCGCGCCGCCGCCTCATCGATCAGGTCGATGGCCTTGTCGGGCAGCTGCCGGTCGGCGATGTAGCGATGCGACAGGGTGGCCGCGGCCACGATTGCCGGGTCAGTGATGTCAACACCGTGATGGACCTCGTAACGCTCCTGCAGACCGCGCAGGATGGCGATGGTGTCCTCCACCGAGGGCTCCTCCACCAACACCTTCTGGAAGCGCCGCTCGAGCGCCGCGTCCTTTTCGATGTACTTGCGATACTCGTCGAGAGTGGTGGCGCCGACGCAATGCAACTCGCCGCGCGCGAGCGCGGGCTTGAGCATGTTGCCGGCGTCCATGGCGCCTTCGGCCTTGCCCGCGCCGACCATGGTGTGCAGCTCGTCGATGAACAGGATTACCTGGCCCGCCTGCTTGGCCAGATCGTTGAGCACGGCCTTGAGCCGCTCCTCGAATTCACCGCGGAATTTGGCGCCCGCGATCAGGGAACCCATGTCGAGTGCCAGGATGCGCTTGTTCTTGAGCCCCTCGGGCACCTCGCCGTTGATGATGCGCTGGGCCAGACCTTCGACGATGGCGGTCTTGCCGACGCCCGGATCGCCGATCAGCACCGGATTGTTCTTGGTCCGACGCTGCAGCACCTGGATCGTCCGGCGGATCTCATCGTCACGGCCAATGACCGGATCGAGCTTGCCGGCTGTGGCCCGCGCGGTCAGGTCGATCGTGTACTTCTCCAGCGCCTGGCGGCTCTCCTCGGCGTTCGCATCGTTCACCTTCTCGCCCCCGCGGACCTCCTCGATGGCCTTTTCCACGGCGCCGCGCACTGCGCGTGCATCCTTCAGGACCTTGCCCAGATTGCGGTCATCGAACGCGGCGAGCACGAACAGCTCGCTGGAGATGAACTGGTCACCCCGCTGCTGCGCCAGCTTGTCCGTGACGTTGAGCAGTTTGCTCAGGTCGTTGGAAACGTGGATCTCCCCGGGCGCTCCCTCCACGCGCGGCATGCGATCCAGCAGCGCCTGCAGTTCCGAGCGCAGCTTGTTGGTGTCCACCCCGGCCTTGATGAGCAGCGGCCGCACGCTGCCACCCTGGCTGTCCAGCAGCGCGAGCAGCACGTGCGCCGGCTCCAGGAACTGGTGGTCGCGGCCGACCGCGAGCGACTGTGCGTCCGCGAGCGCCTGCTGGAATCGACTGGTGAGTTTGTCCTGCCGCATGGGGAAGGGCCTGATGGTTGGGGGACTGCGAGCCGGTATGGGGGCAATCCGGGGGGCTTCAAGCCGGGTGGGACAGGGCCTCGGCCAGCGCGATCAGCCCGACCCCCAGACCCATCAGCACCACCTGTGTGAGGCTGGTGCGGGGATCGGCCCGCCGGTGCAGGCCCGGGATCAGCCCGGCCACGGCAATGTACAGGAAGCCCGCCGCCGCGAGCGCCAGCGCATAGGGCAGCGCGCCCATCGCCCCCTGCAAACCGAAGTAAGCCACGATCCCCCCGAGCACCGAGGCCAGCCCGGTGGCGATGTTGAGAAACAGCGCCCGGCGCCGGGACATCCCGGCATGCAGCAGCAGGGCGAAGTCCCCTACGCGGTGCGGGATCTCGTGCGCTGCGACCGCGAGTGTCGTCACCAGCCCGAGCGGCACGTTCGTCAGGAAGGCCGCGGCGATCAGAATTCCATCGAGCGCGTTGTGGATGCTGTCGCCGATCAGCACGAGCGCTCCAGTCGCGGCACCGCGGCCGTGGTCATGCCCTGCGTGGCCGTGGTGATGACCGCGAGCATCCTGAGCGTGGCCTTGGTGGCCCCGATCCGCGTGCTCGTGGCCGCTGTGATCGTGGCCGCCGGAAGCCTCCATCTCGTCGCTGTCCTCGTGCGAATGGGCGTGCTTCCACAGCACCAGCTTCTCGATCACGAAGAAGATCCCGAGACCCACCACGAGCGCCGCGCCGATTCCGCGCGCGCCGCCGGGACCCACGCTCTCGATCGCCTCGGGCAGCAGTGCCAGCAACGCAGCACCCAGCAGCGCGCCGGTGGCGAAGCTCACGAAATGGGGCAGCAGCCGCAGACCGGTCTGCTCCGGCAGCAGCAGGAACAGTCCCGCGAACAGGGCACTCGCCATGCCGCCACAGGCGGTGAACAGGATGATCCAGCCGAGCAGCGCCACGTCGATTGCTTCTTGTTCAGGCGGAGCCTGTCACTCTAGCACGGGCTTCAATCAGCCCTGTCTCGGCAGCCCTGTCTCGGCAGCCAGCCCACAGCGGCCAGCCCGGGACGCGGCATGCGGGTCAGGTGGCCCAGATCAGGGCCGCCATGCGCCCGCAACGTGATTCGCGCCGGTAGGAATAGAACCTGTCGGCATCCGCGTACGTGCACCACCCGCCACCGTGGATGCCACCGATGCCAAGAGCAGCCAGTCTGCGTCTCGCAAGCACGTACAGGTCGCACTGCCACCGTCCCCGAGTGTTGGGTGCAAAGGCAGCGCCCGCCCCCGCATCGACAGTGAGGAAGGCCGCGCGAACGTCTTCGCCGACCTCGAAGTGTCCGGGCCCGATCGCAGGTCCCATCCATGCGAGCAGCTCCTGAGGCGGCACGTCGAGTCGGCGCACCGCTGCCTCCAACACCCCACCGGCCATCCCGCGCCAGCCGGCATGCGCGGCCCCCACGACCGACCCATCACGGGCCGCAAACAGCACCGGCATGCAATCGGCCACCCGAACAACGCACACCCGGCCCCCACGCCGGGCAACAGCCCCATCAGCCTGTGGTGGCCGCCCCGGAGCCGCTCGGGTTGCGGGGTCATCCTGGTCCAGATCGATGACGGTCGTGCCGTGCACCTGCTCCAGCCACACAGGTTCGGCCGGCCAGCTCACCTGCTCGGCGAGGCGACGCCGGTTCTCGGCCACAGCTTCCTCGGAATCTCCAATTCCCGCTCCGAGATTGAGCGTGTCGTAAGGCGGCGCGCTCACACCTCCCGTCCGCAACGTGAAAGCGGCGTGCACATTGCCTGGTGCAGGCCAGTCGGGTGTCAGGATCACTGACGCCCCTCGAGATCACGCCGCAGTGCCTCCAGAAGGTGAGCGAAATCCTCCGGCACCGGTGCCTCCCAGTGCATCTGCTTGCCCGTCTGTGGATGCGTCAGTGCGAGTCTCGAAGCATGCAGGGCCTGCCGCCTGAAGCCGTTCAGCGCGGCTGTCAGCTCAGGACTGCTGCCCGCCGTCAGGCGCCTTCGGCCGCCGTAAACCGGATCGCCCACGAGCGGAAAGCCAATGTGTGCCAGGTGGACCCGGATCTGGTGCGTGCGGCCGGTCTCGAGTTCCGCCCGGACCAGGGTGTGGGCCCGGAACCGCTGGACCACCCGGTAGTGGGTCACCGCATCCCGGCCATCGCTGCGCACCGCCATGCGGGTCCGTTGGGATCGATGCCGCCCAATGGGCTCGTCCACGGTGCCTCCAGCCGTCATGACCCCGAGGCACAGAGCCAGGTAGTGGCGCTCGATCTCGCGTTCCGCAAGCGCTTCGACAAGCGCCCGCTGGACCTCCGGAGTCCGCGCCACGACCAGCAGGCCGCTCGTATCCTTGTCCAGGCGATGCACGATACCCGCACGCGGCACCACCGAGAGCCGTGGATCCAGCGCCAGCAGGGCATTCTGGAGCGTGTGGCTTGCGTTACCCGCACCGGGGTGCACGACCAGGCCTGCGGACTTGTTGATGACGAACAGGGCGCGATCGCTGTAGAGCACATCCACCGGCAGCGACTCGGCTGCCACCTGGAGGTCCGCCTCGATGCGCGCCTCGATGCGGACCTGTTCGCCACCCAGCACCCGATCCCGCCCGCGTGGCACCAGTCCGTCCACCTGGACGGCGCCGGCCTCGATCCAGCCCTGCAGGCGCGCCCGGGAATACTGCGGCAGCAGGCGCGCCAGGGCCTGGTCCAGGCGCAACCCGGCCAGATCCGGCCCCAGCTCGAGCACATGGCTGCGGAACTCGCCCGCCGCATCAGGTGTCGGAAGGGCGGGCGGCGGATTCGCTATACTTTGATCTGCCGAGGGGGCTGCGGGCCTCCGCCGGCGCGCTCGCAAAAGGCGCGACTTTTGCTCGCTCATTCCAGAAATCACGCGGCGCGAAGCCAACGAAAGGTCCTCATTTGCGTTCCCTGTCCGATCAGTTTGCGCGCGGCGTCGTGCTCGCGCTGTGCATGGTCATGCTTGCCACCGTCACCACCGGGTGCCGCCATCGGCAGGATCCGACGAAATCCAGTCCCGAGCTGCTGTACAAGAAGGCCAAGCAGTCCCTCAACAATTACGACTACCAGTCGGCGATCAAGACCTACGAGCTGCTCACGGCCCGGTTTCCGTTCACCGATCAGGCCCGTCAGGCCCGTCTGGACCTGATCTACGCATATTACCGTGCGGGTGAAGGGGAGTCGGCCACCGACGCGGCCGAGACCTTCATACGCGAAAACCCGACCCATCCGCGGGTGGACTACGCCTGGTACGTGAAGGGGCTGGTCGACTTCGAGCGCACGCCCAATGCGATCGAGCACTTGTTCCGTGTGGACCTCACGCAACGGCCGCCGAGCAATGCGCGCAAGTCCTTCAGCGCCTTCCGCACCGTCGTGGAGCAGTACCCGAAGAGCGAATACGCCCACGACGCTTTGCAGCGGATGATCTACCTGCGTAATCGCCTGGCCAATTACGAAGTGCACGTCGCGCGCTACTACCTGAAGCGTGGCGCGTACGTGGCGGCGGCTCAGCGGGCCAAGGGCTGTGTCGAGCAGTTCGACGGCGCCCCTGCCGTGCGCGAAGCCCTGCAGATCATGATCCAGTCCTACGACCACCTGAACCTGAAGCTGCTCGCCGATCAGACCCGCCAGGTCTACGAGCTCAACTACGGCGGCGAAGTGCGCGAGTCGGAAGCGGAGATCAAGAAGCCCTGGTGGAAGTTCTGGTAGGCGCCAGCGGCACGGGCTGCCAGCTCCAGACCAAACACCCGCCGCAGGACAGTGCGCTGACCTACCGACGGTAGCCGTTGGTGATCGGGTAGCGCCAGTCCCGTCCGAAAGCACGCCGGCTCACTCGGACGCCGGGAGGCGCCTGACGCCGCTTGTACTCGTTGCGCTTCACCAGATCGAGAACCCGCCCGACCGTGGCCCGGTCGAAGCCACGCGCTTCGATTTCATCCACCGACAGGTCCTCTTCGATGAACGCTTCGAGGATGGCATCCAGCACCTCGTAGGCGGGCAAGGAATCTGAATCCTTCTGGTGCGGGCGCAGCTCCGCCGAAGGCGGCCGGTCGATGACCCGCTGCGGTATCACCCGGTTGCGCGCGTTGCGGTACGCCGCCAGCCGATACACCAGCATCTTGCTGCAATCCTTGATCGGCGCGAATCCGCCCGCCATGTCGCCATACAAAGTGGCGTAGCCGACGGCCATCTCACTCTTGTTGCCAGTCGTGAGCAGCATCCGGCGCGTCTTGTTGGAAATGCCCATCAACAGCAGCATTCGGCAGCGCGACTGGATGTTCTCCTCGGTCGCATCGGGCGCGGCGCCGGCGAACTCACCCTTCAGCGTGGCGAGCGTCGACTCGAACATGCTCTCGATCGAGAGGATGCTGTACTTCACGCCCAGCAGCGCCGCCTGTTCCTTCGCGTCGTCCAGACTCATCTGCGAGGTATAGCGCGACGGCATCATCACGGCGTGCACCCGGTCAGCACCGAGGGCGTCCACGGCGATAGCCAGCGTCAGGGCTGAATCGACCCCTCCCGACAGGCCCATCACGATACCGGGGAATCCATGCTTGTTGACGTAGTCGCGCACGCCGACGACCAGCGCGCCGTACACGCTGGCTTCATCACTCAACTCGGGTTCGATGTGAGCGGGCTGTGGCACCACCTTGCCCCGACCTTCACGCACGAAGTCGATCGCGTAAGTGCCCTCGGTGAACGCGGGCGCGCGCATTACAACGGCACCCTGCGCGCTCATCACGAACGAGTTGCCATCGAACACCAGCTCGTCCTGACCACCGACCATGTTCACGTACACGAGCGGCAAGCCGGCATCCAGCACGCGCGCCCGGGCGACCGTCTCGCGCTCGCGCTGCTTGTGGATCTCGTACGGCGAAGCGTTGATGACGAGCAGCAGCTCGGCGCCATCGGCCCGCGCCAACTGTGCGGCTTCAGGCGTCCAGATGTCCTCGCACACGAGCAGCGCGCAGCGGAAGCCCTTGATCTCGACCACCGTTGGCTGGGCGCCGGGCTGGAAGTAACGCTTCTCGTCGAAGACCTTGTAGTTGGGCAGCTCGGCTTTGCGGTGCACGGCGGCCGTCATGCCGGCGGCGAGCAGCGCCGCGGAGTTGTAGATACCCGCGCCGGTGTACTCCGGGAATCCCAGCACCACCGCCGGTACCCGCAGCTCCTCGCGGACCTTGCCCAGGCCGGCCTCGATCTGGCGCCGGAAGCCGCGGTGAAACAGCAGGTCCTCGGGGGGGTAGCCCGAAAGGGTGAGCTCGGGGAACAGGACCAGGTCCGCCTGCAGGTCGGCCAGTGCCTGGCGCGCGGTGCTGATGACGCGCGCCGCGTTGCCCTGCACGTCGCCTACCAGCAGATCGATCTGCGCAAGTGCGATCCGGAGAGTCTGTGTCATGGCCCGCCGCCGGCGAGGTTCCCCGTCAGTGGCGCCCTATTGTTTCACGAGTCAGCGGCGTTTGCCCTTGCTCCGGGCGCGGCCGGCCGGCTGACGCCGGGAAGCCCGCCGCGCAGTGGTTCGGGGAGTCTTCGTGGGCGCCCGGGCAGCTTTGCCAGCCTTGGCCGCGGGCCTGGAGGAGCTGGCCCTCTTGGCTGCCTTCGGGGTGCCGGCAGGCTTCGCGGCGCCGGCAGGCTTCACTGCCCTGGGTTGCTTACCCGAACCGCCCGTGGCCTTACCCGTCTTGCCTGTCGGTCGTGAGGGAGCGCTCGACGTGGTCCGTGCGGCGATGCGTTCGCTTCTTGCGGCCTTCGCCGCGGCGCGGCGGCGGCGCAGCAGTTCGTTCATCGCCGAACCCAACTCCGCCGGGGACTTCACCGTCCGCACGCCAGCTTTCTCGAAAGCCTGATACTTGTCCGCCGCGGTGCCCTTGCCACCCGCGACGATCGCGCCAGCATGGCCCATCCGCTTGCCGGGAGGCGCGGTCACTCCGGCGATGTACGCCACGACCGGCTTGGTCACGTACTTGTGGATGAATTGGGCGGCGGCCTCTTCGTCGCTGCCGCCGATCTCGCCCACGAGGATGATGCCCTCGGTGCCGGGGTCGCGCTCGAACAGCTCCAGCACATCGATGAAGTTCATGCCGCGCACCGGATCGCCGCCGATGCCGACGCACGTGCTCTGTCCCAGACCGATGTTGGTAGTTTGGAAGACGGCTTCGTACGTCAGCGTACCCGAACGCGAGACGATGCCGACCGCGCCCTTCTTGTGGATGAATCCCGGCATGATCCCGATCTTGCATTCCTCGGGTGTGATCACTCCCGGACAGTTAGGCCCGACCAGGCGCGTGCCCGTGCCCGCCAGCACCGCTTTGACACGAACCATGTCGTTGACCGGAACACCCTCGGTGATGCACACGACGAGTTCGATTCCGGCGTCGGCGGCTTCGAGAATCGAATCCGCCGCGCCGGCAGCGGGCACATAGATCATGCTCGCCGTCGCGCCCGTCTCGCGCACCGCTTCCTGCACCGTGTCGAAGACTGGCTGACCCAGATGAGTCTGTCCGCCACGACCCGGCGTGACGCCACCCACGAGTTTGGTGCCGTAGGCCAGTGCCTGCTCGGAGTGAAAGGTTCCCTGCTTGCCGGTGAAGCCCTGGCAGATGACCTTCGTATTGCGATTGATCAGGATGCTCATGCGTGACCCTTCTTGCCGGCTGCGAGCCCAACGACTTTGCGCGCGGCGTCCGTCAGGTCGGTTGCCGGCGTGATCGCCAGACCGCTCTCGGCGAGCAGCGTCCTGGCCTTGTCCGCGTTGGTCCCCTCCAGCCGGACCACCACCGGCACGTTCACTCCAACATTCTTCACCGCGTTGATCACGCCTTCTGCGATGAGGTCGCAGCGAACGATTCCGCCGAAGATGT
>Ga0335070_10011658_pt1 | contig 10263 bp, 10 predicted proteins | sample Lox_Sample_13_FD_206722 | JGI IMG/M metagenome (GOLD analysis project Ga0335070, IMG submission 206722) | Soil microbial communities from Loxahatchee National Wildlife Refuge, Florida, United States - Lox_Sample_1.3 | ecosystem: Environmental > Terrestrial > Soil > Wetlands | place: USA... | reverse complement strand
CGCCATGTTTGTCGTGGCACGCCAGACAGCTCAGGCCTTCGTGAACTCCTCGCGGCGTCCGGTCATCACCCGATCCCGCCTGTCCTGACGCGAGCGGAGCATGGCATTGGTAGCAGAGCGCCTGGCGTTGGTCGGGGCTAATCTTGATGGGCCGGCCATTATCGTTGATATCGGGGAGCGGCAATCGTTCGAGCCGTACATGCGCGAATTCGCGACGGTCGAACAGTCCTAAAGACGGTCGCGCAATCTCCTGCTGTGGCCCCGCATCATCAAGCTTCGCAGAGGGACGGATCAGCGGTAATCCTTCATGATGGATCTGGTGACAAGCCAGGCAGGGAATTGCCGGTTCGGCCGCCAAGCTTGTATTCAACAGTTTCCATGGACCCTGATTATCGATCGGGCTCACGAGGTCGCGAATACCGCCTTCGAAGTGCATTCCATGGCACCGCATGCAATCGTCCATCAGATGCCGCTGCCGGTTGTGATCTTTATCAAGAAATATTCGGGCGTAAGTGGTGCTGTGTGGACCTGCAGCCCAATCCGCGTATTCATGCCGGTGGCATTTTTGGCAGCGCGCACTCATTTCCAGTACTTCATTGGTTTTCAGGCGAACCGGCTCGGGAACATCTCCTTTTAGATGTAGCACTAGTTCTCGCATCAGCTGGAGGTGCATCCTGAGGTCCATTGAGAACGCACTGCCGTGACACTCGATGCAGCCCACGTTACGGTGCGAAGATCTATGCCAGTCTTCGTATGGCTGCTGGATCTCGTGGCAACTGGCGCAGTACTTTCCACCGGAGTACACGTTGTAAAGGTGAGTCGCAGGCAAGAAAAGCACGAAGCACAGCGCGATGAACAGAACTCCCCACCGCAAGCCAGATCTGCGAAGTCGTGTCACGTTCACGGACGATGCACCGGAGTGCTGCGATGAGTTATCGGCCATGGGTGCCCTTCCACGTCTTCACCAGATTGTCGGAGGCGTAGTAGGCGATTGCCATGATGGTCAGCACAGGATTGAAGCCGCCGGTGGTGACATGCACGCTTCCATCAATGACGTACAGATTGTCGACATCGTGGACGCGGCAATATTTGTCCACTACGGAGGTTTGCGGGTCATTTCCCATCCGGCACGTGCCCGCCTGATGCTGCACGCCGCTTAGAGTTTTTGGCGGACCATATTGCAGTTTCTTGATGGAAATCGCTCCCGCTTCTTGCAACCACGCTGCTGCCTTCCCGGCAAGGAAGTCGCCCACCATCTGGTCATTGTCATGCCGGTACCCTGAGAGGCGGGCCACTGGTATGCCCCAGTAGTCCTTTATTTGAGAATCCACCTGTACGCGTGCGGTGAACACCGGCATTTCCTGCACCGGTCCCATCACCACGACGTTTTTCTTGAACGCTTCGCGCATGAAATCTTTATGTGCTGAACCCCATCCAGCTCCAGGTGGGTGCATGCCAGTGAGTTGGTAAGGAGTGCGGATGAACTGGTTTGCCAGTAATCCGCCGCCGATTACTCCTGGGTTTCCATGGTTGTAGTCGCAGACCGCGATCGACGCCCCCGGCCCTAAGTCATCGTATGTTTCTAGTTCGAAGACTCCACTGGCACCGACATACATGTGAGCGTGAAGATTGCGCCCAACCCAGTCGTAACGATTCCCAAGTCCGTTAGGAAACAGGGGGCTTTTGGAATTCAGCAACAGCCGGGGAGATTCCGTGGCGGAAGCTGAGACGACCACCAAGTCCGAAGGTTGTTCCTGAAGTCGTCCTGCGGCATCGAAATACGCCACACCCGTGACGCGGCCCTGATCGTTGGTCAGGATCTCTTTGGCGACGCACTCGGTGCGAAGCTCGCAATTGCCGGTTTTAAGCGCTATCGGGATCACGGTGTTCTGCGTCCCGGACTTCGCGTCAACCTCACAAGCATAACCACAGCACCAGCGGCAGCGCATGCAAGCTGCTCGACCGTTGTAAGGAACCGAGTTGCGCAGCATTGGGATGTGGAATGGGTGCAAGCCAAGGCGCCTGGCGGCTGGTTCCAGGATCTGGTGCTCGCGTCCAGGCGGCAGAGGCGGCATCGGAAGAGAACGTTGACGTGGTGCTTTGAAAGGATTGCCCGAGTCGTCTCCCGAAACGCCAACCTCCCACTCTGCTTTTTCGTAGAAGGGTTCAAGCTCCGCGTAACTTATCGGCCAATCTTCCAGTGTGCTACCGGCAACCGCTCCATAGGTGGAGCGCATGCGGAAGTCCTTTTCCATGAAGCGCCAAGCCATGGCTCCATAGCAGAGTGTTCCGCCTCCGACGCAACCCGCATTGTTGAGATAAGTAAAGTCGGAGGGGTGAACAACACTCTCTTTCCCCTGCCAGTCCACCGCAACCCGCCAGTTGCGGTCTTCGTCGGGACCAAACGCGTTTCCCAGTGCCGGAACGGTTTGGTTGTGCAAATCATCTTTGCGGTCGTCGAAAGGTCCATACCACTTTCCGCGTTCAAGCAGCACAACGGAAAGGCCAGCTTCGGCCAACTGCTTGGCTACAATGCCGCCACCAGCGCCACTACCAACCACCACCGCGTTGACGGGTCTGAGAGACATGGACGAAAACGATCAGCCTTTCGTAAGGTCGTACCGCTGACGCCCGCGAATGGGCGGATAGGGCAATCCCAGCATCTTCCAGGCCGCTGCATCGCGATTGCCGCCGTGGCGTGGGTCACCGTAAAAGCCTTGGCGAGTGTGTTCCACAAGCAGCGCGAAGAACTCGGACGAGGAGGTGCGCTTCCAGCTTTCGCCCGGCGCTTTCCCATTCTCCAGCAGGTGCATGAGTTCAATTTGATTCTTCGTGTCAAGGGCTCCAAAGCCCTTGCCATACCGCAACCGACTGCTCTCTTCAACACCAGCGATGCCTTGCCTGTAGTTGTTGCGAAAGCGCTTGAGCGATCCGCACAGTTGCCGGTCGATGTAATTAACCACCCCTGCCCAGGTTGCACCGGGATCCTGGTCCGCTGGAATGATTTGCTCACTCAGCGCGGCTATCGTTTTCGCTTCTTCCGCTGTGAAGAAACGCCAGGCTTTGTTTTTCGCTTTAGAACAGCCGGAGCCGACGAACGCGGCCGCAATTCCTAATTCCAGGAAGTTGCGGCGGCTGAATCTGTATGTGGGAGACATTCTGGTCTCGTCAAAGCACAGTGCTATTCTGATGGAGAGCGAAGCTGTACACAGTGACTAGAGTCACGTTGTCATTGCTCAAAATGATGAAGTTAGCTTCCTGTTAGAGGGTGGAGCAGTCGCATCGCTTGCCAGAAGCAGCGGTCGTACCCTGTGGCGGATCTGCCGGGCAGAATCTCAGCACTTGGCAGGACTGCTGCCTTCAAAGTCCGACGTAGTTTTCTGCGAGAGTGGTGGCCGCGGCTTTGGAACTCGTCACGTAATCGAGCTCCGCCAGCTGACGGCGATCGTCGAAGGGGCATTGGGCCGGGATTTTGTGCAGTAGTAACGTCATCCACGCCGAGAAGCGCTGCGCCTTCCAGGTTCTGCGCAGGCACGTGCTCGAGTAGGATTGCAGCAGTTCTTCGGAACCATCGCGGTGAAACGCGGCAAGCGCCGCAGTAAGTACCTTTACGTCAGAGACTGCGAGGTTCATGCCTTTGGCGCCAGTAGGCGGAACGATATGCGCGGAGTCGCCCACCAGGAACATCCGCCCAAATTGCATCGGCTCAACCACAAAGCTGCGCATCCCCGTAACGCTCTTCTGAAGGATCGGGCCTTCTTTCAACTTCCAGCCACTGTGATCGCGCAAGCGAGTCTGCAGTTCTTCCCAGATTCGATCATCCGGCCATTTTGACAAATCTTCATCGGGCTCGCATTGCAAATACAGGCGGCTGATCTCGGGAGAGCGCATGCTGAGCAAGGCAAATCCGCGGTCATGATGCGCATAGATCAGTTCATCGGACGATGGCGCAACCTCGGCCAGGATCCCCAGCCAGCCAAACGGATACGTGCGCTCGTAAGGCGTCAGCACGCCTTTGGGAATGCTCGGGCGGCAGATGCCATGAAACCCGTCGCATCCCGCGATGAAGTCGCAAGAGATCTCGCACTCCTCTTCGCTCGATTTGTACCGAATACTGGGGCGTTCCGATTCCAGACCATGCACGCTCACATCGCGCACGTCGAATATGATTTCGCCGCCATGATCGAGGCGGGCTTTAATCAGGTCTTTGACAACTTCGTGCTGGCCGTAAACGGTGATGCACTTGCCGCCGGTGAGGGAAGGAAAGTCGATGCGATGACCATTCCCGTTGAAGCGGATCTCGATCCCATTATGAATGAGCCCTTCGACTTGCATCCGAGCGCCGAGGCCAGCCTCGTTGATAGTATCGACGGTCCCTTGCTCCAGTACTCCGGCCCGGATTCGTCCCTCGACGTATTCGCGCGTGCAGTTCTCGACGATGATCGACTCAATTCCAGCGCGGCGAAGCAGGTGCGAGAGCAGCAGCCCCGCTGGCCCCGCGCCGACAATTCCGACTTGCGTCTGTTGCTTCTTCAATTTCCGATGACCTCGTGCTTATTTTTCTTCGGCCAGAATTTCGCGTGCGATTTTGAACGCGCCGTTGGCGGCGGGCAGCCCGCAGTAAATCGCGCAGTGCATCAGGGTTTCCTTGATTTCGTCGGCGGTGACACCGTTTCGGCGTGCAGCCCGAAGGTGCATGCGCAGTTCGTCGTCGCGGTTGAGCGCTACCAGTAACGAAATCGTGATCAGGCTCCGCGTGTGTTTCGGGAGTCCCTCGCGACTCCAGATTTCTCCCCACGCATATTTGGTGAGGAACTCCTGGAAATCCCGGTCAAAATCGGTCGCGGCTTTAGCTGCAGCATCTACGTGCTTATCGCCGAGAACCGCGCGCCGGGTTTTCATGCCCTCGGAATATTTCTTGTCTTCAGCCATTTCGCGCCTCGAGAAACGCGGCCAGCGCACCGGTGAATTCCGATGCACGTTCAACATTCGAAAGATGAGCTGCTTTCAACTTCACGTGCTTTGCGCCCCGGATTGCATTGGCGAGTGCATCGCCTTCCGCAGGCGGCGTAACCGGATCGTGCTCTCCCGAAATGATCAACGTCGGTATGCTGATGCCCGCGACGCTCTCGCGCTGATCCATATCGCGAATGGCCTCGCAGTTCGCAATGTAGCCTTTGAGGTCCGTTGTCTCGAGCATCCTTCGCAGAACGCTGACTACTTCGGGCTTCTCGTTTTGGAATTCGGGAGTAAACCAGCGTGCGACAACTTCGCACGCGACGTTAGCCATTCCTTCGCTGGCGACCTTACTGATTCGCAGGTTCCAGCTTTCCGCGGTTCCGATCTTCGCTGCCGAATTCGCGACGACAATCTTCTTTACGCGATTGGCATGGTGCACGGCGAGCCACAACGCAGTCATACCGCCCATGCTGAGTCCGCAGAAGTGACACTGGTCAATTCCGAGCCCATCAAGCAGCGCGATGAAATCGCTGGCCAGCAGCTGGATTGTGTAAGGACCGCCGGGCGCGGAAGTCTGGCCATGACCTCGCGTGTCGTAGCGCAGAATACGGAAGCGATCTTTCAACGCGCCAGCCTGCGCATCCCACATGTGGAGATTCGTACCGAGGGAGTTGGAGAACGCTAGGACCGGCGTTGTCGCTGGACCCTCGATTTCGTAATAGATGCGAATGCCATTGGCATCAGCGAGCGGCATGGCTCACCTCGGCTGGTTCGGTGCACTCGACAAGTACCCGATCGATGAACGTCTGAGTTGATCCCAGGTATTTCTGCGGATCGAAGAGTTCGTCAATTTCTGCCGCGGACAAATGCTTGCTGACTTCTGCGGTCGCCTTCAAGACGTCTGCTAAGTGCTCGCCCCGTTCTCGTGCCTGCTTGGCCGCAGCTTCGACGATCGAGTGCGCGGCACTTTTCCCAATGTTCTTGCTTAACGCCGTCGATACGGCTTCGGCGAAGATGAGTCCGTGCGAGATATCGATGTTCGCGCGCATCCGATCCGCATGAACTTCGAGTCCGGACAGCAGTTCCGCCATGCGTTCCGCGGTACCGCCCGTCAAGCCCAGGATCTCCGGAATCGTCTCCCACTCCGCTTGCCAGCCACCGAGACCGCGCTCGTGCTCCTGGATCATCGCCGCCAACACCGTGCTGACCAGTCCCGGTACTCGGGTAGCATTCGCGAGAATCGTCGCGCACAACACCGGGTTCTGCTTCTGTGGCATGGTCGACGAACCGCCGCGACCTTCGACGTGTGGTTCCGACAATTCCTCAACCTCAGTTTGGGTCATCAGCGCGATGTCGCGGGCGATCTTCCCCATGGTCCCGGACAAGATTGCTAGAGCAGTCGCGACTTCTGCGATTCGCTCGCGATCGCTATGCCAAGGCGTAGGCGGTACGGCGAGTCCCAGGCGAGCGGCCATCCTCTCAGCGACTTCTGCTCCGTCGCTCCCGAAGGCCGCCAATGTGCCGGCGGCGCTACCGAACTGAAGTACCGAGACCTGCTGTTGCACTTGAGTCAGTCTCACTGACGCGCGATGCAACGCACTCAGCCAGTTCGCGGTCTTCAGGCCAAAGGTGACGGGAAGAGCGTGCTGCATCCAGGTTCGTCCGGGCATGATCGTGTTGCGATGCCGTTCGCTTAGAACTCGGAGTGCGGAGTTTGCGCGCTGCACATCAGCCAGAATCAAGCTCAGCGCTTCACGAGTTTGCAGCACAACCGCGGTGTCAATAATGTCTTGACTCGTCGCGCCCCAATGCACGAACTTGGCCGCTTCAGCGTCTTTGTCCAACACCGCCCGCGTCAGTTGCTTGACCAGCGGAATGGCGAGATTGCCGCTTGATTGTGCCCCCTCACTCAGGGATTTGCGATCAAGGATCTCTACTTTGCAGCAGCTTTCAATCTGTTGCGCTGCCTCAGGTGGGATGAGGCCGACCTCTGCCTCGGCATGGGCGAGGGCAGCTTCGACCTGGAGCATGCGCAGGAGCAAGCTGTCGTCCGCGAGGACGTGCTCGACCGCCTGGGATCGGAACAACTCATCGAGGAGTCGCATGCTGTCTACCAGTCGAAGAAAACAGTTTCGCCGTCACCTTGCATAACCACATTCCACTGCAATTGCGAACTGCCCGGCGCTGACGGTTTCGCGATCAAGGTTTCACGGCGATCTTCCGGAACCAGCGCCAGCACCGGATCGACCGCATTGGCCGCTTCACCGGAGAAGTAAATTCGCGTCACGAGGTGGCGGAGCAGGCCGCGCATGAGAACTGTAACGTTAATGTGAGGTGCTTGCAGCCCCAGGTTTGGATCTGTTACCGCTCCCGGCTTGATTGTCTGGAACCGGAACACTCCAGCGGAGTCGGTGGGAATACGTCCAAATCCGGTGAATATTGTGTCGCCGTCTTCCGGTGTGTGGTACCGCCCTGTGGTGTCTGCTTGCCAGATTTCGAGAACTGCATCGGGAATGAGAGCGCCGTTGGCATCGAGCACGCGTCCTTCAATCGCGATGCGCTCTCCCGGGACACCCGTTTTCGCGAGATCGCTTTCACACAGCCGGTTTAAGCCGATCTTGAAGTAAGGTCCGACGGTTTGCGATGGTGTGGCTCCGAGCGTCATCGTCCCTCCATGGGTGTTTCATCGCGCCCGCGCAAAACAATGTCCCAGCGGTAAGCGAGCGCTTCTTCGGGAATACTGTTGTCGAGATCGAAGGCCGAAATCAAACGCGTTTTTGCCGCTTCGTCGCCGGTACAGTTGTAAATCGGATCGAAGGGCAATAGCGGATCGCCGGGGAAATACATCTGCGTTACAAGTCGCGTGGCGAATGCCGGCCCGAACAGCGAGAAGTGAATGTGCGCCGGACGCCACGCGTTGTAGTGATTCCGCCACGGATATTCGCCGGGGCGAATGGTGACAAACTTGTAGCGACCCTGATCATCGGTTAAGGTGTGCCCGCAGCCGGTGAAATTCGGATCGAGCGGGGCATTGTGCTTATCCACATCGTGCAGATATCGCCCGGCTGCGTTCGCCTGCCAGACTTCCACCAGGGTGTTGCGTTGCGGACGGCCGTCTTCGTCGAGGACGCGCCCGCTGACGATGATGCGCTCTCCGAGCGGTTCACCCGAATGTTGCTGGGTCAGGTCGAACGCTTTTACATCGCAAACTTTCGCGCTGAATGACGGGCCCGTGATTTCGCTGATTGTCTGTGGAACCCGAATCAACGGCTGGCGCGGCGATCGTGTGACCGACGAAACGTATGGCGGATGGCAATGCGGCGGATGAGTTCCTGCGGAGGGATAGCGAAAGCCCCGCAAAGCTGGTGTGGTTCGAACAGCTGATGAGTTTTCCATCTCACCCTCAAAGAAGTTTGGCTCAGGCCGGGCTGTTGCACTCTACTAAGAAGAGGCACTGGGTGCAACAGAACTCACGCGCTGGTGTGACGATGTCTCGCGGCTGATGAGAGCCACCCTCGGATACTGCTGAAACACTATCAAAAATCCTGCTTGCGCCGAAATCGCCTTTCGCAATACGAGGCATCATTGACAACGATAACTAGCGGTGCGGTGAATGCGGTATATTCGGACTGCGGATTCCAGCTGTCCTCATGCCATGTTGCTTTGCGGCACTCGTTCAGGCACATGAGCAAGCACGGAGCCAAGGATGAACAAAGTAGCAGCCAGCGCTGCCGAAGCAATCAAAGACATTCAAGATGGCGCGAGCATTATGGTCGGAGGGTTTGGGCTATGTGGAGTTCCCGAGGACCTCATCGTCGCGCTGCATGCCAAAGGCGTGAAGAACCTGACCACGATCAGCAACAATGCCGGAGTCGATCAGTTCGGCCTGGGCCGTCTGTTGCAGAGCCGCCAGATTAAGAAGCACATCGGCAGCTATGTTGGCGAGAACAAGCTGTTCGAGCAACTGGTGCTCTCGGGCGAGCTCGACCTTGAGCTTAATCCCCAGGGAACGCTCGCCGAACGCATCCGTGCCGGCGGCGCCGGGATCGCAGCTTTCTACACTCCCACGGGCCATGGAACGCTGGTGGCCGAGAAGAAAGAGACACGCGAGTTCGATGGGCGCCCATATGTGATGGAACGCGGGTTGCGTGCGGACTTCGCGCTGGTCAAGGCCTGGAAAGGTGATCGCTGGGGCAATCTCATCTATCGCAAGACCGCGCGCAACTTCAATCCCATGATGGCGACGGCTGCGAAAGTCACCATCGCCGAAGTCGAGGAGTTGGTAGAAGTCGGGCAACTCGATCCCGACATGGTTCACACTCCAGGGATTTTCGTGCAGCGAATGGTGATATCGACGTCTGACAAACGCATTGAGAAGCGGACCACGCGAAAGCGGGGCTAAGCGGCTGAGGACTTCATAAGAACGAGGACTTCTATGGCGACAACACCAACAAAAATAGGCAAGGACGTCGATAAGCGGGAGGGCATCGCGCGCCGCATCGCGAAGGAACTGCGCGATGGATACTACGTGAACCTCGGGATTGGGCTGCCCACGCTGGTAGCAAATTACGTGCCGGAGGGAGTGGAAGTGATCCTGCAATCTGAGAATGGCATGTTGGGTGTTGGCCCGTACCCGTTCGAAGGCGAAGAAGATCCCGATCTGATCAACGCCGGGAAGGAGACAGTCACCGAAGTGCCGGGAACGGCCTATTTTTCCAGTGCCGATTCGTTTGGCATGATTCGCGGTGGCCACGTCGATCTCACCGTGCTCGGCGCGATGGAAGTCGATGAGAAAGGCAACCTCGCCAATTGGATGATTCCCGGCAAGATGGTAAAGGGCATGGGCGGCGCAATGGACCTGGTCGCGGGCGCCAAGCGCGTCATCATCGCGATGGAGCACACGACCAAGAACGGCGAGCCGAAGATTCTTAAGCAGTGTTCCTTGCCGCTAACCGGTGTCGGCGTGGTGGATACGATCGTTACCGAAAAGGCGCTTATCAAAGTTGTGCCCGGCAAGGGTCTGGTTTTGGAGGAAGTTGCTGCCGGACTCACGGCTGAGGATGTGCAGCTCGCGACGGAGGCGAAGCTCACCATCAGCCCCAACCTGAGTACGATGGGAGCGTGACATCATGCCTACTACTATCGTGCCGAGCGATCAAAGGATTCTGATCGACACACTGACGCGCAGGATCGAAGCGCTCGAACGCAAGTTGGATCGGCTCAACGATGCGCGCGAGATCGCAAATTTGCAGGCTCGCTACATCTATTACCTCCAAGCCCATCAGTACGACCAGATCGTCGGGA
>Ga0335070_10011657_pt1 | contig 10263 bp, 8 predicted proteins | sample Lox_Sample_13_FD_206722 | JGI IMG/M metagenome (GOLD analysis project Ga0335070, IMG submission 206722) | Soil microbial communities from Loxahatchee National Wildlife Refuge, Florida, United States - Lox_Sample_1.3 | ecosystem: Environmental > Terrestrial > Soil > Wetlands | place: USA: Florida... | reverse complement strand
ATACGCATGGCGCCGCCGTCTCGGGCTGGACCGCGCTCCTGCTCTCCGCGATCTTCATGGGCGCCGCGGGGCTCGCGCTCTTTTTCATTCCCGGCGCGATTGCGCGTCTCTACACGCCCGACGCTTCGCTGATTCCCCTGACAGCCGTCCTGCTGCGCATCGCCGCATTTTTCGAGTTATTCGACGGATTCCAGGTTGTGGCCGGCGGCGCCCTGCGTGGCCTGGGCGACACTGCCAGTCCGGCCATTGCACACTTCGCGGGCTATTGGCTGGCCGGCATGCCGCTGGGCTGGGCCCTCTGCTTTCCGTGGCACTGGGGCGTCCGCGGAATCTGGGTCGGCCTCACGGTAGCATTGATCCTGGTCGGCGGCGGATTAGTTTGGGTCTGGACGAGGGCCTTAGTGGGGCAGGCCTCCCGGCCTGCCCAGACCGCGGACAGGCCGGGAGGCCTGTCCCACTAAAACGTCCACAATACGCTCGTATATCCCGTATTCGCGTGAAAGTTCTGGTAAGCCCCGAACACCTGGAACGTCTCGTTGTAGTTATAGAACTGATACCCCGCGTTCCACCGCATTTTATTCGAAATCCGAATCGACACTCGACCCATGGGTGACTGATAAGTGAGTGGGAACGTCTGCACCGAAGCCAGCATCGCAGCCACCGGATTCGCGACCGGATCTATCCCTGCCGTCTGCGTCGCGCGCCCGTCGCCCGTGTCCTTGGTGATGTTATAGCCGATAAAGACATCCGCGCGTCTGCCGATTACGAAGTGTGCCGCCAGGTTCCCGCCGTGCACATTGCTGACGTATACGGAGCTGTATCCCGTTTGCCGAATCTGCCGGGGCAGTCCCGCGAAAAACGCAATTCCTCCAATGCTGTCCAGGTGCAGCTTCACATAACTGGCATCCAGCGAGAACCAGTTGCGCGCGGACCACGATGCCGTCGCCGTGTAATTGCGCGAGTGCGCACTGTAAGCCGACTCCGGTACCGGCGAGTTGACATTGTAGAACTGCCGATACTGCGTCGAAAGTTGCAACTTTCGCGTACGGTAGTCGACCCGTCCTCCGAGCGTATGATAATTGGCGTCGCTGACCGGCGTGAACGGATTGTCGGCGCGTCCGATCTCGCCCTCCAGGCTCGCCGTCAGCTCCTTCACCGGCCGGAGCCGCACACCGACCACGCCCGAGTGCAGATGGTTGGTGTTCTCATATGTATCGCTCTCTGCCGAGTTCGCGAACGCCGGAAGTGAAAAGGCCTCGGTCGTTCGCACCAGACGGTCGGCATAACTGTACCCGGCGTAAAGCCCGATCCATGGCTTGAGCCGGTAATTCACATCCGTCGAGTTAGTAACCGTTCGAATGCCGAGATATCGAAAATACAGGGTCTCGCCCGAGCTGCTGCCGTCCAGGATCTCCGTATAACTGGACGGGCCGTTGATGCGCAGGTTGTTCACGCTGGTGTTATTCACGATTGTCAACCTGCTGGTGGGAAAGAGGCTGAGATTGAAATCGCCGGCGACGAAGGGACGCTGCGCATCACCCAGCACCGCGATCTGCCGGTTTGCCGCCCCTCCGAACCGATCCAGCCCGCTGGAGAATTCGCTCAGCCCGAAATAATTGTGACCCATCAGGTAACTGATGCGGGCGTTCATCGCCCACCGCTTGTGGTTGGCGATCAGATTCCCAAGCCACCCCGGGTTGGACCCGTGCACTGGAGCTGCCTTGGTGAACTGCTGCAGTACTGTCTGGTCGTTGGCGATACCCAAGCCCGCGGCGCTCACCACCCCGAACGCGCTGTACGGCGTATCTTCCTTGTAATAATCCCAGCGGTGCAGCACCGTGAAGCGGAAACCGGCGAACTCCACGTCGGCGCCAAGCCGGTACTCGTTCCATTGCCGGCGAATGTTGGCGAACACGGGCAGCCCGGCGCTATTGGCATCAAATTCCTGCGACGTCGTGAGCGCGGGTCCGTCCTGCGTGTTGCGGCTGTAGCCAATCCGGAACCGGTAGTGCGATTGCGGCAGGAGCGTCAGGTCGTGGTCCTGAACGCGCCGGACCGTGTCCATCAGGTGCAGCCCTCCCGCCACCGTCAGCCCCGGATTGTAGTAGTCGTTCAGCCGCCACGTCATGTCGTACCGGTACAGCCCGTTCTTCTGAATCCGCAGGATGGCCGACTGGTACGGATCGTTCCCCAATCCCAGCGTGTTGAGCAGAATCTGGTCGAAGAAATGGCCATGGCCGTCGCGCGAATCGATGGAGAGGCTGCTCGAAAGCAAGCGCAGCCCGTTGCGGTAATTGACGTCGCTCCGATATTCGCCCAGATCGCCGCCTACCAGGCTCCAGCGGTAGCCCAGTTCGAAAGAGTTCGTGATGTTGTAATTGCCCGAGTTCTCTCCGCGCGGCGAGCCGACCTGCTCTGTGGTCGGCGCCACCACAGGCTGTGCCTGAAGCGCTCCGAATGCCACCAGTGAAATGCAGAGTATCTTCATCATGGCGCTCACCTCAGGAAATACTGGTCGGCATTCGATCCGTGGATCGCCACATGGCACGTGGTGCACTTCTGGAACTTCGGATCGAGCAGGTTGTGCCGCGACGACTGCAGGTCCACGCCGGAATTGCGCGTCCCGAACGTCGACGCGCCGTTGTGGCATTCCAGGCAGATGGTGAACACCACCGGCCTCGTCAGCAGCTTGGCGTTCATCGACCCGTGCGGATGATGACACGTCGCGCAGCCCTCGATGCGCACTCCGGGATGCTCGAAAACGAACGGTCCGCGCTTGTCCACGTGGCACTTCAGGCAGGGCTGCTCGGTGTTGAGGGCCTGCTCCACCATACGCGGCCGCTGCGCCATTTTCCAGGTGGCTTCGAAGGCGCCGTGCGGATTGTGGCAATCCGTGCACTGCATGAAGCCCTCGTTTACCCGGTGCTTCGAGGGCATCGAGAACTGCGCCCGTTGGCCGGCGTGGCACGAGTAGCAAAGATCGCTCTGCTTCTTGGCCAGCAGATACTTGGGCGTGGGGGAGTGATGAATCGAGTGGCAACTGTTGCAGGCCACGTCGTTCATCGTGTGCTCGGAGCGGCGGATATTCGCGCGCGAAAAATCGCGTGCATGGCATTCCAGGCACGTGTTGAGTGCTTGCCGCGGCTCCATCAGGGAGAACGCTCGCGGAATCGTGTCTTTGCCTCCGCGCGCGGCCACATGCTTCTGCGCGGGACCGTGGCATCCCTCGCAGCCGGTCCGCTCGGGGGGTTCGCTGCCGCTCGCCAGGCTCTTGTAGTGCGGATTCTTATAGAAATTGAGCCAGATGTCGGCGTGGCACGTCTTGCATGCGTTACTTCCCACGAACTCGCCCGCCGGCGTGACGCCCTGGCCCTGAGGCGCGGTCTGGCCGTATCCCACAGGCAGCCCCGCCAGGAAAAGCAATATCGAAAGGCGCATGAATGATCCCCGAGCAAATCTCGTTTTCCGCGCGTTTTTCCGAGGCCCGGCGCGGCACAACAATTCGCATCATAGCGGACACGGGCCCTCCCCCGGCTCCGGTCAGGCGATTTTTACTTTACTTTTGCAAACCACGAACAAAGCCCGGCGGCGGCCCGTGACCGGGACGGATCCGCCTATCCGCACCTTGCTGCGTGGCATCCCGCACGCCCGCACCAGTGCTCCGAATCTTCGCTGTGTGCGAGTGCACTTTTTTGTTGCGGCTCCGCCGGGCGATGCGCCATATTGGGAATAGGCGTCAGAAGAGCCGTGTAGAGCGCTATTTGCAGTTTCGAGGTGGTGCCGTTCCGACAACGCGCTCGGTTTGTCTGGAGCCGGGTGGTTTTCGATGACGGAGAACCTGCTTTTCTTCACCGAGCTGCTCTCGATGCCGGTCTTCGACCTCAAGGACCGGCGCCTCGGCCGCGTGAAAGACGCCGCTCTGGTTCCCCTTGTGCACGCTTCCCGCATCGACCGCCTGCTGGTCGGCGGCGAGTATAGCTGGCTTACCGTCCGCTACGATCAGGTGCGCTCCGTCTCCCTCGCTCGCGGTATTCACCTGGGCGACGAGGTCCTCGTCCCCTACCACGACGACGAATACATGATGCGCATCGGCCGCGACCTGCTCGACCAGCAGATCATCGACGTCACTGGCCGCAAAGTGGTCCGGGTCAACGACGTCTCGCTGGCCATTGGCCACGAGGGCGGCCACGACATCCTCATCGTCCGCGATGTCGATATCGGCGTGCGCAGCATCCTGCGCCGCCTGTTACAGGGCGTGTTGCCGCGCCAGTGGATCCGCCGGCTCCAGCAGCCGATTCCCCCCAAATCGATCTCCTGGGACTTCGCCAATGTGGTCGAGCCCGACCCGCTTCGGCGCCTGCGGCTGAATATCTCCTACGCCAAGCTCGAAGAGATGCACCCCGCCGATCTCGCCGATATTGTCGAGGAACTGGCCCCTGCCGAGCGCGAAGCCATCTTCGAGACCATCGACAGCGAAGTCGCCGCCGATGCCCTCAGCGAGGTCGAAGATCCCAAAATGCAGGCCAACATCCTCGAAGCACTCGATCCTGAAAAAGCCGCCGACATCGTCGAAGAAATGGCGCCCGACGAGGCTGCGGATCTTCTCTCGGAGCTGGAGGAGGAGGCAAGCGAAGAAATCCTGGAAGAGATGGATACCCCGGACAAGACCGAGGTGGAAGAACTGCTGGAATTCGAGGAAGACACCGCGGGCGGCATGATGAACACCGAGTTCGTCGCGCTGCACGAAAACGCCAACGTGGGCGATGCGATCGCTGCGCTAAAGGGTAACGAAGACCTGCTCGATGGACTGAACACGCTTTTCCTTGTGGACGAGGAGGAGAAGCTGTCCGCCGCCATTCCGCTCGCCCGCCTCTTCGTTGCCGCGGGCGATGCCCGGCTGAAGGATCTCGCCGCCGAAACCATGATCCAGGTCCGCGTGGATGAGAAGCAGCACCGCGTCACCGAACTATTCGATAAATACAACCTGCTGACTTTGCCCGTGGTGGATGAAGACAGCAAACTCGCCGGCGTCATTACGGCCGACGATATCATTTCCGTGCTGAGGCAGAAGTGACGGATGCGTCAAGTCCTGAGTCGTTTTCGCTACCACCTCGCGGTGTTCTTTGCCGTCATCGGCCCAGGCTTCATCACCGCCGTCGTCGATAACGACTCCGGCGGCATCTACACGTATTCCGCCGCGGGCTCTCAGTTCGGCTATCTTCCTCTCTGGACCCTCCTGCCCATCACCTTGTTGCTCGTGATCACCCAGGAAATGTGCTCCCGGATGGGCGCGGTCACGGGCAAGGGCCTCTCCGACCTCATCCGCGAGGAGTTCGGCCTGCGCATCACGTTCCTCATGATGGCGTTTCTGGTGCTGGTGAATCTCACCAACGTCATGTCGGAGTTTGCCGGCGTGGCCAGCTCGCTCGAGCTGTTTCACATCAGCCGTTACATCACCGTCCCGCTGGCGGCAATCGCGGTCTGGCTGCTGGTGGTCCAGGGAACCTACGAAAGCGTCGAAAAGATCTTCCTGTTCGCCTGCGTATTTTACGTAACTTATGTCATATCCGGGTTTCTGGTCAAGCCTGACTGGAAGGAAGCCGCGATCTACAGCGTCCGCCCGGTGCTCATGCTGGAGCCGTCGTACATCTACATGGTCATTGGTATGGTGGGCACGACCATCGCCCCCTGGATGCAGTTCTATCTACAGGCGGCGGTAGTGGAGAAGGGCATTACCGCCAAGGAGTACGCTGAGTCGCGCATCGAGGTCATCGTGGGCTGCTTCATGACGTCGGTGATCGCGTTCTTTATCATCGTGGCCTGCGCCGGCGCAATCTGGAGCGTCAAGCCCAGGGAGCTTCAGGACGCCGCCGAAGCCGCGCAGGCGCTGAAGCCCTTCGGGCAATATGCCTTCCTGCTATTCAGCGCGGGCCTCTTTAACGCTTCCATCTTCGCGGCCTGCATCCTGCCGCTGTCTACTGCCTACACCGTCTGTGAAGGCATGGGATTTGAAAGCGGCGTGAGCAAGCGAATTCGCGAAGCTCCGATCTTTTACTCCCTCTATACCTTGCTGATCGTAGTGGGAGCTGGTGTCGTCCTGATCCCCCAATTCCCGCTGGTCCGGATGATTCTCTGGTCGCAAGTTCTCAACGGCATGCTGCTGCCGTTCATTCTGATCTTCATGATCCTGCTGATCAACAAGCGCGACCTGATGGGCGAGTGGATCAACCCCCGCTGGTTTAACGTGGTTTCATGGGTGACGGTGGTGCTGATCATCGGCCTGACCCTCGCGTACGTAGGAATCCTCCTGCATTGACCCGTGGGGCAGGTTCCCGACCTGTCCCGGCGGCTTCAGCAACCGCCTCGGCAGCCTCGACAAGTACGTCAACCGCTCCACCAGCGGCAATAATCGCCGCACCGTCCGCCCGTGCAGCAGCAGGCTCCCGGTGACCAGCAGCGGATGCGGAATCGTGGTGCAGCAGCGCGAGCAGATATCCACCTCGCCGCCCCTCCCCGCCGCGTGCAGCCGCCGCATCTCCTGCATCGCGGGCGCGTTCCAGATTTCCACCAGAGATTGCTGCCCGATCGTGCCCACCGGCTTGCCGTCCAGCATGTAGCTCTGGCAGCACGGGTAGACGTCGCCGTTCTCCTTCACGTACATCGGCCCGCGCCATAGATAGTGGCACGGATGCTTCCACTCGTCTCCCGTGTGCCCGGCCTCCGGCTGCATCAGGTTGGTCTCGTCCGCTTTGATCCGCAGTTGATCCACCCCCGGAATTCCACCCCAAAACCGCAGAAACTCATCCACCTCGCCCGCGTTGCCCTCCATCTTCACCATCTGCACCACGACTTGCAGCTTCGAGCTGCGCTCGTGCTTCATGCGCGCGAAGCGTACGAAGTTGTCGCGAACCTTCTCGAACTTCGCTCCCTTCCGGTAAAACTCGAATGTTTCCTTCTGCGCGCCGTCGAAGCTGAGCGTGATCTGCTCCAGCGGCGAATCCAGCACCTGCTTGGCGCAGCGCTCGTCGAGGAACGTGCCGTTGGTGGAGAGCAGCGTCGAGATGCTGTGGCGGTGGCAGAATTCGATGCGCTTGAAGATCTGCCGGTCCATGAATGGCTCGCCCAGCCCGATGAGCATCATATGCTCCGCGCTTTTTCCCGCCTCGCTCACAAGACGTTCGAACACTTCGTCCGTCATATCGCTTTTGGGCTGGGGATGCGTCTCCCGCGGGCACATGGGGCAGTACAGGTTGCACTTGGCGGTGGTCTCCACGATGTACTCCACCGGCAGCGCGTCGAGCCGGATCCGGCGCGTGATATAGCCCCACAACAGTTTGGCGCGGTTCCAGGCCCTCATCAGATACTCTTATTGTAGCGATGAACATTACCATCTCCGGTGCTTCGGGACTCATTGGACGCCGCCTGCTGAAAAACCTCGTCAATGCCGGGCACACGCTTCATGTCCTCAGCCGGCACGCGGGCACCAATCTGCCACCCAACGTGAAGCTGAGCGTCTGGGATCCGGTGAAAGGCCGGCCGCCCGAAGAAAGCCTGCGCGACGCCGACGCCGTGATTCACCTCGCCGGAGAGCCGGTCGCCCAAAGGTGGACCCAGGACAGCAAACGCCGCATCCGCGAAAGCCGCGTCACGGGCACGCGCAACCTGGTCGCCGCCATGGCAGAGCTTTCGCGCCGGCCCCAGGTGCTGGTCAGCGCGTCCGCAGTCGGTTATTACGGCTCGCGCGGCGCCGATGTGCTTGACGAAACCGCAAGCCCCGCCTCGGATTTCCTGGGCGAACTCTGCGCGGACTGGGAGAAAGAGGCGCGAGCAGCCGAGTCTCTCGGCGTTCGCGTGGTGACGATCCGTACGGGAATCGTGCTTGATGCCCGCGGCGGCGCACTCCAGCGCATGCTGCCCGCCTTCCGCATGGGCGCAGGCGGCAAACTGGCCGACGGCCGGCACTGGATGAGTTGGATTCACCTGGAAGACCTCGCTGCCATGTATCGCTTCGCGGCCGAGACCCCGGCCGCCCGCGGGCCGTTCAACGGAGTCGCTCCCAACCCCGTCACCAATGCCGACTTCACGCGAACTCTGGCCGGAGTCCTGCATCGCCCCGCCATTTTCCCGGTACCCGCCTTCGCCTTGAAGCTGATGTTCGGCGAGATGAGCCAGATCCTCCTCGCCAGCCAGCGCGTCCTCCCGAAGGTGCCCGAAGCCGCTGGCTTCCAGTTCCGCTTTTCTCAACTGCAGCCCGCGCTTGCCGACGCCCTGCGCTCCAACTGAAGGCAAAGCGCCGGTTCGTCTCCGGTATAATGTGGTCTGGGGCTGTTCCCTCTGAATGAACGACATCAAGAAAAAACTTCAGGAAGAAATCACTGCGCTTGAGTACGAACTGCACGTCGAGCTGCCAAAGGAGATCCTGAAGGCGCGCGCCCACGGCGACCTGAGCGAGAATGCGGAGTACCACGCCGCCAAGGACCGCCAGGGTTTCGTCAACGCGCGGCTGTCCCAGTTGAAGAAGCGGGTGGCCGAGATGTCGATGGTCGATTTTTCAAAGATTCCGCGCGGCAAAGTCGGACTCGGGTCTACTGTTGTGGTCCTGGACGTGAACCGTGACGAGGAAGTAACCTACAATCTGGTAACCAGCGAGGAGGCCGACGCGGCCAACGGGAAGATCTCCACCACCTCTCCCATCGGCCGTGCGCTCCTCAACAAGGAAGTCGGAGACGAGGTCAAGGTGCAGAGCCCCGGCGGGACGAAAGAACTGGAGATCCTGAAACTGACCACCATCCACGACGAAGAATGATATGACGTTTACAGGCGGGATCGGCAGGTTTTTTGGGGCCATCATCGACCGCATTGTTCGCTGGCTCGCGTTGTCGAAGATCCATCCGAACGTCCTCACCTTTATCGGGCTCCTGATCAACATCTGGGCAACCTGCCTGTTTGCCATCGGAAGCTTCCGGTGGGCCGCCGTGGTGGTCATCGGCGCCGGCGTGTTCGACATGGTGGATGGCCGGGTGGCGCGCGCCACCAGCCAGGTCACCCGGTTCGGCGGATTCTTCGATTCCGTCCTCGACCGCTACTCCGACCTGGCGCTCTACATGGGTCTGCTGGTTTACTACGCCAGCATCAACCGTTTCCCTTACATCGTGCTCACCGCCATCGTGATGACCGGTTCGGTGATGGTGAGTTACACCCGCTCCCGTGCCGAAAACGTCATTCCCAAGTGCAAGGTCGGATTTCTGGAACGTCCCGAGCGGATTGTGCTGATCATCATCGGCGCTCTGTTCCTCCGCATGGCCCAGGTCCTGTGGGTGATCGCGATTCTGTCCAACCTGACCGTCGTGCACCGCATGATCTACACCTACCGGGAAGCCAAGGCGCTCGAAGACGCTCAGTTGCGGGCCGTACCTGCCCGCCGCGACTAACGGCATCGGCGGCATCGGCGGGCCCCTCCTTGTAGCGGTTTCCCCGTTTTGCGATACTGTCTGCATTCAGGAGGCCTGATGTTCCCGAAATTCGCCTTCGCCCTCTCCTTGTGCGCTGCCATTGTGAGCGCGCAGCCCCAACGCCCCGCAGCCGATCCCGATGGCCTGGACTCCGCCCTCCGCGGTGCCAACCAGACCATGAAGCAACTCGCGCGCGGCACCCAGTTCGCCGCCGCGTCCATGATGCCCCAGGCCACTTTGACCGCCGAGCACGTGCTGCGGGCGGGCGGCAATGCCTTCGACGCCATCGTCGCCGGACAGGCCGTCCTCGGCGTTGTCCAGCCCAACATGAACGGCCTGGGCAGCGATGCCGTCCTGCTCGTCTACGACGCCAAGGCCAACAAGGTCTGGTCGATTAACGCCGAAGGCACCGCACCCCGCCTCGCGACCATCGACTGGTACAAGAAGAACAAAGACGGCAAAATCCCCGTCAATGACACGTTGCTTTCCGGCACAGTTCCCGGCGTAGTCGATGCGTGGTACATCCTGCTCTCACGCTGGGGCACAAGAACCTTCGCCGAACTGCTCGCCCCCGCCATCGAAATCGCCGAGCGCGGCTTCCCCGCCGGCCGCTCCTTCAACTCCGCCGCGCTTTTGAAGTATCCCTCCAGCGCCGCCGTTTACCGCGCGCCCGACGGCAATCGCTGGGAGGACGGCCAGGTCTTCAGGAATCCCGATCTCGCGCGCACTTTCCACCGCCTCGTCGAAGCCGAGAAGTCCGCGGGCGGCGACCGCCAGGCCGGCCTCAAAGCCGCGCGCGACCTTTTCTACA
>Ga0335070_10011656_pt1 | contig 10263 bp, 6 predicted proteins | sample Lox_Sample_13_FD_206722 | JGI IMG/M metagenome (GOLD analysis project Ga0335070, IMG submission 206722) | Soil microbial communities from Loxahatchee National Wildlife Refuge, Florida, United States - Lox_Sample_1.3 | ecosystem: Environmental > Terrestrial > Soil > Wetlands | place: USA: Florida... | reverse complement strand
CAGAACGAAGATGAGCAGTAGCCGGCCAAGCATGGATTAGAGTCTCCGCAATCGTCCTCGAGTGGGCAAGAGTGGCCGTAAGCTAATGTGGCTTAGGCGATTATAGTGGCTGGCGCCGCCGTGCGTGTGACGATTCCGGCAAGCCGTCGACACGGGCGGGGGCTGTGAATTGTGCGAGACGCTGAAGCCCAGGCGTCGGGGTCGTTCGTCTTTAGCGCTCTTGCAGACGAGTGTTGGGTGGTCGGTCGGCCCGCTGGGCGGCTAAGCGACAGCACCGGAGTCGTGCTTGGGGAGTTGGGGCGTCAACCGGCTGGGCCGGCGTTCCCGACCGGATCAGGGAGTCAGCTTTGATGTTGGGGACCCGATTTCAGTATTGAAATGCAGATAAACGGACTTTTCGCTCGTGACCAGTGCGTGTATAGTCCCGCGCAAGCTGCCGTACCCGTTGCTTGCTGGCGCGGAGCAACGCGGCGGGTGGAGGGAATCCGCGCAGTCCGCCAGAAGAGCAAACGCTGACCCCGCTTGCCCGAGGGAACGGAATGGCGGAAACAGGGATGTTTCATTACCTCGCTCGCCGGCGACCGCTGCTAGTGGCAGCATGCGGTGCCTTTGCACTCGCATCCATGATGGGCCTGCGGCACCTCCAGCCCGTCCAGAGCAGCCCCATGCCGACGGGTGCTCAGGCCGCACCGTCGGCCGCCCAGCCGATCACCACGATCAAGCCCGAAGGCCGCGTCATCGACCGCGTCGTCTTCGAGGGCCTTCTCACCGTCGATCTCGCCTTCGCCCAGAGCACGGCGCGAATCACGCCCGGCTCAATCTGGGATCGCAATGAAATCGCCGCGGCTTGCGCTCGTCTGGCGGCCACCGGGAAGTTTGAGGGCAGCCCCTACGCGGAGCCGCGCGAGGAAGACGGGAAGCTGGTGCTCGTTTTCGTGGTCCACGAGCGCCCGTACGTCCAGGCCATCGACTTCGTGGGTAACGTAAAGTTCAAGACCAGCGATCTGCTCAAGGAGACCGAGCTGGCCATCGGTGCGCCGATCAGCGACTTTGTCATCAACCAGGCCAAGCAGGAGATCGAGCGGAAGTACCGCGAGGCGGGCTACTATCACGTCACGGTGGACGTCGATCAGAACGTCCTCCGTGATGAGCAGCGGGTGCTGTTCCGGATCTCCGAGGGGCCGCGGATCAAGGTCCGCCACATCAACTTCGAAGGCAACACCGCCTACAGCGCACGGCTGCTCCGCTCCAAGATTGAAACCTCCACTTACATCTGGATCTTTCGCACCGGGGCGTTCTCCGACGAAGTGGCGCAACGGGACGCGGCCGCGATCAAGAAGTGGTACTCCGACCGGGGCTACCTGAATGCCCGGGTGGGCTATCGCATCGAGTTCCCCGATCCGAAGAACGAGTCGTCGTTGACGCTGATCTTTCAGATCGAGGAGGGTCTCCAGCACATCATCAAGACGATCGAGTTCAGCGGGGACACGGTCTTTGACGCCGATCACCTCGCCTCGCTGATGAAGTCCGCGATCGGCAAGCCCATCGATGCCGACGTGCTGGAGCAGGACCGCCAGGCCATCCTCGCCGAGTACGGCACCATCGGGTACATCTACTCGGAAGTGACCATGCCCTTCACGTTCGACGTGGAGGACGGCTACGTCAACCTCAAGGTGCAGGTCAAGGAGGAGGGGCAGTACCGCATGGGGCGAATCGACATCCGCGGCAACCGGCTGACCAAGGACAAGGTCGTCCGCCGCGAGCTGCGGTTCTACCCCGAGCAGCTCTACAACAACCAGGAGACCAAGAAGGCCGAGAAGCGGCTGACCGAGACCGGGCTGTTCAGTGAGGCGACCATTACGCCGCAGGGCGAGGCGCCCGGCGTGCGTGACGCCTTGGTGGACGTGGTCGAGGCCAACACCACCAATATCCTGTTCGGCGTGGGCGTGACCAGCAATAGCGGCCTGGTCGGCTCCATCACGCTGGAGCAGAAGAACTTCGACCTCTTCGACTGGCCCCGCACCACCAAGGAATTCTTCAAGGGCCGTTCGTTCAAGGGCGCCGGGCAGACCCTGCGGCTGACCGTCGAGCCGGGCACCGAGCTGAACCGCGGGCGTATCGAGTTCCGCGAGCCGTATCTGCTCGATCAGGATGTTGGGTTCGGGGTGGGTGGCTATCTGTTCCAGCGGGATCGGCATGAATACGACGAGGAGCGGATCGGGTTTTACACGAGCTTCGACAAGCGCTTCCGCGAGGGGATCCTCAAGGACTGGTCGGCGGAGGCGGCGTTCAAGTTTGAGCATATCGACATCAGCGGCGTGGACTGGAAGGCGCCTGACGAGATCAAGGATGTGAAAGGCGGAAGCTGGCTGACCTCGGTCAAGGGCACGATCGTCCGCGACAAGACCGACAGCCGCTGGCTGCCCAGCGAGGGCAACCGTTTGCAGGTCGCGTGGGAGCAGTTCGGGGCCCTGGGCGGCGATTACACCTTCAGCAAGCTGACCGGCAACTTCGATCAGTATTGGACGGTCGCACGCGACGTCTTCGACCGCAAGCACATCATCGCGGCGGGCGGGATGATCGGGCAGATCTTCGGCGACGCCCCGGTTTTTGAGAAGTTCTATGGCGGCGGCATCGGCTCGGTCCGCGGCTTCGAGTATCGCGGGATCAGCCCGCGCGCGGGCTGGAACGACGGCTACCGCGTCGGCGGCGACTTCACGCTGTTGACCAACGTCGAGTACACCTTCCCGCTGGTGGGCCAGACGCTTCGCGGCGTCACCTTCCTGGACATGGGGACGGTGGAGGACAACTTCGGCATCCACTCCTGGCGGTCGGCGGTCGGCGTGGGCGTGCGCTTGTACATCAAGTACTTCGGCTCGATCCCGCTGTCGTTCGACCTGGCCTTCCCGACGACCAAGGACAGCGAGGATGACACGCAGATCTTCAGCTTCTCCTTCGGGACGACGTTCTAGGCGACAGCCTCACGGCCGAGGCACGGGGAATAGGGGGAGAAACTCATCCGTGGCGGGATGAGCTCTGTGTGCCTGCCGCTGCGCACGCCCTCCCGCGCTCGGGTTTTCCGCTTGCTATTTCACGTTTTGTTAGGTATAGTGTATATGGACCATTGGCAACTGCCGAGCCCGTGCGGAGCGCGTGCGCGCGGCGGCTTTCCAACAGTCTTCGGGATGGCTAATGGCTGATAGCTTTTGAGCTTTCAGCCTGTTTCAAGAGTTTTCAACTTTGTGCGGGCCATGTGGGACAGCGCGGACAGCAGTAGATGCCATACTAAGCGCCGGCCAGACAGGCCGGATGTGCGATACCCTAGCATTTACCTAAATTCACAAATCAACCAACAGGCCGGGCCAAATTCAGGGAGATTCAGGAAAATTCAGGTTGTTCGCGACCGAAGTTGCGCAAGAACGCCCCACCTCAAGATTACGAAATCCCCCATCCTGCCCATCTTCGCTCCGCGTATCGCCGTGGTTCGGCCATTTAAACGCCGGTCGCTACGGCGCCGGGACGATCTTGAAGATCTCTCCATCGTTCAGATCGCAGATGTACAGCTCGCCCTGGGCGTCTTCGCCGAAGGAGGAGATCGAGCGGATGGTCAGGCCGCCGCCGGGGGCCAGTTCGGCGGTCCGCGAGGTGACCGTTCCGCCGCCGGCGGGCATCGTCGAAATGTCGCCGCTGCAGAAATCGGCGAAGAAATAGGTTCCCTGCAAGCCCGGCATACGACTGCCGCGATAGACGTAGCCCCCGATGATTGCGCAGCGAGAGCTGGAGTGGTCATACACAAAGACCGGGTCCGTAAAGCCCGTCGCGCAACTGCTGGTGCAGCCGCTGACCGTCGAGCATTCGAATCCCTCGCGGATGGCCCAGCCATAGTTGCGGCCGCCGAACTCCGGGGGCTCGAGGTTAACTTCCTCGAACACGGCCTGGCCCACGTCGGCGATGTAGAGATCGCCGGTGAAGCGATCGAAGCTGCACCGGAAGGGATTGCGCAGGCCGAGATTCCAGATCTCGTTCCGCCCCGGCGTGCGGTTGAAGAATGGGTTGGAGATCGGGCTGGTGTAGCCGGTTGCGCCGCTGACATCGATCCGCAGGGTCTTGCCCAGCAGCTCGTTGAGGTCCTGGGCTCGGCCGCCGGGATCACACCCGGAGCCCCCGTCGCCGAGCGGGATGTATAGGAGGCCGTCGACCGGGCTGAAGCCGAGCCAGCCGGCTTTGTGGTTGGCGAAGGGCTGGGCGATGGTCAGCAGCGTCTCCGGGCTGCCGGCGGCGTCGGTGTGGATGTTGTCGGATGGAACGGCGCTGATCCGCCGCTGGATGATGGTGTTGCCTGAGGCGTCGTTGAAGTTCAGGTAGAAGCGGCCGTTGAAGCGGTAGTTGGGATCGAAGGCCATGCCCAGCAGGCCCTCCTCCCCGGCAGTTCCGACATCCTCGATGGTCAGGAAGGGCGTCGGCAGGAGCGCCGGCGGGTCGGCGGTCAGGTCAATCACGCGGATGTCGGCACGGGTGGGCACGCCGCCGACGCCGAAGCGTTCCAGGACGAAGAGGCGATTGTTGTCGCCGGGCGCCGCGGTGACGAAGATGGGGCTGGTCAGGCCCGACGCCACCAGGATAGTGGTGAGCGGCGGCGGCACCGGAGGGCAGCAGCTCGAGGCAAGCAGCAGGGGCCACAGACAAAGAGCTGAGTATCGAAGCAAAGTCATGGTTCACCTATCCTTCCGTTCAGTGAGGTCAATTTGCCGATCGCGTTGGAGGCGGTCAGAGTCAGCCGATGTCGAGACAGGCGACCTGCCGACCGGCGCGAATGATCAAACGCCCCGGCCAGGCCGTCACGTCAGTTGAAATGCAGCGGAACTGGCTGCTCGTTGTGTCTCCGGCTGATCCGTTGACGGGCGATTGTAATCGCGCCAAAAGGCCGGGACCACAGGAAACCGAGGGCCGTGGCGAGTCTGTTGGGACGCTTGTGTTCCGAGTCGGCCGCAGGGGGCCGATGTTACCTAGGCGGGCGAGGGGAGCTTGGTCATTTCGACGACGTAGTCCATGGCCGCGCCGTATGGATGGTCCGTTCGCAGTGGCGTGCGGGTGATGCGGCGGACCCAGTGGCTGTAGCGGCGCATCCATTCGTTCGGGACGAGCCACCGGTCGCAGACGCGAAAGACGATCGGCCAGACGAGGTTGCAGGAATAGACCGCGCGAACGATGAGGCCCCACTCGGCAAAGGCGCGACACCATTGGATCGCGGACCAGTGGTTGCCTCGATTCCAGTTCCTGTTGTGATCACCTTGCAGGGCCAGTGTCTGCACGCGGGCATAGGGCGAGACGGGATTCGACGTGCTGAAGACCAGGCGGCCCGCCGGGTGCAGTACGCGGGCCAGTTCGGCCGCGGCCCGCGGTGGATCACGGAGTTGATAAAGCGTCTTGTGGCAGAGCACGGCGTGGAACGTCCCGTCGGCAAAGGGCAGTGCCAACCCGTCGGCGGCGGCCACGGATTGGTGCAGCGAGGCGGCCTTTGTGAGTGCCTGTACGTCGAGATCGATGCCGATCGGCCGAAGTCCTCGTCGGTTCAGTGCCTGCATGTATGTGCCGTGCGCGCAGCCCACGTCGAGGATCTTCTCGCCCGCCCTCCAGTGAATTTCATCGAGCAGGGCCTGATCCAACTCGTCGTGGATGAAGGCCGGTCGTGAGGGATGCCGCCACTCGCGAGATTCCCAATGGATTCTGTCGATGAGCTTTCGGCAGATGCCAGGCATGGCGCCTCCGGTACTAAATCGTCGTCACTGTCATATATCGGCAGACGCCGGGCGACGAGACCTGGGGAGGTGAGAGGAGACGACTAGGTTGAGCCGGCGCGGGCCGCCGCAAGGCGGTGGCGGTCAATCCGGTTGGTTACGAACTTGAAGATCATGAGGGCGACGAAAGCGCAGAGGCCAAGTCCGCAGAAGGCGTACCAGATGTAATGAGCGCTGGCGTAGGCATCGGGCATGGGACCGCCGGATTGGATGGCTGCCTTCCACTGGGCGTGGTCCGCCGGGGAGAGCTTCGCCGGGTCGGGGCAATACCAGTCCAGGAGAAAGCCGGAAAGGAGGAAGCCGAAGAGCCAGGCGATGCTGCTGGAGAGATTCTGGAAGCCCATGTACTGGGCCACCTGTCCCTCCGGGGCCTGCTTGGAAGCATACTCCAGGAACTTGGGGGAGAGGAAGCATTCAGCCAGCCCGATCAAGGCGATGCCCGGTATGACCATCAGCGTTACGGGGTGAAGAGACAGGCCTCCTGGCAGCCGGACGCAGTTTCCGGCCCAGTCCTGCACCCAGTCGCTCAGCGAGACGCAGAGCGCAGCCATGGGAATGATGAACAGGGCGATGGCGATGGAGTTCTCGGGTTTGACGCGCCGGACCAGATGCGTGATGGGCGTGACCAGGAGGATCACCACCAGCGGATTGATGTTGGCGAGCCACTCCGGCTTGGCGGTGTCGCCGAGCAGGCGGGTGATGTACTTGGGCATGGTGGAGTAGAGCTGCCCCTGGATGATCCAGAAGCCGGCGACGATGACGATGAGGCACATGAACCGCCCGCGCCGGAGGACCGCGAGAAGCCCGCGGGCGACCTGGGCCAGGCTCTTTCCGGCGCCTTTGGCGTCGATGCTTCGATAGAGCAGGGCCACCACGATGAGCGCCATGAGCGTCATCCCGGCGGCGAAAAAGTTGATGTACTCGAGCCCGAGCTCGATCCGCAGCGGCGCGGCGACGGTCTTACCGGTGAAGGACCCGATGTTGATCATCATGTAGAAGATCGAGAAGGCACGGGCGCGATGGGCGGTGTCCGACGACTTCGCGGCCGTCCCGGAGATGACCGGCTTGACGATGGCCCCAACGATGGCGATGAGGCCCAACGAGAGGATCGCGGTGGCCTTGTATTGGAAAGCGCCCAGCAGCGTGTATCCGGTTGTGAGCAGCGTAAAGGCGATCAGCAGGGCCCGCCGGAATCCCAGCTTGTCGGCCATGGCGCCCATAAAGGGAGGAAGGAAGTAGAGGAAGAACGAGAAGGGAGCAGCGATAGCGTGGGCCTTGATATCCGAGAAGCCGATTCGCCGGCTCAGGTAGAGATCCAGGGCGATGAACATGCTGTAGAAGGCGGCGCGCTCACAGAGTTCGGCGCAGTTGGCGATCCAGAATGTGCGCGGAAAGCGCCAGGACAGCTTCTCCGGAATCTCGATAGCGATCGGCGGCGGGTAGCTATGGGTCAGGTTTGCCATCTGCTTCATCGGGCCGCCGCTCGATCCAGGAGCATTTGTTGGTAGGCGGGGGCGGGATCGGGGTAGGAGAACCTCTCGGGCAGCTTCCATTTGGCGAAGAGCTTGGCGTTGTCGGCCTCGATGATGGTCATGTCGTCGCGTTTGCGATCGTCGATCAGCTCTTCGTGGAAGACGAGGGCGCGGCGGCAGCCGAGGACCTTCAAGCCGGCCTGGCGCTGGACCTTGAGGGACAGGTCGGGGTCCCAGGCGCAGAAGTAGTAGCGCTCGTCGAGGTAGCCGATCCGGTCCAGGAGATCGCGGCGGAGGAGGCCGAAATTGGCGTAGGGCACGCCGCGGACGTTGAAGATGCTGTAGGTTGTACCGTCATGATCGATCGAGTCGAGGCGGTTCCAGCGGCGGTCGAAGTTGTGATAGAAGGCCACCATGCCCACGTCGGCGTTGCGAGGATCCTCGATCATGGCCACGGCGGCCTCGACAGAGCCGGGCAGGGGGTGGGAATCGTCATTGAGCCACATCACGTACGTGCCGGAGGCGGCGCGAAAGCCTTTGTTGTAGGCCCTGGTTGCTCCCTCACGGCGCGTCTCGCGGATAAAGCGGATGTCGGTCTGCTCGGCCAGCCACTCTTCCGTGCCGTCGGCGGCACCGCCGCCGACCACGATCGTTTCGTGGCGCAGTGGGACGTTCGCCCGGACGGCGGCGAGGCAGCGCTTGAGCCGCTCGCAGCGGGCGTAGGTCGCGATGACGATGCTGACGACAGGCCGCTGGTCAGCCATGCGCAGGGATCCTGGGTTACATATCGGCTGAGTTCAGGAATGGTTGGAGCTCGCCCAGCCTTTCCTCGACGGCCTTCTTGGTGCGGGCCTGGACGATCAGGCGGAGGGCCGACTCGGTAGACTCCCGGCGAAGATTGAACCACCAATCGGGGTACTTGACAGTGACTCCGTCGAGATCGTCGATTTGGGCCTCTTGATGGGCCGCGGCAACTTTCCGAAGGGTCTGGTCGGGTTCGGGACACGCGAAGGTAAGCTCGCCGGATGACCGGTATCGCTGGATGGGCCTGACGAGCTCACTGAGCTTGCGACCGGCGGTGGCCATCAAATTCAGAACGTGCAGGAAGGCCAGCAGTGCGGACTGGCAGAAGAAGCTCTCGCGGAAGTAGAAGCAGCCGGACAAATCGCAGCCGAGAACGGCGTTGTGCTCGGCCATGGTCTTCTTGACGGACGGGCGATCGGTCCGGGCCCGGACGGGCACGCCGCCGGCTCGCTCAACCTCCTCGGCGAGCGAGGCGGTAGCGCGAACGTCGAAGACGACGGCGGCCTGCGGTTCACGTTCTATGAGGCGCCGGGCGAGCCGGGCAGCCAGGGCATCGGAGGGCACGATGGTGCCTTTCTCGTCGATGAAGGCGCAACGATCGAGGTCGGTGTCGAAGCAGACGCCCAGATCGGCGCGGTGCTGCCTGACCGAAACGCGAAGGTCCTTCAGATTCCTGGGGACACTCGGGTCGGGGTCGTGAGAGAAAGCGCCGTCGTGCTGGTAGTTCATCGGATAGACCACCAGATTCTTGATTCGGCCGAGAACAAGGGGTAACCAGCGGCCGGCGACGCCGTTGGATGCATCGACGACGACTTTGAGCAGCCTTGGCAATTTGTCCCCGCCAACCAGGACACTCCGTGCGAAGGTGATGTACGGGACTGAGAGGTCGGTCTCAGTGACGGTTGCGGTTACGCCGGTGTCATGCTTGGGCACGCGGGCGGCGATGTCACGGATGCTGGCAAGCCCGGTGTCGATGCCGATGGGAATGCCCTTGGCGGCGCAGAACCTGAAGCCGTTGAAGGCGGCGGGCATATGGCCGGCCGTGGTCTGGATGCCTCCGCATGCACCGATGCGGCTGACGGCGAAGCGCATCTGAAGGGTATCGGCCACGCCGATGTCGATGACGTCCACGCCATACGAACGGATGCCGCCGATCAGGGCCTGCTGGAGCAGCGAGCTGTGCGGGCGGGTATCACGGCTGACCACGATGGCGCGAGCGCTGCGATCGGCCCGCTCATAACCGCGGAGCTTGCCGCGGAGGTACTGAGCGGTGGCATGACCGATCCGCCAGGCAACCTCGGGGGACAGCGGATCTGGAACGGTGGCGCAGATGTTATCCTGTCCGAAGACGGCCTCGATGACGTTGCATGTCTGAGTCTTGTCATGCCCTCGGGGGGCTTCACGACCGGATTCGTCGTCGTTGAACACGCAGCCGCGGCATTTGGGAAAGTGGGTCTTGCGGCGACCCCGGCAGATAGCGTTAGAGATCTTGATCTGCTCCTCGCCCGGGCAGAAGCGACAGTAATCCTGGGTAAGTGGGCCGGCGGTCATCAGGTGTGCATGCTACCTGGATTCGCCATCGGATGCCACCCATTTAAGGGCGACGTCAGCGGGGCGGGGTCGGAGTTATGGCCGGGCACAAAAGGGGGCACGGCGTTTGCTTGTCAGGAGACGAGCGGGCCGGGGTTTCAAGGCGTGCCTTGCTGGTGCCGCCGCGGACCGGCATGGCGCCTCCGCGGGTGCGGTTGCCAGCGGAGGCCAAAATCCTTAATATATTCGATTCAACACGCGGTATGTTGAATAATCCGCAAAACGTGGAATGAGTTAAACATATCGGAGGAACAAACAGATGGCACAAGCAGGCCCCGCTGGTTCAGGCGCACCGGCACCGTCGAAGTACCCGCCGCCTAAGAGTTTTTCTGGACAGGCCCACATCAAGTCCATGGCGGACTATGAGGCGCTGTACACGCGCTCCATCGAGGATCCGGAGGGATTCTGGGGCGAGGTGGCAGGGGACTATCACTTTTTCAAGAAATGGGACCGCGTCCTGGAGTGGAAGCTGCCGTTCGCCAAGTGGTTCGTGGGGTCCCAGACCAACGTGAGCTACAACTGCTTGGAGCATCAGATCGAGCGCGGCCGCGGCGATCATGTGGCGATCCTGTGGGAAGGCGAGTTGATCGATCCCAAGG
>Ga0335070_10011654_pt1 | contig 10264 bp, 9 predicted proteins | sample Lox_Sample_13_FD_206722 | JGI IMG/M metagenome (GOLD analysis project Ga0335070, IMG submission 206722) | Soil microbial communities from Loxahatchee National Wildlife Refuge, Florida, United States - Lox_Sample_1.3 | ecosystem: Environmental > Terrestrial > Soil > Wetlands | place: USA: Florida... | reverse complement strand
TTGCTCATGGTTCGCCTCCCGAGAGGGTGACTGCAAGCGACCTGCCACCCGGGTCTCGCGGGGCTGCCCGCCGCTCGGGCAGGATGCGAGGCCTTCAGGGACAAGAGGTTGGCGACCTCCCGGCCGGCCGCGGGACCTCCGGGGGCGACGGTCGCCGACACCGGACCTGCCGTTCCCGAGCAGTGCCCGATTCCCCTTGACTCCCCGTTCCCACTGCGGCATCTTCGCCGCACTCGCGGGCAATGCCGCCCACGGCATGCCGCCGCGTTGGCCCAGACCTCTTTTCCTTCGCTGCCTGAGGACTGCTCGGAGAAGGAGATCCCGGATGCCGACCGCCCCCCGCCCCGCCCGCGGCCGCTCACAAGTCAGCCGACGAGATTTCCTGAAGCGTACCGGTCTGGGGACGGTCGCTCTCAGCCCGCTCCTGAACGGTGTCGCGCGGCGGGCGGGGGCGCAGCCGGCGGCGGCCTATCCCGACTGGATCGCGCCGAGCACGAAGCCGCCGAAGCGCGGCAAGCTGATCACGCGTGCGTCGCCGTGGGACCCGCCCGCGCTGGACCCGCGCCTCACCAACTCCGTCGGGCTGTTCCAGATCGCCTCGCTCACGAGCAATCGCCTGGTGCGCTTCCCCTTCTCGGACGAGGCGGCGAACTCGACCGATCTCACCATCAAGGGGGATCTGGCGGAATCCTGGCAGAACAGCCCCGACCATCGGGTCTGGACGTTCAAGCTCCGGAAGGGCGTCAAGTGGCAGAACGTGGCGCCGCTCAACGGGCGCGAGCTGGTGGCGCAGGACATCAAGTACTGCTACGAGGCCTATGCCAAGGACGGCGTGCAGTCGTTCACCTTCCAGGAGATCGAGGGCATCGAGACGCCGGACAAGTACACGGTCCGGATCCATCTCAAGATGCCCAACACGATGTTCCTGCAGAACCTCGCCGAGCCCGTCTCCGTCATCTTCGCGCGCGAGGTCCTGGAGGAGGACGGCGATCTCAAGAAGCGCCTGATCGGCACGGGGCCGTACATCATGAAGGAGCACACGCGCAAGGTGCGCGTGGTCCTCGCCCGCAACCCCGACTACTTCGATCAGGGCCGCCCGTACATCGACGAGTACCACATCCTCTCCACCCCGGACGCGGCGACGCGCCTCGCGGCGTTCCGCTCGGGGCAGAGCGACATCCTCTTCGCCTCCAGCCTGACCGAGGTGGGCACGCTCAAGAAGACGAATCCGGACGCGCAGGTCGAGGAGTACAAGACCGTGCAGGCCGTGTTCGGGCTCGCCCTCGCCCAGGACAAGCCGCCCTTCAACGACGTGCGCGTGCGGCGGGCCATCTCCATGGCCATCGACCGGCAGAAGCAGGTGGACACGCTGTACGGCGGACACGCCATCCTCGGCTGGGGCATCCCCTACTTCTACTTCCAGGACAAGGCGCCCACGGCGGCCCAGCTCGGCCCCTACTGGCAGTACAAGCCCGCGGAGGCCAAGAAGCTCCTGAGCGAGGCGGGACATCCCAACGGCTTCGAGACCACGCTCTTCTACTACGAGTACTTCCCGGAGATGTCCTCGCAGGTGCAGCTCGTGCAGCAGGATCTCAAGAAGAACCTCAACATCGAGATCAAGATCAGCAAGCTCGACTACACGACGTTCTACACGCGGTACGCCGAGGGCAAGTGGGACGGCATGGCGTGGGGCTACAAGACGGGCTACGCCACCGGCCTCGACGAGCACACGTACCAGTACATGCACTCCAAGTCGACGAAGAACTACTGGCGCTTCGCCGATCCCGTCATCGACGAGCTGGTGACGAAGCTCCGGCAGACGTCGGACCGCAACGAGCAACGGACCCTGACCAGGAGGGTCCTGGACCGCGAGCACGATCAGGTCACGCGCATGTGGATGCCGTACGACGGCGGCTTCCTCGCGTGGCAGCCCTCCCTGCGCAACGTGGGCTCTCTCGCCCTGCGGCGCAACGACGGCTACGGCGCCTCCACGCTCGCGCGCCTCTGGATCGACAAGTAGAGGACGATGTCCAAGTACATCGCGCGCCGGCTGATCCTGTCGATCCCGGTGCTGATCCTGTCGTCGCTGATCGTGTTCGGCCTCATGCGCGTGATGCCCGGCGACGCCCTCACCGCGCTCATGGGGGAGTCCGGCAACGTGAGCGCCAGGGATCTGGCGAAGCTCAGGAAGGAGCTCGGCCTCGACCTGCCCTACTACCAGCAGTACCTCATCTGGGCCTGGCAGATGGTGAGCTTCAACCCCGGCTACTCCATCTTCACCAACGAGCCCATCACGGTCGCCCTCAAGAAGTCCATTCCCGTCACCATCGAGCTGGCCGTGCTCGCGCTGATCGTGGGGCTGGTCATCGCCATTCCCATCGGCGTCGTCTCGGCCACCCGCCAGGACAAGGCCTCGGACTACGCGGGACGGGTGGCCGCCATCACCGGGCTGTCCCTGCCCGATTTCTGGCTGGGCACCCTCGTGATCACCTTCGCGGCGATCTGGTTCCGCTGGATCCCCCCCCTCGGCTACGCGAGCCTCTGGGACAGTCCGTGGACGAACCTCCAGCAGTTCCTCCTCCCCGCCGCCGTGCTGGGCTTCCGCCTCTCCGCCGCCACCATGCGCATGACCCGCTCCACGCTCCTCGAGGTGCTGCGCGAGGACTACGTGCGCACGGCGCAGGCCAAGGGGCTGGGCGACCGGATCATCATCTACAAGCACGCGCTGAAGAACGCGCTCATCCCCGTGATCACGCTCGTGGGCGGGCAGTTCGGGACGCTGCTCGCGGGCACCGTGATCGTGGAAACCATCTTCGCGCTGCCCGGCATGGGCCGGCTCACGGTGGAGGCGATCCTCTTCCGCGACTATCCCATCGTGCAGACCAACGTGATGCTGGTCGCGGTGACCCTCGTCACGCTGAACCTGCTCGTGGACCTGACCTACGCCTGGCTGGATCCGCGGATCCGGTACCAGTGACGGCGTGAGCTGACGGATGGCCATCGCGACCGCGCCCGCCCGGAGCTTCGACGAGCCCGTCGCCGAGCAGATCAGCCGGCTGCGGGCGCTGTGGGCGGTGATCAAGCGGAAGCCGCTCGGGATGATCTCGGCCGCCCTGATCATCGTGCTCGTCTTCACCGCGATCTTCGCCAACCTCCTCGCGCCCTACGACCCCCTGGCCGCGCAGCCGGAGATCCGGCTCGCGCCGCCCAGCTGGGCGCATCCGTTCGGGACCGACGACATCGGGCGCGACGTGCTGAGCCGCGTGATCTACGGCAGCCGCATCTCGCTCTGGGTCGGGCTGCTCGCCGTGGGCATCGGCACGTGCGCGGGCATGGTCATCGGCCTCGTCTGCGGCTACTGGGAAGGGCGCCTCGATCTCGTCCTGCAGCGGATCATGGACGCGGTGATGACCATCCCCGGGCTGATCCTGGCGCTCGCCATCGTCTCCGTGCTCAAGCCCAGCACCACCAACGCGATGCTCGCCATCGCCATGGTCATCATCCCGGGCAACTCGCGCGTGGTGCGCGGCGCCGTGCTCTCCGCGAAGCAGAACCGCTTCGTGGAGGCGGCCCAGGCCATCGGGTGCAAGGACTACCGCATCATCGCCTCGCACATCCTGCCCAACGTGACGGCGCCCATCCTGATCCTCGCCTCGATCTGGCTGGGCAACGCCATCCTCATCGAGGCCTCGCTCTCCTTCCTGGGCGTGGGCACGCAGCCGCCCGATCCGTCCTGGGGCCTGATGCTGTCCAGCACGGGGCGCGCCTTCATGGAGCAGGCGCCGTGGCTCGCTGTCTTCCCCGGCGCCGCCATCAGCCTCTCCGTGTTCGGCTTCAATCTCTTCGGCGACACCCTCCGCGACGCCTGGGATCCGAAGCTCCGCCGCACCCGCTGAGTCAGCGCCGGCCTATCTGACCGCGGGCGCGGCGAGCGCGCCGCCCGACCGCGTCCCCGCCCCGCTCGCCGGCAGCGGGAAGACGATCAGCGGGATCTCGAGACCCTGTGCCATGCGGCGAAGCTGCCATGCGCGGATACGGCCCCGAAGACGGGGGCCGGTCGGTGCGGCGAGCGCGATCAGATCAGCCTCGAACGCGCACGCCTCGATTGCGAGCTCGCGACCGGGCCGTCCGAAGCGAACCACGATCTCCACGGGCACGCCCTCCATGCCCGCGGCCAGCGACTCGAGATGCTCTCGGGCGCCCGCCGCAATTCGTGCCATCTCCCGATCGGTATCGGCCACGACGCGATCGTGATGGTCCACGCGCGGCGACGGCAGAGGCGCCAGGTAGGCAAGGCGAACGACGCCGCCGCTCTTGCGGGCTATCCGCGCCGCGTTGATCACGGTGAGCGCGTGGTCGGCCGTCGAGCCCTGGGTGATCGGAACCAGAATCCGTTTGGTGGTGCTGCCCCCTCGTGCCGGCATCGTGAGTCCTCCCGGCGCGTCACCGCGAAGGGTGCGCGCGACAAAGAAAAAGCGCCGTCGGCTGACCACAAGCGACGGCGCTTGGTTTGGGCCTGCATTGGCTCTCGATACGACCGATGGTTGCAGACGACGTGCCAGATGCTGCCTTCATCGGAGGCAACACGAGACGCGGAGTGATTCTACGGAGCTTTAGCGGGCGTTCTCCGTGCGAAAACGCGCGGCCGCCGCCGCGACGGGCGCTCGCTCAGTGGGCAGACAATGACCGCGGCGCCTCATTTCCACACAGCGCCACGACGAACGCGCTCATCCCTGGATAGCCTCGGGCTGCGCGATGCCCCCGCGCGGGACGCCCGGTGCCGTCGTGCCCCAGAGCGTCTCGAAGCCCGGCGGCAGGGTCCGGCTGTTGGGCGGCGAGATCCACAGGCGCAGCAGCAGGCGGTCGCGGTCCAGGCCGTCCGCGTCCTCGTAGGCGGTCCGGCCGTGGTACGTGACGTGGTTGTTGAGGAGCTGGAGGTCGCCGGAACGCAGCTCCATGGTGAACGACAGCTCCTCGCAGACGGCCGCGTGCAGGTCGAGCGCCTCGTTTTGCGCGGGCGTGAGCGGGGGAACGCCGGGGAGCTTCTGGGCCGCCTCCACGAACGTGCGCGAGTACTGCGAGGTGAACTTGCCGCCGTGCTCGGCGAAGAGCGGCATCGCGTAGACCTGCCGCTCGCCGCCCGCTTCCTCGCCCTGGCGGCTCCGCCAGTAGTCCTGGCAGAGGAGCGCGTGGAGATCGGGGCGCCGGGCCCGGATGGCCTCGGCCACGCTCACCGCGCTCACGATCCGGCTGGCCCCGCCGGCCCGCGCCGGCCGGACGCAGAGGAGCGTGACCACATCGCAGCGATCGGTGTGAAAGCGCAGGGGGCCGCTGGACCGGGCCTTCGAGCGGGACGAGCGCCCGAGCGACGGATCGGCCGGCGCCTCCTTGACCTCGCCGTACAGCCGGTACTCGTCGCGCACCTCGCCGATGAGCTCGCCGTGCGCGTTCTGGTAGCGGGCGTGTCCGAGATGGGCGCCCAGGCCCCAGTAGAGGTTGCGGAGCTCCGGGAGCGTGTAGCGCTCCACGGGGAACCCGCGCAGGAGCACGAAGCCGCGGCCGTTCTCGAGCTGATCGAGGACGTTCGCCAGATCGCGCGAGAAGGTGGGAAGAGGAAAGTCCTCCCGGCCGAAGCCCGGCCACGAGAGACCGCGGCGCTCGACGCTGCGGAGGGCGGCCTCCACCTCGTCGGCGGCGCGCGAAGACACCGGAACGATCCACTCGGTGGACTGCATGATGTCGCTCCCCCGCCAGGCCTCCGGCCGGGCAGCGGGTTCGGTGCGCGCGGCGCTCATCGCGACTTCTTTCCGTCGTGGCCGAGGAACCTCTGGATCACCGCGAGGAATTCGGCGAGCTGATCGTGGTGCAGCCAGTGCCCGGCCTTGTCGATGCCGACGACCGTGGCATGGCGAAATGGCTCGGCGCGGCCGTCCGTGGCCGGATCGCCGGACTGGCTTTCCTTCCCATAGAGCAGCAGGGTGGGACAGGCGATCCGGGACCACAGGGTGGCGATGTCGCGCCCGCTCATGTCGTAGGGCGGCCAGGCGCGAACGTAGTTGTCGAACTTCCAGCTGTACGTCCCGTCCTCGTTCTGGTTGACGCCCTGGACGGTGAGATGCCGGGCCTGCGCGGCGGAGAGGTGCGGGTTCTCCTCCTGCATGCGCCGGAAGGCATCCTCGATGGACGCGTAGCGCCGCGGCATCCTCCCTGCCAGGGCGCGCTGCTCCTGAATCCAGTCGTCCATCCGCTGATCGATGGTCTTGCCGTAGCGAGATTCCCGAATGCTCCGCGGCGGGCCGAGGCCCTCGATGGCCACGAGCCGGGCCACCGTCTCGGGATAGATGCCAGCATAGCGGAGGGCGATGTTGCCGCCCAGCGAGTGGGCGATGATCGTCACCGGCGTGAGCCGCTGCTGGTGGATGAGCTGCGCCAGATCGTAGATGTACCCGGCCATCGTGTAGCTGCCGTCCGGCGACCACTGGCTGTCCCCGTGGCCCCGGAGATCGGGCGCGACGATGTGCCAGTCGGCGGCGAGCGCCTCCGCCGTCCAGTCCCAGTTGCGGCAGTGATCCCGCCCGCCGTGGAGGAGCAGGAGCGGAGGCTTGTCCGCATTTCCCCAGTCCACGTAGTGCAGGCGCAGCCGCTGCGAGTAATAGGTGTGCGAGGTCGGTCCCGGCATACCCGGAGACAGTATCACGACCTCCCAGAGCCGGGCCGGGCGCCGCTTCCCACGAGAGCGGGCATGGGGACCTCGTACCCATCCGGCCCGTGCGGAAAGCGTGCGGTGCCCTGTGCCACGACGCTTCGGATGGTCGCGAGGGCCGATGGATCCTGCGCCTCGAGCAGCGCCTTTGCCCGGACGGCGCCTTCGAGCATGGCGTCGAGAAAGTCTCCGGGCGCGTCGAATCGCCACACCTGAGCCACTTTGGACGTCCTGACTTCGACGAGGCCCGCCTCCACCAGCGCCGCGCTCAGGCGGTCGGGCCCGCCGAACTGGAAGAAATCCGGACCGTGGGGCAGGCCCACGTCGAGGCGGCCGTGCGCCCGGATGGCGCCATACAGCAGCCCGAATCCGTTGGTCGGGCCTGGACGCTCCCACACGCTGACCGCCAGTCGCCCGCCGGGCCGCAGCACGCGATGCATCTCGCGGAGGGCCCCCTCCGGGTCCCCGAGGTGAACGAGTCCAAAGCCGCACAACGCCGCGTCGAAGCTCGCATCGGGGTACGGAAGCGCCTCGGCATCACCCTGCCGGAACTCCACGCCGGACACGTTGCGGCGCGCCGCGGCCACGGCCTCCGGCGCAAAATCGAGGCCGGACGCGTGGGCGCCCCGCGCGGCGGCCGCGCCGGCGAGCACGCCGTGGCCCGTGCACACGTCGAGGAGGCGCATCCCCGGCCCCACCCCTGCGGCGTCGAGCATCGGCTCCGCGCTCTGCGCGGTGAGGCGGGCGAACGTGCGCTCGTAGCCGCCGATCCGCGCGCCCCACCCGCTCCGCTCGAAGGCGGTGAACGCCTCCGGGTCCTGCGATCGCTCTCCCGGCATCGCTCCCTCCTTGCCCGCCTGCGGGCGGGACGCCACGGTACCAGAGGCGGGCGGCCCATGGAGATATAGTTGACTCGAGCAACTACTTATATGACCATGGCATCCTTGCTGGACTGAGCTCCTCCGGGAGGTGCGGACATGGCCGAAAGCGAGTTCGACGCGCGCGTCGCCGCCGTGCGGCGCTTCAACCGCTTCTACACGCGGCAGATCGGGCTCCTCGAGGAGGGCTACCTGAAGAGCCCGTTCTCGCTGAGCGAGGTGCGCGTCCTCTACGAGCTCGCGCACCAGGACCGACCCACCGCGGCCGGCCTGAGCCGGGAGCTGGGCCTCGACCCCGGGTATCTGAGCCGCGTCCTCCGCGGCTTCGAGAAGCGCCGGCTCATCAGCCGGACGAAGTCGGAGGCCGACGGGCGGCAAAGCCATGTCGGCCTCACCGCGCGGGGCCAGGCCGCCTTCGCCCCGCTCGAGCGGCGGTCCCACCAGGAGATCGGCGAGATCGTGGCCACCCTGCCCGTCCCGGAGCAGATCCGCCTCGTGGAAGCGATGCACGCGATCGAGGGCATCCTGGGCGCCCGGCCCGAGCAGAAGGCGCCGTACATCCTCCGCCCGCACCAGCCGGGCGACATGGGCTGGGTCGTGCACCGCCACGGCGCGCTGTACGCGCAGGAGTACGGCTGGGACGAGCGCTTCGAGGCCCTGGTCGCCGAAGTCGTGGCCAGGTTCGTGCACAACTTCGATCACAGGCGCGAGCGGTGCTGGATCGCCGAGAAGGACGGCGAGATCGTGGGCTCCGTCTTTCTCGTCAAGCGCTCGAAGACGGTGGCGCAGCTCCGGCTCCTGCTCGTGGAGCCGAAGGCGCGGGGGCTCGGCGTGGGCGAGCGCCTCGTGGACGAGTGCCTCCGCTTCGCGCGCCAGGCCGGCTACCGGAAGATCACGCTCTGGACCAACAGCATCCTGCGCGCCGCCCGCCACATCTACGAGAAGGTCGGCTTCCGCCTCGTGCGCGAGGAGAAGCACCGGAGCTTCGGCCACGACCTGGTCGGCGAGACCTGGGAGCGGGACCTGCCATGATCGACCGGCGCGCCGTGGCAGCCGCCGCGGCCACGGGCGTGCAGGTCGGTGCCGCCATGGTCGCCACGCGCTTCGTGGTGGCCCAGACGGGCCCGGCCTCGCTCGCGCTGCTTCGCTACATGATCGGCTTCTGCTGCCTGGTGCCGTTCCTCCTCTGGTCCGGCGAGCGGATGCGATTCCAGGGTCGCGACTGGCTGCCCATCGCGCTCCTGGGCATCACCCAGTTCGGAATCCTGATCGCGTTGCTCAACTACGGCCTGCGCTTCATTCCCTCGGGGCGGGCCGCCCTCATCTTCGCCACCTTTCCACTCCTCGCCATGCTGACGGCGGCCCTGCTCGGCGACGAGCGGCTGACGGCCCCCAAGACCTTCGGCGTGCTCCTCACCATCGCGGGCGTGGGCGTGGCCCTCGGCGAGAAGGCGCTGGAGGCCGGAGATTCGCACATGTGGCTCGGGGAGATCGCCGTCTTCGGCAGCGCGTTGAGCGGCGCCGTCTGCAGCGTGCTCTACCGGCCGTACCTCAAGAAGTATCCGACCCTCCCGGTGAGCGCCTTCGCGATGCTCGCCTCCGTCGTCTTCCTGGCCGTGCTGGCCTACCGGGAAGGCGTCCTGGCATCGCTGCCGCGCATCACGGGCGGCGGCTGGGCGGCCATCGTCTTCATCGGCTTCAGCAGCGGCGTCGGCTATTTCCTCTGGCTCTGGGCGCTCAAGCGCGCCAGCGCCACGCGCGTGACGGTGTTCCTCGCGCTGAGCCCCCTGACCGCGGCCGGCCTGGGAGCGCTGGTGCTGGGCGAGCCCGTGTCCGTCCTGTCGCTCCTCGGGCTCGGCCTGGTCGCCATGGGGCTTTGGCTCGCGCACTGGCAAGGGCGCGAGGAGGCGCCCGCGCCGGCTCGCACGCCGGCCTGACCGCACGCGTGCCGACTCGACGGTCCCCGGCGACCCGGCTTCGTGTATGCTGCCTGCCGTGAGCGACTGGGACATCATCGTGGTGGGAGCGGGCAACGCGGCGCTGGCCGCCGCCGTGTCGGCGCGCGAGCAGGGCGCCCGCAAGGTGCTCGCGCTCGAGAAGGCCTCGCGCGCGCTTCGAGGCGGCAACACGCACTACAGCGGCGGCCTTCTCCGCATCGCCTTCGACCGGGCGGAAGATCTGCGCGTGCTCGTCCCCCACGCCGAGAAGGAAGTGCCCGGCTTCTTCGGCGGGGTCGAGCCGTATCCGCACCAGCTCTTCATGGCCGATCTCCTGCGCGTGACGGACGGGCGCACGGATCCCGAGCTGGCGGAGCTCCTGATCGGCCGCTCGTACGACACCGCGCGCTGGATGGCCAGGCAGGGCATCGAGATGGAACCCGCGGTGTCGCTGTCCGCCGTCAAGGTCGGCGACACGATCAAGTGGTCGCCCGGCGCCGTGATCCGCGCCCGGCACGAAGGCGTCGGGCTCTCGGCGATGTGGTTCAAGACGGCCGAGCGTCGCGGCGTCGAGATCCGGTACGACACGGCAGCCGTGCGCCTCGCCCAGGACAAGCGCGGGCATGTGATCGGCGTCCTCGTCCGCGGGCCGGAGGGCTTCGCGGAGCTGACCGCGAAGGCCGTCATCCTCGGCTGCGGCGGCTTCGAGGCCAATCCCGAATGGCGCGCGCGCTACCTCGGCCGCC
>Ga0335070_10011653_pt1 | contig 10265 bp, 9 predicted proteins | sample Lox_Sample_13_FD_206722 | JGI IMG/M metagenome (GOLD analysis project Ga0335070, IMG submission 206722) | Soil microbial communities from Loxahatchee National Wildlife Refuge, Florida, United States - Lox_Sample_1.3 | ecosystem: Environmental > Terrestrial > Soil > Wetlands | place: USA: Florida... | reverse complement strand
CCAGGCCGAAAAAGCGATCAGTTCTTGCCGGTTTTGCCGGACAGCCTCGACTGCGCTGATGCTCGCCTCACGCAAGCGACGGGAGCTTTCCGCGGCGGCGTCCTCGTTGAGGCGGCGGGCCAGGTTCTCCAGTATCGGCCTGCGAATCGCATGCAGCGAATGCGACGGGAAGGAACTGCGGATGGGCTCCGCGGCCTCTCTCCAGATGGCACTCTGGTTGAGCGAGTCCTCGCTGAGGATGTCCTCGCCGAGCCCGTCTTCGATGTCATGCAGCGTGTAGGCGATGAGATCGGCAAGACTGGCGACCTGGCCTTCCAGGGGCGGCATGGGGCCGGCGTCCAGCAACGGCTTCACCAGCGAATCGATCGCCACATTGGCCTGCGGGCGATCATACGGAGTGGAATGCTTGATCAGCGACTCGCGCAGTTCGAAGCTGAGGTTCAGCCCGCGGTAGGACGGGTATGGGTGCTCCAGGTAGTCGACCACGCGGAGCGATTGGAGGTTGTGCTCGAAACCGCCGTGATCGGCCATCAACTCGGCCAAGGCCTGCTCTCCGGCATGCCCGAACGGCGGGTGTCCCAGGTCATGCGCCAGCGAGATGGCCACCGCCAAGCGAGGGTTCAGATGGAGCAGCTTGGCCAGCCGCTGGGCCTGGGCGGCGACCTCGAGCGTGTGGGTCAATCGCGTCCGGAAGTGATCGCCGCTGTCGGTGACGAAGACCTGCGTCTTGTGCATCAGCCGCCGAAAGGCGGTGCAGTTGAGGATCCGGTGCCGGTCGAGCTCGAACGGCGACTCGTCCGGCGGAGCCTGCTCAGGGTATGCCCTGCCGCGAGAGGCGTGGTCTGCCACCGCGTACGGCGCGAGGTTCCCTTGTTGATCGTCAAGTTGCATAACTTACGCCCGGCCTGTCACCAGGCGGCGAAGATCCCATTATGAGGTCGGCGGCCATTCCGGTGCCGGGACAGACTTCGAACCGGCACTACCGGCCCGCGCTACAAGGGCACCCCAACTCCGCGGCTGCCTTGCGGAGCAGCCTGTACGTCTGATCGAGCGACTCAGGCATCACACGTATGTCGCCGAGCACGGCCATGAAGTTGGTATCGCCGCTCCATCGCGGCACGATGTGAACGTGCAGATGACCCGGAAGCCCGGCGCCGGCGCACAGACCGAAATTGATGCCGATGTTGAAACCTTGGGGGGCGATGGCCCTTTCCAGAACTCGCTTGGCGTCGCGCGTCTGACGCCAGAGGTCGTTCATTTCGTCGTCGGCCAGATCGGTGAGATCGCTCTTGTCCGCCAGCGGGGCGATCAGCAGGTGGCCGTTCGTGTACGGAAAACGGTTCATGACGACCAGGCTCAGAGGGGTCCGCCAGAGAACGTAGTTGGCGGCATCCTGGTCGACCGCGTCACGATATCGGCACAGGAAACATCCGGGCTTGTTCTCCTCGGCGAGGGAGCGAATGTACTCCATCCGCCAGGGCGCCCAGAGATTTCGCTTGAACTCTTCCATTGCCAGGCCCGTCGTGCCGTCGGTGTTCATGCCGGCCGGGAAATCCGCCCCCGGAGCGCCGTCGCACCCGATGTCAATCGGCGGTCCGACCTCATCCACTGAGCTCGACTTTGCAGGGTACCCGGCCTCAGCGGCGCCGTCAAATCACCATCATGCTGGCGGAGTGAGCGATCCCGCTGGCTGCGCGACCGGTCGGCCCAAAGTCCTGCGCAGTTGTTGGAGAATCGAGACCACGCGGCGTCGGTCTTGATGGGCGACGAAGTACCCCTGCAGGCGGCAAGGGCCGAAGAGGTCCAGGGGCTCGCCGACGGTGCGGACCGGAACCAGCGTGGCCGATTCGATCTGGCCGGTGATAGTCTGCTTGTCGTAGGATTGCGTGAAATAGACGAAGCCGGCCCCCTCGTACGAAATCGCGTCATCGCCGGTCATCAGGCAGTAGAGTATGCTCGCGTCGGTCTGACTGCTCTCCGCGTAGGTTGTGCCGGGCAGCGGCCGCCAGAAGACTCGAATGTGCACGAACTGCGACATCATGGTGCTTTCGGTTCTCCTCGGCGGAGGGGGAGCATCGGCGGGCTGTGAATCGGGCGAAGACGTCGGCATGATCGGCCGCACCAGGTCGACCCGTGACGGAGGAATCTCAAAGACGATGTCCCAGTTGTTCTGAGCATCGATGGAAAACGAGCCGGCCGCGAACCGTTCGGTGTACTGCTCGGGATTGTTCGGATTCTTGGAAGAGAGGACGTCGAAACGCGTCTCGATTTCCCGGCAGCCGCCTGTCATCGTGACCACCAGGGCGGCGGACAGCAGGACGGACGCGATCGAGGCCGATCGGAAATCCGCGCCCCGCCGGCGACCGGCCTGTGCGGGTTTTGCCTCCCGGGACAGCTTCTCAAGCTTCGTTGCCATCGAGCAAGCCTGTGTCATTCCGCGAGACGCCTGCCGGGACATCCTCGATGCCAAGCAGGGCCAGTGCGTCTCGTTCGACAATTCCGGCGAGGTACGGCCGGGGGACCGTGGGCAGATTCGTGCCGGTTGCGAGCTGGTTGAGCCGATAGAGCGACTCGATCGCCGCGGTCGGCGAAGTAAACGGAAAATCACTGCCGAAAAGCAGCCTGTCCATGACTCCGTACTGATAGGCCGACAGCAGGGCGTTGTAGGCCTGCCATGGCCGCCGTGAAAGCCCGCTGACGTCCGCGAATACGTTCTCGTGCTTGCCCAATAGCACGATGCACTCCTCGATCCAGGGATAGCCCATGTGCGCGATGACAATCTTGAGTTGCGGGAACTCCCGGGCCACTTCGTCCAGCAAGGCGGGGCGTCCGAACTCCATCTTGCTCGCCGTGCACAAATTGAAGCCCTGGTGCACGAAAGCGGGCATCTTCAAACGAGCCGCCTCGGCAAAAACCTGCATGGCCCGGCTGTCGGCGGGATGGAAATCCTGGGCGGCGGGCGAGATGGTGATGGCCTTAAAGCCGAGTTGCTCATGCGCCCGTCGCATGTCGGCCAGCGCCTCGTTCAGATTCGTCGGGTCGATCCCCGCGACGCCGATCAGCCTGTCCTGGTGCTGCCGCACGTAGCCGGCCACGAAAGACACCGGAATCTCCGCGCCGAGATACCGACTCTTGAACGCCAGCACGAAGCTCTTGTTGACCGGTGCCGCCGCTCGTGTGTGATGATCCGGCGAAGCATCCGGCACGGCGTCGTCGCCGGGCTCCATTGCCGCCGTCTGCGGTTTGACATGCTGCGAGGCCGGATGGGCCCTGCCTAGCTGCTCAGGCGATTCCCAAACGTGAGTGTGGCAATCGACGATCACGATTGTCTGGCTCCCGGTCTGGCCGACGCGGCGGGCTCTTCTCAAACGGAATCGCAGCAGCCGGAGCGCCGCCGTTCTCTCTCAGCCGGCGCCCGACCAACTTTGTTGATTCCTGTTGGTCGGCGCCCTGAGGCGACGCGAGCATATCTGACCTGAGGCGACTGGGTCAAGTGGGGCCGATGAGCCTGAGAGAGCCGCCTTCTCCTGCGTCTTCCTGCACCGTCCGGCGGAGGCGACCTGGGGACCTTCTGCAGCCGCGGCTGCCGCGAGTGTCGCGTATTTCAAATGGCTTGCCTGGAACACACCGCCTGTGTTTTTCACGCGCCGCGAGGATTCTTCGGCGTTCGGCGGCCGCCCCGGAGCCGGGCCGCTACTTTCCTGGCAACTTTGCCGTGTCAGGCACGCTCCCCCGGACGATTTGTTCATCCCTGTGCCGTTCCTCCTCTCCCGGTTCCAATTCCCCCTCCACCATGCGCAGAATCTTGAAGCCGATCACGTCCGAGTGCCGCCGCAAGTACGCTTCCAGAGGCACCTCCTGGACCGCCGGGGCTCCCGAATGGAGCAATGTCGCCTGGTTTGCAGCATCGTGGGCGATCAGGCCGACGTGGCTCACATGCCGCGAACGTTCGTCCCCGCGAACGAATTCGATGATGTCCCCGTCCTCCAGTTGAGCGGCCACGTCCGGCAGCCGATCCCGCGGGATGTAGGCATCGTCGACGATCTCGATGGGCACATCAGCTACGATGCCGTATTTCCTGAACAGCGCCGCCCGGTCTACGGCGACCTCCATCGGCTGGGGATCGCCGCCCGACAGCGACGTCGTCATGTCGTCGAACAGCCAGTCGTTGTTGATGTTCCAGTCCGCCTCCATGAAATGATTGCGCATCAGGATGCTGATCCGTCCGTCCTTGTAGCGGATACGCTGCAGGACGCGGATAAACGATGCCCAGTCGTGCGACATGGCCATCGCGTAAGAGTGTTCGACAAAGGTCACGCAATCGCTGGCCGACAGGCAGAACAGCGGCTCGGGATCGTATAGCTCGAAGGGGTATTCCCCCAGCAGGCCGAGGCGGTACGGCTGGCCCAGGTTCTTCCGGCCGAGGGCTACCGCGCGATCGACCGTTGCGATCGGCTGCTTGGAGAGCCATCGCAGGTACGCGTCCGCCTCTCGCTCGTTGAAAGTGTACAATCGCGCCTCGCGCAACACGGCCAGATCGCGCACCGCCCCCTGCTGTACGCCGCACGCGGGGCCGACGAGAGCGAGCAGCACAAATGGCAGCAATCGGCGCATCGACCTGAGCGTAGTCTCCACGGCGACCAATATCAAACCCGTCTCGGCGGGAGCGTTCCAACACTGCCCTGCGGCGGGTGGACTCCCCATCCTGGTCCTGGGCGACGCGTGGCCTCACTCGGACCCGATCGACTCCAGCTTTTCTCTCGCTTCGCGCATGTCGGGCCTGGACTGCAGCGCCCGGCGGTAGGACTCGGCTGCTTCCTGGAGCTTGCCTTGGCGTTGAAGAACCTCGCCCAGACCGAAATGGGCCGCGGCATTGTTGGGCCTGGTGCGCAGAATGCGTTCGTATTCGCCGACGGCGTCTTCGAGCCTGCCGGCGTCGGCGAGCGCCTTCGCCAGTCCGAAACGGATTTCGCTCTGGCCGGGATTGAGGTGCAAGGCCTGGCGATAGTGCCGTACGGCCTCGTCCGTCTCGCCATCCGCGGCCAGGGCTTCTGCAAGATATCGATGGGCCATGGCGAAGTCGGGCTGTAATTCCAGCGCCGTCTTGAGGTGAACGATCGCCTGGGCGATGTCGCCCTGTCGCAAGAGGGCCTGGCCGAGATTGGCCTGGGCTTGATGAAAACGCGGGTTGAGCCGCACGGCTTCTTGAAGGTGCTGCGTCGCTTCCGGCAGCTCGCCTTGCAGCATCAGCCCGGCGCCCAGGCTGTGGTGCGTGTCCGCGGAACCGGGGTCGATCTCCAGTGCCGTGCGCAGGTGAGAGATGCCTTCAGCGATGCGGCCCGACTGCACAAGGGCCACGCCCATGTTGTAGTGGCCCCGAACATCACGGGGCCGGAGTTCCAGTGTTCGTTGAAAGTAGCCGATGGCCTCGCCGGGACGCCCCTCCTTGATGAGCAAGAGGCCGACGTTCAGCGGCGTCTCTGGAAAATCCGGCTCGACGCGTTGAGCCTCACGATAGTGTTCCCACGCCTTGGCGTAGTTGCCCGCCCTGTCGAATTCGTTGCCCAGGTTGTTGTGGGCCAGCCAGCAATCCGGGTTCTTCCGCAGAGTGTCAGTCCAGAGGGTCGTCAAATCGGTGTAAACGTACCCCTGGCGCCAGGTCAGCATCCAGCAGATCGCGAGGAGCATGCCCGGGAGGAAGGCCTTGAATTCCTTGGCCTGCGCGAAGAGCCTCTCCGCGGCCAGGCTCACCACTGCCGCCGCCGGCACGATCAGGAAGATGCTGGCCAGATACTGGAAGTGATCGGCCACGTACGAGTAGCGCATCGGGTATGTGTTAAAGAACCCCAGCGCCGGAAACAGCGCGCCGGCAAAGCACAGCGCCGCGACCAGAGGCCCCTTGCCGATCCTTCGCCGGGCCAGCCACAGCGCAACCATCACTGCGACTGCCGCGATCGGGTACAGGTACTGCTGCCAGTCGCTGGTGTTGATCTGCCACCGCGGGTAAATGAATGCCAGCCGGCTCGGCCAGAAGAGCTTGCCCGCGTAGAAGCACAATGCCCGGCCCGCGAGAAGGCATCGGGCCGGCGGAGACAAGCCCCATTCCTTGCCGACCGCCTGGACGTTGTACCGTTCCATCCACACCGTCATCGCTGCGGAGACCATGCCGACGACAAAGAACGGGGCCAGCGCCCGCGCATGTCGGCGGACATCGCCCTCCCGCTTCCACCAGATGATCAGCAGCAGAACAGCCGGCAGCGAACAGGTCACTGTCTTGCTCAACAGAGCGCAAAGGAAAAGGAGCAGCGAAACCGCGGACCACGCCGGCCGTGCTGCGCCGGTCCTGTCTCCGCCGAGCAGGCCGGCGCCGCTGAGGTAGGCGTATCCCGCACCGACATAGAACACGCCGGCGAGCACATTCTTGCGTTCCGTGATCCAGGCCACCGACTCGACTTGCACCGGGTGCAGCGCAAACAGCGCCGCGGCCAGCCAGGCGCCCGGAACCGCCAGACCCGCGAGCAATCTCCAGAGTATGATCGCGCTGATCGCATGGAGGACCACGTTCTCCACGTGGTAGGGCAGCGGCCGCAGTCCCCACAGGTGGTAATCAACCCAAAATGTCGTGTAGGTCAGAGGGTAATACTGCGCCACGGAGCCGGGTCGCGACCAGATCTGGCCCAACCCCTGCAAATCCCGCAGGGCCGCGTTTTGCGTGACGTAATCGTCGTCGTCCCAGATGAAGCCGCCATGGATTGCCGGCAGGTATGACGACAAGGTCAATGCCAGGATCGCGCTGGCCAGAAGCACGTTGCGAGCAGCAGACAAGCCCGCTTTGTCTGTCATCCCCAGGACCTCCCCACAAGAGGCTGCACGCAGCCGGCGTTCGACCTATCGACGGGTGCGCCATCGTAAGGCCGAGCGCCGGCGCCGGGCAAATTCAGAAAGAGGCCGTCCCACCTACGTCTCAATCAATCGGCCGGTAATAATAATCGCGTTTCTGCGGCCGCCAGCCGGCGTCCGCGATGAGCCTGCGGATTTCGTCCTCGTTCAGCCGAAAGCTCGTACCCGCGGCGCTGACCACGTTCTCCTCCATCATCACCGAACCCATGTCATTGGCCCCGAAAAAAAGGGCAAGCTGCCCGATCTTGGGCCCCATCGTCACCCAGCTTGACTGGATATTCGGAATGTTGTCCAAAGCCAGCCGGCTGATCGCCAGCATCGTCAGGTACTCGTGTGCGTCGGCCAGGAGAAGGTGCTCGCCGTCGTTCAGTGGTCGCGTCTCCACTTCGGCGTTCGAGCCTACCGGAGCCTTGTCCTCCTCCTGCGTTGATCCCTGCCATGGCAGCCGCTTCATCCTGCCGAGCGGCGTGCCCGCGGGCTGGAAAGGCCAGCAGATAAACGCCCCGAAACCGCCGCCGTTGTTCCGCCCCATTGACTCGTCCTGCAATTCTCGCAACAGCTCCAGGTGCTGAAGCCTCTCGTCGAGTGTCTCAATGTGCCCGAACATCATCGTGCAGCTCGTGCGCATGCCGAGGAGGTGGCATTGCCGCATTACCTCCAGCCAATCGGCGGTCATGGCCTTGCCAATGCCGATTTTCCTCCGCACGCGGTCGGAAAGGATCTCGCCGCCGCCGCCCGGCACGCTTTCCAGCCCGGCTTCCTGCAGCCGGGCCAGCACCTCGCCGATCGTCATGCCATAGACGCGGTGGAACGCGAATATCTCCGGCGGGCTGAACGCGTGAACGTGGATCTTCGGGTAGTTCTTCCTGATGAATCGCATCAGGTCCAGGTACCACTCGAACGGCAGGCCGACCGGGCCGTCGGCCGGGACCAGGCCGCCTTGCATGAGAACCTGCGTCCCCCCGATGGCCAGCAATTCCTCGATCTTTCGGCCGATTTCCTCGAACGTGAGCGTATACCCGGCAGGCAGGCCGCTCCGCCTCGTCGGGATGTCCGGCGGGTCGGCCTTGAAGTTGCAGAAGATGCATCGCGCCGTGCACCAGTTGGCGTAGTTGATGTTCCGGTCCACGACGTAGGTGCGATAGTCCTCGGGGTGAAGGCGCTGGCACGTTTCGAGCGCCATGCGGCCGAGGGCGTGAATCGACTTGGAGAGGTACAGGTCTCGAAGATCCCGCCGCGAAAGACGGCCGCCCGACGTGCTCTCGGCCGATCCGGTCATTACAGCAGCCCGCGCTCGTAGGCCATGCTGAAGAAGCGGTCCATCCCGGCCCGCATGGCCTCCGTGAGCGTGTACCGCATTTTCTCGCAGAGATACCTCACCGCGACATCCCGCGGCCAGCCTCGTTGCGGGGCCTCTTCCTCGGCGATCTGCTCGGCGATGGCCACGCCGGCATCGCGGGCCTCCTCGAGCATGCGGGCCGCGGCGGCGTGATCCTTCTCTTTGCTCCCATACCACGCGGCGAAGACGAACGGCAGCCCGGTCAGCTCTTTCCAGGCCGCGCCCAGATCAATCTCGAACGGATAACCCTCCGGGGCGTTACCGATCACCTTGTCGCCGATCAGGAGGACGGCTTCCACGCCTTCAAACGAGGTCTTGGTCCGGCCGCTCGCCGTCCCGGGCCCACTAAGCCCCGGCGGACCCAATGCCGGGTGCGACTCCCGCGGCGCCGCCCTCCAGGGCACCAGTTCCAGCTCGCGTCGGTATCGCTCCAGCCACAGCAACTGGGCCAGCACGACCGACGTATGCGAATCGGCATCGATCTGTAGGCGCTCGAGACGCTCGGGCGGCGTCTTGGAAAAGACCCGGACCGTCATGGTCTCCCCGTCGCTGGCGATGCAGGCGTTCGAGACCCGGGTGAGCCGCCGCCGGGCTCGCCAGTAATCCACCACCGGCAGCAGGGCGATGTCGCATCGGCCGTCCGCCAGCATCCGGGCCAGGCCGGATGGAACGCTGGGCATTATGGTGAGCCCGTCGCGGCCGGCGAGGAATTTCCAGAGCGGGCGGGCGTTCAGAAAAGAAACCACACCCGCGTTACAAACCGCCAATCGGTTATCTTCGGTTGGAATTGTCTCTCTCGAAGCCATGGTCAAGCCGCCGATGTCCTGTCAGGAGCCCTGTCTGACGGTCGGATTATAAGATGCCGGGCATGGCTGCGACAGACGAGCCCCGAATTACGCACAAGTTCTGCAACGGCTGAAAACCGGCCGCCCGCGCAAGACGGCCGCAACTGCCCGCGGCGGACCTGGGTATGATCTGGCAGGGGAGGATGAGGCCCACGGGTGGGCTCGAAGCCGGGAGCATGGAATCGAGGGACATATGTTCTTATTGGCACAGACAACAACAGGAACCACGGGCACGCTGACGCCCGCAGAGGTGTACAAGACCGACTTCGCCAACATCGCCATTCAGATCCTGAACATCGTCTTCAGCACCTTGTTCCTGCTGATGCAGCAAGTCCTGACCGGCTTCTTTTCGTTCATCCTGCCTGCGCAATAAACGTGGAGCTCTCACGGCGTCCCGCTTAGTCGGCCGTCGCGGCGGTGCCCATCTTTGTCGTATAGGCTCACGTCGACATCCCGCAGCCACTTGGTCGTCGTCACAATCTGCCCGGTATGAAAGGCGAAGTGCTCGACCACATGCATGAGCGCGGAAGCCCCCGTCACGGTGTAGCCCTGGATCAGATAACGTTGCACCAGGCCGCCGTCGGGCAGAATCTGCAGTAGCTCGCAGACGGTTTCGACCATGTTCTGCAAGGGCGCCAGCGGCTGCTTGCCGGTGCCGGCATCCCGGGCATCGAACTCGGCTTGGCGATGACGCTCGAAAGGCCGCCCGCCGAGGCCGCCCAGCATCCACTGGCCCATATTGCCCCGCAGGTGCAGCAGCAGGTTGGCGACGCTGTTGCTCGACTGGTTCGGCCGAAACCACAGTTGCTCGTCATTCAACAGCCCCACGCACCGCTCAATCTGGGCCATGTGATCGCGCAGCTTTTCAATCGCGCCGGCGATCACGATGGAATGCAGGTTTTCGTCGTTCATGGCGGCATCATAGCCGGAAACGGCTAGAATGCGTCCATGTTGATATTCGTCGACGAGGACATCCCCGGCGGCCGTGAAACCTTCAGCCGGCTGGGGCGGGTCGCGACCTTCTCCGGGCGCGCCATCCGATCGGCCGCCTTCGCCGACGCCGATGCGCTCGTCGTCCGGTCGGTCACCCGGGTCGACGCGGCCCTGCTCGCTGGCTCGCGCGTCCGTTTTGTCGGCACGGTCACGACCGGCATGGATCACCTTGACACCTCCTGGCTGCT
>Ga0335070_10011652_pt1 | contig 10266 bp, 12 predicted proteins | sample Lox_Sample_13_FD_206722 | JGI IMG/M metagenome (GOLD analysis project Ga0335070, IMG submission 206722) | Soil microbial communities from Loxahatchee National Wildlife Refuge, Florida, United States - Lox_Sample_1.3 | ecosystem: Environmental > Terrestrial > Soil > Wetlands | place: USA... | reverse complement strand
AGCTCTGAAATAATGAAAGCGATTCCAAAGGTGAGAAGCAGCTCATGCAGATGGCCGAAGACGTGGACCCTTCGGAGTAAAAACCGTTCGATCAGAGCCCCGATGACGAATAGCAGAAAGGGACAGACGAGGAGGCAGAGCCAGAAATTTCCAGTCCACCTCAAAAGAGAGTACGAAAAATAGGCAGCCAGCATATAAAATGACGCATGGGCAAAATTGAGAACATTCATCATTCCAAAGACGAGGGTCAAACCAGAGGAGACAAGAAAGAGGAGCCCCGCATAGACCAGCCCGTGGAGGATGAAAATGACGGTGACATTCATTGCTTGTCTTTCCGATTCAATCCTTTAACGACTTCGCTTATTTTTAACAAAGCCTGATCTCGTTGCTGAATGATTTGTTTGATGCTTTCGTCCGTCCAGTGATAAAAGCCTTTTTTGGTCTTTATGCCGATCGTCTTCTGATCGACAAGTTTCTTAAGGAGGGGCGACGGTGTGGACCGGTTTTCTAAGTCTAAGAACAGGTATTGATGAATATCATAGACCAGATCGAGACCTGCCAGGTCTGCTGTTTCCAGAGGACCGAGGAAGGGGAGGCGAAGGCCAAACCCATATTTCACGACCCTGTCAATATCCTCCGGGTCCGCGATTCCTTTCTCGACCAAAGAGATGGCCTCACGCCAGAGCGCATGCTGTAACCGATTGCCAAGAAACCCCGGGACATCCTTCAAGACTCGTACAGGTTCCTTCTCAACCCTCTTCATCAATTCAACCACAGTATGAAATGCCTCATCGGATCCAAATTGACTCTTAATAACTTCAACACAGGGGACGATATGGGGAGGATTCCAAAAGTGCGTGCCGACCACCCTCTCCTTGAACTGGAGTTTTTCACTTATTAGACTAATGCTGATACCTGATGTATTACTACACAGAATTGTTTGTGGTGACGTAAGACGCTCCAGGTCCGAAAAAACCGCTCTTTTTAGATCTAAGTTTTCGCTGACCGCTTCAATGACTAATTCGACCCCTTCACCCATTTCCGTTAAGGAATGAGAGAGCTGGACGTGACGTAGACAATCTTCTACCTCGCGGGATTTTACCAGGCCCATTTCCAACAACGTCTGCAAGTTATTACGAATCTTCTCGGGAGCGCTCTGAAGCACCCCTGAGTTGCTATCGAAAAGTTTAACCTTGTATCCTTTTAGCGCGAAGACCTGGGCAATCCCGTGGCCCATGAGCCCTGCTCCGAGAATTCCGATATTTCGTATCTGTTCGGCTTTCAATTTCTTAGTCCTCATTTACTCCGGAGTATAAATCACCATCAAGCATTTCACTTCTTTTTTCCCTTGACAAATGCCATGGTGGGGAATACCCGCATCGAAGTAAAGGCAGTCCCCTTCTTCCACGATGAATTCCAGGTCTCCATGAAAAAATTTCATGGTCCCTTCGAGAACGAAGAGGATTTCTTCCCCATCGTGTTGAAAAAGGGGTACCTGCTTCGGCTTGACAGGAAGGGTCAAAATATACGGTTCCATATGTTTCTTGTAAAATTTGTGTGCCAGGGTTTGATAGGAATAACTGAAAACCGTTCCGTTTCGGGCAACCACTTGCCGTTGATTCCTTTTCACAAGAGAGATGGAACTCTTTTCTTCTTTTTCTCCAAAAATCTCTGAAAGACTAACTTCCAAGGCCTTTGCCAGGACGACTAAGGTAGAAACGGGAGGCGCCTTTTTTGTATTTTCGACTTTTGAAAGATAACCTTTTGTAAAGCCGGTTTTTTCTTCAAGTTTCCGCAGGGTCAGCCCCTTCTTCATCCGGTACTCTTTGATTCTCTTTCCTAATTCTGATTCTTGAATCATCGGGTCGAGCCTCAAACCTTCCCTTATGATCTTATTCTTGAAAGAGGTTCAGGGGAGAAAGGGAATACGTTTCCTAAACGGAAACTTCGTATCATAATTTGGAAACTCTGTCAAGTATCTTCCCGAAAATGGAAAATCGTCTCCACAGCAACAAAATGATCATTTTGGGTACTGGCTCCAACCGGTTCAGCGTATGCCGCCCAATCCGTATCTTTCTTTACCGCCCACCTTGAAATTTCAGGGTCCGATGAATAGATTAAGGTAAAATAGTTGTGGGGAGGCGAAACCTATGAAATGTGACCGATGCGGAGGTCCGATGACCTACGAAAAATTTTATGGCCAGGCAGAAGATTATTTTGGATGGCGATGCATCGCTTGTGGCGAGATCGTTGACGAAGTCATCCTGCAGAATCGATATGGAAGGAAAAGATAACCGCCCTGCAGAAGAGAAAATGGACGTCAATTCGTCGCGCTTTTCTTCCCCAAATCGTAAGCCTGCTTCTTGATTTTTGTATTTCCTGCAATCTCCCCTTTCGCTGCAGCGGAAGCCTGCACCAGTCCAAAAAAGTTGAGTCCGCTAAATTCGCAGGTCGATTTGAAACTATGAACAATAGGATCCGCAGTGGAGACATTCGGATCTCCGCAAACCGTGATCAGACCGATCCTCTTTCCTTTCATCTTGGAGAGATAGGCCTTATGCCACTGCCAATTCGCATCAAAGAAGGCGCACCAGCGGTCCAGGTAAGCTTTGGTCTGGGAGGTCATGGCCCAGAAATAGACGGGCACGCTGTGAATGATGGCATCTGCCTCCAGGATCTTTTTATGGATCTCGAGCATATCGTCCTGGATGGCGCAAATTCCTGTCTCATTGCATTTTCCACAATCCAGGCATCCAGAGATCTTCTTCTTAGACAGGACGATCTTCTCCACTTCTCCTCCAGCGTCCTTAGCTCCAGCCAGAGCCTGTTCCAAAAGGATGTCGCTATTTCCTCCCAATCGAGGGCTTCCCAAAATTCCTAAGATCTTCATTTCTTTCCTCCTTCCAACAGATAGACGAACTTTAAGCCTTTTTGGAAGATTTGGCAATAACGGAATTTAGCTTCTCTCAGTTCTTTCCCTCCCCCGTTACCGGGGTAAGTCCCCTCCGAGGCTTCATAAGGCCGCGTTGAGGGCAAACAGGGCTGAAACCCCGCAAGATCTTGAATTATTGGTCTTCCATTGAGCCCAGGTAGTTAGACTTTAGAAAGGTTGGGCCGATGAAGCCTCTTCAGGGGCCCACAACCCGGTCGGGCAATAACGCGCTCCTCCAGTTTTTCTTGATGCCTTCTTCAACCAGGGATCTGTTTTTGATTTGATAAATTCGACCTCAAAGGATAAAATTATGAGCAAGAAATCCTGGGAAGAAATCTTGAGCTGCTGAAATAATACTAAAGGAGGAAAATCATGGAATTGAAAGGAAGCAAGACGGAAAAGAATCTTTTGGCTGCTTTTGCCGGTGAGTCGCAGGCCAGGAACCGTTACACCTTTTTTGCCAGTGCGGCGAAAAAGGAAGGCTATGAGCAAATTTCTGCTCTCTTTCTGGAGACGGCCGACAACGAGAAAGAACATGCCAAGCTCTTCTTCAAATCCCTCAAAGGGGGCGACACAGAGATTCTGGCTGCTTATCCGGCAGGAGTGATCGGGACCACGGCTGAGAATTTGAAAGCGGCGGCAGGTGGAGAAAATCTCGAATGGTCGAAGCTCTACCCGGATTTTGCGGAGGTGGCGAAGAAAGAGGGATTTGATGAGGTCTACCAGACCTTCACCAATGTGGCAAGGGTGGAAAAATTCCACGAGGCTCGTTATCTGGATCTCTTAAAAAATGTAAAGGGAGGAAAGGCTTTCAAAAAGGATTCTTCTGTAAAATGGCATTGCCGAAATTGTGGCTATGTCTTCGAAGGGAAAGATGTCCCGGATCAATGTCCGGTCTGCAAACATCCAGGAGCTTACTTCGAGGTTCTGGCGGAGAATTATTAACTTGACAGTTGCAGAAACATGCGGACGTATGGGCTCCCAAACCCTTAAAACGCGGGTCCTTTTGACATTTTTCAGTTTACGTTCCGAGTTCACTAAGGTGAACTCCAGAAAAGATGGGAATGTCTGAGGCTTTTTCAACAATCAGCGGTAGCCGCTTTAAGGTTTTTTCCGCCCATACGTCCGCATGTTTCGGGTGAATTTTTGTAACGTTAAGGTTAAGTTAGATCATCGTCGATGATCGCCACAGCGCGTGTCCATCCGGCGGAGCCGGCTCGTATCTTCACCGGAAAGCAGGCTACGATGAAACCATGAGCCGGCAGTGCCTCCAGGTGATGCAGCTTCTCCAGGTGGCAGTAGCCCTTGTGGCGCCCCGCCTTGTGGCCTTCCCAGATAATATCCGGATCATGCGTTTCAGCATAACGCCGGGCGGTAAAAATAAACGGCGGATCCCAGCTCCACGCATCCGTGCCCGTAATTTGCACGCCGCGCTCCAGCAGATACATCGTTGCCTCATACCCCATGCCACAGCCTGAGATCACATAGTCGGCGTGACCGTAGCGCGATCCGGCCCGTGTGTTGATCAGCACGATTTCCAATGGACGGAGCGAATGGTGGATGCGCTCCAGCTCTGCCTCCACGTCCTTGGCTGTCACCACATAGCCGTCGGAGAAATGGCGGAAATCGAGTTTCACTCCCGGCTGAAAACACCACTCGAGATTTACCTCGTCGATCGTGATCGCACGCTCGCCCCTGTTCATCGTCGGATGAAAATGGTACGGCGCATCTAGGTGAGTGCCGTTGTGGGTAGTGAGTTCGACCTTCTCCACTGCCCAGGCGGCCCCGTCGGGAAGGTCCTCCTTCCTCAGTCCAGGGAAGAAAGGGGCCATCTGAGTGAAGGTCGTTTCATGATTCATGTAATGGATTTTGGGACGGAACGCCGGCGGATCAGAAATCACGTCGTTTTCAAGATGGATAGAGATATCGATGATTCTGCGCGACATCATAGCCTCCGATAATATGTGTCAGGAGTGAGGGAGACAAAACGTCTATCCCCTCCACTCTGCGGGCCATCTCTATTTTGGAATGCCAATTTAGGGATTCACATAGATCTTCATTTTGGTGGGCCTGACCATCAGCTTTTCAATTTTGGCCTGGATTTCCCGGCGTTCCGAATTATTTTCCCAATTCTTCCAATCTTCTACACTATGCCAGGTGGAGACCACGATCAGATTATGAGGGTCATCGGATGCCTGCAAGGTCTCTCCTGAAATGTAGCCCTTGGCAGAGATTGCTTTTCCTCTCAATTCTTCGAGCAATTTCAAAAACTCCGATACGTTTCCTTTCTTCACCTTCCGGTCGATAATGATCTTTGCTGTCATTCCTGCCCTCCTATAGAGCATTTCTACGGGTATGCCCAGTAGTAAGATAGCAGAGTTTAAGCGTTTGTCAACCCATTGCCCTACTTTCTCTTTCGAGCCTTTGATCTTTTCCTCCGGCTGACGAGCTAATGGAATTGGGTTGCATTTGATTTATCCATGATACATAATGAACCAAAAAAGGAATGGGTAACAAATCATTTTGCTAAAGGAGGCTGGTTATGGTTAAGAAAAGTGTCACCCTTCTTGTTATTGTACTCTGCCTCGGACTATTTGTGACGGGGTGTGCCAAGAAGAAAGTAGTCGTTAATCGAGACAGGGAGTCCGTCCAGAGATCAGAGGAGGCAAGTAGACTTGAGGCTGAACGGGCGGCGAGACAAGCCAGAGAGGCCCAAGAAGCTAAAGAAAAAGAAGCAAGGATAAAGGAAGAAGAGGCGAGGTTGGCACAAAAGGGAGAGTTTGAAAAGAGCCTGATTGCCAAGAAAGAAAGGGGAATCGAAGGCGAGGTCTTCGAAACGAAACTGCTCAAAGACGTCTACTTCGAATTTGACAAATATGACATTCGACCGAAGGATGAAGAAGTCCTGAAAGAAAACGCAGCCTGGTTGAAAAAAAATCCCAATGCGAAGATCCAGATTGAAGGTCATTGTGATGAGAGAGGGACCGTCGAATACAATCTTGCCCTCGGGGAAAGGAGGGCCAATTATACAAAGAAATATCTTGTCTCCCTTGGCATTGCCCCGGATCGAATTTCTACAATCAGTTATGGAAAGGAAAGACCTTTAGACCCAGGCCATAATGAGGAGGCGTGGGCTAAAAACCGAAGAGCTCACATTGTTGTGCTGTCCAAGTAATCTAACGGGTCTTCCCTGAGGGTTGACGTTCAAGGAGGAAACTTGAAAAAATTCGGCAGGGTCAAAACGTGGATCCTTCTTCCCATCGGAATGTTTCTATTAGGATTCGCAACCACCGGGGATGCACAAATCCGTGACAGGGAGATGGATAAAGTTTATTCGGAGCTCAGCGCCCTTCGAAAAGAAAATAGTTCTTTGGAGAATAAGATCTCCGCCCTATCCGATGAGAACCAAAAGCTTAGGACGGAGCTTCTCTTCCGCCTTGAAAATCTTCAATCTGAAATTCGAACCCTCTCTACGAGTGTCGAGGAATATAAGGATTATCTTAAGAAGCCCTCGAAAGAAATTGGCCATATGAAGGAAGATGTTGAGGTTCGCTTAAAGGCTTTGGAAGAGAAGAGAAAAAGCCTGGAAGAGAAAAATAGAGCCCTGGAAGAGAAGATCAAGGAAATGGAGAATCGTCTCAAAGGCATGGAGGGGAAGGTAAAACAGGCGGAGTTGGAAAAATCGAGTCCAGCCAAAGAGGCTTCTCCAGAAGCCAAAGGGCTCTCCGCAGGGATGGGGGATCTCTATAAGGATGCCTATGAGACTTTTCAGAAGGGAAACTATGAGGGGGCTCGAAAGAAATTTGAGACGTTTCTCATGCAGTACCCTAACACCCAACTCTCCGGCCACGCACAGTTTTGGATTGGAGAGACCTATTATCAGAAAAAGGATTTTGAGAGGGCGATCCTGGAGTATGAAAAAGCGATCACAAAGTATCCGGAGGGGGGTAAAATTTCGGCAGCCTTATTTAAACAGGCTCTGGCCTTCCTGGAATTAGGTGACAAGACGAATGCCAGAAATCTTCTTAAGCGCGTTATCGAAAAATTTCCGCATTCGGACCAGGCGGAGATGGCGAAGAAGAAGCTGGAAGCAATGAAATAAATCTTCGGTGAACGACTGAGTAGGGTCTGCACTCCGCACGGAAGGGATTAATCCCCAAAAGAGGTTATGAAGGCGAAGATACTCCACCTTCTTCCAATCGTGGTCTGCCTGATCAGCTGTTTCGGCGGAAGCGTCAAGCCGCTTCTAAATCGCCCTGAATTTAGAGCAGAAAACGAGCCGATTCGGACGTTGAAGATTGTTGCGATCACCGATGAGTCCTATCGGAAAGACGAAATTGAAAAATTTGTTTCAAGATGTTCGCGCCTTGTGGAGATGCAAGTCGGGATACGGCTTGAAATTCAAGATTGGTATCAGATCAAATGGGAAGATGAGCTGGATGACATCATCAAGACCGAGATGAGGATTGCCGCCGACACTTGGGACAAAAGGGATCAGTTTGATATTGTACTCACATTCGTCTATTTTGTTCATCACATCGCGGGCGGCAAATTACCCCTGGGTGCAACGGACACTTTTTATTGGAGGTATATCTTTGTAAGAGAGATGGATCCTTACATTCTTCTGCATGAATTGTTTCATGCCTTTCTTTTACACAAGGGTCATTCGAAAGACTGGGTGATGAGGGGCGCAAGGCCTTCCTACGGAAATGAATGGTACTGGCTCACTCCGGATGACAGAAAAGACGTCCTCCGGAATAAATGGAGGAACTTCAACGTCATGCCGGCGAACGGGGAAGAAGAGAGGAAATCGAAAGAAAGCTGGTTTTATTATAAGATGGGGGCAGCCTGCCTCCAGAAGGGAGAGTTTGACCGGGCGATTTTATTCTTTGATAAGTCTCTTGAGGTCAACCCGGCATATGCAGAAGCTTACGAAAAGCGGGGGGTGACTTATAGCTGTAAAGAAGAATATGATGAAGCCATTGCCGATTTCAATAGGGCTCTTGAGATTAACCCAAAGCTTGGTGAGGTTTACTTAGGTCGCGCAAAGGCCTATTTCTCTAAGGGCGAATACCAGAAATCTTGGGGAGATGTTAAGAAAGCACAAGATTTAGGTTATAACATTCCGGCTGAACTTCTTAGCAATTTTGGTAAAGGGGATGAAGCGAGGAAGAATTTATTCAAATAATGATGGGTTTGTAGCGTCATACACTTTTTTTGTGGTTGAAGGTCACTTAGGTCAAATTTGAACCGACTTGCGAAAAAATTGAAAGAGAAAGAAGGGAGATGGGAGGAGATGGAGAGGAAGAAAATCATCTGTCTGTTTCTTTTCGTTATTCTTGCCCTCATTTTATGTTCATGTCACCCTCGTCGTGTTTCAGATATCAAATCTAACATGACAAAAGAAGAAGTGGTCTCTTTTTGGGGGAAAACACCCCTGATCACCACTAAGACTGTCGATGGGAAGACGCTTGAAATCTGGGAATACCACTTTTTGAACTCTAATTCTGCATGTTCGATCAGTTTTTCTCAGGATAGAGTGGTGGGTACCCAGTGTCGCCCTTTACGAAGCGGAGGGTACGGGTATTACTCGCAGTCAGGCCAGGAAAGACCTGGAGCTCCTCCGGTTGAGCAGAAGCTGGTCCGTGAGGGTTTCTTTGCAATGAAGCTGGTCGAGGCATTGAAGGTCGGAGAGGTTAAGAACGAGGGAGAGGCCGAGAGTAAGTTGGCTTCCGTGGGCGTTCTTCCCAAAAATGGATGGATCGCTGATTACCCCTTGACGCCGAATGTGATTGCGGAGCTGGAAAATGCGATCGGTGAAGCTGCGGATTCCGGAAAATTAGTGATGAAGAGGGAGGAGGCCTTAAAGGTTTTCAACGATCTGATCATGAGTATCGAAAATGAGTATGCGCAAGTTGAACCTCCTCCTGGAAATCAACCCTATTCCGAAGGGTATGCTTACCCTCGATTTTATTCTTACCCGTTTTATTATCCGCCTCCCTATTACTACCCATATCCTTATTCCTTCGGTTTTCGTTTCTACGCCCCCTACCCTTATTTCCGTCGTTGGAGGTAACGAAGGGTCTTGCCGAAGGAGATCAGAGGAACGAGGTTCGGTCGCTCAGACCGTTATGACGGTGTTTTCCAGCACTCCGATGCCATTAACCTCGATCCGAACCTTATCATCTGGCAGAAGTGTGAAATCATTTCCGGGTACGATACCCGTACCGGTCAGCAAAACCGCTCCGTGCGGAAAGGTTTGGCTGCGGTAAAGGTAGCTCACCAGTTCTTCAAAGGAACGTTTGATCCGATTCACAGTAGTCTGCCCCTCGAAGACGATCTTCCCTCCACGATAGATTCGTAGAGTAATGGTCCAGGTTCGCGCTACCTTCTCGGTGGAGCCAACCTCAATGCATGGCCCAAGTGCGCAGGAGCGGTGGTAAGTTTTGGCTTGGGGCAGGTAAAGCAGGTTTTCCCCTTCGATATCGCGTGAGCTCATGTCGTTGCCAATCGTGTAGCCAACGATGATGCCCTGAGAATTGATGACCAGGGCTAGTTCCGGTTCGGGGACATTCCACTGTGCATCCTTGCGGATGCCGACAGGTTCGCCAGGGCCGACGACCTTTTCTGAGAGTGATTTGAAGAAGATCTCAGGCCGCTGTGCGCTATAGACTCGGTCGTAGGCGTTGGCGCTGAAGTTGGATTCCTCCATTCGTGCATTTTTGCTTCGTAGGTATGTAACACCTGCTGCCCAGACCTCCTGGCGCTCAATGGGACTGATCAGTTGTATTTGGTTAAGGGAAAATCGAGCTAGGTTTCGCTGTGAAAGGGCCTCGATCTGCTGGGAGGGATTCTCGGTTTCAAGAAGGAAGGTAAGATTATTGACCCCTGCATCCGATAAATCCAGAACTTGATTCTCCCCAGTGAGCAGCCCTACATGTGTTTCTCGTTGTGAGGTGAGGAATCGGCAAAGTTCCATTTTGTGTGCCTTATTTATCTTTAGATCGAAACAAAGCTAGACAATAAGCAAGATAACCAAACGATGAAGAGTCTGTCAAGGCGGAAGGAGTTCTTGTGAAAGCCTGCCGACCCCCAGTTTTCATATTTTGTGGACAAAGAACGTTTCTAGACAGGTGGTCGACATAGGGGGGCCAGTTCTCGAACCTTTCGAATGCGGTCATGAATGGATTGTGTCGGAACCCTCCCCTCTTAATAATCAAGTAAGGGAAAGGGTCGAGCCTCCTTCGCGGGGTCCATTTAATGGAAGCCGCTCGAAAGCTTCTCCAACTGGTCCCGCTGTGTCTGAGCGTATTGAGGAAGAATATGTTTTATTG
>Ga0335070_10011649_pt1 | contig 10267 bp, 10 predicted proteins | sample Lox_Sample_13_FD_206722 | JGI IMG/M metagenome (GOLD analysis project Ga0335070, IMG submission 206722) | Soil microbial communities from Loxahatchee National Wildlife Refuge, Florida, United States - Lox_Sample_1.3 | ecosystem: Environmental > Terrestrial > Soil > Wetlands | place: USA... | reverse complement strand
CCCGGGAAACCCACCAGGATGTCGGCCCCCAGACCGAGTGGGGCGACGCGCGCCGCGAGCCGCTCCACGCTCCGCCGGTACGCGGCTGCGGTGTACCAGTGCCGGCCCATGCGCCGGAGCAGCCGGTCGCTCCCCGACTGCAGGGGCGCGTGGAGGTGCGGCGCGACGCGGTCGGGGACCGACGCCATCAGCGCGACCATCGCGTCGTCGAGCTCCGTCGCTTCGACCGACGTGAGGCGGAATCGGACGCCCGGAACCTGCTCCACCAGCAGCGCCACGAGCGCGGAGAGCGTCCACCGTCCCTCGAGGTCACGGCCGTACGTGCCGATGTGCACTCCGGTCAGGACGATCTCGGCATGCGAGGCCGCCAGCTGCCGCGCCTCGCGGACCAGATCCTCGGGAAGCCGCGACCGGCTGGCTCCCCGCGCGAGCACGGTCGCGCAGAAGGTGCAGTGTTCGTCGCATCCGTCCTGGATCTTGAGCCAGGCACGGGAGAGCGAGGCAAACCGCCGCAGCCCGCTCTCCGCCGCGCCGCCTCCGGGCAAGGCGAGGGCGCGCGCCACCGCCCCGTCATCCGCGCCGGGCACCACGGCGGCCACGTTGGGGAGCGCCGCGATGCGGCCGTCGTCCAGCGCCGCCGCGCACCCCATGACCACCGTCCGGATACCCGGATTCCGCCGCGCCAGGCGCCGCACCAGAGCGCGCATCTTCCCCTCGCCGACATGCGTGACCGTGCACGAGTTCACCACCGCGGCGTCCGCCCCGTCGGGCGACGGCACGACGCGGCACCCCGCGTCCTCCAGACGCTGACGCACCACTTCCGTGTCGTACTGGTTGGCCTTGCAGCCGAACGTGTAGAGGAAGACGTTCATGGGAAGATCGAGAGGCCCGCCAGGATCGTCGTGAAGCTCTCCTTCAGCGTGCCGGCGGTACGCGAGCCCCCCTGCACGGCCAGGTCCAGGTTCGCGCGGCCCCCCGCCAGCGAGAAGCTGATGCCGCCGGATGCCGCCCGCTCGCTCACAAAGAGGGCCGTATCCACGGGAAACGGCAGCTGGCGCCACCGGTACCCGGCCCGCAGCGGCACCACCTCTCCGAACATCCTGAGGAGCGCGATCTCCGCGCCGACTCCCACACTCCACACGTCCCGGGAGGGGAGTTGCCCGGCCGCCACGAGGTCGGGCGCCGCGACGCTCCAACTGTCATGGATGATCGTCGTAGCGACCGTGATGCCGTCCCACGGCACGACGTACAGCCCGCCCGCCAGCTCCGAGGGCAGCCGCACGCTCGCATTGCCGCCGGGGTTGGTCGCCGACAGCCTCCCATTGAAGCGGGCGCTGGCGCCGACGACCAGCCGCTTGGTCGGCGACGCGAACAGGCCCAGCGACACGCCGAAACCGCGGTAGTCCGTCTCCGTCACCTGGGCGAAGGTGTGATACGTGGAATCGGTCGGGAAGTCGCGCTCCACGGCGGTCTGCGCCGAACCGGAGAGCGTGTGGAGGCCGATGCCCACCGCGATACGGCTCGAGACCCGGTACGCCGCCGCGAAGCGGACGTCACTCACACCGCCCACCGAGCGGCTGTGGTCCGCGACCGGCACCGCCGAGCCCCGTGGCCACACCGTATCCGCCCGCTGCACTTCCCAGTTCCGGTTGAGGTACTCGGAGACAGTGACGCCGACGACCAGTCGGTACCCGACGGGCGTGGCGAAACCGAACGTGGGGAAGCGCATCGAGTTCAGCGAAACCGCCCCGCTCCCGGGGTTGAAGCTGCGGTTCGACTGCGCCCCCACCGCCCATCCGGCCAGCTTCTGCCAGGCCGCGAGAGACGCCGGGCTCACGGCCGAATTCCCGTCGAACATCGACTCGCCGCCTCCCATCGCAGCGCTGTGTGCCGAGATAGGCTGCGCGAGGAATCCCAGCCCCCGGACCCCGAAGACCGACTCCTGGGCCGCCGCCGGGCGCGCCGCAAGCAGAGCGGCCGCGATCAGCAGGCTCGTCCGGGTGCGCGTCACGGAACCCCGACCTCGTGTTTCTTCACGTACGTCACGTCGAGCAGCGGACCCCCGCCGCTTCCCGAGTGCCCCCAGACGTCCACCTCTCCGAGGGTGTACCCCTCGGCGAGCACGCCCAGCATGACGGCACGCGGCATGGAGTCTCCGACGGTCGTACCCCACAGCCGGAGGATCCGCGCGAGGTCCAGCTCCACTGTCCCCGTCTGGCCGGCGTGGATCACCGCCACGCCCACGAATGTCGTGTCCGGCAAGAGCACCGACTTCGGGCCGTAGTCCCGGAGGATGGGGACTGCGTTGACGAAGAAGCTGTCGCCCGGGAAGCCGACGACCGGGCGCACCAGGTTCAGGATCAGCGTCGCCCGCACGATGCCCGCCGAATCCACCACCACGCCGGGGAGCGAGAAGTGGATGAGCGAGTGGGCCGCCGGCAGGCCACCGATCGCGAGCACACCCGGGGGCGGCTGGCCGGCAGCGGGCGACTGAACGAAGGTCGTGAAGGTCGCCGTGTCGACGAGGTTCCGGGTCAGCGAGTCCTGCGGCGGCTGGCCGTGCACGAAATACCAGAGCTGTGGCCACGTGGTGCGGCTGTGCCCCGACGAGAAGGCGACGACGGTCGGGGAATCCGCGATGACCCTGGCGCCGATGGACACAATGCCCGAGTCGCCCGGCCCCGGGACCAGCCCGGTCGGCAACCGGGCCTCCATGCTCCCGGTGTCGGGGACCGCCACCGTGTCCAGCACCGCCGAGTCGACGAAGTACGCCTGCGCCTGCGCGTACGTCACGGTCGTGTCGAACCACGCCGGGAGGCGGTAGAACACGATCCGCGGATGGACGGTGGTGTCCCGGAAGACGAGCGGCAGCTCCACGAAGACGCTGTCCGGCGGATAGACGGCCTGCACGGTGTCCGTCGCGGTCTGGGCCCACTGCGTCTGCACCGGCGCGAAGCGGATCAGGAACACGCTCTTCAGGGAATCGAGGCTCGAGGCCGCAACGTAGGTGGCCTCATTCGTCAGCACGTACCCGCGGGCCGTCGTGTCCGCCACGTCGGCCCCGGTGAGCAGCGTGTCCACGAGCTGCACGCTGTTGCTCGGGCACAGCTCCGGGCAGCGCCCGGGGGTCGTGAGCTTCTCGTTGCATCCCCCGGCCGCGACCAGGCCTGCGAGGAGGGCGCTACGCCAGGCGGACGTTCTTGCCATGCGCCTCGAAGCTGTCCACGATCGCCATGATCACCGCGTCCACCGGACGGTCCTTCGTCCCCGGCGTCTGGCGCGCCGAAGAGCCCGAGGCGTACAGCACGACTTCACTCGCCCCGGCGCCCACCGTGTCCACCGCCACGACGTACCCGCCCTCCGGCTTCAGGTCGGGCGACAGGTTCTCGACCACCAGGAACTTGGCGCCGACCAGGGACGGGTCCTTGCGGGTCGCCACGACCGACCCGACGATGCGCCCCATCTTCATGCGCGCTCCCGCAGGCTCTTGCTGGTGAAGGCGTGAGGCAGCAGGGCGTCGAGGCGCCAGGTTTCCCGGCCGCCCCGCGCCCCCACGGACACGATTTCCAGGTCCAGCCCGAACTCCGCCAGCAGCTGGCGGCACAGCCCGCACGGCGCCACCGGGTCGTCGGCGTCGCTGGTGATGAGCAGGCGCCGGAAGGCGCGATGCCCCGCCGCGATCGCCGCCATCACCGCGCCCCGCTCGGCGCAGATCGTCCCGCCGTACGACGCGCTCTCCACGTTGCACCCCGCGATCACGGCCCCATCGGCCGTCTCGATCGCCGCCCCCACGCGGAACCGCGAGTAGGGGGCGTGTGCCCGCGCCTGCGCCGCGCGCGCCGCCTCCAGCAGGCGGTCGGTGGCACTCGAGCCAGGGCGAGTCCCTGCGGGCGGCGCGCCTGCTGCGCTGGTGGCAGGTCGTCGTGCGCCCGGCGCGCTCACGTCAGCATCTCGCGCAGGAACGACGTCCCTGACTCCAGCGGCCCGACCCCGAAGTACTCCGCCGCGGTCTGCCCCAGGTCGGCGAACGTCGCCCGCTCCCCGAGCGACACGGGCTTGACCCGCGGGCCGCACACCAGCAGCGGCACGTTCTCGCGCGCGTGATCGGTGGAGGCCGTCGTCGGATCGTTGCCGTGGTCGGCCGTCAGCGCGAACAGATCGTCCTCCCGGAGCAGCCCCAGCAGCGACCCGAGCTGCCGGTCCAGCTCCAGCAGCCCGCGGTGAAAGCCGGCGACGTCGTTGCGGTGCCCCCAGCTCTGGTCGAACTCGACCACGTTGGCGAACACCAGCCCGCAATCTACATGGGCGATGGCGTCCCGAAGAAGGCGGTACGCGTCGGCGTTGGTCGGGGTATGCGTGGCCGTGATGTTCCTGGCGGCGAACAGGTCGTCCACTTTCCCGATCCCGGTACGCGGAATCCCACCCTCCGCGAGATAGTCCAGCAGCGTCGGCCCGACCGGGTCCAGCGAGAAGTCGCGGCGGTGGGCGGTGCGGGTGAACGCGCCCGGTTTTCCGACGAACGGCCGCGCGATGACGCGCGACACGCCGTGCGCGCCGGTGAGCATCGCGCGCGCCTCGGTGCATCCGCGATACAGCTCCTCGAGCGGGATCTTCTCCTCGTGCGCCGCCACCTGGAAGACCGAATCGGCCGAGGTGTAGACGATCCAGTCGCCCGTGGCGAGGTGACGTTCTCCCAGCTCCGCGATGATGGCCGTGCCGGAGGCCGCCTTGTTGCCGAGCACGCCGCGGCCGGTGCGCCGCGAGAACTCCGCCACCACCTCCGCCGGGAAGCCGTTCGGATACGTGGGGAACGGCCGCGTCACCGTGAGCCCGCAGATCTCCCAGTGACCGGTCGTGCTGTCCTTTCCCGCGCTCGCCGGCCGCATCAACCCGTAGGCCGCCCGCGGCTCGCTCACCTCGGCGACCCCGGCGATCGGGCGGATGCGGCCCAGGCCGAGCCCCTCCAGCACGGGAACGCGAAGCCCCCCCACGGCGCGCGCCACGTTGCCGATCGTGTCGCTGCCCGCGTCGCCGTAGGCGGCGGCGTCGCGCGCGGCCCCGCACCCCACCCCGTCGAGGACGATGAGGAAGAAGCGCTTCACGCGTACAACCGCGCCACGCGCTGCCCCAGGCCGGTGAGGATCTCGTAACTGATGGTCCCCGCCGCCTCCGCGACGTCGTCCAGCTCGATCGTCTCGCCGCCGTCGCGCCCGATCAGCGTCGCCACGCTCCCCACCCGCGGCGCCCAGCCCGTCGCGGCGACCATCGTGAAATCCATGGTGACCCTCCCGGCGATCGGGAGGCGGCGGCCCTCGACCAACGCCGCGCCCGCGTTCGAGAGGGAGCGGCGCAGCCCGTCGGCATACCCCGCCGCCAGCGTCGCCACGCAGGTGCGCGCCGCCGTGGTGTAGGTCGCGCCGTAGCTCACCGTCTGCCCCGCCTCCCGCCATCGCGTCGCGAGCACGCGGGCTCGCCATGCGACCACGGGCCGCGGACGGTACGCCCCCGCCCGGCCTCCGAACAGGAAGATCCCCGGCCGCGCCAGGTCCCCGATCGTGTCAGGATAGGTCAGCGCGGCGGCGCTGTTGGCCGCGTGCACCAGCGGCGGCCTCCGCGGCAAGGCCGCGACCACCGACTGCAGCCGCGCCCACTGCTCGCGAACCGTCTCGGGCTTCTCCACGGGCGAATGGAAGTGCGTGAAGACGCCCTCGAAGCCGGGCGCGTCGGCGAAGGCGGACGCCTCCGCCCCGAACGACTCCCACCACAGTCCCCACCGCGCCATCCCCGTGTCCACCTCGACGTGAAACGGCCGGCCGGGCGCCAGCGCGAGCCAGGCGGCGATCTGCTCGACGGATCCGAGCGCAGGCGTGAGATCCTGCCGGACGAGCAGCTCCAACGTCTCCGTCTGCGGGCCCATCACGAGCACGCGGCGGCGGATCCCCGCCTCGCGCAGCTCGCACCCCTCGTGGGCAGTCGCCACGGCGAACCCCCAGGGGTCGACGCGTTCGAGCGCGCGCACCACCGGGACGACCCCCAGGCCGTAGGCGTTGGCCTTGACCATCGGCAGGAGACGCGCACGCGGCGCCAGCGCCTGGATGGTCCGGGCGTTGGCGACCAGCGCCTCCAGATCCACCTCGATCCACGTGCGCGGATGCTCGGTGGCACTCGGCGCTGGGCGGGACCGTGCGGGCGGCGCAGCGGAGGTGTCGCTCGCTGGTCGGCGGTCGTCCGGCGCGGGGGTTTGCCCTGGTTTCACGACTTGAGTACCGTACCCGGCCGGGAGGCTAAATGCAAGACGATTCGACGTTTGGCAGCATTCTGGATCTGGTCCGCGACCTCCGGAAACGGTGCGACTGGGACCGGGTCCAGACGCGCGAAACCCTGCGCCCGTATCTCCGGGAGGAGGTCGCCGAGCTGGACGAGGCGCTGGCCGCCGGAGACGAGGCGCGCATCGCAGCCGAGCTCGGCGACCTGATCCTGCACCTCTGCTTCCAGCTCGTCATCGCCGAGGAGCGCGGGACGTTCACCCTCGCCGAGGTGACGGAGGCGCTGGGGCGGAAGATGCGCCGGCGGCATCCACACCTCTTCGCGGGCGAGACGAAGCCCGACTGGGAGCGGCTCAAGGCGGAGGAGCGGCGTCGCGAGCATCCCTCCGGCGATCGACCGAGCGTGCTTGGGTCTCTCCCTCCCGGCCTCCCCGACCTGGAGCGGGCCTACCGGTTCCAGGAGCGCGCCGCCTCGGTCGGCTTCGACTGGGACGGTCTCGACGGACCCTTCGACAAGCTGGAGGAGGAGGTGCGCGAGGCCCGCGCGCATCCGCAGGCAGAGATCGGCGACGTCCTCTTCGCGGCGGTGAACGTGGCGAGAAAGGCCGGCGTGCACCCGTCCGTCGCCCTGCGCGCAGCCACCGACAAGTTCGTCCGCCGCTTCCGCGCGCTGGAGCAGAAGGCGGCGGCCCGCGACATCGAGCTGGGCCGCGCGGACCTCGCGGCCCTCGACCGGCTGTGGGACGAGGTGAAGGCGGCGGAGGCTACGGGGTGAGGCGGTAGATCATCCGCGGGAAGGCGATCGTCTCGCGGATGTGCGGCGTGCCGGTGATCCACGCCACCGTGCGCTCCACGCCGAGGCCGAAGCCGGAGTGCACGAACGTGCCGTACTTCCTCAGGTCGAGGTACCAGCCGTACGCCTGCTCCGGGAGGCCCTGCTCCCGGATGCGCGCCAGCAACCGGTCGTAGTCGTCCTCGCGCTGGCTCCCGCCGATGATCTCGCCGTACCCCTCGGGGGCGAGGCAGTCGTCGCACAACACTGTGCGCGGATCGGAGGGATTCTCCTTCATGTAGAACGCCTTCGCCGCGCGCGGATAGTTGTAGACGAAGACCGGGCGATCGGCGCCCTCCGTGATCGCCGTCTCGTCCTCGGCGCCGAGGTCCTGTCCCCAGGCGATCGAGGATCCCTTCGCCTGGAGCCGCTCCACGGCCTCGGTATACGACACGCGGGGGAACGGGGGCACGACGCTCGCCAGCTTCGACGTGTCGCGCTCCAGCTCCTTCAGTTCCTCGAAGCGCCGGTCGAGCACCCGCGCGACAATCGCGCTGATGAACTCCTCCTGCAGGCGCATGTTGTCGGCGGAGTCGTTGAAGGCCACCTCGGGCTCGACCATCCAGAACTCGGTGAGGTGCCGGCGCGTCTTCGACTTCTCGGCGCGGAACGTCGGGCCGAAGCAGTAGACCTTGCCGAGTGCGGCGCACGCCGCCTCGACGTACAGCTGGCCGGTCTGCGCGAGATACGCCTTCCCCAGGTCGAAGTACTGGGTCTCGAAGAGCGTGCCCCCTGACTCACCGATGCTGCCGGTCAGAATCGGCGTATCCACCAGCACGAAGCCGCGCTCGTGGAAGAAGTCGCGGATGGCCTGGATGATCTCGTGCCGGACCTTCATGATCGCCACCTGGCGCCGGCTCCGGAGCCAGAGGTGGCGGTGGTCCAGCAGGAACGGCGCGCCATGCTCCTTGGGCGTGATCGGGAAATCGGTGCTGGGCCCGAGGATCTCGATCTCCCTGATCCCCAGCTCGACGCCACCCGGCGACCGCTTGTCCGCGCGGACCTCCCCGACCAGCCGCACGCTGGTCTCCTGCGTGAGCGCGCCGAAGCGATCCCAGGTCGCAGGGTCGGCCTCGGACTTGGCGAGCACGCCCTGCAGGTACCCGGAGCCATCGCGGATCACGACGAACGCGATCTTCCCGGATGAGCGCGTCGTGAGCACCCACCCGTGGACGGCGACCGTCGAGCCGATCTGGCCCGGGAGCGCGGATATCTCGAAGCGTTCCGGCACTGGTCCGGCGATTCTAGCGGGGGGCCCTGCCCCCGTCAACGCGTGGGAAGCCTACCTGCAGTGCGTCTCGAACGCGGCCACGAGCTCCTGCGAGATCTCCGGCGCGTCCCGGCCCTCGATCTGGTAGCGGTGCATCATCCAGACGAGCTTGCCATCCTTGAACAGCCCGACCGAAGGCGAGGAGGACGGCTGGCCGACGAAATAGCTGCGCGCGCGCTCCGTCGCCTCGCGATCCTGGCCGGCGAAGACCGTCCGCAGGATCCCGGGGCGCACCGGGTGCCGCATCGCCAGCGCGATGCCCGGGCGCGCCCGGCCCGCCGCGCACCCGCACATGGAGTTCACAACCACCATCATCGTGCCCGGGGCGTCCTTGAACTGCGCATCCACCTCCTCGGCGGTGCGCATCTCCTGGAAGCCGAGGTCGGTCAACTCCTTGCGCATCGGCGCGATGAACCGCTCGTCGTAAAGCGTCTGCTGCGTGGGCGCCGGCTGCCGCATAATCCTGAGTGGGTCCATAGTATTTAATAGTAAGAGGGTCGCGGCCAGGTTCCCACCCCCTGCTATGGATGCTGGCGCCGGTCGTCGAGGCTGAGCCGCAGGACGTCGGGGCGGCTGTAGTGCCCGCTCACGTCCAGGGTCATCGCTTCCCGCGTGATCTCGGACAGATCGCAGTCCGCGAAGAGCACGGCCTCCGTGTCGTAGACGGGCTCCGTGAGGTAGCGGCCGTTGGGCGCGATGATCGCGCTGCCCCCCCTGATCGCCAGCCCGGACGGGTCGTTGGCATACTGCTCCGCCGGCGGCAGCTCCTGGGGCCAGTCGGCGAAGGGGAGAATGCTGCCGACGGCGATGACGAAGCACCGCCCCTCGAAGGCGTAGTGGCGCGAGGCGATCTGGTGCATCTCCTGCACGCCGGGCCAGGCGGCGACGTGGATCTCCTCGCCCGTGTCGTGCATGGCCTGGCGCGCCAGCGGCATCCAGTGCTCCCAGCAGATCAGCCCGCCGACCTTCGCGCCGCCGGCCGGCACGGCCTTGAGGCCTGCGCCGTCCCCCTGGCCCCAGATCATCCGCTCGTGGTAGGTGGGCATCAGCTTGCGGTGGTGATTGGCGAGCGCACCGTCGGGTCCGAAAGTGAGGAGCGCGTTGTAGAGCGTGCGGCCGCTGCGCTCGTGCGCGCCGACCACCAGGGTGGCGCCCAGCTCCCGGGCGAGGGCCGAGAGCGCCTGCGTCGCCGGGCCCGGCACCTCGACCGCGTTTTCGACCAGGCGCTGGAAGAGCGCCTTGGCGCCGGCGTGCCCCCAGAGCGCCGCATCGCGGGAGGAGTCGAGCCACGCCGGATATCCGGGGATCCAGGTCTCGGCGAACGCAATGACCTGGGCACCGTCCTTCGCGGCCCGCCGTGCCCACGTCTCCAGGCGCGCCATCGTCTTGTCGAGGTCGAGGAAGGCGGGGCTCGCCTGGACGGCGGCCACGCGCACACTGCGGGATGTGACCATGGTCCGCCCAATTACAGGATTGCGGCTCCGGATGTCAACGCGTTGGCCGCGGCGGGCCCATGCGCTAGGTTACCAGGACCGACGAGCCGATGTCCCCGGCGTTCCGGAGGAGGCTGCCGTGCGTCATACTCGGGCGATCCTCGCCCTGGCCGCTGCTTTGGGCGCCCCGGTGGCCGCGGCGGCGTGCCTCGGCGGGACGGACAACGGCTGCGTGGCCGCCGTCCCGATCCACAACTACGCGCTCGGCGATGCGACCGCGGACACGGTCACGTCGCAGACGTGCCGGCACCTCTATCAGTTCACGGTCGACAGCCAGACCAACGTCCGCTTCAACGTGTCGTCGCCCGGTCTCCGGACGTACCTGCAGCTCTTTGACCAGCGCGGGGCCATCGTCATGAACTCGGCGCTGACTCGCTCCCCGGACACCGCGACAAGCGTTCGGTTG
>Ga0335070_10011647_pt1 | contig 10267 bp, 9 predicted proteins | sample Lox_Sample_13_FD_206722 | JGI IMG/M metagenome (GOLD analysis project Ga0335070, IMG submission 206722) | Soil microbial communities from Loxahatchee National Wildlife Refuge, Florida, United States - Lox_Sample_1.3 | ecosystem: Environmental > Terrestrial > Soil > Wetlands | place: USA: Florida... | reverse complement strand
AATTTGCAACTTTTAATTTGCTTGGTTTCTAATTAACGGAGGTTTTTATGAAAGTCAATTCGACAGGTTTGGGGCAGACCACGATGATTGCGTCCTTTACTCAACTCTCTAAAGATCCAGACGGAGCGGAGACGCTGAAACTAAAGATCGAGTCTTCAGAACCCATCCACTGGGTGATCACGGCCACCTTGGAAGGAGGGGACCTGAGGAACTTCATCAAGCTCCTCTTTAAACCCTCCATCCTCTATTACGCTCTTTCGTTAATGATGAAGAAGAAATAGAAAAGGAGGAACCCCATGCCAGATACAAGTTATGATGCCATTGTCGTTGGTGGAGGACACCACGGGACGATCATTGCCTGTTATTTACAAAATGCAGGCCTAAAAACAGTTATGTTTGAACGACAACACGAATTAGGCGGAGGGGCCTGCGGGGAGGAGCTCCCCTTGCCCGGGTTCATCCAGAATACGTGTGCTCATTTTACCCGATTCTGGACCCATCCTGCTTATACCGACTTCAATCTGCGGGAATATGGCCTCAAGTATATCTTTCCGGACCAGAACGAAGGCATGATCTATCCGGATGAGACCTGTTTTGTCGGCTATTCGGCGTGGCGAGTGGATCCAACGACAGGCAAAGAAGAGTTTTCAGATGAAAATGTGAAGAAGACCTATAATGAGATCGCCCGGTTTTCCAAGACGGATGCGGAGACATATCTCGAACTTCTGGGAAAATATCAGAAAAAATGGAGGGCTGCCTTTCGAGAATATCGTTATAGCCCTCCCACACCCTGGGGAGTCAAGAATGCCCTTGAGAAGCTCTGCGATGATCCTGTGGATGGAATTGATCCGGTTTATCAGTTTATGACAGGATCGCAGATCGCCAAAGACCTCTTTGAGAGCCCCGAGCTTCAATGTCTCTTCATGAGGGCCATTTTAACCTCCTGCGGCATCTACCCTGGCGACGTTATTGGGCTCTACGTCTTCGTCCATGTAGTCGGCCTTACGCTTTCATTCGAATCAGCCTCAATTGTCTATGGTGGAAGCCACACGATCACTCATGCCCTCCAGAGAGCCTTCAGCGCCATGGGAGGAGAGTTCTGTGTGGAGACAGAGGTGGATAAGGTTCTCGTGGAGAATGGAAGGGCGAAAGGTGTTAAGCTGGCCGATGGCACGGAGATTGAGGCAAAACAGCTTGTGGTCAGCGATCTCGGGATGCCCCAGACTATTTTCAGACTTCTCGGAGAGGACTGCGTCACGTCGAAGGTAGCCCGGCGGATAAAAAATATTCGCTATGACCGTGGGCATGTCTACTGGGGAAATATGGCGATGCATGAACTCCCGAAATATAAAGCGGCTTCTTTCAATCCGAACATCGGTAATCAACCTCGGCTCTATATGGGAGAAAAAGATCCGGAATACCTCTCCTGGAAATACCAAGCAGACATTTTTACGAAGGGTTTCCCTGAAAAGTGGTATCTCTTGGCCGCGCCAGACACCATCTGGGACAAGACCCGAGCTCCCGAAGGAAAACATACGATCTTGGTGGAAGACTACGCCCCTCCATTACACCTCTTCTCTGAGAAACAATGGCTCAAGATGAAGAAAGAGGTCGAGGATCTGATGCTCAAACAGTGGCAGATCTATGCTCCCAACATGACCCGTGACAATGTGATTGAGGCCTTCATCACCACACCGTATGAGCACGCATTGCGTAACATCGACGCGCTCAATGGTTCATGGAGCTATGGAGCAATGGTCCCTTCACAATTGGATCGATTCAGGCCCATCCCTGATCTCTCGGGTTATCGTATTCCTTTCCTCAAAAATATGTACATCTGCTCCTCCAATATGCACTCTGGAGGAGGTATTGCTCGAGGCTCCAGTTACAATTGTTTTAAGGTCGTTGTAGAAGATTTCAAGCTGGAGAAGATCTGGGAAAAGAAAGGAAGAGCCTGGTAGTTTGGAAAGATGGAATGAACCATTTGAACTTTGAAGGGAGTAGTGATGGAAAACAGGATGCAGAGGGCGGTCAAGGTTGTATTTACATATGATGTCTTCGTTGATAAGCAATCAGAATACCTTAAAGTCACTGCTGAAAAAATTAGGCCTTTTTGGGAATCCCACGGCTGCCGATCTTACTCCGTTTGGCAAGTGACTGATCATCCAACAGCTTTTGTCAAAGAGATGGTTTTTGAAGATCTCACAACAATGGAGAAAAGTATGGCACTCTCTGAGGCCAGACCTATAAAAGAAGTTTTTCACAACTTTGCAAACAACGTTTCACGCAAAGTTTGTATGCAGAGGATTTGAGATTTTTTCCATTGAGTCTCTAAATCTTAGGGAGGAAAGAAATGCCTTTTGATCTGCGAGGGAAAGTGGCCTTGGTTACTGGCGCGGGCAGAGGATTGGGGCGCGCCTTTGCTCAGTTTTTAGCTGAAGCCGGCGCAGATGTCGTGTGTATCAGTCGAAGCAGGGAACCGCTTGAAAAGACGGTCGAACTTGTTAAGCCTTGGGGACAAAGGGTCTTACCTCTTGTCGTTGATGTTTCTAAATTCGAAGAAGTTGAGCATATGGTAAATGACACCTTATCTCACTTTGGCAGACTGGATATCGCTATCAACAATGCTGGAGTTATTCATAAACCGCGCAGGTTCCATGAATTACCATTAGAGGAATGGAATTACCTCATTGCCGTTGACCTGACGGGTGTATTTATGTGTATGCAGAAAGAGATCGAGGCAATGATAAAACAACAATATGGAACTATTATCAACATCGCTTCGATCCTTGGACTGGTTGGACTCAATGCGGAATTAATGCCCAGAGCTAGCTACATGGCGGCAAAGCACGGCGTGCTTGGACTCACTAAGCAGGCAGCTTTGGAATATGCCCGTGAGCACATTAGAGTAAATGCTATTGCTCCAGGGTGGTTCGGAGGTACAGATTTGGCTCGTGAACGTTTGGCAGGAAAGCCAGCGGAGGATTTTCAACAGCGGGAGCAGAAGATCCTTGAGTTTACACCGATGAGACGGAGAGGGAACATGGAAGAACTCAAGGGCTTGCTGCTCTATCTGGCTTCAGATGCTTCCTCCTTCGTGACCGGTCAGGTCTTTGTCGCGGACGGAGGGTGGACAGCACATTAGAAAGAGGAGCAATACCATGGCTGATGCAAGTTATGATGCGATCGTCATTGGTGGAGGGCACCACGGACTGATAATAGCCTGCTACTTACAGAAAGCCGGGATGAAAACAGCCATATTTGAGCTGCAATCGAGATTAGGAGGTGCGGTTACCAGTCAGGAGGGGCCAGTGCCGGGGTTTGTTCTGAATTCCTGTGCGCAATGGACGCGCTTCTATGGTCACCCGGCCTACACTGATTTCAATCTAAAAGAAAAAGGACTGGAATACATTTTCCCCGAAGGGAATGAGGCTATGATCTTCGACAATGATACTTGCTTGATCGGTTACTCGGCATTAAAAGTGATTGATCCTTTAACGGGAAAGACAGAGGTGTCTCATGAAAATTTGCAAAAGACTCTCAATGAAATTAGCCGATTTTCAAAAAATGATGCCAATACCGCTGAGGAATTATTTCGGAGGTATATAATAAAATGGAAATCCGCAATGGGGAGATATCGTTTTACCCCCCCTACCCCTTGGGGAAAAAAGAACGAATTGGAGAAACTGTGTGATGACCTGAAGGATGGCATTGAACCAATATACCAGTTTATGACCAGCCAACAGTTGGCCTATGATCTCTTTGAGAGCGAGGAGTTAAGGACATTATTCATCCGGGCGGCCATGACCTCTTTTGGCGGGGCGCCCCACGACGTAATCGGTCTACATGGCTTTATCCATGCTATCGGCTTGGTCCTTTCCTGGGAACCAGCGGCCATTGCTAAAGGGGGCAGCCAGAGTATAACGAACGCCCTTCAAAAGGCATTTACAGAAATGGGAGGAGAATTCTTTGTCCGCAGCGAGATGGCTAAACTATTGATTAAGAATGAGAAGGCGAGAGGAGTTCGTCTTAGGAATGGAACGGAGGTAGAAGCCAAAAATCTTGTGGTGGGTGACATTAGCGCTCTTCAAGCAATTCAAATGATTGGTGAAGAGCACCTCGATTCCAAGACTGTCAGGCGGGTCAAGAACATCAGATATGACAGGCACAATATTATATGGGCAGTCCTTGCTATGCACGAGTTGCCTCAGTACAAAGCAGCCTCCTTTAACTCGGATTGTGGACCACAACCCAGGATGTACATCGGACCGAGAAATGCCGATTATATGACGAACCAATACCTTTCTGAGATACTTGTCAAGGGTATCGCTAACAGGCTCTTTATGTTTATTGGCCCTGATAGTATCTGGGACGGGTCCAGAGCCCCTGAAGGCAAACATATCATCGGGGTTGAGGAATTTTCTGCGCCGACGAGATTCTTTTCTGCAAGCAGATGGCAAGAGCTGAGGAATGAGTTCGAAGCCGCCATCATCAGGGAGTGGCAGATCTATGCCTCGAACATGGCCAGGGACAATATTATTGCCTGCCGAGTGTTTACTCCCTATGATATTGAATTGCTCCACCCAAACATGCACGAAGGTTCCATCGCCTGCGGGGATATGATCATCTCCCAGATGGATCGATTCCGGCCAACCCCGGAACTGTCCAATTACAGAACCCCTATCAAGAACTTTTACCTCTGTTCCTCTGCCAGTCATAATGGGGTGGGGACAGGGAGAGGATGTTCTTATAATTGTTATCAGGTCATCCGTGAGGACTTTTGTTTGAGCAATTGAAGAAGGAGGAAACAGATGAGCTCCGATAAACTAATATTTTGGTTTGAGGAAATTGGGGGAGAGCATAACGACATAGTAGGTAAAAAGTGCGCTAACTTAGGACAAATGATCCGAATGGGTTTCCCTGTCCCCCCGGGCTTTGCTATTTCCATCGATACGTACCGAAGGTTCATGCTGGAGACAGGTGCTTCCTTGGAATTCTCTCGCTATTCGGTGAACATGGGCGAGCTAAAAGGAATGGACATCACAGCAATTGACAAGATGAGTCAGGCTATCCAGGACATGATCAAAAGTAAAAAGATGCCGAGGGGCATTGAGAAGAAGATAACAAAAACTTACGAGCAGTTATGCCAAAGAGTGGGAATTCCTGATGTGGCCGTTTCTGTGAGGTCCGCCGGGACGGAAAGCAGGCCGGGCATGTTCGAGACTTATCTCAATATTCGAGGCCTAAAGGAAGTTTTGGAAAAGGTTAAGAAAGTGTGGGCCAGCGCCTTCACCCCCAGGGCGATTGCCTTCCGCATCAGCAAAGGATTGCCCATTGACTGCGACATGCTTGGCGTGGCGGTGGTAAAGATGGTCAATGCCACGGCTGCTGGGATCGGTTTTACCATTGACCCGGTACTGGGCGACGACTCCAAAGTCATAATCGAGGCTAATTGGGGATTAGGCGAAGGTGTGGTAAGCGGCGTTGAGAACGTAGATAAGTGGATAGTCGACAAGCAGACTTTGAAGATAGTGGAGCGTTCCATAGGTAAGAAGACAAAATATGTCGTCAATATGGAGAAAGGCGCTGATTGGGCTGAGGTGCCACCAGGTAAACGGGACAAACCTTGTCTTAGCGATGAGGAAATAAAAGCTGTGGCTGAAGTTGCGATACACTTGGAACAAAAGTTAGGGCGGCCACAGGATATGGAGTGGGCAGTGGATCCGGACTTCCCAATTGGCAAAAACGTATTCTTGCTCCAAACGCGTCCCGCAAAGTCCGTGGCCAAAAAGGCAGCTCCTGAATCAAAAGAACTTGCCGATAGACTGGCCAGTGACATAAGGTCCGTAGATGTATCCAAAGCAGCTAAAAAAGTGAAGGATGTAGCGTTCAAGTTTTAGTTTTTGAGTATGTCAGAGAATTATGCCGAGGAAAGGTGGAAGGGGTTTTCAGGATCTCAAGTATTAAAAAGTCGAGGGTGGAAATGGCACAACAAAATTCGAGTCAGGCAAATCCGCCGCCATGGGCATTATTTAAGTAGGCATACTTTAAAGGAGGTGATAACTGGAGGTAAGGTTGTAGTAGAGTCTATAGTGTTAATCTGGGGCAAAATTACGTAGCCTCAGGTACAGATGGAGAGGCGAGGAGGATTTTTTTGGTCGAGATTCAAAACACTTAGATTTAAAAAAGAGGAGGGTAAAATGGGAGCAGAAGGGTTGTCAAAACAGGAGATGTGGAAGAAATGGGAACAGGATGAGAAGGACGGCAAATTAAAGGCAGATCATGCTATTTGGGACGTCTGCCCTGGCTTTGACCTAATGCCGGAGCTGGATTTGCCGTTAAACCATTCATACTTTTTGGATGGGACTCATTCATGTCCGCCCCTTTCTCCCTTGAGTCTGCAGCTTTACTGGGCAAGAGGATGTACCCATGGATTAAAGTATGTGAATTCCTATTTTAGTCTTCCCACTTGCTATGGTTGGGAAGGAAGGGCAAGGCAAGGAGGTATCTATTGGAGTTTTCTGATAGAGAGGGATGAGAAAAAGATAAAGGAAAGGGAAGGTAAATTTAAAGAAGCCCTCAAACCCTTTTTAGAAAATTTCGACGGTATATGGCAAAAAAACAAACAAGAGCTATTGGACATGTATGAAGAGTTGAAAAAGTTTAATCCCGCCAAAGCAACTAACATTGATTTTATCCATTTTGCCTGGGACCTCGAGCGCGCAGTTCTGAGGGAGTGGGAAATCCATTTCCTCGGTATGCAGTCATCCTATTCCGCTTGGATTTTGTTGGAGAAAGAGTGTAAGGAGCGCTTTGGCATAGACGATAAGGTGGCAGATTTTCAGGATATGTTGCGGGGTTTTGACAATGAAATCTATAAAATAGATAGAGAGTTGTGGGTATTAGCTAAGACAGCGGTAGACATGGGACTGTCTAAGATATTTAAGGCGAAGACCGCAGAAGAGATCATCCCGGCAATGGAAGAATCGAACAAGGGCAAAGAATGGCGGGCGAAATTTAAGGAATTCTTGCAGGTGAGGGGATGGAGATCGACCAGCGCGACTGATTTCATCGCCCCTTATTGGCTGGAAGCCCCTTCCGCGCCGATAAAGAAGATAAAAGAATATATCGAATCAGGCGAAGCGGAAAAGAAAGAGTATGCCTTAGATGAGAAAAGAAAAGAGCTTTCTGTTAAAAGAGAAGCTGCTGTAAAGAAGATGCTCGATAGGGTACCAAATGCAGAGAAAGCATCGTTCAAATCGCTTATCAACCTGGCTCAACAGGCTGCCGGTTACAGCGAAGAGCATGACCTATATTGTGAGATGACCATCATCGCAGTATGCCGCTGGGGCTATCTTGCCATAGGAAAGTGGCTTTACGAACAAGGCTGCATTGATCGCCCCGATGACATCTTTATGATGAATACTTCGGAAATTGAGTCTTGTGTTTTGGTGCCCAGTAAGACCGATATGCGATGGATAACCAGAAGGCGAAGGGCAGAATGGGAGGCGTTGACAGATCGGTTTGTTAAAGAAGGTGAATTCCGAGCACCGATTTATACAGATCGCGCCGGCATAATGGAAGCAGTAGGCTTAGATCTCATACCATCGTTTGACCCCATTGCCATAAAGATTGTAGTGGGAGATATGCCTACTGTGAGCGCCGAGGAAATAGGGGCGGATATCGTGGGCATTTGTGGCTGTCCGGGCGTTGCGGAAGGTGTGGCCAGGGTCATCATGGATTGTAAAGATCTCGGCCAGCTAAAGGCTGGTGATATCCTGGTATGTCCGGGCACAAGCCCTGAGTGGACTATCGCATTCGGTCTTGCAGCAGCAGTTGTTGGCGATAGAGGCGGAACCCTGTCACATACGGCCATTATCGGTCGAGAATATGGTCTTCCCACAATTGTTAATACCTTTGTCGCCTGCGAAAAGATCAAGTCAGGACAGCGGATACGGGTAGATGGAGCCAAAGGGGCAATCTTCATTCTGGACAAATGAAATCTTGTCCTTATCCCTTTGGTGATCAAAGTTAAAGTGAAGGGTGGGTCTGAAAGCCCTCCCTTCACCAATGCTTTGAAAACTGTATATGACGCCGAAAATGAATGCGTAAGGAAAGAAGCGACCTTAGTCGCCCAATAGGGCGTAAAGCCTCCTCTACCCGAGAATTTAGCATATGAAAATTTTTATGTCGCTCTGTATGGAAGGAGACGGGTAGGTCGAGCAGGTGCCTCATACTCTCTAAGCTAAACTGAGAACTCCAATGACAATATTCTTAAAAGAAGTAGGTAGCACCCTCATTTTATAAGGGCGGTCTAAACATCGACAATAAATGCCGCTGCTACAAAATAATTTCTTATAATGAGGAAGAGAGATGAGACTAAAAGATAAAGTAGCGATTGTAACAGGGGCTGCCAAAGGGCTGGGAAGGGAATTCTCCATTGGCATGGCAAGAGAGGGGGCCAAGATCATGGCTGTCACCCGTAAGGTTCTTGCTAATCTGGAGAAATTGGCACCTACATCGATGTGGCCAGTGCAGCGGCCATTGATATGTTGCCATCACTGCCTCTCAACCGTTTTCGGCAGGTGGAAAACGCTGCCGGTATGGGAGCCAAACTCGCTCTGATCTCCCTTGCGAGCGGGCGAAGGCCCAGGCCATCGCCTCCCGGGTCAAGTATATTGAATTAGGCAGTGCTCCTGACTTTGAGCAGACATTCCTTCAGGCGAGTTCCTTAGGACGATATCGGATGAGAGCAGGCAAGAGGAAGAAGATGGACCGATGAAGACCAGGTGCTTGACAATTGTTCTTTGATAAATTATAAGAAGCGGAAGGTGGAAGAATGAACTTAAGTGCCAAGAGAATGTTTGATTATTGCTATTACCTTCAAGCCATTCACCTATGCGCTTAGACGATAGTCTATTACGAAAAGGGCCATGGGTGATTAGAATCCATGGCCCTTTTGTTTTAGGGCCGTAGAGAACTTCTCTATGGTTTTTTTGTATATGGAGAACATGTCAATGGACCCCCTGGTCCTCGTTTCAAAAGGGAAAGACCCCTATCGCACGACAAAACGGATACTCGAAAGGTTTTCCTTACCCGACTTGAAGGGAAAGAGTGTCCTAATCAAACCCAATGCCGCGCGATTGGCCTCCCCTGGAGACGGAGTGACGACTCATCCCCGAGTGGTTGCTGCTACGATCGATCACCTGAAAGAGAAGGGGGTCCGCCGCATCGCAATCGGTGAGAGTTGTATCTTTGGTGTGAATGCGGAAGAAGCGTTCCAAGTCACGGGCATGAAAGAGATCTCTGAGGAAAAAAAGGTTGAGCTTCTCGATTTAGATCAAGGGGGTCCGACGGAGATAGCGATCCCGGGAGGAAAGGTTATTAAGAAGATTAAAGTCCCTGCCGTGCTAAAAGAATTCGATTTGATTATATCCATCCCGGTCATGAAGACCCACATGCACACCCAGGTCACGCTGAGCATCAAAAATATGAAGGGTTTGTTGTGGCGCAGGGAAAAGGCGAGATTTCATCAACTCCGTTACGGTAAAAAAATCACGAAGGGTGATAAAGAGCTGGACATTGCCATTTCTGAGATGGCTTCGGTTCTCTTCCCCCATCTGGCCGTCATCGACGGTACCGTGGGGATGGAAGCGATGGGGCCGGCTTATGGACAAGTGAAGAAGACGGGACTGATTGTCGTTGGGAAGAACGCCCTTTCGACCGATGCGGTGGCTGCCAGGCTCATGGGGTTAAGCCCGGAGACCATCCCTCACCTCAGACTGACGGCGGAAAAGGGGTTGGGAGAAATCGACCCGCAGAAGATTTCCGTCAACCCAAGAAATTACTGGAGATGGGTAATCCCATTTGAGCCTCCTCCTTCCAGACTATCTATCCCTTTCCCGAACGTCATGGTCCATGACGAGGGATCGTGCAGTGCCTGCCTTTCAACGTTGTTGGTCTTTCTTCAGGATTACCATTCAAAGCTTACCGACTATCGCTTGGAGGATCAAAACATTCATATTGGAATTGGAAAACATCTGGAGGCTTGTCCGAAAGGAACGATCCTGATAGGAAACTGCTCATCAAAGATGAAAAGTTGTGGACTCTTTATTCAGGGATGCCCACCCGTCGCTTCGCAAATAGCGGACAGATTGAGGATATGAATGGAGTTGAAGGTCCCCTCACCCTCCCCTCTCCCCGCCGGGGAGAGGGATGGGGTGAGGGGCAGCGTTTGTATTAGAAGCACCCAGAGAGATCAGAAGGG
>Ga0335070_10011646_pt1 | contig 10268 bp, 13 predicted proteins | sample Lox_Sample_13_FD_206722 | JGI IMG/M metagenome (GOLD analysis project Ga0335070, IMG submission 206722) | Soil microbial communities from Loxahatchee National Wildlife Refuge, Florida, United States - Lox_Sample_1.3 | ecosystem: Environmental > Terrestrial > Soil > Wetlands | place: USA... | reverse complement strand
TTTGACGAGGTATTCCCTGGCTCCCTGCCGGACGGCCTGCCGCAGCCGGTCGATCAAAATCGAATGAGACATGGCGATGACTGGTATGGAAGGGTAACGATCCCGGAGTTCCTGCAACACCGCCATCCCGCCGAGCGCAGGCATGTCTAGTTCCAATAGCACACCAGCGAAGGGCGTGTGCGTCGCTTCACGAGCGAGCCGATCCAGCCCCGAGATGCTGCTGTCTTCTCCCGTCGCGTCGAATCCCATCGCGCGGAGTCGGTCGCAGACGGCCAGACGGAAATCGTTGTCATGGTCGATAACGAGAATACGGCGGTGCATAGACGGCTCCTCTACAGGTCGTGGCATGATCTTCGTGGATGTCTGCTCCCGATCCAGCGACGCCAGCCTCATGAATCCGTCCTCCCTCCTGCCCCGACAGGGCGCGGTGATGCACCCCCTCGATCCGGATGTAGTGGGTGGTCTCTCGTTGCGTGGTGCGATCGATGACTCACTGATCCCCATCCCATCGATTGGTGCAAGAGAATAAGGGGATCACAGATCGCCCCACAGATGAGACATCGCCATCCCAAAAAACAGGGTGGATCTGAATCGGACTCGTAATCCACAAAGCTCTCGACCACCATGAGACTATGGCAGCGAGGACACCCTGTGGCGTGATCGTCCTGTCCGTTCTTGATGGGCAACCGCTCCTCCTACCTTGCCTTATATGCTGACGAACTCCCCAGCCGCCGGTTTTGGCGGAAGTGCATCAGGCTGTCGGTTAAGAGGTGTTCACGGAGGAGTGAGGCTCGTCGATGATGCCGTTTCCAGTCCCTGACCGTACCGACGATCAGCAACATGACGGCGACGATCACAACCGCGGCTGTCGCATCTTCTAGAAAGGAGAAGGAGTCTGAGAACGGCATGTTGCCCTCCTTCCATCAGAGCATCAGTCATGAGAAAGAGGAGAAGAGGCTACCCATGGCCTCACTCTGTGTTCATTCCGCCGCGCCAGTAGCGGGCGGGAAATTTCGTCTGTCGGCCTTCGATGACGATCATGATCTGTTGAGGGCTTCTGCACGAATGATCCGGCATCCCAAATGCCCGGAGGCGAAAGGACCCTTGTGTCGTTCGAACGGTTTTCTGAGTTCTCAGCAGGCGTGGAAATTGGTCTTCCCACACTGTGGAGTCCTGCTCTCTGATGCGGGCCCCCAACTTGACGATCTCGATGCGGAGATCGTTTTTCTGCCACGCCGTCACGCGATAGTCGTCACACCTATTCAACAGGAGACGGGCCTGCTCGTTGGCGTACTTTAATTGCATGGAATGTCCGAAGACGACGATACCCGGTTCTGTCCGCAACACCGAAGGCCCGTGTTCTTGAACGACACGATTGTCCATGGGCATCTCTATGCCGTGATCTGACTGTTGATAGCCGATCCTGTAATCTGTTGGCCCGGCCTCCCATATGTCAGCAGTTGACGATAGAATGTCTCGCACGTCTCGCAATAGGCATCGACCACAACCAAGGACGACAGAGCGAGTCGGTTACGAGTTAGGAAACCCGTCAACTCTTCCCAGTCGGCGGGGCCATCTTGTTCCCCGTGAGACCACCGCACTCGACGGCATAACAAGCAGTGGTGCACGTGTCGATCTTCAAAAACATCGGCCGGGATCGCCTGAGCAGCGGACATCCTAAGCCACTCCTTTTTCATTCGGCATCCGATCGTTGTGTCTGACCAGCGCATGCCATGAGTACCGTTCAACCGGCGTTCTGTGGAGGTCTCGAATGACCGCCCTGAGCCGGCCACGAAGATTGCGCCGTCCGACTTTTGAAAGATAGGCCGAGGCTCCTGCTGAAAACGCCGCCGCGACGTACTCTTGTTCTTTGTGATTGGTCAGGACAATAACGTTAACATCAGGCATGAGAGCTTTCACTTGACGGACTGCATCGAGGCCACTCATGATCGGCATGTCGATGTCGGAAATAATGACCTGCGGCTGTAGCTCCAGGGCTGCCGTGATCAGCGCTTTTCCGTCGCTGACCGTGCCAACGACGCAGAAATCGTCCGAGAGGAGAGCCCTCAGGTGGTGAAGAAGCGGTGGGTGTTCATCGGCGAGCAGCACGCGCACTTTCTTCATGCGGACTCTCCCTGACTCCAAGCGTAAAAGGCCCTCGACCGCCGCTGCCTCATCTCTACTGAATCATCAGCGTGCGCATAACTAGGGATATCCCTAGGAGAAGCAGGAAAGACCACCAGGCTATGGCCGACAGGGAGCTGTGGGGCGGCGGGATAGAAACGAACTTTATTCGGACGCGATGAGACCGTGGGTCAACGCATATTTCGTCAGTTCGGCGGTGGTGTGGAGATCGAGCTGTTCCATGAGCTGCGATTTGTGGAACTCCACCGTTTTCGGCGAAATGCTGAGAACCGTGGCAATCTCCTTGATCGTCCGACCCTCGGCGACCAGCTGTAAGACCTCGCGCTGACGCGCGGTGAGCGTCTCGCGCTGGACCAGAGGGGTCCGTCCTCCCACGAGCGCGGAATTGACCAGGTTCTTAGCGATCAGGGACGTTACATAATAATTTCCGTTCATCACGGCTTGAATTGCCTGAACAAGCTCGGAACCGGCAGACCGCTTGAGGAGATAGCCGGATGCTCCGGACTTAAACGCTTCGCTGATATAGGCTTGATCCGCATGCATGGTGACAAAGATCAATTTGGAGTGAGGAGTAATTTTGCGCAGCCGCCGAGCTGCATCGATGCCGTTGAGCTGGGGCATTGAGATGTCCAGTGTAATGACGTCTGGCCGGTGCCGTTCCGCGGCCTCAAGCAGAGCCCGGCCGTCTTCTACCGCACCGACAATCTCGCAATGCTCCTCGAGCAGCTTGCGAAATCCGTCGAGGACAAGCGTGTGGTCATCGGCGAGCAGGACGCGCGGTTTGCTCATAGAGCCTCATCGACGTGCGGAACCCGTACGCACACATGCGTGCCTTTTCCCACCGTGGAGGCGATGTCCAATGACCCGTTCATCAACGTGACCCGCTCCTTCATGCTCAGCAACCCCAAACCGTTTCGCACGTGATGTGGCTCGAATCCGACGCCGTCGTCCGCGATCAAGATCGTGAGCATATCATCAACACGACTGAGTTCGAGGGACATCGTCGATGCCTGTGCGTGTCGTGCGATGTTTCCCAAACTCTCTTGCGCGACCCGGTACAAACAGGTGGCGATGTTCTGGGGCAAGGCTTTTGAGACGCCCCGGTTCACAAATTGGCCCGTCATTCCGGTCCGAGCGACGAAGTCGTCAACCAGCCGCTGGAGAGCGATCGGGAGACCGAGATCGTCAAGGATGGAGGGGTGTAATTGGTAAGCGAGACGCCGAACGTCCTCGGAGAGTTCCGCGACCCGGTCCTGCACGGACCGGACGACTCGACCGCGCTCTTGTAGCGTCATCGGCGATGGACGATCGAGGGTCTCCAGCTCGACCGCAAGAAGGGCTAAGCGCTGATTGATGTCGTCGTGAAGATCTCGCGAAATGCGCCGCCGTTCCTCCTCCTGCACGCGGAGCAACTCAGCAGCCAACGATTGTAACTCATGCCGACTCGCGTCGAGCATTCGTTCGGTGTGCATCCGCTCAGAGACTTCCGCCACCAAGGCCTGGTTCACCGACGCCAAATCTTTGGTACGTTCCTGCACACGGTGTTCCAGCTCCTCGTTCATCCTCGTGAGTTGTTCCTCGTGTCTGCGACGTTGATGGAAGTACAAGACCGGGGTCCATATAATCACCAAACTGAACAGTCGGTTGCTCACGGCCACCCACAGTGGAATATCGAACACATCCGGACTCAGAAATAAACCGACGATGGTGAGTGTGCTGCAGATGCTTGCCACCGCGAGTGGAAACGTGGTGCCTGTCGAGAGAAAAGACACCAGGAGCGGAACCACGTACAGGACCTGGTTCGTCAGGCCACGGGGTGTGACCACATCGAATACAAAGATGCCGATCGTCAACACAGCGACGGCGCTGGTGATCAGTCCCTCTCTTGTGCGGGTATGCATCGATCGAACTCCCAGCCGAATTATCCTCCCTCATGGGCAGGCGCTTCAAGGTTGTTCCGCCACAGTCGTGGGGAGGCTGAGAGGCATGAGTCGAACGCCCGCTGCTGCTCCGAGAGCCCCGCTGTCGAGGGATTTCCATGCTCAGGTCCTCGATGCTCTCTTCTCATGTGACTTCCCGCCATGGCAACCAAGACGATCGCTAGTACATGAGTGTGATGCGAACGATGATGAAGTCCGAGGTGCCGGATGCAATGTACGTCGAATTGGCGCCTTTGAGATCTGTATGCTCCCACATGCTTTGAATCCGAAATTCTCGGTTGGCATACCAGGTGAGATCGATGCTGTACCCTTTGGCCGTCCTGGCGTAGATCGTGGCATTGCCGAATCCAAGCCCGAAGGTCGAGGGGTCGAGGTATTGCTCGGAGTATCGACCGGCGATCGTGAATGCGCCCCAATTGCCACGTTTGAAGGAACCCCATGTTCCGTCGAACGGATGCTTGGGGTTCAAACGATTGAACGCCGGCTCATCATCAGTCAACGCAACTTCGCCTTGCACCATCCAGGCTTCATGCTGCAAGGTATCCGATCGGCCGGTTGCATGATCAATCTTGGGTTCCCACGTGTGGATGAAGGTGGACATCACCCCCAATCGGCCCCAAAACCACGACATTTGCGGCAAGATCTTGGTCTCAGCGCCGTTGCCGGTGACCGAATTGTTGTATTGAAAGATCGTCCGGTCGAACCCCATGGTCAGCATCGGCTGCTGGCAAGCCGATTGGCTGCAGTCTCCGTAGAGCGCGGCGACCCCTACGTCGAGCTTTCTGAGGACCTGAGGTCCCGCACGCACAAACGGCGTGTACATGAGCCGAGCAAACCCCAGCTTGTTGCTGTCGGCTGAGGCCATAGGCTCACTTTTGTTTCCAATTGCACCGTTATTACTGTTGAACACCCCCAGGTCGTAGCGGACTGATTGCTGGAGTATCCGGCCGGTCAGCTGGACGCCGAAACCTCGACGGAGCGCGAAGTTTTGCACCAGGGAACGCTCGGCAAACACCAGATCGAATTCGCCCTGCTGGTTTTCGATGTTCATCACCGGCTTGAAGACGCCGATGCGGAAGCGTGCCCACTCTGTCGCTTCAACGTCGATGAAGGCGTTAAACAGCTGGAAGGTGCTGGAGAGATCAGGCATGATCTGCCCTCGGACGAATTGGCCGATGCGAAAATCGACAATTGGTCGGAGGCGCCGTAATTCAAATCCGTTCTCCGTGGTGCCCGGATCTGTCGGATTGTGCCCCAACGGGTATGCATGGTAGTCGGTTTGGATGCCGCCATTGATATGGAGACGATAGTTCCCATCTGTCGAATAGAGCGCGAAACCACGCTCGCTCTGTTCCGGTGACCATCCCAAGCCCCGTTCCATCACGCCACGTCCATGTCCGCGGCCGACCGCGACAGATTCCAGCACACTGAGCCGCCGATCGAGTTCACGAAGACGTTGACGGGCTTTGGCCGGGTCAGGCGGACCTTGCACGGGACTGGGTTCGGCAGCCGGCTGCGACCCCTCCTGGGGGGGCTCGACCGATTCCTCCTGCTGGACAGGGGACGGATCGGCGGCGGACGCCACGTTCGCATAGGTCAGAATGAGGAAGAACAGCCAGATGCTCGTCACGGCTCAGAATGTCAGCTGTGCGCGAAACATCAAACCGTCTTCGTGATTGGCTGCACGATAGGCGGGAGTCGCGCCGGTGAAGTCGGTGTGAACAAAGTTTCCGGTAATCCGGAGGTTGCTGTTGAGATACCAGTTGAGTCCGACGGTCGTGCTCTTGGCACGCAGGACGCTGACAGTGGGATCCGCCAAGTTATGGGTAAAACTGTCGGGGTCTAGGTTGATTTGCGCGTAGCGTGCCGCGAGCTCCCAGGCTCCCCAGTGTCGTTTGGACCAATTAAACGGTTGGCGGGGTTCGATGTGGCCGTATGATGCTGTATCATCCGTTAACAAGAAAGAAACCTGGGTCGTCCAGGCCTCGTGCCTCGTGCGCACATCCGGCCCTGAGCCATTCTTCAGATGTTGGGAGCTGCTGACATATTCGCCGAGGAGGCCGACCCGCTTGTAATACCAGGCGGCCTGCGGAGCGAACCGAAACCGATTCCCGTCTCCCTGTACTTGTGGTAAATAGCTGAAAAACGTATAGCTGAGCGTCTCGGTTTGCATGTTTTCCTGACCGCTAGCATTGTTGACGTCTCCCGTACTCACACCGATCCCGACGCCGAATCCTCGGAGCCATTCGAGGGAATGGTCCAAGAAAGGTCTGGCAAAGACGCGCGCATCCATCGTTTTGCTCGAGCTCGTAGCCTTGGTGTCCTGATAAAAATTTGCGTTCGGCGCTCCGTTGAAGACCCCGACCTGATATTCCAACGCGGCATGCCACAGTGTTCCCCAGACCATCGCGCCGATGTCGCGATTGGGAAGCAGATTGCGAGTCAACGACCGCTCCATGAAGCTGAGGTTTTGTATGCCCTGCAGCATTTCCATCCCGATGGGGCTCTTGAATTTGCCCACGCGAACCCGAAAGGCAGAGAAATAATCCCACTCGCCGAACCCGTCGGGAATCTGGACGACGCTCTGGCTCTGCAAAGTGTTCTGGTTGAGCACCCCGTTCCCGAAGTCCGGACTGATCAATCCGTGGAAGTATCGCCAGACCCGTATATGCGCCATGGGGCGGATTCGCTGGAGGATAAAGGTGCTCGGCTCGACGCCTGGATCAGAGCCGTTTTGTCCGCCCGGAAAGGTCCGATAGTCCGCCTGAAACAGTACCGGCAGCCGAAGGAAAAAATCGCCGTTGCTCGACATTAAGAAGAACCCGTTGTGGCGGGTCCAGCCGCCGATCAGGCCCGCAAGCCCCGGACGCTCTTCGGTGCCAACCAAGACACGCTCCAAGGCGTTGACCCGTTCTGTCAGCGAGGTGATTTCCTGCTCCAGCTCCTTGGTTGATCCACTCTTCGGGGGAGTGGAAGGGGGGCCTTCCGGTGCGCTGGGTTTCTCCGTGGCAGGTGTGACTTCCTTCGACGTCTTCGATTGCATCTCATTGAACGCCTTGCGGAGCTCATCGACTTCTTCCAGGTCGATCCCCGGTACGTCATCACGCTCATCTTTCGCCGGCGGTGGAAGCGGGGTCGTCGGAACGATCGATTCAGGTTGTTCGAGAGTCGCGGTATCCGAATGTTTGAGTCGTTTGCGCGCTTCGCGGGTGCGCTCCGACATCGTGTCGATTTCAGCTTGGTCGATTGGGGGGACGTCGTCGTAATAGCCGAACGAGGGCTCCACAGCGTGAGCGGTGGGGCTCACGCTCAACCACAGACCTCCCGATATCAGGAATGAACACGAGACCAGGACGAGCTGGCTGTGATGACAAGATCGGGCGAGATGTGTTAGAGGAATCATGTTGAGAGCCTTTCCCCCTTTAGGAGACAGGGATGGTCGCTACTTCTCTCCTGAGATCACTGCTGGGAGTCAGTCTATTGTGTGCCATTACCGGGTTGGGGTTCCAGGCCTGTGCCACTGGGCAGCACAATGGAGTGTCTTCGGAGGAGGCGCTCCTCACCCCAGAAGGCTTCGCCACATGGCAGCAAGGGGAGGACACTCTGAAGGGGAAAATACTTGCGGCTCAGGAGTCGTACAAACAGGGAGGATCCTTAGATGCATTGAAGGTCTATGAGGGCAGTGTGCGCGAGTACCTGGATCATGGGTTCGCACTTTATCGGACGTATCAAGATACAGATCGAACCTTGCCGACCGGCCTTGTTGCTTCGCTGGAACACAGAACCAACATGTTTATGGATGTGGCGGACGAGTACATCAAACACGGGAGCATTGCGGTGGGTGAGAGCATCGCATCAGATGTCGTTCGCAATTACTCGGATCTCCCGGTGATGGCTCCGGCTCAGCGACGGGCTGAGGCGGTGCTCCTTCGATATCGTTATCGGCAGGACTACTAGCGGCTATTCTTCGGTCGCAACGGTCCATTCCACGAGGCGCCCATTTCGAAACACGAGATTCCATTCGTACGGACGGTCGTACATCGCTTCGTACTTCAGCCGAGCCATCGGTCCAACGGCAAAGCGAGCAGTCGGCTCGCCGTAGAGCTTGATGACGTCGTCGATCGTCGCGCCGAGTTCGATTCCCTTGCCGGTCCTGACCGGCAAGGACACGCTCATGGGGGCATAACACACGCCGACGATGGGAGGATCCTGGGATACCGTGATAGCGTCAACATGGCCGTTGACGTCAAGGCGGAGATAACTTGGACCTTTCGTCCCCGGTACATTGTACAAATAGGAGATTGTATCGCCAGTCGAGTTCGGAACCAGGCAGGGAGACAGACCGAGCTTCCGCTCCACTTCCGGCGCGGTGTCATGGCCGGCCACGACCGTCGCCAGTTCCCAATCGCTTGGGCCAACCGAGGCTGCACCGGCTAAAGCCGTGAACCCGAAGACGACCAACCCCACCAGCGCCAACATGACCCACAACAGTTCCCGATCACCGCATCTGTTCAGCAAATTCCGCACGGTGTGTACCCCCTTCATTGGCAGGTGGTTATTGCTCATTGGCCTATGATCTCAGCAAGGTATGTGCCATTCGAAATAAGGTTGAATCCGCTGGGTTTTCTATAGCTAGTCAGGAGAATTCGAGCGGTCCCGCACAGTTCGCACAGTGCGAAACCATAAGGTACTCCCACGTAGCGAGCCTCGGGCTCTCGACAAGGACCGGTGGGTAAGGAATACTACCTCGCTGGAGAACGGGATAACGAAGTTCCCGAATGCATCGTGATCGGCCGATGTCGGTGCGGGAGGGGCAACCGGGTGGCATCGTCGTGGCATCGCTATCCCGGGAGCAAGAAAGCGAGAAGCGTTGGCGATGGACGATGCAGAACGATGAGTCGTGAGAGGAGGAATGATATGGCTTTGGATTTAGGAGGAAAGTCGAACGTAGTGAAAGGGGTTGTGTTCGTGGCCGTCTTGGCGATGCCATGGTCGGGAGTGGCGGAGGTTTCCAAGGATCTCGTCGTGCGGTACCTTCTTAACACAGTGCACGCGTTCCGGACCGCCTATGTCGAACACGTCACGGAACGAATGGCCAAGATCGACATCCAACCCAAGGAGAATTGGATCAAGGACGACCACGCCATTATGCTTCCGTTTCAGTTTGTGAAAATGGCTGGGCAAGAAATGAAAACCCTCGTCAAGGGCGTGGATATCGGCCTCGTGTCACTCACGCCCCTGTACACTTCGAATTTCCCGAAAACGGAGGCAGAAGTGGAAGCGCTAAAAAAACTGATGGCCGATCCGAAACACAAGGTGCTGACGTTTGAGGATGGGAAAGAATTCAAGGGGATTGCCGCTGATTTTGCCATTGAACAGAGCTGTGCGGACTGCCACAATCACCATCCCAACAGCGTCAAGAAAGATTTCAAGAAAGGCGATCTCATGGGAGCCATCGTTATTCGATTAAAGGACCCAAATAAGCCTTAAGTGCTCTCGCGTTAAGGGGGAGGTAGATGGCCTTAACCGCAGGATAACGTTGCGAAGTGTCTATGCGGGACACAACGCATCAGAGATCGCATGAGAGACGTCTAGGGGAGCAACTCGAGACAAAAGATGAGATAGAACGCGCTCTCCCACGCACTTTCTGTGGGGGGGAGGGTCGTTCCCATATGATGTTCTTACCTTGCCAGGAGCATCTTGAGTGAGATTGCCAGCATGGCGATGCCGAAGATCCTCTCCAGAGCCACGTTGGATACCACGGCTGCCAACTTGGCTCCCAAGAATCCGCCCAGGAAAAAGCCGACACAAATGAGCATAGCAACTTCAAAGTTGACGTTACCTTGCTTGTAGTAGGTCCATGCCGCGGGGAGCCCGATGGGCGGCACCATGAGCGCCAGGGTCGTCCCTTGAGCTTGATGTTGCGAGAAACCAAACAGAAATATGAGTGTCGGAACAATAATGACCCCTCCGCCGATCCCGATCAACCCGCTCAGAATCCCGGCTGCGAACCCAAGACTGATGTATAGGATCTCCTCACCCATCCTGCCCTCCGTTTGTTTGTGAGAGACTGTGTCTCCACGTTTGTACCTTGCTAGATACTGGGAATCGCTCGCCATACCATACTTCGAGGATCGAGCTTTTCCCTATCGTTTAGCCCAAGTGTTTTTCAAAAGCCCCTTT
>Ga0335070_10011645_pt1 | contig 10268 bp, 7 predicted proteins | sample Lox_Sample_13_FD_206722 | JGI IMG/M metagenome (GOLD analysis project Ga0335070, IMG submission 206722) | Soil microbial communities from Loxahatchee National Wildlife Refuge, Florida, United States - Lox_Sample_1.3 | ecosystem: Environmental > Terrestrial > Soil > Wetlands | place: USA: Florida... | reverse complement strand
ACCGAAACGCCCATGACGGCCGCCGCGAAGCAGATCCCCGGTCTGTTCGATTCCTTCCTCAGGAGCTATCCTCTCGGACGCATTGGCACCAGCGAGGACATCGCGGCCGCCGCGGTGTGGCTGGCCAGCGATGAGTGCTACATGACCGGGGAGAATCTCCAGGTCAATGGTGGTCTGACCCTGCGGCGCAATCCCACCTCTGAGGAGATGGCGGCGGCGATCGCGCAGGCCAGCGGTAAAGCCTGAAGCGACCCGGGAATCCCGGGTCCGGCGTTACGGAGGCTCACCTTTGAATGGGCTGGACGAAGCGGCTGCGATCGCAGCGCAAGTCGAGCGGTTCGTGCGCGAGCACGTCATTCCCCGTGAGCGCGATCCGCGCTGGACGACTCATGGTCCCACCGAGGAGCTCGTTGCGGAGTTGCGCGACGAGGCGCGCGCCCGCGGTGTCCTGACTCCGCACATCCGCGCCGGCAAACACCTGTCACATCGCGGCACAGCTCTGGTATTGCGGGCTTCCGGCCTCTCGCCTCTGGGGCCTGTCGCGCTCAATGTTGCCGCGCCGGACGAGGGCAACATGTACCTGCTCGGGCGCGTCGCCACTCCCGAACAGCAGCAGCATTTCCTCAGACCGCTCGTGGAAGGGCGCGTCCGATCGGCATTCTTCATGACGGAACCCGCCATGGAAGGGGGCGCTGGTTCCGATCCATCCATGATGCGCACCCGGGCGAGAACCGACGGCGACCACTGGATCGTGGACGGCCGCAAGGCGTTCATCACCGGAGCCGACGGTGCCCGGGTCGGCATCGTCATGGCCCAGACCGACGTGGGCGCGACGATGTTTCTCGTGGATCTCCCGGATCCGGCGATCCGCATCGAACGGGTACTGGAGACGATCGATGGCTGCATGCCGGGTGGGCACGCCATCGTTGCGTTGAACGGGCTGCGCGTGCATCGAAGTCAGGTTCTCGGTGCGCCCGGCGAAGGCTTCGCGTATGCCCAGGTTCGCCTGGCGCCCGCCCGGCTCACGCATTGCATGCGATGGTTGGGCGCTTGCACCCGTGCTCATGAGATCGCCTGTGAGTACGCCGTGCGGCGCGAGGCGTTCGGCAAACCGCTCATCGATCACGAAGGGGTCGGCTTCATGCTGGCCGACAACCGGATCGAGCTGCAGCAGGCCGCGCTGCTGATCGACTGGGTGGCAGATGTGCTGGATGCGGGCGAACCGGGTACGACCGAATCGTCCATGGCCAAGGTGGCCGTCTCCGAGGCCCTGTTCCGCATTGCCGACCGCTGTGTACAGGTCATGGGCGGCACCGGTGTCACGCGCGACACCATCGTCGAGCAGGTGTTTCGCGAAGTGCGCGCGTTCCGTATCTACGATGGACCCAGCGAAGTCCATCGCTGGTCGCTGGCGAAGAAGATCAAGCGCGACACCCTCAACCGACTGTCCCGATGAGCGCCGGCCCGTCCCGATGAGTGCCGAACCGTCCCGATGAGCGCCGAGGAGTTCAGCGGCACCAGCGCGGTGGCCGCCGCGCACCGTTTCGATGAGAGCCGCCTGTTCGCGTGGCTCGCGGGGCAGGTCCCGGGATTCCAGGGACCGCTGACGGTCAGCCAGTTCCGCGGCGGCCAGTCGAATCCAACTTATCGGCTCGACACTCCTGGCGGCTCGTACGTTTTGCGGCGCAAACCGCCCGGAGCGTTGCTCAAGGGTGCGCATGCGGTGGAGCGCGAAGCGCGCGTCATGCAGGCGCTGGAGGGCGCGGGCTTTCCCGTACCGCACATTCACGGCCTGTGCACGGACGACGCGGTGATCGGCACGTGGTTCTACGTCATGGATTATCTGCGCGGGCGCATCTTCTGGGATGCCACCTTGCCCGAGGTACCGCGCGCCGAGCGGCCGGCGCTTTACGATTCCATGAACGAGACGCTGGCGCGGTTGCACGGTTTGCAACCGGCCGCGCTGGGTCTGGCCGACTTCGGCCATGCGGGTAACTACTGTCAGCGGCAGATCTCGCGCTGGTCGAAGCAGTACCTGGCCGACACCGAGGCCGGGCGCGACCCGAACCTGGACCGCCTGATCGCGTGGCTGCCAGACAACATTCCGCCGGGGGATGAGACGAGCCTGGTGCACGGCGACTACCGCATCGACAATCTGGTCTTTCATCCGCACGAACCGCGCGTCATCGGCGTGCTGGACTGGGAACTCGCCACCCTGGGTCATCCCCTGTCGGACTTCGCCTATCACCTGATGGCCTATCGGTTGCCACCGCTGCCCATCCCGAGTCTGGCGGGTGCCGACCTCGCCGCGCTGAACCTGCCCGGCGAGTCCGATTATGTCGCGGACTATTGTCGGCGCACGGGCCGGCCGGCCATCCAGCACCTCGACTTCTACATCGCCTTCAACCTGTTCCGGCTGGCCGCCATCTTCCACGGCATCAAGGGCAGGCTGGCGCGCGGCACGGCGGTCTCCCCGCATGCCATCAAGCTGGTGCGGGCGCTGCCCGCACTCGCGGAGTGTGCGTGGCGGCAGGCCGAACGGGCCGGGGCGTGAGCACCTATCCAATGTCGCAGTTCGCAACCACCCAGTGACCATGCAGTATCCCCGGCACAAGGGTTTGGGGCGCCCTGCAGCGCCTCGTCATTGCACTTCCCGGGGGGGTCATGAAACGCGAGTCGCGCAAGATACCGTACGGCTTACTGACAGCCTTGAGTCCGCTGTTGTTGTGTGCAGGTCCGACCGCTGCACGGGCTGCCGACGCGGCGGAGGCCGAGCCGGACTCGGGCGCGGTTCAGGAAGTCATCGTCACGGCCCGGCGTCGCGAGGAGTCCTCGCACGACACGCCGGTGTCCATCACCTCCGTGTCGGTCGCGCAGCTGGAGGCGAAGGCCGCCGTCAACATCGGTGACCTGCAGGGGCAGGTGCCCAACCTGCTCATCACGCAGCAGAACTCGGGCGCCGCCGCCGCGAATCTCTCCATGCGCGGCCTGACGTTCGCCGACATCGAGAAATCCTTCGATCCCACGGTGGCCGTGGTGGTCGATGGCGTGTTCCTCGGTACCAGCACCGGCCAGTACCTGGACTTCTTCGACATCCAGGACCTGGAAGTCTTCCGCGGCCCGCAGGGAACCCTGTTCGGACGCAACACCATCGGCGGCGTCATCAGCGTCACCCGCACGCGACCCACCGGTCAGTGGGGCGCCAAGGTGGACTTCAGCTACGGCCGTTTCGGCGAGCTGGCCATCCGCAGCGTATTCAACGCGCCGATCGTCGAGGGTCTGCTGTCGGCCAAGGCCTTCTACTTCGACACCCAGAGCGATGGCTACTATCACGATGGCATCACCGGCAAGGCACGCGGCGGCACCCATAATCAGAACTTCGGCGTGACGCTGCTGCTGACCCCGAAGGATACGGACTTCGAAGCGCTCCTCACGGTGGAGAAGCAGCTGCAATGGTTCGACGTGGTCAACTCCAATCTCACGCTGTCGACCGAAGCTTTCGGTGCGCTGGAGCAGCCGATCGCCCTCAACCGCAACACCGGCAAGGACCTGTACACGGTGTTCAATACGCCGGGCGCCGCGCACTACAGCGCGCCGGCGGAAACGCTGCAGATGAATTACAACCTGGGCGGCGTCAAGCTGACATCGATCACGGGGTATCGATCCTCGGATGAGGACCAGACACAGGACTTCGACGGCGCCTCCGAGGCGCTCCTGCCGGGACTGGAGTTTCTCGCGCCGCTTTATTACGCGCACCGCATCCAGAGCTTCCACCAGTTCAGCGAGGAGTTCCGTGCGGCCGGCAACATCATCGACACGCTCGACTACGTGGCCGGTGTCTACTACTACGACAGCGCCTACAGGCTGACGCAGTACACCAACATCACCGGCACCGGATACGGGCCGCCGCAGGTGGTCAGCGGTACCGCCCGGTCGGTCGCCGGCTTCGCCGACTTCGACTGGCAGTTCTACGACAAGTGGCGTCTGAACTTCGGCGGCCGCTATACCTCCGACCGCAAGACGCTGCTCAACTACGATCCGGGCTTCCTGGGATCACCAAGCGCCACGTTCAGCAAGTTCACTCCGAAGGTGAGTGTCGACTGGCGGCCGACCACCGACTACATGTTCTACGCCTCCTGGTCGGTGGGCGAGCGCTCGGGCGGCTTCAGCAACCGCGCGGCGACGGTGGATTCGACCAACACGCCGTTCCAGCCGGAGACCGTGGATTCGGCCGAGGTCGGCACCAAGCTGGAGTTCCTGGACCGGCGCCTGTCCGTGGATCTCGCGTACTTCGATGCGAAGTACAAGAACATGCAGCAGAATACGACGATCTCGGGCGGTCCCACGGGCAACCAGACGATCGTGACGAACGTCGGTTCCGCGGTGATCCGTGGCGTCGAGATGCAGATCGTCGCTCGCCCCACCACCCAGCTCACCTTCAACGGATCGCTGGGAACGCTGAGTTCGCACTTCAACGGCTTCATCACCGAGGCGCCGGTGAACGGCGTGCTCACACCGTTCAACTACTCAGCCAACAACCTGATCTACAACCCGAGCATCACGCTGTCGCTGGCGGGAGATTACCGGGTACCGATGAGCTTCGGCGACCTGCACGCCAATATCGGCTACCGGCACATTGCCAGCTACGACCAGCAGATCTCACTGGGACCCACAACCGTGGCGCCGGACGGCACGATCATCGTCCACGGCAATGACCCGCGTGTGCGGGCTGCACCGCAGGATCTGGTCGATGCGAGCCTGACGGCGGATTTCGATATCAGAGGCGCCAAATCACACGTGACGGTCTACGGCCGTAATCTCACGAACGATCTGGGTCCGACTGCGGCGTTCACGGTGGCGGGACTGTTCTCGTTCGCGTCTGCACGCGAACCCCGTTCCTACGGCGTGAGCGTTGGCTTCGATCTGCACTGAGGAAATCGCACCGGGGCTGGCGTAGCGACGCGGCCGCCAGCCACCGGTGCCAGGTACGTAAAACATGGGCAGAGTCAGCGGCAAAGTGGCACTCGTGACCGGTGCAGCCTCGGTTCCGGGGCTCGGCAGCGGCACGGCGGAGCGGCTGGCGCAGGAAGGCGCGGTCGTTTACGTCACGGATGTCGATCTGCCGGGCGCCGAGGCGGTTGCCGCCGGCATCCGCAAGGCCGGCGGACAATCGACCGCGCTGGCCCATGATGTGACCTCCGAGAAGGACTGGGACCGGGTGATCGATGCCATCATCGCGGGACACGGCCGGCTCGACGTGCTGGTCAACAATGCCGGCATTGCGGTGTTGCGCATGATCGATGTGCTGCGGACCGAGGAATGGCTCAGGCAGGTCAACGTCAACATGACGAGCGTCTTCTACGGTACACAGCGCGCCGTCCGTGAGATGCGCCGCGTGGGGCAGGGCGGTTCCATCATCAACCTGTCCTCGATCGCGGGACAGGTCGGTGTGCCGGGCTGCTCGGCCTATTCGGCGAGCAAGGGCGGGGTGCGGCTGTTCACCAAGTGCGTGGCGCTGGAGACCGCGCGCGACCGTATCCGGGTCAACTCGGTCCACCCCGGCATGATCTGGACCAACATGCAGAAGCTCGCGCTGCAGGACAACCGCGAGCAGTACGACATCATCACCAGGGCGATCCCGGCCGGCTACATGGGCGAGCCGCTCGACATCGCCAACTGCATCCTGTTCCTGGCCTCGGACGAGTCCCGCTACATCACCGGCGCCGAAATGACGGTGGATGGCGGGCTGACCGCGCAATAACCTCAGCCCGCCCTGTCGGGCAATCGCACCAGCGTCTTGCCGATGGTGCGGCCCGACATCAGCTCGATGAACGCTGCCGGGGCCTGCTCCAGGCCGTCATGGAAGTTCTCCAGCGCGAGCAACTGGCCGTCGCGCACCCACTGCGTCAGCTGGGCCTGCGCTTCGGGGATGCGATGGGCATGCTCGTAAGTCAGGAAGCCGCGCATGGTGAGGCGTTTGACCACCAGTTGCCACAGCGTCCTGACCGGCTGTGGATCATCCTGCGTGTTGTAGTCACCGACCATGCCGCATACGACCACGAATCCGTGGATCTTCATGTGCTGTAGAGCCGCCTCGAGGATCGAGCCACCCACGTTGTCGAAATACAGATCCACGCCGTCCGGGCAGGCAGCACCGATTGCTGCGCCCAGATCCGCGCTGCCACGATAGTTGATGGCGCCATGGAAGCCGAGGGCGCGCAGTCGCTCGGCCTTGGCGGATGAACCGACCAGGCCGACGACCCGGCAGCCCTGCAGCCGCGCAACCTGCCCCGCCACGCTTCCCACCGCCCCGGCCGCGGCACTGATCAGCACCGTCTGGCCGGCGCCGAGGCGGCCAATCTCGTTGAGCCCGATCCACGCCGTCAGCCCGGCAGGTCCGAGTGCTCCCAGGTAGTGTTCCAAGGGGATACCCACCGCGGGCTCGAGGGCTTCCAGTCCGATCGCCTGGGAGTCGAGCACCGACAGTTCCTCCCAGCCCGCCAGGGCGCGTACGAACGTGCCTGCCGGGATCTGCGGATTGCGTGACTCGACCACGCGGCCGAGCGTCATGCCGCGCACGGTGGCGCCGATTGCGACTGGCGGGAGGTAGTTCGGGCGGTCGTCCAGAAACCCCCGGATGGCCGGGTCCATCGAGAGGAATCGGTTCGCAACGCGCACTTCTCCCGGCGCGAGCGCGCGCGTGGTGGCCGCTTCGAGTCTGAAGTCCGCCTCACGTGGCACGCCGGACGGGCGGCGGGCCAGGACCACACGGCGGGAGGAGGGACTGTGACTCATGCTAGTACCGCAGGCGCGCAGGCCGGTTATAGGCTGCCCGCTATTGCGCCGCCCTGGGGCCGGCCGGGACAACTGGAGTTAATGGGAGGTCAGTCGTGGCGTGGGAGCTTGAAGCAGCCAATCTGCGCGTCGTCGAGGCCCTGTTCGCCGCGACGGGCAGCGGCAACTGGAGCGCCGCCGAATCGATGCTGACCGAGGATTTCTTCGTCACCGAGGCCGATACGCTGCCCTTTGCGGGCGTATATCGCGGCCGGGGCGCTCTGCAGGAGCTATTCACGCGCGTGATGGCGGAAGCCGGTGTGGTTGGACTGCAGATCCAGCAGATCACCGCCGGTGGCGATCGCGTCGTGGCGCTGCTCGAGATGGTGCTGGGCGGACCTCCGGAAGTGCGTGTGCAGCTGGCCGAGACGTTCAGGTTCCGCGACGGCAAGGTCTGCGAAATCAAACCGTACTACTACGATCCGCGTCCTGTGGCGGCCGCCGTCGAGCGTCGCGCCAAGAGCCGCTGAGGGCCGCGGTCCGGCCTCTCGCCAGGAGCCGCTGAAGGCCGCGGTCCGGCGTCGCGCCAAGAGCCGCTCAAGGCCGCCGTCGAGCGTCGTGCCAGCGCGGCCCGCTAGAGCGATGGGCGCGGCGCCTTGGGATTGTTCGCGAGGTACCACTCCACGGTCTCGTGGAAGAACTGGTTGCCGCGCTCGTTCTTGCCCAGCACGATGCTGTCGAGTGCCCCGGACTCCAGTCCCTTCTGGATCTTCATGCCGAGCACGTAATCCTCACCGTAGGTCACATCGCGCAGGAACGTGATCATCTGCTCGAGATTGGCCTGGTCCGCTGCGTCCTTCGGCGGCTCGCGGCGCGCATACAGCAGCACCGTCCTGTTGCGATCGGGAGTCGGCCCGGGGAACAGCTGCGCGATCTGCGCGATCTCCGGGGCGAGGAATGCCGACACATTCGGGAACAGGATGCGCACGAAGTCGAAACCCGCGTTCTCCTGGTGGCCCCACTGTTCGCGCGGCAACTCGCGCAGGCGGCCGATGCTCACCTGCGGAAAGCCGATGCGCAGATTCGGGCCGAACGCCTCGTAGTGCGTAATGTTGGAATAGGTGCGCGGCGCGATGGTCCTGGGATGCAGGGTGGCGAAGTGATAGCCCTCCAGATAGCCGTCGAAGGCGATCTTCCAGTTGGCCCCCTCGATCACGCGCGATCCGAGGAAGGTCCAGTGGGCCAGATCCGCCGCCTCGAAATCCGCCAGCATCTCCCCGTAGTACTCTTGCAGGTCGATCGGCAGCCCGGGGGTGAGCACGACGAAGATCATGCCCGCCGCCTCGCGGCAGGGCAGCTCGCGCAAGCCCAGCGCGCCGCGGTCCAGCTCGCCAAACTTCTGCCGGTCGGTGATCGCCAGCAGGCGACCGTCGTTGCTGTAGGTCCACCCGTGATAGAGGCAAGTGAAGCGCGAACAGTTGCCGTGACCCTCGGCCGCGATCGGGGCGCCGCGGTGGCTGCACACGTTCAGGAAGGCATGCGCGGTTCCTGATTTGTCGCGCGTGATCAGCACCGGCAGTCCGATCGCATCCATGGCCTTGTAGTCGCCGGGTTTTGGCAGCTCGGCCGTCAGCGCGAGCATCAGCGGCACGCGCTTGAAGATGAGCTCCATCTCCTTCGACCAGCGCCGCGCGTCCAGGTAGTTGGCGGCCGGTACCGTGGTGATCCGGTCGGACTGAAAGGTGCGCCCCTGCTCGACATAATCGAGCATGATCTGCGCCACGTCGCCCACGGTCTTGTAATCCATCCGCCTGCTCCCGCCCCACTGAACGGCCTGATGCATCCGATCGTACTGCGCCCGGCCCCCGGGGCTGACCTAGCTGTTGTCAGAGGGCGCGACCGCTGTGGTTCCCAGCAGGCTATCCTGCGTGCCGCCGTGGGCTTCTGGGGCGCTTTCCGCTCTCACCGGACATGACCGTTCTCACGCTGGACCGGATGCTGCGCCGCCAAGCGGCCGAGCGGGGGACGAAGATCGCCCTCCGGGCCGGCGCCGAGTCCTGTACGTACGCCACGCTCGACCGGCGCGCCAGCCAGGTCGCCCGGGGCCTCATCGCCGCCGGTGTGCGTCCCGGGGACCGCGTTGCCTACCTCGGCAAGAATACGCTCGATTATTTCGAGTATTTCCTGGGCGCGGTCAAGGCTCGCGCCGTCATGGTGCCGGTGAACTGGCGACTCGCCGAGCCCGAGGTGCGCTTCATCCTGGAGAATGCACGGCCGCGCGGTTTGCTGGCAGAAGCTCCCTTTGCGGCGCTCGCAGCGCGTGCCGCCCCCGGAGTTCCCCTGCTGTTGAGTGCCGGCGAGGGTTCCTCCTATCGCCAGTGGCGCGAACGACAGCGGGCCGAGGACACCGCTCCCACCCCGGACTGGAGCGAAGCGATGCTCCAGCTCTACACCTCCGGCACCACCGGCCGCCCGAAGGGGGCCGTGCTCACGCACCGCAGTCTCTTCGGTCTGCGGACAGACCCCGCTGCCATCCCCGAGTGGTATCGGTGGTCCCCGGAGGACATCAGCCTCATCGCGATGCCGGTGGCGCACGTCAGTGGCACCGGCTGGGGCCTCTGGACTCTGCAGCACGGCGCCACCGGGGTGATTGCCAGCGAATTCGTGCCACAGGCCGTGTTCGAGCAGATCGTCCAGCACCGGATCAACAAGTTGATGATGGTGCCGACGGCGATGCAGATTGCCGTGCGTCACCCGGAATCACGCTCCACCGACTTCAGTTTTCTGCGCTACATCTACTACGGTGGCGCGCCGATTCCCGAGGCACTCCTGCGCGAGTGCACCGAAGTCTTCGGCTGCGGCTTCGTGCAGATGTATGGAATGACGGAGACGTCCGGAACCATCGTCGCGCTCGCGCCAGAGGACCACGCTCCCGGAGCGGGCCGGCGTGCGCGCTCCGTCGGGCGGCCGCTGCAGGGTGTGGAGCTGCGCATCATTGATCGTGACGGCGAGGAAGTACCGCCCGGCACGATCGGCGAGATCGCCACGCGTTCGGTAGCGAACATGGCGGAGTATTTCGAGAACCCGGCCGCGACCGCGGAGACTGTCGATGCGGCGGGATGGCTGCGCACCGGGGATGCCGGCCAGCTCGATGCGGACGGGTATCTGTATCTGGAGGACCGCATCAAGGACCTCATCATCTCCGGCGGCGAGAACATCTATCCGGCCGAAGTGGAGAACGCAATCTTCGGTCATCCCGCGGTGGCGGAAGTCGCCGTCATTGGCGTGCCGGACGAGAAATGGGGCGAATCGGTTCGCGCAGTGCTCGTGGCAGCGCCCGGGGCGGTTCGCGATGAGGCGGCTATCCTGTCCTGGGCCGCCGCGCGCATTGCGCGCTATAAGCTGCCCAAGTCCTTCGTGTGGATCGATGCGCTGCCGCGCAGTCACACCGGCAAGGTGCTGCGACGCAAGCTGCGCGAGACTCACGGCACTGC
>Ga0335070_10011644_pt1 | contig 10271 bp, 9 predicted proteins | sample Lox_Sample_13_FD_206722 | JGI IMG/M metagenome (GOLD analysis project Ga0335070, IMG submission 206722) | Soil microbial communities from Loxahatchee National Wildlife Refuge, Florida, United States - Lox_Sample_1.3 | ecosystem: Environmental > Terrestrial > Soil > Wetlands | place: USA: Florida... | reverse complement strand
CGTTCCACGGGATCCGACCGACGTTGACTTCCGCTTCGAAATCAATAGGATCGGAGTCTTCTCCGTACCGATGATTCCCATTCGCATCCCATGATTGATCATCGGGGAGTGAAAGTTCTGCATAGTAATAATCGGTTTCTGTCGCCCCGTACCCGACATTCTGCGTGGTGTGCCGCATCGGAACGCTGTTGTAGTCTCCGACGAGTAAAACGTCTAAAATCCCCCACGCACTTGACGGGTAGTTTTCAACGAGGAACGCCCGCATTTTTGCGGCAAGGTCATAGCCATCGTAGTTCTGATCAATCCAAGTCGTCGTAATGACATTCACGCTTCGTCCTTTGGCGGTTTCCCAGTCTACGAGCGGGGTCACCGAATCAACGAGTGCATCGGTGGTGATGACGACATAATCATAGGATGCTCTCCCTTGTGGTCCGGTTGGATACCAGGTTTTTGCTTGGTCGTAGTTCAGGATGATGTCCTGCGCAGTGCGCTCAGCTTGAGGAAGAGTGTCGACCATGATATCCTTCGATGAGAAACCTTCAGGGACAGTGTAGTGCACAGTGACGGATATTACAGAATGATAGACCAATGTGCGAGAAATCGGATAATAGGTCATCGGGTTTATTCTCACGTCAACGAGGTTATACTTTCGATACCCGCCTGTCCCAACAACTTCGACGACAGAGGCTGGATAGGGATCATTGTTGTCATAGACGGATTTTTGGTTTTGGGTGTACCTCATCAGCTCTTGTTCGTAGATGAGTGGGTTTTCTTGTCCGATGACTCTTGGAAGGACCGAGGGAGCTATCTCGTACGAACCTGAAAGAAGCACGTCTGTTGTGTCAGAGTCGATGCTTTCGAACATCGCTCCTGGTGGAATCGCAATGGAAAATATCTTCGACGGCAGGTTTGGTTTACCAGGTATCAACAACCGGCCAAAGGAAGCCAAAGAAACTTCGTCTCCATTTGCAGAGGACTTGATTTGATAAGACCCGACTGGGATGGTGATCGTAATCGCATCGTTGGTTTGAACTGCGGAGATCACTGGTTTGATCTGTAGTATGGATGATTTTTCAGTGAGAGTGGCACTACCAATGCCTCCTCCTACTAACAGCATCATGAGTAGAGCTGCTGCTGCTACTCGAAAATTATTAAAGACTTTTCTCTTCATAGTATCCCTTCTGTATTCATTAGATAATTGTAGTATATAAAAATATGGTATTCCTCAAGGATAAGACAAAGAAGCGGCTGTAGTTTTTAAAAAAAAAATAAAGAAAAGAAAGGATGACCGCATGGCCTATCCTTTAGTGAAGGACGTGAATGTTCTTCTTCTCACAAATGTCCTTGAGATCTTTCGGCCAGACCGTGACGCTGACCTCACCGAGATGCGCTTTCTTCAGCAAGTACATGTACGTCCGTGATTGTCCGATGCCACCGCCGATGCTCAGAGGAATCTTGTTATTCAGGATCGCCTGGTGATACGGTAGTTTAAGAAAATCGTTCTGACCGGACAACTCGAGTTGTTTTTTCAGCGTCTCAGGCGTGACCCTGATGCCCATAGAAGATAATTCGTGGCGCCGCTGGGTGACCGGGTTCCAGACAAGGATGTCTCCGTTCAAACCATGGGTCTGTTTCCCTGTTTCTTTCGACGTGTCCGTGATCCAATCGTCATAGTCAGCGGCTCGCATCTCATGCGGATAACCGTCCTTCAACACCGAGCCGATCCCGATGATGAAAATCGCGGGATGATCCTGGAGTATCGCGGTCTCTCGCTGTTTCCTAGGGAGATCCGGGTACATGTCAAGGATTTCCTCTGCATGGAAAAACTCAAGTTTATTCGGAAGGTTAGGGAACGCGTCGGTATCAAGTTGTGGGTACTGGCGGAGCACGAGGTTCTCTGCACCCTTGATGACTTTCCATATTTTATTGACCGTGTCTTTCAGATAGGCGATCGTCCGTTGATCTTTGGTAATGACTTTTTCCCAGTCCCATTGATCCACATAGGAACTGTGGTCGTGATCAAGGAAGTAATCTTTCCGCACCGCACGCATGTCCGTGTTGAGGCCTTCTCCGACGTTCATGGAGAATTCTTTGAGCGCCATGCGTTTCCATTTTGTGGCAGCCTGTACGACCTGGGCTTGGATGCGGGGTTGGATGCCAAGGCCGCAGGGGAATTCAACCGGGGTTCGCGAGCCGTCCCGATCAAGATAATCGTTCACACCGCTTTCCTTGTCGACAATGAGCGGAACGGTCACCATCATGAGGTTCAGTTCTTCTCCGAGGTTTTCTTCAATGTAGTGTTTCGCTGCAAAAATAGCCTTCTGGGTTTCCTTGGGTGTCAAAATCGATGTGTAGTTTTTTGGAAGGACTTTTTCGACTTCTTTATACGTACTGATTCCAGGACCAGCAAGATCTGCTTTTTTGTTTGTCATCATAGCCATCAAACCTTTGGTCAGGCAAATCAAAAGAGATATTTAAACTTTTATCAGGAGTCAGGATGTGAAAAGGACTTACCAATAAAAATACTGGAAAAAAAAGCACTACGAGTGCACTTGTTCCTCAGCGATCGAGAGAACGATGACGTTGACTACGAGCCGTTTCCCTGCGAGTTGATGATTCAAGTCAAGGGTGAACGTCTGATCATCCATCGCGACGATCGTGCCGACGAAGGATCTCCCTGTCGGTGCATCGATTTTGACTCGCGAGCCTACCTCCAGGGTTACGTTTGCATCCGGGTTGAAAACCGAACGCGGTACTTTTATGACCAAATCGTTCATGTGTGGCCCAAACGCGTCCTCTGGCTCAAGAGTCACCACTTTAGACTGACCTTCGGCCATGTCCTGAAGCGCTTTTTCGATAGGCGGAAAGAACTTCCCCTCGCCAACGATGATTTCAATGGGGTTGGTCTTGTCATTCTTGTAGCACAATTCCCCGGTGTCCAGTTTCGCCTCACAAATCAATTGAACTCGATTCCCTTCCTTAATCGTCCTCATGTTCTCCTCATCCACCTATCAATCCTAGTAAACAAAAACAATACACTGATCAGTTGTGCATCTATTTCATCCCTAGGATACGAACGACTTATCGCATCGCGCTACTTAAATATTTGTGTAAAACCATGATATTATAATGAGTACAAGCCGGTCAGACGATCACCAGCATAATCGGTCGTTGCCACTATTGGTTTTCCTGTCCCAAGATACAGCACCTGCTCAGGTTTACTGCCATATCGATAGATCGTAATTCCCTTGCATTTCAGTTTCCAGGCAAGCAAGTAGATAGCGCGCACGTCACGAAACGAAGAGTTCCTCGGGAGGTTAACGGTTTTACTCACCGCGTTATCGACGTGTCGCTGAAACATCGCTTGCATATGCACGTGAACTTCAGGGCGAACATCTAATGCTGTGACAAAGACTTTCTTGATATCTAAGGGGAGTTTGAGTCGTTTGATATTCCCGGTCTTCGAAATCTGCGCAATCAGCTCGTCTGAATACAAACCGCGTCTGAGCAACTCTCTTTTGAACGTCTCGTTGATCTCTGGAAGCTGTTTACCTTCAAGGATCCGTCGTATGAACGCGAGCGCGAACACCGGCTCGATGCCTGAGGAACATCCAGCGATGATGCTTAAAGTCCCGGTCGGAGCGATAGTTAAGCAGGTTGCATTCCTCATCGACGGATATTTTGCATGCCAGGTGCTCTCCTCGAAATGCGTAAACGACCCGCGTTCCTTCCCAAGCTCTACGGATTTCTGTATCGCCTCACGCGCAATGAACTGGATCAGCCGCTCACCGGTGCGTAAGGCTTCCTTGCTGTCGTACGGGATTTTCAACTGGTATAACAGATCAGCAAACCCCATCACTCCTAGACCGATTTTCCGATGCTCTTTCGTAATCTTATCGGTTTCAGGTAAGGGGTAGTTGTTCGCATCGATGACGTTGTCCAGGAAGTGGACCGCAAGCCTCGTCGTCGTACGAAGCTTTTCCCAGTCAATCTTTCCATCCTTCACCATCTTTACAAGGTTGATGCTTCCAAGGTTGCAGGATTCGTAAGCAAGCAACGGCACTTCACCGCAAGGATTAGTGGCCTCGATCGTACCGCTCTTTTTCAAGGGATGCCGTCGGTTGATTTCATCGATGAACACCAACCCTGGGTCTCCGGTTTCCCATGCGTTCCTGATGATCATTTCAAAAAGGTCTGCTGCGCGGACTTTCTGAAGCGCTTTGCCATCTTTCGGGCTCCGAAGCACAACCGTCCCTTTTGAAAGGATCTTCTTCATGAACTCATCAGTCATCGCAACAGAAATATTGAAATTCGTGAGTTTTCTACCTGATTTTGCGGTGACGAAATCAGCGATATCTGGATGCGTGCAATGGAGAATTCCGATGTTTGCCCCACGGCGTTTCCCGCCTTGTTTAATCACGTCAGTGGTGCTGTCATAGATTTTCATAAAAGAGATCGGGCCGCTTGCCACGCCTTTGGTGCTTTTCACAATCGCGCCTTTCTCTCGTAGCCTGCTGAAACTAAAACCGGTTCCACCACCTGACTGCTGGATGATCGCCATGTGTTTCAAGGTGGTAAAGATGCTTTCCAGGCTATCTTGAATCGGGAGAACGAAACAAGCGGACAACTGCCCGAGTCTGGTACCGGCATTCATTAGTGTTGGGGAGTTGGGTAAAAACTCGAGATTTCTTAGGAGAGAAAAAAACTGTTCCTCGGTTTTCTGAGAATCAGCCCCGTATTTTGTGTCTTCTGAGGCGATTGCCTTTGCGACTCGTCGGAAGAGTTGTGTGGGAGTCTCGACGATCTTTCCATCTTCGTTTTTCAACAAGTAGCGTTCTTGGAGCACTTTGAGTGCGTTGACGTCAAGCTTTAAATCATCCTGAATCTTGAAGTATTCCCGTATTTCTCGTGCGATGCCTCGCGACCGGCGGTACAGCGAGTATGCTTTGAAGATTCTTTCATCATAGTGCTCGAGAATCTCTTCGACGGTGTTTTGGATTTGCTCAATGTGTGGTGTTCCTCTTGGAAACGACTCTGCCTTTTTTTCGAGTGACATAATAACGTTATGGGTGAGAGTCTCTGCTTTCCTGCGGTTTCTAAGGTTCAGCGCCCGCATTGCTTTTTCAATGGCTGCGGTGATTTTTTCCGCATCAAAGGAGACAAGTTCTCCGGTCCGCTTTCGGACAGTGGTGATTGTCATAGTTTCTAATCGTCTGTAGATTATAAAAACATTTATGGCGAAATGAGTCTTCGGTTACGGTGAAGCACTCTTCATAATATTATGTAATCCTTTCGCAAGAGCTTCTAATCCTTCCTGCAGCATCTCTGTTTTAATGCCGTAGGATAATCTGATGAATCCTTCAGCATTGAAATATTTCCCAGGGTTGATCAGTATCTTTTGGTCTATAAAAAGACGCCTGCAGAGATCAACTGAAGGAACGTCTATGGAATATTTCGGGAAACAGACAAGCCCACCGTCGGGAACCACCCAGTTGAGCACATCAGTCTGTTGCGTCATCCATTTTTTCAGGACAGCAAGGTTCGAAACCGCTTGTTTTTGGAATCGAGCGATCATCGCATCTCGGGCGTTCTTCAGCAAATGCGCAGTCATGAGTTCTGAGGTAAGCGACGAAGCAGCGGTCGTGTGTGCCTTCATCTTTTGAAAGCTCTTGGCGACTTCTTCTGGTGCGATGATCCAGCCGGTATGGAGACCACCGAGGCCATAGACCTTTGTCGCACTTGAGGTCACCAGCACGTTAGGTAGACCGAAACAAGAAGGGTTTTGTGTAAACGCTCCATCGTGATAGATTTCATCGACGAGTACGTATGCACCATGGTCAATGGCGACCTCAGCAACAGCCTTAATTGTCTGTATGTCAGTATACACCCCACTGGGATTGTGGAGATTTGTAAGGACAATTAATTTGGTGTTTTTCGTACATAAGGCTTTGAGTGCTTCGACATTGATTCGGAATTTGTTTTCAAAGGGTCGCGGCCAGTCGATGCGTTTTGCGCCGAACATCTCAGGGGTTGATCTCAAAGGCTGATATCCAGGTCGTTCGATGATGAACTCATCTCCGTTGTCAAGAAGTGAGGAATACACCAGATAGTTTGCCTCAGATGCACCGGTGCTGGTGACAACATTGTCTGCTGTGCAATGATACATGGAACAAAGCGTATCTTTTAACTCGGTAGCGCCGTATTGTCGATTGATCCCAAGGTTAAAATCAGCAGGTAATGAGTACTTCGCAAGCTTTGTGTATTCCTTCAATGAAAGTCCAGTGATGTCGCTGTACGCAAGATTATATCGTGCGTGTTCCGCGTTCTTTAGTAACCATTCGAAGATGTCGAGGGTTGGTGCTTGCATGCGCTGAAGCATTCGCAATGATGTATAATTATATTATGGAGAAAAAAAAGATAGTATGAACCCTAAGAAAGAATCAAGGTGGTGTTTCTTGGAGCAGGCGATAGAGGTTAAAGTACTGAGGCTGGGTTTGGTAGGCGAGTTTCTCATGGGTCGCGAAACTCACGACCATATCCCCGGTGGCAGGGCAAACGGTCCACTGGTTCCAGGATTCAGCCATGCCTGATCCTTTCCCCAGTTGTTCTATCAGACGAAGCATGGGATTACTGCCAGCGCGATACCCATGTTGAAGCACAGATTCTGTTTCATTCAGATCAAGAGTTCCCCATGAGGCGTTTATCTCATGGCTCACCGAGGAGTACAGCTGATAGACGGCAAAAAATGGAGCGTTCGTCCGCTTGTAGAACAAGAGGTTGAGAAAACCGATTAGTCCGGTCGGGTCGTACCGTTTCCGTTGTGTCGCGGCAAGTGTCGGGTCGACGAACACGTTGGTTCTCCGGACGACATGATCGATGCTCCAGAAAGGATGGTGGTCTTCGACGGAATTGTTGTAGGTGCCGACATAAGAGTGGTTAGCGGATTGTTCTACGATGAATCCTTCAGGTGGTGTTGCCTGGGAGACGATGAAGTTGAAGCCATGGGAGCGATTGGAATTGAGGATCTGGACTGCTTCCTCCGCGTTTGTCGCATAATCAAGAACCTGCTGCACACGGAAATGATACGGAGTCCCTTCGAACGTCTGATCCTTGCTCCAACAGATCTGAATACCGAGGCACACCCCATGATCGTTCATGCCGCCGCCCGTGTGAAACGAACCTGCGATAGAAGGACATAATGATGCAGAAGCGTTTTCGGGATGACGGACGACGAGAACCGTGTTTTCATGAGCGTATCGCTTCGTCACCGGATCTTGGATCCTTGAGGGCAGATCGAAACTCCTGGAGTGATACAGGCGTCCATCGAGGGTGGCTGGCCCCCAGGCAGCGATTCCGTAACACCCGTGATCCGCGTATTCAACCGCCATGATTGAGGCGGCGACATCGTAGAAGCTGATGTTGGCTCCATCCGCTATCCCGTGGAGTTCCAGGATGTACTCCTGGGGGATGTACGGCAAGGAGATGTTCCAAAGCCTCAGGAGGTCATTTTTGGTAAGGTACTGTTCTGCAAAACCTAAAAATGCGCGTATATTTTCCTGTACTTTCTCTTGAAGCAGCCGTCCATGCTGGAAGCCCATCTGATAATTCGACCCATTCACATGAAGGACCGTGATGTTGTTCAGAACCTCGACCCAACCCCCCTTTAACAGATCGTTCGTAACCATTCCGGTTGCGTTCATTCGTTCAGGATGAACGCTTGCCTGTGCTAAAGGAAATAGAAATAATAAACAAATGCCAATTATCACCATACGTTTCATACGAAATTCCTCCCTATCGTAAATGAGGGGATGCTTTATAAAAATGCTGGTTTTGCCTCTGAGAAGGAATCTAGGTGCAGTTGCTGTAACAACATATTTAATTTTTGGAAAAAAATTGGTGTGCTTTTTGATTGTTCAGTCGAGGCCTTTCATGTCGTCTTCAATGCGCTTGTCGAGTTCCTGATCCACCCCTTGCTCGTGTGCGATTTTCTGCAGCTCAGCGATGATGTTCTCCCAGAGGACTTGCTGGGCGAGTGCGTAGTCCCACATATCAAGCCGTTTCGCACCGTCACCTTTTTTGAATTCTTCCATGAGTTCCTTTTTGTCCTCTTCATTCATAGGTTTCACACCGAGTTATTCCTCTTCGACAACCTTACCTTTCTGCGGATTTGCTGCCTGGGCGATCATCGACATCTCTGCAAGGATGTCTTCCCAGAGTCCCTCCTGTTCCACCGCGTAGTACCACAAGTCGAGCTTTTGGTCCATATTTGCTTTTTTGAAATCGTCGAGAAACTTTTTTTTGTCTTCTTCGTTCACGGCAAATCCCTACTAGCAGTACAGAAATAGCATTACTATATTTATTTCTTTATGGTTTTTGGATTGGCGATAGATTAAAAGCTCAAAGGGAAAATTATTAATAAGAAATGGTTGTATTGTTGTCAGGGAACGAGGTTTTAGTATGAAGAAAGCAACCTTTGGCGCAGGGTGTTTCTGGCACGTAGAAGAAGCATTCCGATGTCTCGAAGGAGTCGAGTCAACCCGAGTCGGGTACATGGGCGGGACGTTGAAAAACCCAACCTACGAGGATGTCTGCACGGGAAAAACAGGTCACGCTGAGGTCGTCGAGGTGACCTTTGATCCTGCGAAGATTTCGTATGAGGAGCTTCTTGAAATGTTCTGGGATATTCATGACCCGACCACGTTGAACAGACAGGGACCTGATGTGGGGACGAACTATCGGTCCGTCGTCTTTTATCATACCCCAGAGCAGAAAGCAGCGGCGGAACGATCCAAAGAAGCACTGGACAAATCAAAACAATACCGCAAAAAAGTCGTCACCGAAATTACCAAGGCTTCCGAGTTCTATAAGGCTGAGGAGTATCATCAGCAGTACCTCGAAAAACAAGGGCTTTCGAGCTGCCCTCGGTAATCTGAAAATCATTTCATATCGAACCTCCCTGAGATTATTTCAAAAGGTTAATCTGGAGGAAATAGTTTCATTCTTTTCGGGGAAATCACTATGAGCCCACGTGGAAAAAAGAAAGTCCTCCAAGCCGGTAACATTCTTGCGATGAGCATCACTATCGTTATCAACGCCCTAGCGGTGATTCTTCCGCTCAATGGAAAAACAACAGAATATCTGTCTGACAAGTATCCGAATCTTTTCGTCCCGGCTGGGATTACGTTCTCGATCTGGGGCATCATCTACATCCTCTGGGTCGTCTTTGCGGTGTATCAAGCACGAGACCTCTTCAAACAAGAGGAAAAAGAAATGCCGTTCCTCAAACAAATCTCGTTTCTGTTCCTTTTGAGCAGTATCGCAAACAGCGCCTGGATTTTCGCGTGGCATTACGAATACGTTAGCGTCTCCTTGATTCTCATGATTGTCCTTTTGCTTAGCCTTCTTGCCATTTATGTCCGTCTCAACATCGGAAGAGCCACCGTACGGTTGGCTGAAAAACTCTGCGTCCATGTACCCTTCAGCGTTTACCTCGGATGGATCACCATCGCAACAATCGCCAATGTCACTGCTTACCTTGTTTCTGTCCACTGGGACGGCTTTGGAATCAGTCCTGTCATTTGGACCGTGATGGTGACTGGCGTCGGCGTCCTCATCACCGTCCTGATGCTTGTTCGTCGGAGGGACATCGCGTATAGCTTGGTGGTTCTCTGGGCATTCCTTGGGATTTGGATCAAACGGACAACGCCTGCAACTGCAGACAGCGATGTTGCGATGACTGCAATCATCGGAATCATCCTGGTCGGAGTCGGAATCGTAGCAGTCCTTGGATACACCCTGATGAAGAAGAAAAAAATGACTCAGGAAAATCCACCTGCGATGAGCACGTGAAATCCTGGAGAATATCTTTTAATAGACAAGGGTATGTACCCGCTTCAAATGATCAAAGTAATTTCTTTTGATTTTGACGGGACACTTGCGACCCATCGATTCGCTGATGCATTCTGGCTCGAAGGAGTACCGTTTCTGTACGCGACACAGCATCACGTCAGTAAGGAGTCGGCACAGAAATATCTTTTTGAGGAGTACGAAAAAATAGGGGACAATCGCATCGAATGGTACGACCCGGGGTACTGGTTCGACCGATTTGATCTTCAGACAGATTGGAAAACGATGCTCAGAGAATATCGAAAAAACGTCGAGCTTTATCCAGAGGTTACACCGGTGTTGAAGCGCCTTGCAATGCGCTATCGTCTCGTCATCAGCTCCAATGCAAAAAAAGAATTCATACACGTCCAACTTGAAGAATCTCA
>Ga0335070_10011643_pt1 | contig 10271 bp, 7 predicted proteins | sample Lox_Sample_13_FD_206722 | JGI IMG/M metagenome (GOLD analysis project Ga0335070, IMG submission 206722) | Soil microbial communities from Loxahatchee National Wildlife Refuge, Florida, United States - Lox_Sample_1.3 | ecosystem: Environmental > Terrestrial > Soil > Wetlands | place: USA: Florida... | reverse complement strand
CGGCGCATCCTTGCTCGCAACGAGCTGATGCGTGCGGTCGTAGGTCTTCTGAGCGAGCGTCACTTCCGCCTCGGCGCGATCGACCCCGGCCTTGCGCTCCGCGATGATCTCGGCGCGCGTGCCCACTTTGATCCGCGCGAGCTCGGCATTGGCCACCGCCAATTCCGCCTCGGCCTGGCGGAGCTGGGCAACGAGCTCGGGATTGTCGATCGTCAGCAGGTTCGTGCCCGCCGCGACATCCTGGCCGCGCACGACGGCGATCTTCAGGAGGCGCCCGGAGACGCGGGCCGCCATGTCGATGCGCGTGCTCTCGACCTCGCCCTGCACGAGCAGCGGCTCCGGCCGCGCCAGGTACCAGATCGCGAGGCCGACGATCGCGAGAAACAGCAGACCGGCCACGATTGCGCGCGGATCCGGCAGCCGGCCGCCCCTTCCCGCGGCGCGCGGCGGGTGGGAATCAAGTCTCGGTTCGCTCTGCGCCTGATCCATCGTGCATCAGAGGTTTGAAACTGGGTTGCCGAGCCGCCAGCACACGTTCCGGGAAGGACGACCAAGATACAGGCACTCATAGTGTTTCGAAAGCATCGCGGACTCAAGGGACTGCCGAGAGCGGCGCCGATGACGACGGCAGCCTCGTCCTCAAGGCGCATGTCACGATCCATTTCGCTCAGCCGAGATCGTCGTGAACCACCTTGCCGAGGCCGGGGGTGAGGTCGACGAGGATGTGGACGCCCGAGAGGGCCTCGTGGACGGGCAGCTCGGCCATCGGCGGCATTGCGTGGGGGCGGAGATCGAGCGTCACCGGCCCGGTCCAGGCGCCTTTGACGGTGACATCCTCGAGGTAGTACTCGACGAGCTCGCAGATGCGCAACGTGCCGTCCACATGCGGAATGATCTTCAGCAAGAAGTTCGGCATGCCGAGCGATGCGGTCACCGCGGTCAAGTCCGCGGTCGTGTGCTCGCAGCCCATCGAACCCGTCGCGACGCGCACCGGGCCGTAGTCGAGCGTCCCAACGAGCGTATCGATCTCGACACGAAGCGCGGGATCGGCGAGCTTCTTCGGAAAACCCCAGAACTCGCGGCCGCCGGCGATCGGCGGATCGTCGTTGAGGAACATGCAGTGCGAATAGCTGCCCTTGCGGACGCGCAAGGTGACCGGGATCACTTGGCCCGTCTCCGTGTAGTCGCCGAAGCCGGTCGAATCGGGCATGCGGATGAACTCGTATTTGACGGTGTCACCGTCCGGCAGGAGCGGCTTCGGCACCAGCGCGGAGCTTATCCGGGTCGGTGCGATAGGTGATGATGAGGTATTCGCGGTTGATGAAGCGGTAGGGGCCCGGCGGATAGGCCGGGCTCGTGAGCGGCATTGCAAAGGCGCGCTCGCGGACATCATGCTCTTTCATCGCGGCTCTCCATGGTTCGGCGGAAGGTGGGGTCGCGTCGCTGATATCGACTCTCAATCCCCGTGCCCACGGCTGAAGTCGAAGGTGAGGAGCCTCTCGTACCGCCCGGTCGCCGGCTCGAAAATTTCGGGGTGGCGGAGCGCGCGCACGGCGTCGCAATAGCCGGCCTTCCAGTGCTCCTCCATGGAGCGGCGCGAGAACTCGTAGTCCTTGGAGTCGCCCTCGTAGCCTTTCGGCCGATAGATCATATGGACGACGTTGACGGCGACGCGCTCCGCGACCGAGCTCAGCAGTTTCACCTCCTCATTGTGCTTCATTTCCTCTGGCAGTTCTTCGATGACCGAGGCGAGCATGTTTCGCAGCTTATTGAGATTCCTGAAGTAGTCGGTGAAGGCGCGGGTCCGGCTCGAATATTGGATTTCCTTTTGCCGGGTCGCCATTTCCGCGAGGTTGCGCGGGAACGCGCCGCGCGCACTCCAGAGATCAAACTGGAAAACGAGCGAATCTCGGGGCTGCTCCGTCATCGCAACCCATTGCAGCGGCGTGTTCGAGACGAGCCCGCCGTCCCAATATTGCTCGCCCTCGACTTCGATCGCCGGAAATCCGGGCGGCAAAGCGCCGCTCGCCATCACGTGCTCCGGTTTGATGATCTGTGCCGGCGAATCGAAATAGATCATGTTTCCACTTCACACATTGACGGCGCCGAGACTGAGACGCGGTTTGGCATCGTCGGAGTTTATCCGGTCGAAGTCGATGAGAGCCTCGAGTGTCGCTTTGAGATGCCGCGTGTCGTAGTAGCTCGTCGCCTCGACCGGGTCGAATCCGGTCCTTGCTGGATAAACGGGTCGGAGCTGCGGTGACGGTTGCGGTCGTAGCCGGGGCAGTGCGCGCGGCAACGGCGATGTCGACCTCCTCGCGGATCGCCTTCAACTGATGCCTCTCGAACTCGGTGATCCTGATACCGCGCCAGCGCTCCGCCGCGCGGATGGGCGCGGCATACATGAGCTTCAACACGGCCCGCTCGCCGAAGGCGTGCGGGATGACCTTGGTGCGGCGCCGCTCCTCGCCGAACAGGCGCTCAAGCAGGTTCATGGTTCGAATCGCGCGGCGGTGCCCGGGAGGGAAGCGCAGGTGTGCGATGCAGGCATCGAAGTCGTCTTGCAGGCAAGCGACTGCGGTCGGCAAGTCCCGGACATAGGTCGCCACGATGTCATCGCGCAGCACGCACGCCAGCGCCGGTGAGGCCGCTTTGTAGCAGGCGACGGCGCGGGCCTTGAACTCGGGCCATTGATCTTCCGGCACCTTGCTTTGCAGGTTTCGCATCATGTGCGCTAGGCAGCGCTGGCGGATCGAGCGCGGCAGGCACTCCTCGATCGCGCGGATGATGCCGGGCGCCCCGTCACCCACAACCAAGTGCGGATCGGGCAGGCCGCGCCGCCGCAGGTCCTGGAAGAACTCCCTGCAACTCGCCGTGTCCTCCTTCGTGCCCGGCGCCAAATGCAGCAGCGCCTTCGTGCCCTCCGCCAAGATGCCCCAGGCCGCGAGCGCCGCCTCGCGCGGCTGGCCGAGATGCAATCGTTCGGCGATGCCGTCGACGAACAGATAGACGACCTCGAACTCGCTGAGGTCGCTGCTGGCAAAGGCCTCGTATTCCGCCCACAGCCGCTCCGTGATCTCGCTCACCGCCGTGCGGCTCAACAGCGGCTTGCCCGCCTCGTCGGCAAACAGCGCCTCGATGTCGCGCGTCGAGAGCCCCCGCGCATACATCTTCACCGCCAAGGCCTCCAGCGCCTCGGTCCGCCCGCCGAGGATCTCCCGGATGCGCGAGCGGAACGGTTCGGCCCGCTTGGCAATCTGCGGCGCGCAGTAGTCAATCGCCCCCTCCGCGCTCTTCACCCGCCCGGCCCGGTGGCCATTGCGATAGCCCATGCCGGGCGATGCTCCCCGTGCGTAGTAGTCGCGGCCAAGCGCGTCCCTCGCCTCACCCTCCAGCGCTTCTTCGATGATCAGCCGCGCGGCGAGTCGCACGGGCTCCGGCCGACCGTCCGCTGCCTCGCTCCGGCCCTCCATCAGCGCCTTCAGCTTCTCGCGTGTCCGCTCGGATGCGGGTATCCTCTCCATCGGGGTGCTCCTTCGCTGAGGTCCGGTCGCCAAACCGAACCTCGTTGATCCGCCTGATCCGGCGAAGCTGCACCCCGACCCTTTTTCCAGCAAGATTAGGACTTCACTCCGCGATATGCTATGGCGGAAAGAAAAGGGGGAGGCATGAGCAACGGTCCGCAGTTCGCATTCGCGTTCCGCAGTGGGTCGTGGCAGGCGCCGAGCGATTTTGCGGAAGTCGACGCCGCCGCCGCAAATGCAGATTTCCTCTGGGTGCATCTCGACCTCGGCGATGCTGCCGCGCAGGCATGGTTGCACGCCCGCCCGTGGCCCGCCGACGTCATCGAGATTGTCGCCGCTCCGATCCAGCGCGGTAAGCTCTTCATTACTTCGGAATTGATCTACGGCCATCTGCGCGATTTTCGAGACCTGAGCGGAACCGCCGGGCTGCAGGCGGGCTCGGTCAGCGTCGTCGTCTCTCAACGCTTGCTCATCACCGGTCGGCGCATTCGCCTGCGTTCCATCGGAGAGCTGCAGCGTAGGGTAAAAACTCAAACGGTCCGGCCCGCAAATCCATACGCTCTGATCATGGAATTCCTCAAGGCCTTGAACGACATCGGCGAGGGCCTGCTGCAGGAAGCCGATGAGCGGCTCAAATCGATCGAATCGAGGGTGCTGAAACGCATCGGTGCGGCGCATCACGAGGAAATCCTCGAGATGCGGCGTGACTCGATCGAGATCGTCCGCGACATGACCTATAAGAGAACAGCCTTGCTGGACTTGGCACGCGAGCAACCGTCGATATTTCCGGCGCGCGAGTATGAGCGCCTCAGCCATCAAATTCACCGCTACTCGGCGCTGGTCGATGATGCGCAGGAGTTCGCGGACCGATGTCAGTTCGTGCTCGAAGAGCTACGGGCCCAAGTCGAGGAGAAAACCAACCGAAACCTCTATATCCTCACGGCGTTCTCGGCGATCCTTCTGCCGGCAACCCTAGTCGCGAGCATCTGGGGCATGAATGTGGGCGGCCTTCCGTTCAGCGACAGCCCGGACGGCTTTCTAGTGGTCTGCGGCCTGATTGCGGCTACTTCCATTGCGATCGTGCTACTTCTATTCCGGTTTAAGTTCTTCTGAATTAGCGCCCCGTCGCGGAATTCTCCGATGTCCTCCGAGCGGCGGACCGCCAATGGACCTTTAAGCACCGTGAGCGGCAGGGGCACGGGCTTTTCCGTCGCGCAAGGTTCGCTCGCGCCAACTTAGGAAGCCGATCATGCCAGTATTGGATCGCGATAACAGCCCCCTGCGGCGACTGCTGCCGATCCTAGGTTGGCTTCCGGGTTATCAGCGCGACTGGCTGGTCCCGGACATCCTGGCTGGGCTAGCCGTCTGGGCGGTCATGGTGCCGGAGGGGATGGCTTATGCCGGCATCGTCGGCGTGCCCGCCATCATGGGGCTCTACACCATCGTTCCGCCGCTGATCGCTTACGCGGTCTTCGGCACCTCGCGCCTGCTCGTGATCGGTCCGGACACGGCGACGGGCTTGATCTCCGCGCTCACCGTTGGTGCCATCGCGGCCGAGGGCAGCGCGGATTTCAATGCGCTCACCTCCACCCTCGCCGTTTTGATCGGGGCGTTCTTCTTGATCCTCGGCGCGATGCGCATAGGCTGGGTCGCGGCTTTCATCCCAACGCCCGTCATGCGCGGCTTCATCGAGGGTCTCGTCGCCGTCACCATCATCGGGCAGGTGCCGCACCTCCTTGGAATCGGCGGCGGCTCCGGAAATTTCTTCACGAAGCTCTGGTCCGTGCTGCGGGGCGTGCACGATGCCTCGCTCGTTCCCGCGCTGACCGGTCTGCTCAGCCTCGCGGCGATGCTGCTGCTGCGTAGCTTTGCACCACGCCTGCCCGCCGCGCTGATCGCGGCAGTGGCCGCAACAATCCTCGTGAGCCTGCTCGGCGGAGAAGCCGCAGGCGTCGCCGTGGTCGGCAATCTTCCCTCCGGCCTCCCGCATATCGTCTTGCCCAGCCTAGACCTCGCTGTTCTGCAAGAGCTCGCCCCGGGCGCGCTGGCGATCGTGCTCCTCGGATATGCCGAGGCTCTCGGCGGCGCAAGAGCGGCAACGCTGCAGAGCGGCGGCGACATTGACCCGAACCAGGAGCTCGTGGCGCACGGACCGGCCAACATCCTCAGCGGCCTACTCGGGGGCTTTCTCGTCGTGGGTAGCCTGTCCAAGACCTCGGTGGCCATCGCTGCCGGCGCCCGCACCCAACTTGCCAATCTCGTCGCAGCCGTCTTTTGCATCCTGACGCTGGTACTGTTGACGCCGCTCTTCCGGGGCATGCCGCATCCGGCTTTGGCCGCGATCGTCATCGCGGCGATGTTGCATCTTTCCAAGCCCCACTATCTCCGCGATCTGCTGGCGCGAAATCGCGCTGAATTTGCCATCGCTTTGGCGGTGATCGCCGGTGAGCTGATCCTCGGTGTCCCCCAGGGCATCGCCCTTGGCATCGTACTGTCGCTGCTGACATTGACCTATCGAGCCACCCACCCGGAGGGCGCGGTGCTCGGCCAATTGCCGGGGATGGAGGCTTATCGCGACATCGAACGGCATCCTGAGGCGCGTACCTTTCCGGGAATGCTGATCTGGCGGGTGGGCGGCGACATGTTCTTCGCGAGCGTCGGCCATCTCATCGTGGGGATCAAGGCGGCGCTCGCCGCGAGCCGGCCGCCGGCAAAGCATGTGCTTCTCGACGTGGAGTCCGTGAACTTCATCGACACCAGCGCCTGCGACGAACTGCTGGACCTGGTCAAGGAATTGCAAGGTCAGGGCATCACCGTTGCCTTCGCTCGTGTGCGCGATACCGTACGCGAGTACATGCGGCTCGGGGGGCTCGTGACCCAGGTAGGCCCCGCCAATTTCTACGAGCGCATCACCGACGGCGTGATGGCCTGGCAGGCGACGTCCACATCCGCGGCCATCAATCGGCCTGTGCCACAGTGAGCTTGTTAGTTGCACCGACCGGACAACGCGTCCGCGCGCCGTTATTTGGTTTTGCCGACGCTGCCTTTCCCCTACTCAGCCCATCACGGAGACCGAAGCAGACACGCACTCTCCACTTGTCTCAACGCCCTCACCTCGTGCTGAGCGATCTCGCGAGAGGTTGAAGCGCACCACGCGCTATCAAATAGCGCGTGGTGCGCTATTTGATAGCCGCCTGCGATCGCCTCACTCGCGCGATCAAAATCCATGAGTCGCATGTTACCCAATGCCGGCCGAAGTAGCACCTCGGGTTGATCGATTGCAATACGGCTGTCTGTTATGCGGACCTCCATGATGTTGATCGCGGCGAGCAGCACATCGAATATGTTCGGCAATAAAGCATCCCCAAGTCATGCGCGAAGTGCCGGGATGGTGGCTCCGACCGAACGCAGCTCCTCCCGGACCCAGTCTGCTGCCTGCGCGTATTGATTGCCACCGAGGTCTGATGAGCTTGCCGAAAGCACCTCGGCCTTCGGATCACGCTTCCGAGACTTAAGATTCTTGTCGGCAACGATGTCGTGATTGAGGTCAACGGCAATGACCAAGCCGGCACCCATAGCGCGAGCGACGCTCACTGGGACGGGGTTGGTAAGCCCCCCATCGACGAATATCCGACCTTCGCCCTGCACGGGTGTCAGGATACCAGGTACCGCTATACTCGCGCGCACGGCCGAGACGAGGTCGCCTGATCCGAGCACGATTTCTTCGCCAGTTGCTATGTCGGTCGCTACCGCGCGAAAGGGTATGGGTAGGTTTTCGACGGTCTGAGAATGAACGTGCTCGCGAATGAAATCGGCAATCTTCTTGCCGTCGATCAGGCCCGATCTTGGAAACACCACGTCGAAAAAAAAGACGCGACGGCCCTCCAGTCAAAATCGCGAACGGCGATTTCGAGAGAGTCGAGTCTTCTGGCGGCATAAACCGCACCGACTAGCGCGCCGATGCTTGTTCCAACGATACAGTCGACGACAGTACCCGCCTCGTCCGGGGCCCGCAGTACGCCCATGTGTGCGGGGCCCCGTGCCGAGCCGCTGCCAAGAGCGAGACCCATGCGAGGTCGTCCACTGGGATACGGTCGCGCGGTATTTCTGCGCTTTGGCATGTTCGATGGAGTCATTTGCGGGGGGTCGCGCGCCTTAACATCCTTGGGTCATCAATGTCAGTGTCGCACACCGCTTTTGTATTTGCGAGGCGCCTCTCCGGAATTGAGATTACGATATCGGTGTCTTCTCCTGCACCCTGTCGCAGGCGACGAATAGGCGCGAAATCGATCGATAGACGACTGCTGGAAAAGGGTCCGTGAAGAATCCGCGCGGCGCCTGATTTCGGTAATTTGGGTACTCTGGAGGCTGAGTTCGATCACCCGGATCAACGCACGCAAAGGTGCCGCGAGCCAGCGCAGCAGCAGGTCGAAGTTGTAGCCGGCGGCGGAGAGGACGGCGTTGACGTGATCGCCCTCGTAGCTCTGCGCCCGCTTTTTTACGAAATCGATTACTCGATGCACTCGACTTGTGTCCGCATCTCAGCGGGGTCCGGATTCTTCACGGGCGACCGCTTGCAGGTTTGCTTCCTCACGAATTGAAAAAGGGGGCAACCGGATAACCCTGATCATACTCATGACCCCTGCATTGCACCTTCCGAGCGATCATTCGCGCACGACATAGGTGAAAAGACGCACCGATCCGTCATCTGCGCGTTCCCGATAAACTCCCTGGATTTCATTCTCGAATCCGGGAAAGCGGTTGCTCGCGGTCTCGAACATCAGCAGGTAGTCGATCGTCGCGCGGGCGCGACCGCCATAGCGCTCACCGGGCACCACGACTCCGATCCCCGGCGGATAGACCAGGGCGAGCGTGGCGGCGATCCGGCCTTCGACCTCGGCGATCGGCACGTAGTCGACCTTACCATGGAGCAGGCGTTCCCATGCCTCGCGCGGCGGCAGGACGATTTCCGGGAGCAAGCCGGCTGCGAACTGGTCGTTCTGCAGTCGGCTCGCATTGTGCTCGCGGTAGAAATCATGGAGTTCGCGACAGAGATCTCGCAGCCCCATACCGGCATACCGATCCCGGAAATGCGCGACGAGGCGGGGGATCGCATCCTCGAGCAACACATTCTCGTCATGCGCGTGCTTGAATGCGACCAACCCACTCAACAAGGTGCCGGCCTTGCTCGATTCGAGGCCGGGCGTCAACAGGAAGAGGATGCTGTTGAAGTCGTTCTTCTCCGGAACGATCCGCTGCTCGCGCAGAAACTCGGCGACGACCGGAGCAGGCACGCCGCTCTCCGTGTAGCTCCCGCTCTTCCGATCGAAACCGGGCGTGAGCAGCGTGAGCTTGTTTGGGTCCGTCATCGCATAGGAGTCGGGGAGCCCGCCGAAGCCATGCCAGGCCGCGCGCGGAGCAAGTGCCCACAGATCGGGCTCGCTCGCGAGCCGGTCGGTAGGAACCTCCTCCCACCGCATCCATTGGCCCGATTCTCCTTCGCGCGAGACGAGGTCCGGCACGAACGGATCGAAGAACCAGGCCTTCTCGGGCGATAAGGCGGTCGTTTCATAGTCCGCCTTGAGTGCGCGGATTTTCTTGCGGAGCTCGATCCCGAGCCGGATCGTATCGTCCCAGAGAACATGCCCCGAGCGTCCCTTCATCATCTGAGCACCGACATCGAGCGACGCGAACAGTGGGTAGAAGGGCGAGGTCGAGGCATGCAGCAAGAAAAGCTCGTTGAAACGGCGCGGCTCGACACGGCGCCGCGCATCGAGATGGGAGTCCTTTACGTGGATCTGGGATGCCTGGGAGAAGCCGGCGAGCTGTTTGTGCGTGGATTGGGTGGCGATGATACCCGGCGCCTCCGCACCGAGATCGGCCAAGCCCATGGCGAAGCGGCCGCGGAACAACGGGTGGAATTTCATGAAACCGGCCCAGGCTTCGTCGAAGAAGAGATAGTCGCAAAGCGGCCCGAGCTTGGCGAGAATCTGCTCGGCACTGTAGATCGTGCCGTCATAGGTGCATTGCTCGATGATGGCGGCCCGGAACGGTCGGGGACGACGCCAAGCTTCCGGATCCACGATCAGTGGGTTGGCACGGATCTTTTCGCGAATGGCGGCTTCGTCGAGCGCTTCGGCGTTCATGGGGCCGATCAGGCCCTGGGCATTGCGGGTGGTTTCGAGATAAACGGGGATGCCACCGCCAAGCAGCAGTGCCCCGTGGACCGCAGCCTTGTGATTGTTGCGGTCGAACAACACGAGATCGCCGGGGGCAACGATCGCGGAAAGCGCGATCTTGTTGGAGGTCGAGGTGCCATTGAGGACGAAATAGGTTCGCTCGGCCCCAAAAATCTTAGCGGCCTCGATTTCCGCCTGGCGGGCCGGCCCTTCATGGGTCAGCAGGTCCCCGAGCTCGACTACGGAGTTGTCGAGGTCATTGCGGAATATCGCCTCGCCGAGATGCTCGACGAAAATCCGCCCGACCGGACTTTTGCGGTAGAATATGCCGCCATTATGCCCGGGGCAGGTCCACATCTGGTTGCCCTGCTCGGCATAGTCGACCATTGCGCCGAAGAACGGCGTCCTCAGACCTTCTGCATAGAGCGCGAGATGGCTGAGCAGGTTCTTGGCCAGGAATTCCGGCGTGTCCTCGCCGGCAAACACATAGCCGGTGATAATCTTGAGCGTGGTGGCGTCGATCTCGGGCAGCAGGTGCCGGTGGACGAGCAGGAAGAGCGGCACCTCC
>Ga0335070_10011642_pt1 | contig 10271 bp, 8 predicted proteins | sample Lox_Sample_13_FD_206722 | JGI IMG/M metagenome (GOLD analysis project Ga0335070, IMG submission 206722) | Soil microbial communities from Loxahatchee National Wildlife Refuge, Florida, United States - Lox_Sample_1.3 | ecosystem: Environmental > Terrestrial > Soil > Wetlands | place: USA: Florida... | reverse complement strand
ACAGTAGTACTAGCGGAGGCCGCGCCGCGCGCGCTCCGCTTGCAGACACGCGCTCGCTCGGGTTCAAATGTGGCGAAATCGCGCCCGCGCGATAACAGGAAAAGGTCCCTATGTCTTCGCCCAGAGTCGTGATGGCCGGTACCGGATTTACCGCGGTGCGCCAGTTTCTGATCGAGGCGCTGCCCGGCGTGCAGCTCGACCAGGTCGAGGTCGCGACGCTGCGCGAGAACGGGCACGCGGCGGACGTGATGCTGCCTGCGATGTCGCGGATTGACGGCGCGTTGATGGACCGTATCCGCGGCCTGCGGCTCATCCAGCAGTGGGGCGCGGGTCTCGAGGGCGTGGATATCGCGGCGGCCACCGAGCGCAGGATAGCGGTCGCCAACGTTCCCACGCCGGGCACCGGCAACGCCGAATCGGTCGCCGAATGGTGCGTGATGGCCGCAATCGCGATCAGCCGGCGGCTCCCCCTCGCCGAAGAGAATATCCGCGCCGGCGGGACGTGGGGCACGCCGCTTGGGCGCGCGATGATGGGCCGTACGGCGGGGATCGTCGGTCTCGGCGGAATCGGCCAGGCGCTGGCGTTGCGCTTGCGTCCGTTCGGAATGCGGCTAATCGGCCTGCAGCGCCGTCCCGAGCCCGCGCTCGCCGAGCGGCTCGGGATGGAATGGGTCGGCGGCCCGGAGCGGCTGCCCGAACTGTTGCGCCGCGCCGACTACCTGTTTCTTTGCGTTCCGCTGAGCGAGCAGACTCGCCAGATCGTCGATGAGGCGGCGCTCGCGATGCTGCCGCCGCAGGCGTCCATCATCAATGCCGCACGCGGCGGCCTGATCAGCACCGCCGCGATGCTGCGGGCGCTCAAAGAAGGACGCCTGATGGGCGTCGGGCTGGACGTGTTCGAGCAGGAGCCGCTCGACCCCGGCTCGCCGTTGCTCGGCCGCCCCGACGTTATCGCTACCTCGCACATCGCCGGCGTCACCGACGTTTCCTATCGCGGAATCGCGCGCGGCGTTGCGGCGAATATCGTCCGCATCATGTCGGGGCAGGTGCCGCTCAACTGCGTCAACCGGGAGGCGCTTGGCGCCTAGCCGGGGTGGCGCGCCGCGCCTACTAGCGGCGCGGCCCGCCGTCGGTTACAAAATATGCTTCGGGTGCGGGAGTCCGCGCCCGCAGGATCGTACGGGCGCACGATGGATTTTCCCAGGATAAAGCGGCTGCCACCTTACGTCTTCAACGCGATCGGCGAGCTTTGCCTGAAGGCGCGGCGCGCGGGCGAGGACATCATCGACTTCGGCATGGGCAATCCCGACGCCGCCACGCCGGCTTATATCGTGTCCAAGCTGGTCGAGGCGGCGACCAAGCCGCCCAACCATCGCTACTCGGTCTCGCGCGGCGTGTACAAGCTGCGGCTTGCGATCTGCGACTGGTACCGCCGCCGCCACGGCGTCGAGCTCGATCCGGATTCCGAGGCGATCGTCACGATCGGCTCCAAGGAGGGTCTCGCGCATCTGGCGCTCGCGATCCTCGATCAGGGCGACGTGGTGCTGGCGCCGACACCGACCTATCCGATTCATCAGTACGGATGCATCATCGCGGGCGCGCAGGTGCAGGGCGTGCCGATCAGCCGCGGCGAGGATTTTTTCGATGCACTGATGGCGACGGTCAACCGATGCTGGCCGCGGCCCAAGCTGCTGGTGATGAACTTTCCGCACAACCCGACCACCGCGACCGTGGACCTCGCGTTCATGAAGCGGGTGGTCGAGTTCGCGCGCGAGAACGAAATTCTGGTCGTTCACGATTTCGCATACGCCGACTTGTGCTTCGACGGCTACCAGGCGCCCTCGATGATGCAGGTGGCGGGCGCGCGCGAGGTCGGAGTCGAATTTTTCACGCTCTCCAAGAGCTACAACATGCCCGGATGGCGCGTCGGCTTTGCGGTCGGCAACCGGGAAATGATCGGCGCGCTCGCGCGGCTCAAGTCCTACTTCGACTATGGGATGTTCGCGCCAGTGCAGGTAGCGGCGATCGCCGCCCTTAACGGGCCGCAGGATTGCGTCGGCGAGATCGCCGAGCTTTATCGCAGCCGGCGCGACGTGTTGGTGGACGGGCTTAACCGCGCCGGATGGCCGGTCGCCAAGCCGCGCGCCACCATGTTCGTGTGGGCGCCGATCCCCGAGCCCTTTCGCGAGATGGGCTCGCTCGAATTCGCCAAGTTCCTGCTCGCCGAGGCCAAGGTCGCGGTGTCGCCCGGCGTCGGCTTCGGCGCCGACGGCGACGGCTTCGTGCGGTTCGCACTCATCGAGAACGAGCATCGCACCCGCCAGGCGATCCGCGGAATCCGCCATGCGCTCCGCATGGCGCCGGCCGGGCTGCGTTCGCACGTCGCGGCCGCGGGTTCCTAGAGCGATCTCGATTGGCGCGCGCTGGTGCACCGTTGAAAGCGGTACGCGTAGCCCTGCTCGGATGCGGCACGGTGGGCGAGGGCGTGGTCAAGCTGATGCGCCGCAACGCGGCGCTGCATCAGCGCAAGCTCGGGGTTCCGCTCGAGCTGGTCGGCGTCGCCGACCGCAGCCTGAGGCCTATCCCCGCGCTCGGATTGACCGCCAAACTCATCACTCGCGACGCGGCGGCGCTGGTTGTGCGTCCCGACGTCGATATCGTGGTCGAGTTGTTCGGCGGGATCGAACCCGCCCGCTCGCTCATCCTGAAATCGCTCGCGGCGGGCAAGGACGTTGTAACCGCCAACAAGGCGCTGCTCGCGGAGCATGGCGAGGAGATTTTCGCCGTCGCGGCGAAGGCCGGGATGGCGATCGGCTTCGAGGCCAGCGTCGGCGGCGGCGTGCCGATCATCCGCACGCTGCGCGAAGCTCTGGCCGGCGACCGCCAGCGCGCCGTGTACGGCATCGTCAACGGCACCTGCAACTCGATCCTCACGATGATGACCGAGCAGGGCGCCGAGTTTTCCGAGGCGCTCGCCGAGGCCCAGCGCACGGGATTGGCGGAAGCCAATCCTGCCCTGGATATCGAGGGCCACGACGCCGCACACAAGCTCTGCCTGCTGGTGACGCTGGCCTTTGGCGCGCTGCTCAAACCTCCGCAGGTTTACACCGAAGGCATCAACCGCATCACGCAGGCCGATATCGCCTTCGCCCGCGAGCTTGGATTTACGATCAAGCTGCTCGCGATCGCAAAGGAAGACGGCGGGATGATCGAGGCACGGGTGCATCCCACGATGATCCCGGCGCGCCATCTGCTGGCCGGCGTCGGCGGTGCGTTCAACGCGATCTACATTCACGGCGAGGCGCTGGGCTCGACGATGTATTTCGGGCTGGGGGCGGGGCAGATGCCGACTGCGACGGCGGTGATGGCCGACGTGCTCGAGATCGCGTGGGCGCGCGCGGCCGGGGCGGGCGCGCGCGGCCATGCGCTGGGTTACCCGATGGCGGCGATAGGGCGGGCGCGTGTCAAGCCGATGGACGCCGTGCTATGCGAATACTATCTACGCTTCGAGGCGCGCGATAAGCCAGGCGTGCTCGGCGCAATCGCCTCGGTGCTCGGACGCAACGGAATTTCGATCGCGTCGGTCATTCAGCAGGGGCGCGTCGTAGAGGGCACGGTGCCGGTCATCATGCGGACCCACGAAGCCGAGGAGCGCAATCTCAAGCGCGCGCTCGCGCAGATCAAACGGCTTCACACCGTGAGCGGCACCCCCGTATTTATCCGGATCGAGGAGCGGCTGTAAGGCGATGGTGCGCGGAAAGCAGGACGGCGGGAAGCAGGGCGAATTGTCGTCGGCGCCGCTGCGCCTGACGCGATGGCCAGGGCTTATTGAGCACTATCGCCGCTTCCTTCCGGTGGGCGCGAGCACGCCCGTCGTTACACTTAATGAAGGCAACACGCCGCTCATCGAGAGCCCCGAGATCGCGTCACGGCTCGGTCAAAACATCAAGTGTTACTTCAAATTCGAAGGCGTCAATCCCACCGGCTCGTTCAAGGACAGGGGGATGACGGTGGCCATGAGCAAGGCGCGCGGCGAGGGCGCGCGAATCGCGATCTGCGCCTCGACGGGCAACACGGCGGCGTCCGCCGCGGCATATGCCGGGCGCGCCGGGATGCGCGCGTTCGTGCTCATCCCCAAGGATGCGGTCGCGCTCGGCAAGCTCTCGCAGAGCCTGATGCATGGCGCCGGCGTGATCGAAATAATCGGCAACTTCGACATTTGCTTGAAGGTTGTGCGCGACGTTGCGGAGAGCGATCCGGTGGGAATCCGCCTGGTCAACAGCGTCAATCCGGACCGGATTGCCGGCCAGAAGACCGCGGCATTCGAGATTTGCGATCAGCTTGGCGACGCGCCGACCCATCAGTTTCTGCCCGTAGGCAACGCGGGCAACATCACGGCGTACTGGGCCGGCTACCAGGACTACAAGGCCGCCGGGCTCGCGGAGCGGTTGCCGAAGATGATGGGATATCAGGCGGCCGGGTCCGCGCCGATCGTGCTCGGCCATCCGATCGACGACCCGCATACGGTGGCGACCGCGATCAAGATCGGCAATCCGGCAAGCTGGAAGGGCGCGGAGGCCGCGCGCGACGAGTCGGGCGGAATAATCGACCTCGTAACCGACGCCGAAATTCTGGCTGCGTACCGGCTGATCGCGGCGCACGGAGTTTTCGCCGAGCCGGCATCGGCGGCCTCGGTGGCCGGCGCGCTCAAGTACGCCGCAAGCGGTGCGCTGCGCCCGGGCTCGGTCGTGGTCTGCACGCTGACCGGCCACGGCCTCAAGGACCCCGACACCGCGCTCAAGAATCTCAGCAACACGATCGTGGTCGAGCCCGACGTCGGCAAGGTGCTGAAAATCATGCAGAACGGATGACGCGCGCCCGGCGCCGTTTCCGACGCCCGCGTGCTCTTTGGGACAGGTCGCAAGCGAAATGAAATACATCATCATTCACGGCGACGGTATGGCCGACTGGCCGTGCGACGAACTCGGCGGCAAGACTCCGCTGGAGGCGGCCAACAAGCCCAACATGGATCTGCTGGCGACCCGCGGCGAACTCGGCCTGGTCGCGACCATTCCGGCCGGGATGCCCCCGGGCAGCGACGTCGGCACGATGACGATGCTCGGTTACGATCCGGCGCGCTATCATACCGGCCGCGCGCCGATCGAGGCGGCCAGCCAGGGAATCGATCTTGCCCCCGACGACGTCGTGTTCCGGATGAACCTCGTCTCGCTCGCGCCCGGCACCGACGGCTCGCCGATAATGGACGACTTCACCTCGGGCCATATTACGACCGAGGAAGCGGCGGCGATCGTCGCCGACCTGGATGCGCGGCTTGCCGGCGACGGAATCGAATTCCATAGCGGCGTCAGCTACCGCCATCTGATGGTCTGGCACGGCGGACCCGTCGCGGCGCGCCTGACCCCGCCGCACGACATCACAGGCAAGCCGATTGGACCGCATCTGCCCGCGGGCGAAGGCGCTGAGCGCCTGAGCACGATCATGGATCGAGCGGCGGCGATTTTGCGCGCTCATCCGGTCAACCGCGCGCGTGTCGCCGCCGGCAAGCCGGCCGCGACGTCGGTGTGGTTCTGGGGGCAGGGCAGGCGCCCCGTGGTGCCGACGCTGAAGGAGCGCTTCGGTATCGAGGGCTCGGTAATTTCGGCGGTCGATCTGGTCAACGGGCTGGGCAGGCTCGCGGGCCTCGAGCGGATCAAGGTGCCGGGCGCGACCGGCTTCCTCGATACTGACTACGCGGCCAAGGCGCGTTACGGATTCGAGTCGCTCAAGCGGCGCGACTTCCTGCTGCTGCATATCGAAGCGCCGGATGAGGCGGGCCATATGGGGCGCGCGGATCTCAAGCGCGAGGCGATCGAGCGAATCGACGAACTGATCATCGCCCCGCTCCTGCGCGAGCTGCCGGCGCTCGGAGATTTCCGGATCTTGCTGATGCCCGACCATGCGACGCCGTGCAAACTTAAAACGCACTCGAACGAGCCGGTACCCTTTGCTATGCTCGGCGCGAAAAGCGGCCCGGGAGCAGGCGCGCGGCGCTACACCGAACGCGAAGCGGCGCGCACGGGCGTCGCGGTGATGGACGGTTACCGGCTGATCGAGTCGCTGCTCGGGACGCGCTAGCGGCGGCTGCGCCGATGCCGCGCCGATGCTGGTCGATGGGAGGCCCGCCCGACGATGGAGCGAAATCTCGCGCTTGAAGTTGTTCGTGCCACTGAGGCGGCGGCGCTCGCCGTCGCGCGTTTTATCGGACGCGGTGACGAGCGGGCAGCTGATCGCGCCGCCTGCGATGCGATGCGCAAGGCGCTCAATTCGATCGCCTTCGACGGCAAGATCGTAATCGGCGAGGGCGAACAGGGCTCGACCGACCAGCTCTACATCGGCGAGATCGTCGGCACCGGCGCCGGACCGGAGGTTGACGTTGCGCTCGACGCGCTCGAGGGGCCGCATATCGCGGCGTCGGGCGCTCCCAATGCGCTTTCCTGCATCGCGCTAGCCGAACGCGGCAAAGTGCTCACCTGTCCCGATACCTACATGGAAAAGATCGCCTGCGGCCCGTTCGGTCGCGGCGTGATCGATATCGACCGCTCCCCCAGCGACAATCTGAAGGCGCTGGCCGAGGCCAAGAATGTTTACGTCGAGGACTTGCGCGTTGCGATCCTCGACCGTCCGCGCCACGAGAAGCTGATCGGCGAGGTGCGGCGCGCCGGCGCGGGAATCAAACTGCTCTCGGCCGGCGACCTGGCCGCGGCGGTCGCCACCACGCGGCCGGAAAGCGAAATCGACCTGCTGATCGGCGTCGGCGGGGCGCATCAGGGCGTGCTTGCCGCTGCGGCGATTCGTTCGGCGGGCGGCGAGATGCAGGCGCGCTTCGCGCCCCGCAATCAGCAGGAGGCCGAGGCCTGCCTGAGCTGCGGCCTGCTGGATTTGAAGCGGCGGCTGCCGCTCGAGGAACTGGCCGGCGACAACGTGATGTTCGCCGCGACCGGCGTCACCACGGGCGACTATCTATCGGGCGTGCGGTTTTTTTCCGGCGGCGCGCATACCAACAGCGTGATGATGCGTTCGAAGACCCGCACCGTGCGCTACATCGAGGCGTTCCATCACTTCGACTTCAAGCCCGAATACTGAAATACCATTGCGTGCCGTGTGGCCGGCTCGGCCGGCGGCGCGCGCTGAACGCCGGCTACGCTTCCTTGCGCCACACCATCAGGATCGATCTCCCGATCGCGTACGCCACAAGCCGATCGGTGATCCTCGAGATCGGCACCATGAAGCGGTCCCAGAAACGAATCTGCGCCTCGCTCGGCGTTGGCGAGCGCAAAAACAGCTTGTTTCCCAGCGACGCGAGCAATCCGGCCGAATCCAGGTAGACGCATTTCGCTTCGCGCACGCCCGGCGGGGCGATCGAACGCAGCGAATTCTTCGAATAGCGGCGGTAGTGACCGATGGCCGCGTCGAACGGCGTGAACAGCCACGCAAGCGCGGGCGACAGCACCGCCAGCGCGCCGTTGGGCTTCAGATGCGCTGCCGCACGGGCAACCTCGGGACCGTCGGCCTCGATATGTTCGAGAACGTCCATGTACAGGACGCAATCGAAGCGCTCTTCGGGAGTGAAGTCGGCGAGGCTTCCGACGACGACCTCGCAGTTCGCGAGCTTCGACGGAAGTCCGGGCCTGATTCGCTCGGCGAGCGCGCGGTCCGGTTCCAAGCAGACCCATCGGCGCGCCGTGCCGTCATTGAAAGCCGCAGTTGCGGCGCCGATTCCGGCTCCCACCTCCAGGACCTCGCCGGTCAGGAACGGACGCAGATGGGAGCGCACATACGACTTCCAGGTTCTCGCGCCCGCGAACAGGTCGAGCTCGGTGCCGACATAGGCGAAATCAGTCATCTCGGGGAAAGATGGTCCTCACTCTGCCTATGTAGATCGGGCAATCGCGGATCGGTACGAAACTGGATTGTCCGCGGCTGTATAGCGCGATGAAAATGAAGACCAGCGAAAGCACCGCCAACTGCGAAAGGATCAGCAGCAGCAATCCGGTTACGTAGGTGGCCCATCCCGGTATTCCGAGGTTGGTAGCCAGTTTGATTACCACTGCGGTGATTATAAGTGCGATAGTCAGTACGCCGGCGAGGCCGCACAGAATAAGAAGCCGGACGCCCACCGTGTCGCCGAAGACCGACATCGCGCTAAGCCCATGCACCACCAGTCCGACGAAGCCCATCTTCGATTCGCCCACGAACCGCCGCGAGCGATCGATTGGCACCGTCGCGTAGGGCAGCTTCATCTTGACCACGGCGGCTGCATAGTGATTCCAGAGATCGGAGCTGACCGTCAGCCGCCGCAGGATCGGTGCGGGCAGGACGCTGAAGTTGCCGAATCGCGGATCGAAACCGACCGCCAGGCGATGGAGGCTCCGATAGAGCCTATAGAAGAATTTGAAGACCGCGCCTTCGGCGCGCAGTCCCCTCGCGGCGAACACCACTTTGCGCCGGCCTTCTTCGACGAACTTATTCAGCAAAGGCGCGATATCGGACGGAGCGTCTTCGCCGTCGCCGTCCATGATTACGATCGGTCCGGCCACCTCGCTCTGCTTGAGGTGAACGAGGCCGACGCAGAGCGCGCGCTGATGCCCCAAATTGGTGCTCAATTCGACCGTCTGAATCTGCAATAGATTGCGTGGCGGTGCTTTCGGAAACTGCTCCGGCATCGGCTCCAGCGAGCCGTCGTCGACGAATACCAGGTGCCCGCTGAGTCCCTGCTCGCCGAACGCAGAATCGATTTGCTCGGCGAGCAGTTCGGCCGCCGCCCAATCGTTGAAGACGGGTACGAGAATCGTCAGCGGCAGCAGCGAAAGAAATTCCGGATGGAGATCGCGCCTGGACGGATTGGGAGTCGGTTGCGCGCGGGACGCCATGGTGTCGGGTTCGATGCGGGTCATCTCCGATCGGCAGAGTACATGCGGGAAAAGCCCTTGCCAAGTAAGGCCTGAATTCCTCAAAGCGGATGGCGGCGGAGACACTGGCATGCTATCGTGCGCACGAGTTTTTTTGCGGCAGCGGTTCCGGTTGAACGGGAGGGGCGGGGGGCATTCTAAATGGAGAGCTTCGCGAACGTGACTCTCCTGTCAGCCCGCCGCGCTGCCGCGGATGTCTGAGGCGAGCGCGAACCGCCGCGCGCTCGACCGCGAGGCGTCCGGCGCGTTCCTCATCTACCTGGTTCTTTCCTTTGTTTTTTTCGGCCGCGGGCTCGTCGGTCATTTCTCGACGTGGTATATCGGACGCGGCCCCGACCCGCCGCAGATGGTCTGGTCAGTGGGGTGGTGGGCGTATGCGATAGCCCATCGCGTCGATCCATTCCTGACCCAAGTCCTGTTCGCGCCGGTCGGCGCCAATCTCGCCTGGACAACCACGGTTGCGCTCGGCGCGTGGGTGGCTGCGCCGCTGAGCTGGACGTTCGGGCCGGTCGCCGCGTTCAACGTCCTCTGTCTGCTCGCGCCGGCGCTCGCGGGATGGGCCGCATTCGTTCTTTGCCGCTGGATCGCGCGAAGCTACTGGCCGGCGCTCCTCGGCGGCTGGGTATTCGGGTTTTCGTCCTACGTTGCATGCTCGCTGCGGACGCATCTCAATGACGCGCTGATCTTTGCGGTTCCGCTGGCGCTTTGGCTCGCGCTGAGGCGGCTCAACGGCGACCTCGCTCGGCGCCGCTTCGTTGCTGGCGTGGGAGTGCTGATCGCCGCCCAGTTCCTGTTCTTCCCGGAGATTGCGGCGAGCGCGAGTTTCACCGGCGGTTTGGCCTTCCTGATGGCGATGCCGCTGGTCGACGAGAAGCAGCGCCGCGGCTTGCGGGCGTTGATCCCGGAGATAGCGGCGGCTTACGCGGTCGCGGTGGTCCTGCTCTCGCCCTACCTGTATTACATGTTCGCCTTCGGCCACACTGGCGGCTCGGTTCTCGATCCGGTGCTGTTCGGCGCCGACCTGTTAAGTTTCGCAGTACCGACCGCGGTCAGTGAACTCGGACGGCTGCCCGCGATCGCTGGGGTCGCCAGCACTTTTCTCGCGAGCCTGACCGAGACCACTTCCTACATAGCGTTGCCGATGATCGCGATCGTCGTACTGTTCGCCCGCGCCCGTTTGCGCGAGCCGATCGGACGCTTGCTGATCGAACTGCTCGTCGTCATCTGCGTGCTCGCCTTGGGCTCGCGCGTCGTGATCGCCGGCGCCCGAACGGTTGCCGCTCCCTGGGCGCTGCTGCTCCA
>Ga0335070_10011641_pt1 | contig 10271 bp, 12 predicted proteins | sample Lox_Sample_13_FD_206722 | JGI IMG/M metagenome (GOLD analysis project Ga0335070, IMG submission 206722) | Soil microbial communities from Loxahatchee National Wildlife Refuge, Florida, United States - Lox_Sample_1.3 | ecosystem: Environmental > Terrestrial > Soil > Wetlands | place: USA... | reverse complement strand
ATGGTGGCCGTCTTCGTCGGCGCCTTCCGAAAATGGCACGAGCTCCTGCACGTAAAGAAGACGCTCACGGATGAGTTTGGCGACAAAGTACTTACAGTGGTGCCGAAGTAACAGTCTGATAGGGGATAAGGTTAGCCGGAGGGAGGGATGCCCTCTCTCCGGCGTCTAACCAATCCAGACGTTATTGATCAAATGCCATGTATGTGTTTGGCGTACGATACCAGAAGCTCAGAGTAAGATGCTATGAAGAGAAGAATGTGCAGAAGTGCGGCAAGGAATTCCTACGACTCTTGGAACACGAAAACCTAATGAACGACGCAATGGAATGGAGGGACAAAGCCGATGATGAATCTGCCGCTACATGAAAAGTCAATTAGCATGCACTGTCAAGGGGCGGGGTTGCGGAGAAACGGCACAGAGGTCTCGCTGCTTCTCGATATGAACAACCTCCTCTTGGCTGCGGTACAGCCCCGGGACATCCTCGAAGGCTTCCTTGCCAAAATCCTGGCGTACCTCAAGCTGGACGCCGGGCGTATCTACCTGCTGGACGCAGATGGTGAGTTCCTCAATCTCGCCGCATGTCAGGGTCTTGAGTCGAAGCGGTTTGAGACAGTCAAAATAGGCGAGGGCTTCTCGGGGAAGGCTGTACGGACCCGGTCGTTCACCGCTCACTATGTTTCCGCCGCTGACGAGCGCGAACGGGTCGCTCTTGCGGGGCGCAGAGGAGTCAAGGTTGTTTTCGCGTTTCCTCTCCTGCTCGCAGACAGGATCGTCGGGGTAGTCATTGCCGTTTCAAAACGGCTCTTCATGCCTAGCCGGGAACGGGTGGATTTCCTCATGGACCTTGGCCACCAGGTGGCTATGGCCCTAGATCGTGCAAGACTTTACGGGAACCTGGAGAGGAAAGAGAAGATGGCGGAGGTTTTCCCTGTTCCATCTGCCACGACCCGCCCCGCGATCTCGTGACGGCGTTTCGTGCATGACGCGGGCTAAACGCCATGCCGTTCACTTAAGGGTGGAAAATGTCCCAGTGCCTCAGCAATCGCCCAACAGGCTGCCCGACAACCCCAAAAACATACTCCTCTCCCCCTCTGGGGGAGAGTGAGCTAACAAGGGCGGGCGTCGGACAGCCGATGACAGGGGATTTCTCGCATGACGGCTTAAGTGAACAGCATTGGGGCTAAACCACCTGGCGGAAGCTCTCCTCGGCGATGGTGCCATCGGCGATTTTCAGGACCGGCCCGGTCATGACGATGGAAAACTGGTCGGATATGGTGATGTGGATCGCGCCGCCGGGCATGTGCACGGTGATCTCCGGGCCGCAGCGCCCGAGCTTGCGGGCCACGGCCGCGGCGGCGCTGCCGCTGCTCCCCGAGGCGAGGGTGTAGCCGGCGCCTCGCTCCCAGATCTCGATCTGGATGTTCTTCCGATCGAGGATCTTCATGAACTGGACGTTGGTTCGATTCGGGAAGCGGGGGTCGGTCTCGACGAGGGGCCCGTATCTCATGGCCTCGTCGCGCGCTACCTCATCGCGAAGAATGACGCAGTGGGGATTGCCGATAGTGGCCGCGCAGAAGGTGAATTCCTTCCCGGCGACCACAATGGTCTCATTGAGCACCTCCCGCGGCGGCCCCAAGACGGGAATCCTCGTGCTGTTGAAGCTGACCTCCCCCATCTCGACGGTGACGGTGCTACTGCCGGGGTGTACCCGACAGGTGACCGTGCCTCCCGGGGTCGCGACGGTAAAGGGTTCGGCGCCGACCAGGCCCTGGTCCCAGAGATACCGGGAAAAGATGCGCAGGCCGTTGCCGCTCTTTTCCGCCTCGCTCCCGTCGGGATTGAAGATCCGGAGGCCGAAGTCGGCCTCTCTGGCGTCCAGGGGACCGAGAAGAATGCCGTCGGAGCCGATGCCGTAGTTGCGGTGGCAGATCAGGCGTACCTGCGAGATGCCCAGGCTGCCGGAGGGATCGGTAGGGTTGATGACGATGTAGTCGTTACCCAGGGCGTGGTACTTGGCGAAGTGCATGAGCGCTCTCCTCACTCACCAACGGAATCAGGTCAACCGCTCGGGCCCGTCGGGACGAGTGTAACCTTTACCGCGCCACGATCCGCAGTTGGATGGTAATGAGGTCGAAGACGAGGTGCATGCCCAGGTGCTCGAAAAACCGGCTCGAGCCGTAAATCACCTTCCAGCGGGTCCGGTCCAGATCGAAGTGGGCTTCGGCGACAATCCCCCCATCGGCGAGCGTGTTTACGGTTGCGGGAAAGCTGAGGCTGTTCCGAACCCCACGGAGCTCCAGGATGCCCTCCACCTCAAGATTCGGGGAGCTCAAGGTCGGATCGCTCACCAGTTCCGCCGAGGTGATCGTGAACCTCGCCGCGGGGAAGAGCTTGACGAAGAAGAAGTCATCAGATTCGAGATGAGCGATCAGAACCGGCTGCCAGTCATTGCCCTCGAGATCAATGTTCTTGATGGTGCGCATGTCGATGGTGAGGGAGCCGCTGATCTCTGAGCCCTGTACTGTGATCTCGCCTCCCGCAAGGTTCACGGTGCCGAAGTGCCTGTTGTTCTGATTCCGCCCGGTCCACTCCACCACGCTCTGGTCGCCGTCCACCGCGTAAGTCCTCTCGGGCAGAATCAGGTGGGTGCCGGGGTCCAGTGTACCGTCGAGCTCCTCACCTTCCAGAGGATAGCCCGCCTGTTGCCAGGCGGCCAGGCCGCCGCTGAGGACGTGCACCCTCTGATAACCCAGCCTCGCGAACTTCTCCGCCGCGGTCACCGCGTCCATGGAGACGATGCTCGACCCGTACACGACAATCTCCCGATTTCGGTCCGGGACGATCGCCTCGGCCTGTTGGAGAAACACGACCTCGTAAACGCAGGCGTTCTTCGCGCCGGGGAGATGGCGCTTCCGGTATACATCGCCGGGCAGGGTATCGATGATTACCAAGTCCCTACCAGCCTCCATCCACGCTCGCAACTTCTCGTGACTGACCGTTGTGATCCCTTTCCCTTCACCCATGACGGCGTGCCTCCAGAGAGATCCTCAAGCTCGGACAGATTACCATCGCCGGCGCTCCTCCCGTCAACGCCCCAACGATAACACGTCTTGCACCCGGAAGACATCGTCCGGGGGATCACCTCTTGCGATAAGAGAGATCTCGGAGACCGTGAACCTCAAGGGGCGCCACAATTCCTGCCACTCCTGAGCCCAAGCCAGAGCCGCCTTTCTTCCGGGTGCCTGGCCGACGCTCAGGTGAGGAGCGAAGCCGCCGCGAAAGCCCCTGACCTCGCTGCAGTCTGGCACCAAGCGCCACAGCTCGGTCTGGAGCTGAATCAACGGCTCAGGCGGGTCAGGCGCGAGCCAGACGGTGCACGATCGGGGAGAATGTTCAAAGAATCTAAAGGATTCGAGGGTCATTGCAAAGGGCGCGAGCCGACTGTACGCGGAGGCAAGTGTCTCGCAAAGGCCGGAAAACTCAGCAAGCGGCCGAAAGGGATAGATCAGGGTGACGTGAGGCATCCAGCGCCGATACTGACGGTCGTACAATCGACGAACGGCCTGGATGGGAGGCCACGCCGCCGCCGGCGGGATGATGACGAGGGCGGTCTTGTGGGTCTTGCGGGTCATGATGAATGAGGTCTCCCGGCGTCGAGACCTTCTCCTCTCTCTGCCGTAACGAGAAGGGTGAGGCCCCGGCTCCCACGAACCGTGACGGGTTCTCCCGCTCGTATCGGGAGTCGATCGCCCACCGCCTCCGCCCGCCAGAGCTCACCCCGCACCCGCACGTACCCAGCCGGGGCGATGAACTCCACCGCAGTGCCCCGGAGGCCGACCATGGAGTGGGCGTTGGCCGCGCAATCCCAGTCATAGGCGCGCCAGACCAAGGGGAAGAGGACCACATCCTTGAGCACCCAGCAGGAAATGCAGGTCCAGAAAAACCAGGCTGGGAGGTCCAGCCAGCGTCGAACTACCACGAGGGCGAGGAAGACCAGGGCCTGAGACGGGAGCTGGAGGAGGGCATACCTCAGGAGAATCTTCGGCGTCCACCGTGGCTTGTCCGACTGGGGCTCTCGCTCCATGTGCCTTCCCGTTCCATCCACGATCAGGGTCAGCCGCACGACACGTGAGATGAAGATCCTCTTCTGAACCAGGCTGACCGAACGAGCGCACCCATGGGTACGACGAACCGGGGGGCCAACCAGATCCATACCAGTTCGCTCCTCATCACCTCGAGCCCCCACTTGCTGAACATTCCCGCGACCCCGATCATTGCAACGATGGGAGTCCAGGCCTCAATATCCGACCGCCTGGCCGTCCTTCCTCGGATCCGAGGCGGCGCAGCAGAAGCCGCTCTCCAGCCCGTAAACGAGCTGGGCCCCGCCAAAGAGGGAGCTAGGCGCACTCTCGACGCACCGGTGGCCCCTTCTTCTCAGCGCCTCTTTAACTTCCGGGGGGAATCCGGGCTCTAACGCGACGGTGAAGTCCGCGGTCACATGCCAGCGGGGCGCATCGCAGGCAGCCTGGGGGTTCTGACCGTAGTCGAAGATCCGAACCATCATCTGCACGTGCCCCTGAGGCTGCATGTGTCTCCCCATGACTCCGAGGCTCATAAGCGGGCCACCCTCGCGGGTCACGAAACCGGGAATGATGGTGTGGAAGGGGCGCTTTCCTCCGGCGACGCAGTTGGGGTGGCCCTCCTCGAGGACGAACCCGTAAGCCCGGTTCTGCAGGCTGATCCCCGTTCCCGGGATCACAATACCGGAGCCGAAGCCGCAGTAGTTGGACTGAATGAAGGAGACCATCATGCCGCCCTCGTCGGCAGCGGCAACGTAGACGGTGCCGCCGCCGGTCCGGACCTTTGAGCCGGGACAAGCCGCCCGGTCCATGCGGATCTCCTTGCCTCGTTCCTGCAAAAACCCCGGCTCCAGCAGGTCCGTCACACGCGCCACCATAGCGGGCGGATCGGCGATGTGCCGGTGCGCCTCGGCGAAGGCGATCTTCATCGCCTCGATCTGAAGGTGGATGCTGTCGGCCGAGTCCACCGGGTAGCGAACAACCTCGTGATCGCGGAGGATGCCGAGGGCGATCAAGGCGGCGAGACCCTGGCCGTTGGGGGGAATCTCGTGGAGACTGGGGCCGCGGTATTCGATGCTGACCGGGTCCACCCATTCGGCCTCATGAAGGGCGAGGTCTTCCAGCGTCATGAGACCGCCGGAGGTCCGGGCGCATGCGACGATGCGCTCGGCCAGGCTGCCGCGGTACATTGACTCGCCGCGACTCTCGGCGATCGCCTGGAGGGTCCGCACCTGGTCAGGGGAGCGAAAGATCTCACCGGCCCGAGGCGCCCGGCCGTTGAGGAGGAAGGTTCTCTTGAACTCCGAAAAGTCCCGGTAGAGCGACTCCGCCTCCCCCCACTGGGCGGCGATTCTGGGGGAAACAGGGAAGCCCTTCTCGGCGTAATCGAGGGCGGGTGGAAAGAGCTCGGCAAAGGGCAGTCTCCCGAATCGTTCCGAGAGCCTCACCCACGTATCCACCGCACCCGGCACCGTCACCGCGTCCCAGCCGCACATGGGCATCTCCGCGCGTCCGGCGAAGTGCTCCCGCGTCCACGCCCGCGGCGAGCGGCCCGACCCATTCAAGCCGTGGAGCCTTTGCCCGTCCCAGACAAGGGCGAAGGCGTCGCTCCCGATCCCATTGCTCGTGGGCTCCACGATCGTGAGGGTCATGGCGGCGGCAAGGGCGGCGTCCACGGCATTGCCGCCCTTGAGGAGCATCCGGAGACCGGCTTGAGCGGCGAGGGGCTGCGAGGTGGCCACCACGTTTCGCGCCAGCACCGGCATTCTCTGAGAAGGGTAGGGGAAGTCCCAAGACCAATTCATTGCCGCACCACCAGCCTTCCGGATGTCAGTGTCACCAGATGCCCGGCAGTAACCGGTACCGGACCCTTCCGGTATACTCTTCATAGCCCTCGAGGTCGGCCCGGAGCATCCTATCCTCCAAGGCGGTCCGGAGCACCATCCCGGTCACGGCAAGCCCGACAGGAACAAGGGCCCAGAGCGAGCCGAGGATCAGCGGCAGGGCTGTCGACATGAGGATCCAACCGACGTAGCCGGGGTGGCGCACACACCGGTATGGACCGACGCTCACCACCCGATGGCCTCTCTCTCGCTGGATGCGGACGGTCTTCGAAAAGAACCGGTTCATGGCCATGGCCCAGAGGAGCAGGAGGTCGCCTGCCAGGAGGAGCACCACCGCCGCCAGGTGAAGCGACCCGGGCACCGGCAAAGACCAGTGCCGGCGCTCATCCATGCCGGCGACGACAAGCACTGCCACCAAGAGGGAGGCGAGGAGAGCGCTCAGGACCTTGTCCCACTGTCTGGCTCCCCTCTCGAGTTCGAGCCGGGCTGCCAAGAGCTCGGGGCTTCTCGTAACCAGGACGGCCAGGTTCAGGGCCCCACAGATGAAAAGAGCGCCGAGGAGAACCCACGCCCTGCCCCAGTCCGCGCGCCCTGACGCCGAGAAGAGGGCGGCCGCCGTGAGGATCAGAAAGAGTCCCAGCCGGGCCCCGGCTTTCAGCAGCAGAGAGACCCGCTGGGGTTTTTCCTCTCCCAAGGGTGTGGTTGGATGGATGGTCACCGGCGCAGAGACCTCCAAGGGAGCAAAGTCGCTTCTAGGGTACACCATCAGGATGAGAAGGGAAAGATGATGAGGCAGGCGGGAGAGGGCCTCCCTTCACGAGGATCGAAAAAGATTTTGACTTAAGTCAAAGACGCCGCTATAGTGCCGAGTATCCTTGCGATATCCCCATCGTCTGCGCAGCAACAATATCTTTATCCATAGGGATGCACCCCGGGAGCCGGCTGGACGGCACCCGGGAAGCTCTCGTCCTTTCCGAAGAAGGGGTGACCCATGAGCCTCCCCAAAGGGAAGAGGATGTTGGCCTACCTAGGGCTAGTGGTTCTGCTGGGCGTCGCTTTCGGCACCTTCGTCTCCTTCGGACCTCCCAAGCTTTTCGCCAAGTCGGAAACGCCCGAGTTCTGCGCGAGCTGCCATGTCATGCAGGCTGAGTACGACGCCTGGTTCTACCAGGGAGCCCATCGGCGAATCAAGTGCATCGACTGCCATCTGCCCAACGATCAGTTCGTCAACCATATGACCTGGAAGGGGATCGAAGGCATGATGGATGCCGTTTACTACTATTCGGGACGGGTTCCGGAGAACATCCGCTTGTCCGACCACGGGGCGAAGATGGTCCAGGCGAACTGTCTGCGCTGCCATGAGGAGACCGTCTCTCGCATCAGTGTTGATCGCAACTGCTGGGAATGTCACCGCCGCGTTTCCCACAAGCACACCGGCTCCAGAGAAACCCTGTCTCTCTAATGCTTGATCTCAGAAGGGAGAGCGCCGATGAGAAACGTTAAGACCATGTTGATTCTGGCCTTTGTCGTGGTGGGAGGGAGTCTGCTCTGGTTCTCCTGTGCGCCCTCCAAGCCGGAACCGGTGAAGACCGTCGCCATTGCCGACGGGGAAATGGACCCGGCCAACTGGGGTAAGGCATACCCCTTGGAGTACGAATACTGGCTGAAGACGAAAGACCCTAAGCCACCGAAGAGCAAGTACAAGAAGGGCTACGATACCGATAAGGTCATCTACGACAAGCTCAGCGAATTTCCCTATATGCCCCTGCTCTTCAACGGCTGGGGCTTCGGGGTGGAGTACAATGAACCCCGGGGGCACTACTACATGGTCATCGACCAGCTGGAGGTCGACCCCTCCCGCCTCAAGGCGGGCGGGGTGTGCCTCACCTGCAAGACTCCCTTCGCTGATAAGCTCCAAAAGGAGATGGGAAGCGACTATTTCAAGCTTCCCTACCTGGAGGTGCACAGCAAGATTCCCCCTGAATTCCAGAAGCTCGGCGTTGCCTGCAACGACTGCCACGACAACAAGACCCTCAACCCGCGGCTCGAGCGGTGGACCCTGAAGCAGGCTCTCACCGACATGGGGAAGGATCCGAACCAGCTCGGGCGGCAGGAACTTCGGAGCCTCGTCTGCGCTCAATGCCACGTGACCTATGTCATCCCCAAAGATCAGGAGATGCATTCCACCTCCGTCTTCTTTCCCTGGCAGGGAAGCAGGGTTGGGGACATCTCGGTGGAAAACATCATCAAGGTCATCAGAAGCAACCCCGCCCACGGCGAATGGAAGCAGAACGTGACCGGCTTCAAATTTGGCTTCGTCCGTCATCCCGAGTACGAATTCTACAGCCGGAACAGCGTCCACTGGAAGGCGAATGCGGCCTGTGCCGACTGCCACATGCCCTACATCAAGGTGGGAGCCAACAAGATATCGGACCACAATGTGATGAGCCCCTTGAAGAACGATCTGAGGGCCTGCCAGCAGTGCCACACGGAAACGCCCGAGTGGTTGAAGGACCAGGTCACCGCCATTCAGGATCGGACCGTCTCCCTGATGAACCGGGCCGGGTATGCCTGCGCGGTGACGGCGAAGCTGTTCGAGACCGCGCACAAGGCCCAGACAGAGGGGAAGAAGCTGGATGAGAAGTTGTACGAGCAGGCAAAGGACTTGTATACGGAGGCCTTCTACCGGGTGATCTTCATGGGTGCCGAGAACTCGATCGGCTTCCACAACCCCTCCGAGGCCGGTCGCATCTTGGGTGATGCGGTGGCCATGGCCATGAAGGCCGATGCCTTGCTGCGCCAGGCACTGGCGAAGGCTGGGGTGGACGTGCCGGCGAACGTGAACCTCGAACTGGCGAAGTATCTGAACGACCGCGGGGTGAAAAAGCTCAAGTTCAATCCGGCCTTCGAGTACAAGGATCCCTTCGGCACCCAGGAGATGCTGACGCCGACGGCATCGCTCGGCAAGTAGGAGGTGGTCTTATGAGGTGGGCGTGGATTCTTGTTCTGGCCGGCGCCCTGGCCTGGTCGTCACTCTCCCCTCTCCAGGCCCAGGGCACCGACAAAAGCTTTCAGGAGGGAAAGAAGCTCTTCGAAGCGACCTGTGCCGATTGCCACCGGGTAAACGGCCAGGGCCTTCCGGCCATGTTCCCGGCCCTCGACAAGAGTAGTTTCGTCGTGGGCGACCCGACCAAGGTGATCGACACGGTCTTGTTCGGGAGGAAGGGGCGACTCGGGCAGATGCCCTCCTGGAAGGATACCTTCAACGACCAGCAGGTGGCGGACGTGATCACTTACATCCGCCAGTCCTGGGCCAACAAGGGGAGCGCCGTTACTGCGGAGATGGTGAAAAAGCGAAGAAAGTAAACGCGGAAAACTACGAAGGGGGGGATTCACCCGGTGAATCCCCCCCTTTTTTGGGGCGCCGTCTCGGGTTCAGCCCTCACTCCGAACTGACCTTGCACCTATCGCAATACCCTTCGAAGCGTACGACTGCGGTCAAGACGACACATTGCTCGCTCAGGTCCGCCGGCACCTCGATCTCACGATACTGATCGCTGAATACGTCCAGGATCTTCCCGCAGGTGACACAGCGGAAGTGATGGTGCGGTTCAGGGTTACCGTCAAAGCGCTTCGGCTCCCCCGAGCCCTCCACTATCCGCGCAATTCCGATCTTGTGAAAAGTGAGGAGAGTCCGATTTACCGTATCGAGAGAGATGTTCCGGTAGAGCCTCTTGACCTTCTCGTAGATCGCGACCGCGGAGGGATGCTCGTAGGTGGAAACGAGCTCTTTGAAGATGGCCACCCTCTGGGGAGTGATCTTCAGGTCGTGCTCCCGACAACATGATTCGAACAGGCGCACCTTCTCTTCCGACCTGAAGCGCTTCTTTGGCATAGAGTAGCCCACGAGACTGGGTCTCCCATCACCACCCGCAGACGGGGAGGAATGTGGCACAACGGGAACAGGCTTCCGGAGAATAACGCGAATAGCTTTCCCCTGGTCCAAGAACGACACGATCCTATAGTGGGCGCCTGAGCATGTCAATGCTTAGCGTGGTGAAATACGCCGTGCGAGAGGGATGGCCAACTGATCAGCTTCGGTTCCACGTTCCGCCACTGCCATCCCGGAGGAGTCGCTTCCAGTGCCGCGTCAATAAGGAGTACTCGCCCGGCGTTCCTTTATCGTAGACTCTTCTTGAAGAGATCCAGAGGGAACGGGAGTGGGCCTCCTCCGGTCGAGGAGGCCCACCCTGAGTCCTAGTCCCTCCGGATTTCACCTACGAGCTCCCCGCCGGCGAAGATCTGGACGATCAGGGGCATCTTGCCGACCGCATGGGTCGCGCACGAT
>Ga0335070_10011639_pt1 | contig 10272 bp, 7 predicted proteins | sample Lox_Sample_13_FD_206722 | JGI IMG/M metagenome (GOLD analysis project Ga0335070, IMG submission 206722) | Soil microbial communities from Loxahatchee National Wildlife Refuge, Florida, United States - Lox_Sample_1.3 | ecosystem: Environmental > Terrestrial > Soil > Wetlands | place: USA: Florida... | reverse complement strand
GCCGTCTACTACGCGCAGCAGATACAGGAGGCCTACGGGGCCACCCCGATCTACGCAGGAGGCAACACGGGCAACGGAACTAACATCGCCATCATCGACGCCTTCGACGCTCCCGCCATCGGAACCGACCTAGCTGCCTACGACGCCTTCAGCGAGCTGCCCGCTCCACCGTCCCTGACGGTGGTCACACCGACTGGGACTCCTAACCCCGGAAGCGGCATGTCCGCTGCCAGCGGCCAGTGGTACACCGAAACAATACTTGACGTCGAGCAGGCACACGCGCTGGCTCCCGGCGCGGGGATAGTCCTCGTCCTCACCAAGGACAACGGCGACTCGCTCTACGGAGGAGTAGACTACGTGGTATCACAGGGTCCGTCCTACGCTTCAGTGATTTCACAGAGCTTCGGGTTACCCGACATCCTCCTCTCCTTCCCCGTAATCTTCTCCTTTGACCAGGTCTACCAGTTCGCCGCGGCTGAGGGCATCACATGCATAGCCTCGGACGGCGACTGGGGCGCGGATAACGCGAACTACGGCCTGAACTTCGCCAACACCAACTATCCATCGTCCGACCCATGGGTCCTCGCGATAGGCGGAACGACGGCCTTCTTCAACAGGGTCGACAGCATCACCAACGCCTCGATACCCTTCTCAACTGGCGGTGGAAGGATCTTCGAGAGCGCGTGGAGCTGGAGCTACAGGAACAACTGGGGCACGGGCGGAGGCTTCAGTGACGTCTTCTTCGCACCGGACTGGCAGCCGTTCCTCACTAGAGGGGTCCCTGACGTCGCGGCGATCGCCGATCCATCGACCGGCGTGCTCCTCGCGATGGGAGGCGGGCTCTACTACATCGGAGGGACCAGCGTCGGCTCACCTGAATGGGCGGGCATGATCGCCCTTCTGGACACCGCGCTGACCAACGCCCACCTGGCTCCCGCGGGAGCGGTGGCGCCTGCCCTCTACTTCCTAGGTGAGGAAGTCCCTGCGGACTTCTACGACGTCACCGTAGGCAACAACCAGGGAGACCTCTACCACGCAACCAGCCCTCTACCGATCGGCTACAACGCGACAACCGGTTGGGACCCGCTCACCGGATGGGGGACACCCAACCTCAGTACTTTGATACCTGACCTTGTGGACGTCTATGACATCTTCACCACACCACAGCTCACAGCCGTCCCGGCCTCGGGACCAGTCAATAACATGACGGTTACTTTGCATGGCTATGGGTTCAGCATCAACGGCACTGTGCAGCTGAACTTCACTTTCAATGGAGGATCCCAGACCCTAATCGGCAACGTAACAGCTGACTCGCACGGAATGTTCACGCAGGCCTTCATCCTTGCCTCCCCGTCTGGACAGTGGGTGTTCTACGCATACGACTACAGCTACGCGTATGGCACATCTGTGGCATTCCAGGCCCTTCCTGTGCTGACGGCCAACATGACCACGGTGCACGAGGGATCCGTCTTCAAGCTGACGGGCAACTACTTCGACTTCAACGACTCGATAGACATATTCAGCGACATAGACGGATACAGCACCACCGTCACCAGCAACAGCACGGGAGGCTTCAGCGTCAACATACCCGTCGGAGCAACTCAGCCTTACACCAGCTACGTCATCGCCCAGGACTCTGACTTGAACACGGCCAAGGTCCTCATGCAGGTGCAGCCCTTCATATCTCTCAACGCGACGAGTGGCGGCGTCGGTACCATCGTCCACCTGAACGGAGTAACGTTCCTGGCAGGCAGCGTTTCGTTGATGTTCGGAAGCACCTCTCTCGGAACCACGACTACGAACGGCCTGGGAGACTTCGCGACGAACTTCAACGTGCCCAACCTCGCTCCAGGAGTCTACACGGTCTCAGGCACCGACAGCATCGGCAACGTCGCGACCACCACGTTCAACATCACGGGATCCGCGGGAGCGATCGCGGCGGCGCAAGCCAGCTCGTTCAGCTACCTAGCAATACCCAGCGGCGGCTCGCAGCAGTTCTTCACCAACAGCTCAGGCGGCACCATAACCAAGCTCCAGGTCTACCTGCAGGGCTCGGGGACGGTCACCGTCTCAGTAGGGACAACTCCATTCGGAACATCCGTGTTCTCCACTTCTGTCGCTGTCTCAGCCACTGGCTGGTACAGCATAGCCGTCCCATCGGCAGCGCTCTCTTCAAGCAGCACCTACTACCTCAGCGTGAAACCGACGTCGGGTACAGCCAAGTGGGCCTACACGAACGCCTGGACCTACGAGCTCAACGCAGGGCTGATGTACTTCTACGCGGGAACGACCCTCGCCTACACAAGCTCCTACACCTTCCTGTTCATAGTCTCTTAGAAAGACATCTCAATCCGTTTTTCTTCTCTGTTCATTGCGAGCCTCTAGCCTCGGCCTTTTCTTCTAAGCAGGGAGAAGCTCTTCGATGAGCTTCTTCGCGTTTCTCACGGGAGTGACGGAGACACCGAAGAGCCTTGAAGCATCGTACAGTGTGAACTGCATGGCCTCGCGGTTGGCGAGTATGTAGTAGGCCGCAGCATGAAGGACGGTCCTGCTCCTCCCCTCAAGCTTCAGGAGTCCCTTCTCCTTGTCGGTCCTCCTGACAAGATCCACCAAGTCCGAGGCCTTCTGGACCAGAGCGGGATCGAGAACGGCTCCCCCACTGGTGCTTATCGAGAAGAGAGAGGTGAGCTCAGAATACAGCTTGAGGTAGCTCCTGCCCTTCTCCGTGATCGTGTACCCGTGCTCTCCCCTTGTCACGAGCCCCGCGGCCATGATCTGAGGGAGGAGCTGCTGTAGCCTCCCAGACGAGAGGGACGAGCCGTACAGCAAGGTGGAAAGCTTGGCGTCGCCCTCCGTGGCACTAGTTAGTATGTCCGCGATTATGTCTATGCGAGAGCGATAGGGCTTCAACGAGACGCAGAAGGGGAGTCCGCCTTATAAGGCATGATATAAGGGTATTAGACAAATGTGTTAGAACTTTTATTCACAAGTATTATAAGCCGTCCGGAAGACCTGAAGTTCACCGAAAGGTGTATCGTACAGAATGAATATGAAATCCCTATTAATCGTAGCTTTGCTGGCAATCGGCGCGTTCGCGGTAGCGGTGCCTTCACCGGTTTTCGCTTCCACCGGACACGCTGACCTAATAGCAAGCACTTCTCAAACCACACCAATTACATCTACTCACACAGCTTCTGCATTCAACATGACTGCGACTTGGGGAAGTTCGGTTATCGCCCTGGTCGACGGGAACGTACCGGCTGGAGGTACAAATTACCTCGTGGTCGACCTCTCGGGCGTAACGTTCTCAGGAGCGCAGTTCGCTCTCTACATATCTCCCAACGGCTTCTCACAGATCAACTCTTCAACAGACTTCCTGATTTCGCCCACCTTCAACGTGACTTCGTTAGGCGGTGCTGCCCTGCACATTGGCAGCTACTACTTAGGCACTGATAGCGGCCATCCGTTCATCTCAGGCCCAATAACGAGCACGTCGGTGGAGATTCCAGGAGGCGTCTACTACATCAAGATCTTCGACGGTCTGACGACTGCTGTGGCAGTGTCCTCGCAGTTCGTAATCCTGCTCCCGGCCATCACGATCAAGCCGACCTTCGGTCCCGCTGGCGCTGACTTGATAGTCACGGGCCACGCCTTCGCGGCGGGCGGCACTGTGAACCTGTCAACTCAGGCTCCTCTGGCGACCTGGTTCCGCACCGCTAACACCACGGCCGACGCAAGTGGCCACTTCTCAGTGTCCCTTTCGTCTCTGGGATTCAGGGTCCCTGACCTGCAGAACGGTGCCTCGCTCATCGTCCCCGCCAACGTAAGCCAAATCATCTATGTCGTAGCATACGACTATGGCACGGGCAGTTCCGCTCAGGCGACATTCACAGAAGCCTACAGAGAGTTCTACTGGATTCAATCATATCAGAGCGCATCGACAATCGGTGACGACACCGGCCCCGGAGATTGGGCTAACGACACGGCGATTGATGGATGGGTCCTACAGAACCTGTTCGTCTCAGGCCTGTTCTTCAACCCAACCACTCCCACCCCCACGTTCACGTGGGACGGGAGCGCGATCACACCGACTCACCTAACTGCAATCAACTCGACAGGATACTTTGATGCCAACTTCACCGTACCAGTGAGCGGCCTCGGTCCTCACTTCCTGAAGGTCTTCGACGCCACCAACAACATGACTCTCGAGGTAAACGTCCAGACGACGCTGATCGTCTCCCCGACTGACGGACCTGAAGGAAGCACCGTAACTGTCCAGGGCTATGGCTTCGATGCCTTCAGCAATGTGACAGTCTACTGGTGGGGCACCGAGCTGGTCACTCCATACATAGATCCATACACGGACAGCATCCTCCTGTACTCACAGAACAACATCTCCTCAGGTAGCTTCAGCTTCACGTTCACGGTTCCGACTGGAGTCTACGGTGGAGACCACACTGTCTATGCCAACGACTCCATCATGCCAGGTCCGTCTGAATGGACCTACGCGGTGGCCAACTTCTTCGTTGACCCATCGTGGAGCCTTTCAGCGAACTCAGGCGCTCTTGGATCTCAGTTCTTCGTGATCGGCCACGGCCTACCGGTTGGCAGCTCCGTCTACTACACTGACACCGATGACTACTTCAGCCAATACATCTACGACTACTACAACCATATCAACCCAGGAAACTACCCGGCTACTGGTGCTGATGCGTACGCGTATCAGCTGACCTACGACAACGTGTGGGCTGAGTACCCGGCTGCGTTCTACGGACTGGCTAGCGGCCTCTCCGGAGACGACACCGGTGAAGCCAACTACACGATGGTTGCCGCCGGCGTCCCGATGGTCCACTATGTGGGCGTCGTGCGCGCTGACTTCGGCACCTATGTGATAGATGGCAGCTTCGCCTTCACTGTCACAGGCAGCACGACCGGCGACACGGCGATACTCGCCGCCATCGCTGGCCAGGCCGCCACGCTCACCAGCATCCAGTCCTCGCTGACGAGTCTCTCCTCAAGCGTGAGCACCCTGACGACCACCGTAAACGCCATACAGACGGCCTTGACTTCGCTGTCATCGTCCCAGGCCTCTTCCTTCGCATCGCTCAACGCAGCGGTGGCTGGAATCAACACGGCTGTTACCGGACTTGGAACCACCGTGACCAACGGGTTCTCTTCGGTGAACTCCGCGGTCTCGAGCTTGGCAACAAGCCAGAGCAGCGGATTCTCAGGCCTGACGACCGCAGTGAACGGCCTCGGCACGACGTTGGGTGGTAAGATCGACACCGTGAACAACGGCGTAACGACCCTCACGAGCAGCGTATCGACGCTGTCCGGAAAGGTCGACACGCTGAGCGGCACGGTCTCAGGCATTCAGGGCACGATCGGGACCGTCAAATCATCCACAGACGCTCTCAGCACGATGACGACTCTGCTGTACCTGGCCATAATAATCGCTGCAGTCTGCGTGGTCCTAGAAGTAATCGTATTGATCAGGAAGAAGTAAGCTACTCTTCCTGACTCCCCTTTATTTTATCCCTGTCCTCCCCTAACGCAAAGTTTTAATGAGATAGGGGGTCCCTTGCTTCCAATGTCCCAGGACTCTGGAGAGAAGGCCCGGATGAGCAAGGGTCGCTTTAGGCTCCTCTTGGTCGTCCTCCTCGTGGCGAGCATCATCGTGGTCGCCCTGGTGGGGGCGCCGTTCGTCGCTCCGTTCACCGTCAGCAAGGTGACCTACACCCAGAACGCCTTCGTCCCGGTCACAGCCAACGGCGGTTTCGAGCTCAACGACAACTCCTGGGCCATATTGACGTCAAACGGGACGCAGGCCGTGGCCTCCATCGTCAGCGGCGGCGCCTCGTCGGGCAACCGCTCACTCTACATCCACGACCCCGGCCAGTCGGTATCCGTATGGTACAACGACTCAGCGACGAGGGTGCTCCCGATGCTCATCAACTCCTCGGTGGCCTTCGGCTTCGACCTGCTCTTCAAGGGGACGGCCATCCCCCAGGGAGGCGGCACGGTCTGGCTCACGCTCTTCCTGAGCTGGAGGCTGCTTCCGAACGACACCTTCCCCCTGACCCTGGTGCTGGGCAACTACTCGATCTACTCCGACTCGACGTACGACAGCGTGAACGCGTCCGCCGGGATCATAATGCTCAGGGGGGTGAGGTCCTACAACACGTGGAACCACTACGACCTTCAGCTTGGGACCATCCGCGTCGACCAGCTCATCAAGGGCTACCTCCTGGCCAACTCCAGCACCCTCTACAACCTCGGGGACCCCATCTACGTGCTCGGCTTCAGGATAGCAGTCGACAACGCCGACGCCTACTTCGACAACGTCGCCCTCTGCAACGTCATCCCCTCCATCGCGAACGTCGAAGTGAGCAAATCCACCCTGCTGCCGTCCTACGTCTCCAACGTCACCCTCAACGGATACAGCGAAAACTACACCGTCGCCTACGGTCTCACGACCGACACCGTCACGTTCCCCATGGACATCCCGCTGGCTTTCAACGGGACCTACCAGATCTCGATACGAACGGGCTGGGGAGGCAGGATGGTCTACAACATCTGGCTCAACGACTCATCACTTCCGACCTGGGTATAGCTCCGCATCGGTCTTGACCGACAAATCAACTGTTTTTGCTCTGTAGTAACTTATACGCACGGGAAAAAGGAACTCCATCGAGGCGAAGAGATCATGGGAAGAACGACCATACTGTTCGGCTTCTGGATTCTAGGATATGCCATCGGGTTCATCGGATACCTGCTCATCGAAAAGACCAACCTCCTGCAGGGATTCCTCAACGCCCTCTACGCGCTTTTCGGCGACAAGGAGCTCGCCAACGCGGCCATAGTGGGCTTGGCAACTTCTCTGCTGTCCCTGGCCATCCTGATAGCTTGGAGCTACACTCAGAAGAGCTAGAGGATCCCGAGGACGACCTGAGCGGCGAACGCCGCGATGTAGCCTACGGCCAGATACCCCGCGAACGGGACCCCGTACGACGCTTTTACAGTCGCCCCCTTGCCCAGGTAGCCCTGCAGGGCGTCCCAGGCCTTCTCGGGGGACCCCTCCAGCTCCACGGTCTTCCCTTCGCAGGTCACTTCGAGCGGTATCCACACGTTCTGCTTGACGGCCTCTTCGACGGGCATGCTCTTCTCTATCTTGAGCGAGCCGTGCCGGATGGTGAGGTAGCCGATGTGGGCGATCGCCACTACGGCGGCGCCGAACAGCTGGGGGATCGGGGAGAGCGGTGCGGTCCCCACTGACATGGCGATGATCGTCAGGCCGTCCGCCTGGCCGAAGAGCCCCAGAGCTATGGAGAGCAGGCCGAGGGCCGCGAAGATGCCAACCTTGGCCAGCGAGAACTGCCAGACGTCGGGCCTCTCCCATAGCATCACCACCCCCGCGACTATCACGGGGATCCACACGTAGTCCGAGACCATCCTCTCCTTGAAGTCTTGGTAGGCAACGAGCGCGAATGTGATGGATGCGAGCATCTCGGTGTACATCGGGACGTCCTCCCGCATGTCATCTCTCTCAGGTAATTAAGCCTGTGGAGGGAGGATGGACCCGCGCTCCCCTCTCACCATGCGCGTCGTTATATCCTGCCAGCTTGTCTCAGAATGTGGCAAGACACTTCTCCAGCGCCGTGGCCTCCGCAGCGGCGGGGCTGTTCCTTCTCTCCGCCCTGCTCTCCCTGACCCCGGCAGGGGGCGGGTACGAGACCGACGCCGCAGAGTGCGCTCTGATGCTGTCCGTCCTCTCCGTAGGCCTTGGCGGCTCCAAGGTCGAACGGGTGTTCCGCCTCTCCTACGCTTCCGCATGGGCCTTCGTCTCGCTCGTCGGGTTTGCCTCGCCGTTCGTCCTGCTGCCCGCCTTGGCTGTGCTGCTCGACTCCCTGGAGGGCCTGTCGTACCGGGCGGGACGTTCCGTCCAGCGCCTCCTCAATGCCTTCCTCGCCCTGCCTCCCGGCAGGGGCGCCGCCAAAAGGTCGATGTTCGCCGAAGCCTACGCCTCCAACTTGCTCCTCCTGGCCGCCGGCTGCCTTGTTGCGACCTCACTGCTGACCGGCCAACTCATCATCCTGATGGCCTCAGCCGTCCTGCTGGTCGCCAGCATCTACTTCGCGGTCTTCAGGGACGACTCCGCTCGCACCTTCGAATCCGAGCTTCCCTTCCTCATGATCCTGGCTTCCTTCTACTCGTCCGCCGGCCACAGAGGCATCGAGGCCGCCCTCGAGTCCATGACGTCCGCCACCGCGAAGGTCTTCAAGGGTCTGGGCCTCGCAAGGCTGACCTTCCTCCGGGAAAGGCTCTTCTCAAGCCCTGCCCCCGCAAAGACCCTCGGTCGGTTCGCGTCGCGCCAGAAGGACGCTGCCCTCAGCGAGATCATAGACGGCTACGTGACGGTCGCGGCCACGGGGGGCGACGCCAACGCCTACCTCATGGAGCAGACGGACCGCTCGCTATCCCGGTTCGAGGAGACGCGCCTGGGCCGCGTGAGAGCCACGAGGGGGATCGCCGAAGTGCTCCTCCTGACGCTGGCTCTGGCCCCCTCGGTCGCCCTGACCATTTCCGTCATAGGCCTCAACGGTTCGTACACCCTGTACGCCCTCGCCGTGTCCCTTCCTGTTGCCTCCCTGGTGGCCCTGACCCTGGTGGACCTCTACCTCCCTCCCGTCAAGGACCTGGTGACCGTTAACTGGGGCCTCCCCCTGGGGCTGGCCGCCGCGGCCGCGGTGGTCCTCCTGTCCGAGCCTCTGTCATCCGTGCCCCTTTCCCTGACGGCGGGCGCCGTCGCCCTGCTCGTGCCGCTCTCGGTTGAATACCAGGTCGGAGCCAACGCGGCCAGGCGTGACGAAAGGGAGTGCCTCAAGATGATGACCTCCCTCGTCGAGTCCCTGCGCGTCGGGAAGAGCGTTCACGAAGCCCTGGACGAAGCTTCCAGGGGAGGCCTTTCCCCCTCCTTCACCAGGCTCATGAGGGACTTCACAGGCCAGATCGGGCTCGGGCTCCCGCCGCCGGAAGCCGGGGCCAGGGTCGACTCGAGGTCCTGGGTGGCCCGAGCCTCGTTCGTGATCATGGGCCATGCCATGGTCCTGGGAGGCGGACTCGAGATCGTCGAGAGGTTCCGCTCCTTCCTGACGAAGTACGTCGACTCGTGGGCTGCGGTGCGCAGGGAGGCCCTATGGACGGCGGCCCTGTCCGCCTCGCTCCCCTTCGTGACCCTCGGTGGCGTGAGCGTGATAACGAATCTGCAGGCAGGCTTCGTCAGCGACGCGCAGCAGCCCGCCATGGCCCTGGCATTGCAGGCGCTTCCTCTTCAGAGCGTGCTTCTCGCGTTCGTCGAGGTCTCCGCCCTCGCCGCGGTGATTTCAAGCAAACTCGCCGGGCTGACTATTAAGGCCACACCGGTGGCGCTGGCTACGATGGCGGCCACCCTGGTCTCTCTTGTGGTCTACGGCCTGGCCTGACGCCTGTCGTTAAATGGATCGAATCGCTACTGCTCGGTGATATTGAGCCTTGAAGAGGAGGGCAATCAGCCCTTTCATCGCCACCGCCATCCTTATCGTCGCCACAGTCGTGATCGGGGGACTGTTCTTCAACCAGGTGAGGGACTACGTGAACGCCAGCACCAGGAATCCTTCCCTCTCCCTGGTCGACTACACGATCTCTCCTGACCTCAAGACTTTCACCCTCAACATCCGCAACGACGGCAACGTCAACGTGAACATGAGCAAGTCGATCGTGAAGGTCTCCGATCGCACCTTCACCCTGACGCTGGACAACACCACCTTCACCTACATCCTGTTCTACGGTCCCGGGCCCCTGATCAAGCCCGGGCAGGTGGCCAGCGTCGGCTACGTGATTAACAACGGCACGACGTTCAGCCTCAACACGGGCGACGTCATCTACGTAACCTTGGTGGGCGACGTAATCTCGAAGACGATCTCCATCACCATGTAGGAAGGGAGGCATAGGAAAGAACATGCCCCCTCCTCCTTTTTCTCGCGGACGCAGGGCGCTCTCCACCTACTTCGCCGTGCTCGTCCTCATCTCGGCCGCCCTCGGCCTTTCGATGGCCCTCTATGAGGGCTACTCCTCCTCGTTTCGTCTGGCTGCGCCAGCGGCCTTCCAGTTCAGCTACCGTTCCGTGGATTCAGGGAAGGGCTTCGAACAGGTCACCGCCCAGTTCCAGTTCGACAGGGACGTCGTGGTCAGCGGCCTCCTGCTGAATGGGACCTGGAAGGGCTACCTTTCCCT
>Ga0335070_10011638_pt1 | contig 10273 bp, 7 predicted proteins | sample Lox_Sample_13_FD_206722 | JGI IMG/M metagenome (GOLD analysis project Ga0335070, IMG submission 206722) | Soil microbial communities from Loxahatchee National Wildlife Refuge, Florida, United States - Lox_Sample_1.3 | ecosystem: Environmental > Terrestrial > Soil > Wetlands | place: USA: Florida... | reverse complement strand
CAGCTTTTCCTGGCACTCGATGCAATGCCGCGTCCACGGCACAGCCTCCAGCCGCTTGGCGTTGATCTCTTTGCCGCAGCTGATGCACTCGCCAAAGCTGCCTTCCCGAATGCGGACCAGCGCGCCATCCACCATCATCAGCAGCTGGCGATCGTTGTTACTCTGACTGAAAAGAAATTCCTTGTTGTAGGAACTGGCGGCGCGGTCAGCGATGTCCTGCGCGGTATCTTCGTCGGCAGATCGCCCGTCCACCTGATTCCGATTTACTGTCCGCCGCAGTTCCTGTTGTCGCGTTTCCAGGCGCTTTTTGAATGCTTCGAGCTTCTTCTTATCCATGATGACTCGACCGAAATTGCTTATCAAATTTTTAGGACGCCCCTATACGAAGCGTCCTCGCCTATTAAGGCCAAACGACGATCATACGACCGTAAATTAAGATGCGTCAACCGCCCGAAGGGTTCGGTTCTCTCTTGCCGAAAGATGCCTTGCCGTGCTGGACCCGGCATGACCGGCTGCACAGTAGGCCACAGGCGTCATTGCACAATCAGCTGCAGATTCAAACTCTGCTCCGACGAGTTCAATGTTGCCGTAACTCTCAGGTTATAAGTTCCAGCGGGTGTGCCGCTGGTGCTGCCTCCACCACTCCCGCCGCTCCCGCCAGTCGTCGATGCAGCCGGAGTAAATCCGCAAGAAGACATTATTAGCAAAGACCCAAGCATCAGGCAGAGATAAAGCCCGGCTGCGTTGCGCTTCCTGTAGGCCATCGGAACGCACACAAGGCCAAGCAGTAACGTGGCCCAAAATCCAGCGAGGCGAATCGTGCGGTGATCGATGGATGCCGCGCTCGGCGCCGTAGTTGCAACTGAGACATTGAATGTCGATGCCTTGGTCGCGTTCACCGTCACTGAGCCGGGAACCGTGCAAGTCACTCCCGTCGGAGCGCCAGTACAGGCGAGCGTTGCGGTGCCGCTCATCCCCGCCCCACCGATCACAAGAGTGTAGGTTGCAGTCTTCCCGGCCGCGACAGTTGCTGTCGTCGGATTGGATCCCGCAGTCAACCCCACGCTGGTAGCTGCAGCCGATCCTGAGAGTGCCACAGTTTGCGGAGTGCTGCTTGCGCTATCGGATATGTCGAGCATCCCGCTGCGCGTGCCGAAAGCCGCCGGTGTGAAAGTGATCGTGATGGTGCAACCAGCTCCACTGGCCAGCGAACTCCCGCAGTTGTTGGTCTGAGCGAAATCGCCAGCTTGCGGACCAGTCACGAAAATGCCGTTGATGGTTAGTGCGAGCGATCCGGTATTCGTCAACGAAACGGTTTGCGCCGCGCTGGTTGAGCCGACAAACTGGCTGCCAAATGTAAGCGACCCCGCACTGAGCACCACCGAACTCGTGCCACCGGCTCCGCTCAGGCTTATCGTCTGCGGACTGTTGAACGCATCATCGGCGATCTGAATCGAGGCAGTGTATGTGCCGATTGCCGCTGGCGTGAAAGTCACGGTAATCGTGCAACTCATTCCCGCCGCAAGACTCGTGCCGCAAGTGTTGGTTTCAGAGAAGGCGCTAGCCTGTGCCCCGGTGATTGTGATCCCGCTGATGCTTAAGGCAGTAGTCGCGTTATACGTCAGCGTCGCAGTCATCGAACTGCTCTGGCCGATGATCACATTGCCGAATGAGAATGCGCCCGGTGCGACTACTGCAGCCGGCGCGGTATTACCCAGTGCGCTGAGTAGAAGAGAAACGTTGCTGCCGTTTCCGACGCTGCCGTCCGCGCTGCCGTTGCCGTCGAAGTCGGCAACTGTGCCGTAATAGGATTGACTTTGTTCCTGAAGACTCGGAACGTGATACTTCAGCGGAGCTTGCAACGTACCGTCGCCATTGCCGGGCATCACCGTTACGTCGTCCCAACTGCCAAAAGAGATGACATCCGGTGTTCCATCAAGGTTGAAGTCAGCGACGCCGAAGGGTCTCAACACGTCATCGAGGACAGTGGTGATAGGTGACGTCTGGAACGTGCCGTCTCCGTTTCCGAGTAAGACGAGCATTTGAGGCTGCTCACTCGTGCCGTCCACTACTCCTATCACGAGATCGAGGATACCGTCGCCATTCATGTCCGCAGAAACAACGCCATACGTACTTGTTCCGCTTGTTTGACCGCTGTACCCCCAAAAGCCTGAAAAGGTTCCGTCGCCGTTTCCGAGCATGACGAAGACCCCAGTGACGGCCCAGCACGCGATATCCAGCTTTCCGTCCCGATTGAAATCCGCCCCCGTCGCGTTCGTGCAAAGCTGATTCGTGGCTGTCGTCACCGGAGAACCAAATGTTCCGTCCCCATTCCCGAGCAGAACGCCAAGAGCTCCTTGCTCCACGCCAAAGACGTCCAGCTTGCCATCGTTATTAAAATCTCCGACGGCGACCGGCCCCGACATTCCCGAGCCGTACAGCACGGGCGATTGAAATGTGCCATCCCCGTTGCCCAACAGAATGGAAATCCCGGGCCAAAGTCCACCTGGTTCGCCACCTCCGGAGAACACAACGTCCGGATGCCCGTCACCGTTGAAGTCACCGGTGCTTAAATAGGCATTCGAGGCCCCCATCACATTTGCCTGAACCTGGGTGATTGTCGCAGGCGAGAATCCCTGGTTGTTGTTGAGGAGGGTGTCAACCGCGAATGTGTTAAGGGTTCCCTGGCTATTCACATCGACAGTGTCGATACCAACTGCGACATCTTGCTTGCCATCGCCGTTAAAGTCTGCAGTTCCCATCTGACCGACACCCATAGAAACCGGGTAGGAAGGAAAATTGGCAAACGATCCATCTCCGTTCCCACGGACAACTGTCACGTATCCCGTCTCGTAGCTCCCAAACTCAAGCGCAGCTGGTGCGATCAGATCAAGTTTTTGATCGCTAGTCAGGTCCGCCAAGGCGACCGTTAGTTGCGCATTTGCCGGAGAGGAAGGATACGCCAACTCTACGCCCGTCATTGTTCCTGCCGTAAATGTCCCATTCCCGTTGTTGATCAGAGTTATCAGCGATGATGGGAGTGTTGGCGAGCTCTCTGTCGCTCCAATCACATCGGGCTTGCCGTCTCCGTTCAGATCGCCAGCAGCAAGTGGGATCTCTTCTATTGGCAAGACGGATGCAGCAAATGTGCCATCGCCGTTTCCCAGGAGTACGGTGAGATCTGAGGTATTGGCTGAAGCTGTCGCGGTGGCAATGTCCAGCTTCCCATCCTGATTGAAATCTGCCAACACCAGCCCAGCCGTCACCTGGTTCACCTTCGTACCCAACGCCGCCTTAAAGGTGCCGTCCCCTTTACCAAGAAGTACGGAGATTGGTGCTGTTCCATTGCTGCTGACGCCGGCAGTCACAAGGTCCAGCTTCCCGTCACCATTGAAGTCCGCGGCAGCAAGCGAGATAGGTTGTGCTGGAAGCGGATAAGTTACGGGAGACTGAAACGTCCCGTCGCCGTTTCCGAGCAAAACCGTAGCGTTGTATTGGCCAACCTGAGCCGAAGGCGTCGAGATTGCCACATCAAGCTTGGTATCTCCGTTGAAATCTCCGACTGCCAGGAAGGATAACGAACCTACTGGCAATGTCACTGTCTGTTCAGTTTGAAACGTGCCGTCTCCATTGCCCAGGAGTATCCCAAGCGTTCCGTCGGCGGAGTTAATGAATAGGAGATCAAGCTTGCCGTCGCCGTTGACGTCGCCCATCTGCAGCGATAACGGTCGTTGGCCTACGGCGTACGATACGGCCGGCTGAAACGTGCCGTCATTATTCTGGACAAGAACCGAAACGTTGTTCGATCCAAAGTTGGCGGTTGCGATATCGGGAAAACCATCACCGTTAAAGTCGGCGACCACAACCGACTCCGGCCCGGTGCCCACTACGTAGTCTCGTGGACCATTGAAAATACCAGTTTGCGCCAGCACCGCGGATGAGGCGCACACGAACAACAATGTGGCGACTGCAAAAGGAAATGAGAGTAGAAAACCAGCAGAGCGGAGACCTACGCCGGACACAAGCACCTCGCTAAAAGATCGGTAACCGAAAAACTTCCTTGCTTGGAAGCTGAAATACTATGCTTCAAAACGCGCGCCGGTCAAAAGGTTCGATGTGACCGACATGACTTCCCCGTCGGGCATGCGCCGCTTACCTCGGCAACGGATTCTTCATATTCGTCAGCGCGTATCCCATCACAGCCATCGCTGCCGCGTTCTCGCGCAGCTCGCTGGGCACAACCTTATCTAATGTGTCCGCGGCGGTGTGGTGATAATTGAAGTAGGTACGTCCATCCTGCATCAAGCCAAGGGTGGGAACCCCTGCTTCCGACATGCCCGAAATATCCGCTCCCGGCGCATAAGCGCTGGCCTGCAGCGCGCTCGCTCCGAAGCTCTGCAGAATATTCAGCACCGGGCGCAGAAGGTCTGTAGCACTCGTGCTGATGCGCGCCTCAAACCCCAACGGATGCGCTGCGCCACTGTCACTCTCAATCGCCGCGACGTGCCGTGGAAATTCGTTCTCGTGATCTTTCGTGTAAGTCTTGCTGCCGGAGCCTCCGGTCTCTTCGTCCATCCACGCAATGACGCGTAGCGTCCGCTTCGGATGCAGTCCGAGTTGATGCAGAACCTCCGCGGCTTCCATTGCAACCGCGACGCCGGCAGCGTCGTCGATTGCTCCGGTCCCCAAGTCCCACGAATCGAGATGTCCGGAGACGACTACGATCTGTTCCGGGTGCTCGCTGCCCTTGAGATCGCCGATGACGTTATAGCTGACAGCGTCGGGAAGTTTCTGTGGAGTGAGTGTGAGATGCATGCGCACTCGTCCCTGCTTGAACAGGTGAGCAATGAGGTCCGCATCTTCGGCAGTGACGGCTCCGGCGGGAATTCCAGCAGGTGCGCTGTAGCCAGTATGTGGCAGCATTGCCAACCGATCGGACCAACGAAGCGACCGCCCCAAGTTCGGCGGCCGCCTTCGCTCCCGCACTGCGATAACGAACAGCTTCTCCATAGGCAACGAACGCCAATCCACCCGCCGCCTTCTGCTTATCGAAAATTTCGTTAAAAAGAACGATCTTTCCGGCGATCTTTTCCCGGCCGAGCGCTCTCAGTTCCTCGAAAGTATTCACCACAACTACATCGGCGTTAATGCCGTCGACAGCCGTGGAGGTGCTTCCCCCGAGAGCAGTGAGCACGATTTTTTGGGTCGTGCCTGCTACCTGCCCGGCGTATTCAATTAACTCCGCACTCTCCACGCCCCGCACCCAGTGTGGAACGTGGACCTCTTCTAACTGGACATCGAGACCAAGTTTTCGAAGTTCAGCCGCTACATAGTCGACAGCAGCCTTGGCTTGGGCCGACCCACTCGCCCGCGGCCCGATATTGTCGGTGAGATGCGCGACTTGGTGGTACGCGTAGTCGTCCGCCAGCGCCGACAGCTTGATCGATTCGAGTTCATTCAGCAGCTGCGGAGGGAAGTTCTCCTGCTGTGCCGTAGTCATCTGTGGAACGCTTGAGAACGGCGACGGCGTCGGATTTGGTTGCTGGGCGAAAAGGGCAAAAGCAGAGAGCACACACAACAGAACAGCGGCGCGGAGTTGAGTCATGATCGGAGAACAAGTGTAACGTACCAGCGAAGAATTCCCCATCGCTCTCAACTGGTAATGGAGCAGTCTGGCTAAACTGTCCGCCCCAAGTACTTTGGCGCCCAAGTCATCCCAGGAACTGTGTCATTCCGACGAGTCGCGTGGCGACGACGGAGGAATCTGCTGTCCTGGCCTCTATCACGGATGCCGACCATTCAAAATAAATCATTCGGTATAGTGGCCGGTTTAAACCACAAACGATGAGCCTGCTTGGCCGTCGAACACCGCAACGCCGCTATTTCTCGTCCTTTAGCGGCTGCCACAGCTCGATTTTGTTGCCGTCGGGATCGTATATCCAGGCGAAGCGGCCGTAGCCCTCGTCCTGCCGCTTCGGATCGATCCGGACCCCTTCTTTCGCCAGCCGGTCGAGCAGCGCGTCGAGATCGTCGACGATATAGTTCACCATGAACGACGCTTGGCTGGGCTCGAAATATTTCGTGTTACCGGGGAAAACGCTCCAGATTGTCATCTGCTCATTTTCAGGATTGTCTTTTTCCCGCCACGGCAGCATGACGCCATAGCCGCTATCCGCGAAGCCGAGATGCTTTGCGTACCAGTCTTTCATTTGTTGCTGGTTCGCGGACTTGAAGAAGATTCCACCGATGCCGACAATCCGGCCTTGCTCGCTCATAACTGTCTCCTTATTCTGTGACCGTATATTTCCTTCCAGCTCGGCTTCAACTGTGCAGCACTCTCTCTTGCTCCGGACCACCCGGAAGAATTCAACCTACAGTGACAGCCGCCGTCTTCTTTCGTAGTATCCCCGCCGAAAGCAGTGTAATCGCCAGAAAGACAGGGAAGACTTCCAGGAAAGTCATCCCAATGTTGTAGGCAGGGTTGTGATAGTTGCGGGCAAACTGCTCGGCCTGGCGGGTAGTCTGGTCGATCTTCTGCTGGCTGGCTCCCGACGCCTTGGCGCGCTCGACCATCTGCGCGGCATATTTCTCCGCGAAGTCTGGCATGAACTTGTAGTATGTGACTTCCCATGTTCCGACATAGAAGCAGCAGGAGATCAGGGAGATGAGCAGTCCGACGGCGAACGCGCGCACGAACGTCAGTTTTCCGCCGTTCACATTTTCCCGGTAGGAACGAACGCCGAAAAAGATTAGCAGCCCGGCCAGGACCATTGTCGTGTAGCCAATGATCAGGCTCTTGTCTTCGCTCACCTTATGAAAGAAGGTAAGGCTGGTGATCATCATCGCTGCCAGGATCAGTCCCGAAATGATCCCGAAGGTCAGCACGATCTTCTTCATATAATTTCAGTCTCCTCGTAAGCGGCTTGTCATGCTCAGCGAGAGTTGAGCTTCGCGAAGGCGAAGCTCAATCGCGACCGAAAGCACCCTGCTCCGGTCTCGAAGAACGCGGATCCCAAGCGCGCCCAAATGCTTCTCTGTACCACGGCCTGATCCTCTCGTGAGACCGGAAGATTGTCGTCATACCTTCGGGTGATTTTCCTCGAAAATCCAAAAAACTTGCTTTCGGGGGACAGTTCACGGAATCAACCGAGCTTCTTTTCCGAGTTGAACGGCTTGGGTGCGTCGCCGAGCCCCGAGCTTGTCGAACAGGCGGCTCGAATGAGTTTTTACGGTGTTCTCACTGACGAAGAGCCGTTCGGCAATCTCGCGGTTGCTGAGCCCGGCCGCAATCAAGCCCAGAATCTCAAGTTCGCGTGCGGTGATGCTGAGCGCCGCCTGGCGCTGCTCATCGACCACAAACGGCGTCACCGGCCGTTGAATGATCAGCACCTTCTTGCGCGTAAGGGTTAGCCCGAGCCAGATCCCCAGCGCAGCAAAGAGGGCTGCGATCAGTCCTCCATAGATTTCCGTCGAGTGCTCCACGACAAGAAAGCGATACTCGGTCAATTTGAGAATGGTGATCAGGACTCCGCCAGCAAGCCCAAATAAGAGAATTTCCCGCAATGCGCGGCGCGAGTTACGCACGGGTTTTGCGCTAGAAGGCATCCGAGCCGCCATGATAATGCAAAGTTGGAGCTCTCCTCCTGTCTGCGTTAATCCGGAACAACTTGCTTTTCGGGCGCAGTGAAGGATCTCGCGCCGCGAATCCACAAAAGTCAGATCCAGTCCAATAAAAATGGCCCCTTTCGGGGCCACGTTCAAGAGGCGAATATGGTGGGCAATGTCAGGAAAGGCTAAGCTTGACGCCGTTCCGCCAGCCAGAACGGCTTTTCGGGAAGTGACGCTCTACGCAGAGAGTGAAGGTCATAAAGAGTTTGCGGCCTCTTAGTACACCTCAATAAAGCATTTCCCGCGCCAAAGATCCAAGCGCTCGTGCGCTCCATCACATCTGCCGCTAAGTCGCTTCAAACGTTTGGGTTAGGAGCGGCCGTTTACAGCTCACAAAGAGCCGATCTGCCAATTCAACTGAGCACAAGTGCAGAACAATGCACATTCCGTGCAGGCGGGTGCCAAAGCAAACGGCCCATGGACGTTCCATGGGCCGCTTTTACAAATCCCCGGATAATGTTAGCTATTCCCGGCGACGGTGCGGAGCTTGCCGGGCAGGAAGTGGTACGGCGGCCACGGGCCGCTCACCGAGACCTCACAGTTCTTCAACTGCTTGGCCGCAGTGTTGTAGCGGTTTTGATACTTCTCTACGCTCTTGTTGTCGATCAGGTGGGCGATATCGATCAGCATCCCCTCCGGAGCGACTTTCTTGCAGCTGACTTCTTCCTCGAGCGGGTTGAACAGCTTGTGGACCTGCACGGAAAGGGCACGAGCCTTCGTCTGGCGCTCACGCTCGCGCGACGCCTTTACACGCAGCTTCGAGAGGTAGTCGCCACCAACGGTGTCGGGCAGTTGGATGTCGATCATGGCCTCGCGCAGCGATCCGTCCCGAACCACCAGCTTGATGTGCATTTCGGACTTGCCGCGGAGCTTGGCCACGCTCTGCCCGAACGCGCGCCGATTCACGCGGACGGCCTGGCGGAGTGCGTCATCGCTATCGAATATTGTTCCAAACTTAAATGGGAGGACGGTGGAGTTGCGGAAGCAGTTACTAACTACCCGTGCATGTTCGATGGCCGCCTTCTGATCGAGCTGGCCAGCTGCGTGGTCGTATTCGCTCACAATGACCGCGAATTCACCACTGGGATAGCTCAGAACCGCGGCGCCATTTACTCCTTGTACACCTTCGAGAAGGAAAGGGCGGCGAGTGCGGGTTCCATTTGGGAGGGTTTGATGCTCGGTAAGACAGTACGCGTACCACGCCATGTTGAACTCTCCGAACCGGGATGAGGCGGACGGATCCGCTTCTTGCGTCGAGTTTTTCGCCAAAGCTATAAAGCGATATTGGGTGTGAAGAACCGGGCGGTACAGGGCTGCTACATCGTTGGAAACGCTTTACTGACGCGCCTCCTGACTGCATATTACTTTGGGCATGGTACAAAATGCAACTTTTTCTTTGCGATAAGCATCGGTGGCTTTCATTTCCTGTCGTTTGAACGAGTTGGACCGACATCAGGTTTTCAACAGCCGCGCGATTTTGTGATTTCGTAGAGCGCGATTTTGAAATTTGGGCTATCTTGCTTATCGAGCAATTTGAAAACGTTTACGGACCTCGAAGCTCGTCCAGATCGATCTCGCCGACTAGGCCTTTCCGCGAGAGCGAATCGGCTCTTATCACCCTACTCACAGCTGGACACATCAAAACCGTGACAACCATCATTGTGGTCCAAAAGCTCCGAGGCTTCCCAGCGAAACTTATCCAGCCAGGCTTGCGGCTGCTGGCGCGGCACCGATCGAACTGCAGTGCCCGTTGCAGCGCGCCATGAAAACGCTCCACTTTGCCCTGCGTCTGCGGATGGCGATAACCACTCCAATGGAGTCGAATACCCTGCTTCATCAGCCACACCGTCAAGCGCGTGGCCCCACTCGGCGACTGCTCGCTCCACCACGGGATGCCGTGATCCATCAACATCGCTTGCAGTACACCACACGTTGTGAAAGGGTGGGAGATTCCTGCTGCGGTGCATTACCTCCGACGCCTTCCTCGATCATTTTCAATTCAAAACTTCACGGTTCATGTCCCGTAGGGACACCTCACAATAGCCCGGCGTTTCCAACGCCGGGTCTAGCAGTCAAGAAAGAAGCGGCGTCCCGGAGGGACGCCTGATCCCCAAAGGAAACATTTCGGTGGGAGGTCCCCTACTTCCTTGCGGTCGCTGTGATTTCGATATGACCAGGCCCCACCAGTTTGGCGACCACCACAGTGGTCCGGGTAGGACGCGGTTCGCTGAAGAACGTTCTGTAGACAGTATTCATCCGCTCGAAGGTTGCGCCGTCGGTGAGGTACACCTGGACGCTTACGACATCCGACGGTGTCATACCCCCAGCCTTAAGAACCGCATTGATGTTGTCCAGCGCCTGCTTTACTTCCGCCTCGAAATCGGCCGGAACTTTTCCGTTCGCATCTTCACCGCCCATGCCCGAGACATAAAGCGTGTCGCCCACGAGAATTCCATGGCTCCACGACGGACTCGGTTTGGCTCCTTCGGGGCGGACGACCTTCTTCTCCGCAGCAAGAGTCACAGCAGAAAACAGAAGAAGACAACTGACAACAACAAGAAGTTTTCGCATTTCATCACCTTTCGGGAATGTAACGTTCATTCGT